>Ga0302284_1000071_pt1 | contig 54254 bp, 86 predicted proteins | sample III_Fen_E2_1_FD_198760 | JGI IMG/M metagenome (GOLD analysis project Ga0302284, IMG submission 198760) | Peat permafrost microbial communities from Stordalen Mire near Abisko, Sweden - III_Fen_E2_1 | ecosystem: Environmental > Terrestrial > Soil > Wetlands > Permafrost | place: Sweden: Abisko...
TTTTGTTCTTGAAGCCATTCTGGAAATGGAATAGATCTTGCATCAAAAAGAATATAACAGAAATCAAGAACATTTTTACGTTTCATTTCTGCTTCTTCCCAGTTCATTTTTTTGTTAAATCCGCGAGCCTTTTGAATCTGATCAACTGCATATCCTGCAAATGTAAACCTTACTCTACTGGTAAGAAACATACCTTTATTTGCTTCAATTAGTTCAAATAACTTATGTTTAAAAATAACGCAATCTTCGGGAACATCAAGAAGTTCTATAATATTTGGATTATTGCCTATAAGTAAATGAAAAAATCTTCCGAGTTCATAGAAACAAATATCATTCTTTTCATCAGATACTTGTTCTACAAAACCATATTTAAGAATATCTTCAAGAGGCTGAATAAAAATGCCGCGAATATCTGTATCAGATTCAGGAGTATTAGTTCCATACGCATTTGACCCCGATATTGCCTCGAAGATAATAAGATTTCTATCGTGTAATTCTTTAATTGTATACATTTGCGATATTTTTATACATAAAAATCATAATCATCTTTATAGTTATGACTGTTCATTATTTTTTGAAAAAAATTCATTTGCTTACTTGAAACAAAAAGAGGCTCCCCGATTTCAGATTTTATAGTCTTAATTTCAATGTTATCAAAACCAGCAAGGGTGTATTTCTTTTTGCAATAATCAGTTAATTTCTTTTTTGCATCCCATTCATCTTTGCAATTATGGATAATGATTTCCTTATCATAATAATTTGCAAATATGCAATGCACGTTATAATTAATACGATATGTGAATGGCATCTTAAATAGATTTTAAAAGATTAAGTATTTCTTGATATGCCGTAATTTTACCATGCGCAAAATTAGCTAAAAGTTTTTCATCTTCATGAAGAAGTGAAAGTTCTTCTTCGCAATCTTTATAAAAAATTTCTATGCCATCTTCTAGTGTCTGTATAATTTTATCAGCCTTTACTGTACTGACTGATTTTTCAAATTCTACTTTACTAGCGATAGCTTCAGCAATTGCTTGAGGATTTACGAATTCGTCAGGCTTAACTTTATTTGTTAAAGCAGTCTGAATAATTTTAACTATAATGTCTTTGGCGTAATTAGTTTCCATATCTTTGAATTATAGTGTAAATATAACATTAAAATCCGACAGAAAAAAATCTACCGGATTTTAAATGCATAATGTGGAAAAGATTTATTCTTCATCTTCCCCTACTGCTTGCGCAGTTTCTACCTTTGTTACTTTACAATAATATTGTCCAAAATTACCAGAAGTTAAATCAATATCGATTACACCGGTTTCAATTGCCTTATACATTGGTGAATCAACTACAAAGTGGGGATATGGAAAGAAAGAATCATTTCAGTCGCTTCATTCAGTGTAGCTAAATCTTCAGGATTAATTTTATTCTTCTTTTTCCCCTTAATTTTTACTTCTTCATCAGACTTCAAATTTGTCAAGAACTTATACCATTCAAAAGATTTTTTAGTTATAAGTTCTTTAGTTTGAATCATGCCATTATCGTATTCAAATCGATAAAATCCTAAAGATTCTTCAAATTTATTTTCGATCATATCTTTATTTTATTTTGAACGCATAATCATTAAAGTTTAAGTGATATTTCAATAAATATCCTTCAATTTTGTCCATACAACATTTCTTATATTTTTTTCCACTTCCGCAAGTACAGACATCATTTCTTCCCATATTCTTAAAAGGAAGACATTCATTGATAACTTCCTGTTTTCTTTGCTCTTTTGCTTCAATTTCTTTTTGACGTTTCATCTGAGCAATTTCATTGAGTTTCTTTTGGCCGGCATCTGCTTCAATAATTTCAGTTTCATCAGCAACAGGACCAAACATTTCCATAAGTTCTTTTACTCGTCTTGCTTCAGGGTTAAGTGTGAATTCGCTGAGCAAATGTTTATATTGTCCTGAGATTTTTTCATTATAACGTTTGCGCTGAGCAATAAGCTTATCTTCTGGAATATCATCTAAGCACGTTTTGACATGAGGTGTTCCACAGATTTTACAAATGAGATTAACATCTTCGGAGTTTTTGTCGTCGGAAAACAACTCCCAATCCTGACATTTTTGACACCAGTGCCTATAAAGTCTTCTTCCCCAATACATATTTGTTTAATTTTAAGGTTTAGTGCAAATATAAACAAATTTTTTGATATGAAAAAATATTTATGGATAAGTTGCAATTATTTTGAATTTATATTTTGTTTTATCACTTTCGATATCTATACGACCCTGTGTAAGATAGTTCCTTTCAAGAAGCCATTCAATAATATTCTTATCTATTTTTTCTTCTTTCAATTGTTTTACGAATGCATAATAAGTTATCGAATACCCAAATTCTCCAAGTTTATAAAAAGATTCTCCTGCAGCAATTCTATCATAGACATCACGATATTTATTAGAAAGCTTCCTTGAATGAATATTTTCTAAAAATGTTTCAGCTTTTCTATTTTTTGCTAATGCGTTTTCCATTCTTGCACGTATATCCGCTTCTTCTCTTCTTGTTCTTTTTAATAAATGCTTAAGAAGTATATCGCTGGGTCGTTTGATAATTTCAAGGCATGACACATTATATCCTTCACTTTGGCCACCGTCGCTATGTTCCCCAAAATATCTTAATGCTTCGTTTATCTGATCATCAATGTTACAATCTTCAACACGTTCGATTAACAGATATTTTATATGGGCACCATTTCTATACGTTTTTTTGGCCCGGATGATAATAAAATCTTCGTTCATATTATTCAAGGATTAATCCTACACCTGAGATATTTTTAATTCTAAGGTCTAAGAGATTTTGTTTAAATGAGTTGCGTAAATAAGTTACATATACATCACAAGATCTTCCGGCAAAATAATCACTTTTTTGCCATACCTTTTCAAGTATAACTTCTTTTTTAACAAGGTCTTTATAATTAAGTGCTAAAATTTCAAGTATTCCACCCTCTTTAATAGAGAATTTCTTAATTTCAATTGTATTATTGTAGAGTATTCTAAGCATTGGATCATACATAAATGTTCCAAATTTGATCTTATCTTTTGGTTTATTAACAAGTTTCTTTAATATTCCAAATGCATTTATATATGTTAAAATATTATGTAAAGTAAGGAATATCATATCATTAAATGAGTCACTCGAAGGCATATAAACATCTGAGTTTAACAATTGAGATGTAGTAATAGGATTCCTTAACACTATAATTATAGGTGTGTAGGGATTAATTTTTTTAATCAAATCCACAGCCTTTTTAAGAAAAGAAACATCATTTTCAAGAATGAACGCACCAACTTCACCATTTCGAATATTATCGAATAGTGTAGATTCACTACGAACATTTACAGTTTCATAGCCTAATTTCTTATATGCTTTGTTGTATGCATTAAAAAGTTCACTATTTCCTGTGTTTATTGCAATTTTCATTGTAACAAATTTAATTAAAAGAATATACTCCAAAGCAGTTTAAGACAACCAACTATAATGATGCCAAAAATTACATAGAATAAAAGAGTAAAAAGACTAATATGTATATCCGCAATAGCTGATATTATCAGTATGCATATTATACATATAATTAAAAAACCAAAAATACATCCAGAGCAACTCATTTTATAAGACTTAAAAAAATTGGAATAAATATTGCTGCTGTATAAGATATAGCTTGAATGAATACGCCCAAAATTACAGGCGTGGCCTTTGCATTATCGACAACACAATTTCCATATTCTACTAAAGCATATACAGGAGCAAAAAGTCCAATAAATGGCATCATTATAAGTGTATTGTAATGTTTTATTGTTACGTGTTTCATAATGTTTCGTTTTAATAGAAAGACTGGCGTCTCTGGGGTAGATCTTCAAATATAAGAGACGCCAGTCTCATTTTATCGTACTTTTTTAACGAGGTTGTGTCGATCCAAGTCTGTGAAGATATTACATCCAGCTGCTTGCTGAGTACCGGCAACATCACTCATATTAACCATATGAATTCTATTCTTGCTTCGATCAATACTCTTAATCAAATGTAGTTCATTTAAATTTGAGAAATAATAATGTCCAACTTTTAATAAATCAGAATTTAAACTTTTAGGAAGTTCAATTTTTTCTTTTGCTACTTTTGCCATAATATAAAATTTAATTAATCAATTTTTGCCAATGTTGTGTTTGCGAGTTCGGTAATGGCTTTCATGTCAACTTTTATCATTGCCATACTTGCCTCAATACTGTATACTCTTTTGGAAGCAAGATCTATTCCTTTTACAACTACTTTGCCTGTACGTTTCGTAGTAAGACTTACATAGAAAAAGGTTTCTTTGTGACCGACAAGATAAAAAAGGTCACCAAACTTTAAGTTGCTTGCTTTTACAATAGGCTTTTTGTCAGGTTCTTCAAATCCAATTTTTTCAACAATAAATGGAGTAGTTCCAAGACGATCTCTCCAAATAGGAACTATAGTTCTACGCTCCGAAGAAGGTTCATTCAACATTCTACCATTCCATTTAACTCGTTTCAATTCATTAAAAACGATTTTTGAACCATCAGCAAGGAGAAGAATATCGCCAGTGCGAAATGTTGCATATTTTACATTTCCCTTTGTTCCATATGGAAGATTACCTGTAGCCATAGTTTTATATTTTTTAGATTAGAATACAAAGGTATAACAGTTCTCTGACAATAAAAAATTTTAAGCTAAATATATTCCTTTCTTTTTTTAATAGTAATCATTTTTAATTTTGTCCTTGTCCAATATGTATACCAAGTGTCAAACATGAATCTATTTTCAAAATGCCAAATACATAAAAGTATTCCTACAAAAAGAAGAATAATTTCGACTATTAAAAAGGCAATTATTTCAAATACATATTTCATAATGCTGTCGTTTGTTCATCTGTTTCTTCAATTACAAGATACTCAACTTCGATTTTATTTTCATCGAAATAATTACGAACAGTTCCCTGTACAACCATTGCTTCTAATTGTTTTTGCGTCAATCCGTTTTCGCCCAAGAACTCTATTGTTTGGGGCATATAAATTGTTTTGCTCATTTCATGTTTTTGGTTATAAAATTATATTGTCTTTAATTTTGCAATGCTTCTTTGGAAACCAACGCTCAGCCTTACCATTCATTATAAGTAACCAAGCCTTTTCTGTTTCTCTTTTTATTTCAAGGAATCCAAAACTATCCCACTTTTCAGCACGAATGAATGGTATGTCTTCACCCTCCCACTCGTCTAAATAATCATCATTCTCATAAATTCCGCTATGGGTTTTAAAGTCAATATAATTTGACAACCCACTTTCTATTGCCATATCTGCATATTCGCCCATAATTTTTACAGTTTATAACACAGGCTAAAAGCAATTGCCAGATAGTCTGTGCGTAGTTTCAAGCAGTATTCAAGGCAACTGCTCTTAGCCTCAACCGTTATGTTTCAGTTGCGTTCAAAGGCTTGGCACGTGAAGAAACGCAACCGAAAACATAACACAGGCTATAACACATTTTAATAATTTTAGCGTTGTGAGCATCCGTAGTGCTATCATAAATAAAGGTATGTTCCTTGTTGTGGATAACACGTTGTTCCCCTTATTTTCCCATCTGACATAATGTAATAGATTTCATCATTCCACATTATCCAGCCCTCTTTGATTAGTTTTCTATCATTAAGGTAGTCGAAAATATCATCCCAATCTTTGTTTGTCGGAATATGCCATCCTTGATTTTCCATATTATTTTTGAGTTTACGGGGTAATTATTAAAACGATGTCATAGCCTTCAAGCGTTATAAGCAATTGCCCTACTATCGGCGTGGATAGCAACTGCTTATAACATAGGCTATATAAAATTAAGGCTGTGGCTCACAAGCGTCCGTACTGTAATTAGAAAAATATGACATCACAACTTTATTATTCCATTTTATTGCCTGCGCTTTTCGCATTTTCGTCAATGCTTTTTGGAGTATGCCTAAATCTGATTTGTCCATTTCTGCCCGTATCTTTTTAACAAGCCATTCGATTTCTGTTGAACGCCATTCGTGAGTTTATTGGAATCGAACCAATTTAACACCAACTGAAACTCAATAAAAAAGGGCAGCAACTAACACCGTATATAAAACATGGCTTGATAGGTTCGTGCTAACTTGAAACATTCGAGCAAAGCCACGTTTCATATACGAACCGTTACCTGCCATTGTTAGCAGACGTTTCCAAATTGACAGACCCTTCTACCTCGTTACCAAAAACATCCCATCCATCAGTTTTTATTCTTGCAAACAATTCAATCTTTTTAAGTTCGTTGCCAAACATTTCTACAATCCTATCTCTTATTATTTGTGGCTTCCTACTGTGTATCGTTCTTTCTCTTGGAGCTTCTTGTAGTTGCCTTACTTTTCGGCTTTTAAGGTGTTGTGTCATTTTGCCTTTAGTTCCAAGTAAAACAATTTCACTTCCTTTCATAGTCCATTGCCCCATAAAGCAAACTTGTTTTCCGCTTTTTTCTTTTTTGTTCCATATAAAGGCAACTGTTTTGTATTTAAAGCCCCAAGCCTTCATCACTTCTATTGCATCAGGTATATGGGCATCGGTAGTCCACATAAAGCATACACAGTCATCAGCCGTAATGTTTTTAATTGGCAACTCACAAATATCTTTTGTTTTCATCACAGAATAAGCCCTTTCAATTTCTCTATGATGGTCGTTTTTGTTACTACTATACATCCTATTCCCAAAGTCCCAAGCAGGGTCAGCGTAAATAATTTGGTATTTCGTTTGAGAACCCACAACGGCAGGTAACAAGGTATTGCCGCAAGTGGGGGTTTCGTTTTTCAATTTATCTTCTGTACTCATATTAAACATTTGTTTTTCAATTTAACTTTAGTGGTTTAACGCCCCACCTTCGGCAATACCCGACCGTTAGTTGCAACCCTAAGAAAGCTCCAACAAGTGCACCTTTTTAAAATATCTTCGTATGCTATCATAAAACTAATTTTTTGATTTTTCTAAATCTTTTTCAGCTTGTTTTTCAGCTTTACGTATCGCATTCATTGCAAGCTTTTCAGCTTTTGCAATTGCTTTAGCTTCATCTTTAACTGCCTGTTTAGCTGCGTTTACAAGATCTTTAGCTTCCTGTAATTTTGCTTTTTCAACATTTTTTAGGCCTTCCAAAATTTTTGTTTGTTGAGTTTTCGTTTTCCCATTAAATCCATTGAGAGGATTGTTAGGATTATAGAATGAAATTCTGCTTTCATTCTTATCATGTTCAATAGCTTTTAACCGAGCGTCATTTGCTACTTTGTTATTTGAAGCATCGATAAGTTGCTGCTCTAACGCAGTAAGTGATCGTTCTTGATTTTTTGACATTTGTCCAAGAATTCGATCCTGCATGTCACCGATTGATTGTCCACCTTTTGCCATAATATAAGTTTTTTATTTGGATTAGAATACAAAGGTAATACTTTTCTTTGACAAGAAAAAATTAAATCATTATTTCTTCAATTATTGTTTCTCCTATCCATCTACATTCTTTACACCTAAAATTATAAGAATGATAATAATGAGTTTTCCAGAAACCCTTTTCAAAATACTTATGATTTATTTTTTCTAAGCTAATACTACCTTGGGTATTTGGGCACATACTATTTTTTAAAAGCCAATGAAAATTTGCTTTATCATAAGCATCTTGTAAGAATGTAGCAAATGTGGGTTTTTTCATTAATTTAACAATTTTATTATATCAATTTCTTCAGCATCATGAAAATTACATGGTTTTGTAGAAATAACCTCAAGTTGATTATAATCAGTTAATGTTTCATTTATCTTTATCGTAACAGCGAGAGGATCTTGCCAATCTCCTCCGGCCATAATGGTAAATGTATCTTCATTAACTTCAGTAATTTGCCAATTCTCTACATCAAGAGATTCATAGTATGGCCCGTCATCTTCGGAAAAATCACATTGAATATCAGGCCAACCTTTGGTGTTAGTTAGTTCATAAACATCAAATTCAACTTCTTCATCTTTTACGATAAATTCACGTAGTTTGTCTATTACAGTTTTCATATCTTGATTTCTTCGATTTTAAAATGTCTTAAAAATACATATTTATCATGATCTTCAAGGTTTACATTTTTATTCAATATAAAAGGCAAACATTGAGCAAGTTCAAATGTTGTAATATCCTCTTTGGGTTCCCATATAAATTTAAGAGGGAGACGAATAGAACCTGGAACAGAACACGTGTAATCAACCTCATGAGATTCCACTTGTTCAGGAATTGATACTTCAAATAGTTTTTTCATTTTTAAAGATTTTAATGCGATTTTAAGTGCTTCATTTAAACATTCATATTCTGTAAGATATAAATTAAATTCTTCTTTTTTATCTAAACGAGTCCAATTTCCAAAATATTCATACTCCCATACCTCAAAACAAAATTTTGGGTATGTTGTACGATCTATTCCTATTTCAATAAAGATATTCTTACTAGCCAAAAAGGTTTTTATATAGTATTGATTTATTTTTAATATAAATCTTCACTATAAAGTGTTCCCGATGCAGGTGAATCTTCTTTTAATTGGCCGGCGTTAAAGGCTATTATCCAACCTTCTTTTCTATCAACAAATCTATTAGTGTTTGTCAAAAAACCCTGTGTATCTCGTAATTTTATGTAGTCATGAGTAGGCTGCAAAATATGTGATGTTTGAAAACAATTATGATGCCGATGACCACACACCACAAACCCATTCATAATATTAATGGGTTGATGATCATGTTTAATACTATCTTGAAAATAGATAGCTGAACATATTATAATTTCTTTATCGCTTTCTTTTAACATGTTTTGTTTATCATAATTAAAGTTTATATGGTATTGAAAATGTTTAGTTTTGATTTATTTTACTAATGTATCACCTACTTTAGTGTCAGGTTTAATAAAGGTGTTTCCTACCCAATCATTAGTAGAAAAAGCTTCCATGTGTTTTTTTGCATCAATAACAATTATTGATATTGATGCACCTTTTATAGTCTCTGGTAATTTTAATGCTATTATAGAAATAGGTGGCTTCATTTCGTTTAAACGTTTCACATTAGCGTCTTCACCTTTACTTCCACAGCTAATTAGTATTAGAAGAGTTAATGCTCCTAATATTTTTCTGATTAGATTTTTCATTTGTATGTTGTTTTAAATTGCGTTTCTTTTAAATTCATCATTGATTTGTTTTTTACGAAGTTCGAGCGCGACTTTTTGAATATCTAAGATTTCAATTTTTCTCTTAATCTCCAGTTCTTCTTCCCATATTTTTGCTGTTAATTTTCCAGCATCTGAATCAGCTTTTAGAAAACAACCCTTATTCAATCCCCATTTTGGTTGAAAAGTAGAGCCTTCTATAATAAAAAATACATCTTTATAGAGACCAAGATTTTCTTTAAAAAATGAATTACTTGTTAATGAATTACTCGTTACTGTTTCAAACCATATCTGATAATTATAGAATATATCGCCTGTGGCCATCATTCTTTGTATAATATCAGATTTATGATTATCTAAAAATTTATCGATCATATCATCAGAAAATCCATGTGATACTCGTATTTCTGATACTGTTGCATAAAGAGGATTAAGTAATTTAGTCTTAAGATTAGAAATAACTGAGCGCGGCCCGCCATCCCAGGAATTATAGCACTTCTGATTAAGCTCATAAACATTGAAGATAACTTTATCTCCAACTTCGATATGATCTTTATCAAATATTTTTTTTTCAATCTTTATCATCTCATCCTTGATGATAGTTTTTGCGTCTCTCTTAATTTGCATTTGAATAGCATAAGAAGCTTCATTTGCTTTTGCTGATGTGGATTTTGCCCAGGTGACCGGCTCCAATATAATAGCATAAGAAGCTTCATTTGCTTTTGCTATAACTGCTTGTTTTTTTTGTAGAGATGCAGTATGTTTAATTGCCCATTTGTCTATAAAATTCATGTTGTTTTTGAAGATTTGTTTAATACTACAATTACTGCTAAACTATACAGTGATAATTCAACCCACATGGGTATAAAAACTATCCACCACGAGATATGAATAACCGCTGTGGTATTCAATGTAAAAAGAATCAATTGAATGATTATGAAGAAATTTTTACCAGAGATTTTTCGTGGTTCTTGTTTCATAGAATCATAAAAGATTAGATTACAAATTTAATTTAAATCTTTGACAGTAAAAAATTTTATTTCATAATTGTTTTCATAAATTCAATTGCCAAAAGTAATTCAACGATTCGAGCATTTATTCTTACGAGGCTATCTTTAATTCGTTGATCAAATTTTTCAGGATCTTTAATAAGTTTATGATTCTCGTCATACTGAATACTTATCTCCTTTATATGGCTTAATTCAACTTCAACTTTTAGTTCAAGAGATTTAATTGCAAACGGAAATTTAAATGGTTCTTCCATTGTTTAGTTTTGTTTAAAAGTGAGTCACGACAATCTTCAATAAGAGATTTTCTCCAAGACCAACTTGCTGGATGTGGTAAAGAAAAATCATAAAGAATATTGTGTTTATCTAAAACTGCTTTAGCTTTAGAACAAGCGGGTATAATTGCAAACCATTTTTGAGAATTAACTGCTTTTAGAATCCATTCTTCATCCACTGGAAATTTTTCCTTTTTATGTATGCCAACGAATGGAGTGGTTTCACCAAATCGTAAAGTGAAGTGTTCTTCTAAATAAGGAAGAATACGAGAATATGTGGCATTTTTACGATTTACGATTCCAACCCCATACGTAGGAAAAGTTAATTTTCCATATTCGTAACCATAAAAATTTTCGAGTATAATTAGAATCTTTGACTTTATCATTTAATAGGAATTGGAGAGATGAAAAGTTCAACTAAATAGTCGAACATTTCCTGATACTTATGAGGTTCTTCAGGAATATAACCAACACCGGCCATGAAGTAAACATTTTCCTTTTGATATTTCTTGAACATAGATGATTGAGTCATCTTTGAGTATTGAACGTTTGCTATACGATCACATAGTTTTGCAAAGTCAGCGCCAGATTCTTCACGTATACCTTTATAATAACGTTCGTCTGCTCTTTCATCTCTGTTACGACCCTTTTCATTTGTAAGAGCGTATATAATATCCGCAACCTTTTTCCCTAATACTTTTACACATTCATTGTAATTTGTGCGGGTATCTTCTATAAGGTCATGACCATATAGAGCTAACATAATAGCTCCTTTTTCATTTACTTGTAACAAATGTTGGAATTGAGTTCCAACAGTAAACACCATTCGGAGATGGAATTCGTACGGCAAATATTCGTCGTACATATGATTTGTTTTTTTGTGTTGATCGATGCACCATTGTATAACGTCCATATCTTTTTATATATTAGAGTGTAAATAAAACAATTATTCGACAAGAAAAAATTATTCTGCTGTCGGAATCATACGATACATAAGAATATCCACAAATGCTTGATGTTCTTTAGGCAGACTTGAATACCAAACTTCGGCGTCATTTTGCTCGTCAGTATAATCAATGGATTCATATTCAGAGTCGTAAATACCACCGAAAATTTTGTATTGTTCTTTTTGTGTTCTAATGGTATTTAAAACTGCGTTGAAAATACTATCGTCAATGTCTTTAGAAGATAGTGCACCTGTTTTTTCCATCACACGTAATTTATCAATTATTTGAGCAAGTTCTTGTAAACTTTTTGTGAGTCCAAAATAATCTCTTAATGATTTGAGAACGGCAAGTTTGCTGCCAAGCACCGTAAAGTCACGGATTCGTGAAATCTGATCATTGTATATTAAATCTTTCATAGTGCAAATATAATACATTTTTTGGACAAGAAAAAACAAAAGTTACACAATTAAATTTATTATTTGTATAATTATTACCTTTCAGCATTTTATGGGTTTTTCTGGAATAGATAAAATAAACAAATCAAAAAACAAATGAAAAAAATCTTAACAATCTTAACTGTTATATTGACATTTACTTTTGCTTCCTGTACAGCGACTTATGAAACTCCAGCGCCAAGAGTTGAAGTGTACGGACACACACATTGGTATCAGTCATCGCATAATCATTACAATGATAGACGGGTTTATCACAAAGGTAACAACGGAAACGACAAACACAAGGGAAATGGCAAAGAAAACAGCCACAAGAATAAAAATAAATAAACGAAAATGTCTCTATTAACAATTTTTGGTGTAATATTTGTCATAGGCTTAGTTCTATGGTTAGTAAACAATTACATACCAATGGATGCAAAGATCAAGAAAATCTTAAATTATGCAACGATAATATTTCTTATTGTGTGGTTATTAAAAGTAGCTGGAGCTTTTGCATTCTTAGGATCAGTACACCTTTAAATACTGAGATTTTGCCTTAATTTGTTAGGAATGACTTTCTTAGACATCCAATGGCCTTCGTCATTATTATTTAACTTTTCACGAAACTCAGGCCTAACAAATTTGGCAATTGATCTTCTAAAATCAATGTATTTAAATTCATCAGCTATTCGAATTACATAACCTTCATTTTTTAGTCTAAAGGGTTCAAAAGCTGCTATGATTTTTTCAACATCATAGATGCCATCGTAAAACACTGGAACTGTTTCTATTCCAAGAATGGAAGCATATTCAACAGTATCATCCCAACTCATACATGTATTTTCATTCCATATCGAAAACATCATAAAATATGTAGGCAAGTCATCATATGTTACAGTATGTTCTGCATATAGATTTTCTCCACAAATTCTCATATCTTCATCAAGGAGATATCCCGTATTTCCAGCAAGTCCTTTCACCCAATTACGAGATTCATGGTACGATGGCTCTAACGAGCGTGCGTGCATATAATCGGAATATATTGTAGTATTTTCGCCATCCATTTTTAGGGACGCTATGACTCTTTTGCCATGAAAATGGTGATCGTCCTTCAGCATTCGATCGTCCTTCAGAAGATTGCTCCAGGGTAAATGATATGTCCTCTGATACTTCACATATTTCGAGAAAATGTCGAGGAATTTTCCTTGACCAAGAACCTTTTGAACAGGTTCTTCGTAGAATAGTTCGCCTTTTATTCGCTGGCCTGTAGCCAAAACTATATTGCCCCATTTGTCGTATTTCTGATCAGGATAAAAATGTTCTGGAATTATAACTTCTGTGATTCCTGCTTTGAATCGTAATTCATCACAAGATATGATCGTCTGTTCTGCTTGTATGTGGTGTTGTTCACACAATGACACTCCATTATTAAGATAATACCCTCCATCATTAAATAATCTGCGTTCAAGAATATGATGAGCGGCATTCGCTGTACTTCCACAAATAACACACTTATAGGAATCCCGTTCAAAAACAGAATTCCTAAAATCATCTCTGGTTAAAAGTATCATTAGTATCCGTTTCCTAAAATTTGTTCTTCTGCTAGTCTAGCATCTTCTTCAGGCCTGGATTTTAATTTCAAACTAAAACTTTCACCATAACAAGTGCATGTTATAATTGGATAAGAGCAATTATTTGCCTTTTCCATTTTTACCCAAATTGAAATAAACCCGGCTGAAATTGGATTCCAATCTGCAAAATCTTTATGATTAAATAATTCAGGAAAAACAATCATTTTATTTTCCTCAGTTACTACATATTTTTGTTTAAAGTGCATTATTTCGATGTTATAAAGAGTCCTGTAGCTGACAATAACGGTTAACTAACACTAATATTTTCAACCCTCTTATAGCTGTTGAATCTGCTCTAGATACAGCATCATATAAATCATTTTTAACAACAGCTTGTACAAATGAACCACCAATCATAAAATTATCCCTCGTCATCATTACAGATGCTGCTAAATTCATTAAATGGGGTATATCACCATAAGTATCAATTTCACTATTATAAATATTACTACTGACATATTCAGAAGCCTTCTTTTGATATTCTTCAACTGTTTTCATATTCTTAGAATAAATGGTCCATTAATAATTCATATACTCTTTCCGAATCTTCATTCAATTCGTTCAATTCTTCATCTGTAAGAGGTTCACCATCTTCTTCAGCGTAAGTAATATGGGCGTCTACAAAATCTGGATAATCTTTATAATCAACATCCTCAAATGTGACGTTTGAAAGTAAATTTACGAGTCCCATGGTTTATTTATTTGATTAGAGTACAAATATATAACTTTTCTTTGATAGTAAAAAATATTTATACAATTAATTTAAAGAATGAATCAAATACCTTTTAATACGTGTCATACAGCGTGCCGCGAGCGCGTGAGGGCTAAGAACTTCGAGGAGTTACCGACAAATCAATAAAATCTAAAGAAAGACTCTCACGAGATTATTAAACATTCCTTGAGCCTTAGATACTAATTGTATGAAAAACTTGAAAAAAGTTTCACACCACGTGTTAAAGTTTTGTTAAAGTTGTGTTAATTATTTGTTAAAGTTAAATTTATTCGAAAACTATTTTTTATTGTCAAAAATATGTATTATATTTGCACTATCAACTTAAAACATTTATGGATAAGCAAACAAATTTTCATGTTATAAGTAACGTAAAGATTGGAGATATTTACTTAGACCCTTTTCATGAAACTCCCTTAGGACCAGCAGTAATGGTTATAACTGAAGTTGATAATATGGGAAGCCGCTTCGGTATAGTTGACCGTATAGTTCGTTATGAAAAATACGTTCCAAATGATAATACATACGTAGAATTAACATTAATTGACCCTAGTTGTTCATTATGGGCAGGTTCTATTAAAGGAGTGAAATATCCGGGTAAATACACAGATTTTAAATTTAAAAAATAATAACAATGCTAACACAAGAACAAGTTATTCGTCAAATCATAGACTGGAGTTTAGAAAATACATCTGGAACTGTCGTGTCTCGATGCGGTATTAAAAAATAGTTGCTGCTATATACAAAGATCCAAAAAATCATACAGTAATAAGTGTTGATATGATGGTGGATGAAAACGAATCTGGACGAGGATATTTAATTAAAAGCTGTGATATCGTAAGTGCATTACCATTTAAAATATAATTAGAAAATAGTTTGAAATAAAGTTTTTTATATCAAAGATTTGTTATACCTTTGTACTATCAATCTAAAAATAAAAATACTATGGCAGTAGACTTAAGATGCCCAAACTGTGGAGAAAATCTCGGTAAGGATAAAGAAAATACAGTAGATGCCCATTGTGGAAACTGTGGAGAAGAATTCTTTAATGATAGGGGCTATACTTACGACCAAGCTCACTACGAGCATTGTAAGAAAAAGTTTCCAAAGAACCACATTCCTAAACCGGATAACGACGAAAACTAATGTATTATCAGTTTACCTATTCGACGATAACATTCGGTCACCTTGGTTCAATCTTCCAAACTGGGTAACACCAGACGAATATCAAGTTCTTACTCCATTACAACAAACATATTATATATACGTACAAAAATAAAAACATGACAACCCAGAGACATCCAATGACGAGTATAGGTTATGACGTAACCTCTATTGATGAAATTCGTGACTATGCTCCAGCAGCATTTACATCTCACGAAGGCCCACACCTTTCAAATAGGTATTCTTTTGCTTCTACTGAGGAGCTTTTGCATTCATTCGATTCACTCGGATGGAAACCTACTCATGCTCGTCAAAATGGAGCAAGCCCTTACAGTCGCCATATGGTTCGTTTGAATAACGAAGAGTTTGGCTATATGAAATTAAAAAACGATAATGTTAAGCCTCAAATTGTTTTGGACAACAGTCTTAATGGTTCTTCTCCATTGCAAATTCATATGGGCCTCTTTCGTTTGGTTTGTACAAATGGCCTCGTAATTGCAATTCCGGGTATGTACACTTCTGTTAAACTACGCCACGTTGGAATTAAAATGGAAGAACTTAAAGAACTTATGCGTCTTGTTTCTGACCAGTATATGACTGTTCATACTCATATTGATGCAATGCAAAACTTCAAACTTAATGCAGATCAAAGTGAAGAATTTGTATTCAAAGCAATGGCTGCTCGGGAACCTCATATGTTCATCAAAGAAGATGGCTCAATTGATGTTAAAAAGGCATCAAGTATCATCAACCCTACACAAATTCTTCAACCTGTAAGAGGTGAAGATAAACAAGAAGATCTTTGGACTCTTTTCAATATTGTTCAAGAACGCCTTGTAAAAGGAGATTTTGAACGTACAACAATTAATGGTCGCAAAACAAATCCACGTGGCATTAATAATGCATCACGTAACATTGATTTCAACAAGAAACTTTGGGAAGTAGCAGAAAGCTATATGCTACCAGCAGAAGAAAAAGGTAACTGAATCAGGATTAATCTTAGTATAAACTTAAAAACTTAAAAACATGGGATATTACATTAACTCAAACAGCAAAGGTGAAGTATTGTCACCTAACGGAAAAGTAAACGCATTGGTTGCTGATGGAGCAGTTGTTCAGCAAACACCTAAATATATTCCCCAACATTCGGTATGCGTAATTGAAAATGGATTTTTTGATGCTGCTGCATATCTTTTTAATGAAAATGAATTTAATGAATTCTTGCACGATAATTCTGGCCGTCGCAAAACATTTTTAGTTTACGCACACGCACAGGAACTCGCCAAATAACTTAATGAAACATGTCCTCATCTTTACCATGTTTTAATATATAAAACAAAACTAATATGCAAACATTACACAGCATTATTATTTTGTTATCTATATTATTTATAGTTATCACTGGATTGAGCTTAATTTATATCTACGTCGATCATGTTTGGCGTCCTAAAGCTCCAAAAACAAGAATAAACACTTATATCAAAGATAAAACGACATACTATTATAGGTCTGAATTTTATCGTCCTATTTTAGGATGGAAAGGTTTTAATGCATATCTTTGTACTGGAAAAATTATTAGAGATAATACTTGGTATGAAAAACCCACAATTTGTAATAAAAGCATAAAAGCGTACAAATTAATTAAAATTGAGGGGGTTAAAACATGTTCATAAAAACGTGCATAAAAATAAAAATACATCAATGCCTGTTAAAAATTTTAACAGGCATTGTTTATGTTAATCAGGCAAAACTTTTCAATGATAGTGCATATAATATCTAAACAACTTGGCAATAAAAAACTCTAAAGAAATCATTGCACTAGATAAACTTTACAGAGAATTTGAAAAACTATACATATGAAAGCAGATAAAGAAATAATAGCATTATCTATTTATGATGCAATAAGAATGAGACCTGGCATGTATATCGGGCAAGTTTCAAAAGTAGAGGAGAAACTTCCACTTATTATTAATGGAATACTTACATCATCTCAAAAAAATTGGTCTGAAGGATTTGAACATCTTACAGTAGAAATTTTTGAAAATGCTCTTGATGAAGCAAAGCGTTGCAACGGAAAGATGAAAAATCTTACTCTTAAAGTCAATCTCGATAACAACCAAATTACTGTTATTGATGAGGGAATGGGCTTTCATAATGCAGCAAAAAAACACCCCAAAACAAAGAAAAATGTAGTTAGAACTGCACTAGAAGAAATGCATGCTGGTTCTAATTTTTCAGATACTTCTACAAATATACTTGGAACACATGGAGTCGGGTCAGCAGTAACAAACATTCTTTCAGAAGAATTTACAGTTGAAACAGTTAACAAAACTGATTATGTACATTATGTATGGAATAACTTTAAAGTAGTTAGTGAGGAAATTCGAAGTAAAAAACCTTCAGATAAATTAGGAACTACCATAACTTTTATTCCATCACAACTCACGTTTCCTAATTATGAATGGGATGTAGATATTATTACGACATACATTTCCTTTAAAGCGTTTTTAATTAAAAATGACCCTATCATTAGTAAATTAAATCTTAAAGCCTATTTTATAAAAGATGGTGTTGAATCTGAAATTCAAATTACAAATAGTTTTATTCCTAAAGAACATATTTCAGTAACAACAGATTTTGGAGTTATTTATCTATGGGAAGCCTATCAAGATTCTTGCTCATTATCATTTATTAATGGTTCTCAATGCACTGGAATACACCAGAAGGTTGTTAACGATTGGGTTAATGAATACTTTAAATACCCTTATGCTCACCATCTCTATGAAACTCTAGTGTCTTTTAACGTACCATCACATTTAATGAGATTTGCTGACCAAAATAAATTTAAGTTTGCAACGTCTCGTTATGAAATGGATACTGAAATGAAAGAGCGTTTTCAATCAAAACTTATACGTTTATTATCAAAATCTCCAATTGCTCGTAACATTGAGAAATCTATTGAAGAGAGATTGCATAATGAAAATATGGGTAAAATAAAACGGGCAGCCAAACAATCTAAACGAAAAATATCAGATAAATTTAGTCCTGCTTCAAAAGCAAAACATAACATATACATTACTGAAGGCTTATCTGCTGCTGGTAGTGTCAAACAAGCAAGAGATTCAGAAACTGAAGCAATTTATGCTCTTAAAGGAAAAGTAAAGAATGCAAGAAAACTATCAGATTTAACAGGAAATGTTGAATGGCTTGATATTATGAGTATACTGGGTATTGAACCAGGGAATAAAAAAATGCCTGATTATGAAAAAATTATAATAGCAAGTGATGAAGATGCTGATGGACAGCATATAAGCGCTCTTATTATTAGTTTCTTCGTAAAATGGTTCCCTCATATAGTAGAGGCTAAACGCCTTTATAGAATTATAACTCCACTTGTAGCATGTGATTCTGGTAAGGTTCGCAAATACTTTTATACACTAGAAGAATTTATGGAGTTCTCAGCTAAAGAAAAAGTTACAAATGTAAACTATTTAAAAGGGCTGGGTTCACTTTCATTAGATGATTGGGAATATGTAATGAACCACAAAACATTATTCTCTATTGTTAATGATAGAAGTTCAGCTAAATATTTAGACATAGCGTTCGGAGAATCTACAGAAAAGAGAAAAATTTGGCTTTCAGGTAAGCCTCAATAATCATTAAATTTTATACTATGCAACTAGAAAACTATGATGACTATGATCACAACGGCGATGAAATACAAACAGTTAATAAGTGGAAAAATGTAGTTATTGATATTGATAAAATACAAAGAAAAGAATTTTCTAATTTAACACATATTCCATTATTTGCCGATGTTCACGCTTTTATGAACATGAAAAATTCTTATGATGCGTATTTAAATGCGTATGATGAGATGAATTTTTTTGCATTTAAATTTCAAAAAATAAATAAAGAGTGGCCAAATGTTTATAGATTCGAAGAATTTAATGCTACACTTTTTCTAAAAAACGTATTTAAGTATTTTAAAGTTCCTACAGAATCAACAATAAAAGTATCTTATCAAAATGAAAGTGGATCTAAAATAATATCGTTGATGATTGCATTTCAAAGCAATTTAATATTATACATAGATGGTCCCGAAAAGGGAGCTATATTCTATTCACCAAAAGATGAAGAAAATCCTGATTCATTTCTTTATACTCTTTTAGGATTATTGAAGACTGCAAAAGGACCAAAAATATCCAAAAATAAAATTTACGTAGTTTATAAATCAAACACTGGATTTGAAAAAACTGGTTTCAATGTTTCAAAAAAGAAAATAAATTTACAAGAAAATTATAACGATGATTTTCTTCCTGTAGCCGAAAAAATTATCAAGGGCCTTAATGATAAGCATAAAAGTAATTTAGTCATACTTACAGGTGGACCCGGAACTGGCAAAACAAGTTTTATTAGATATCTTACTTCAAGAGTAAAGAAGAATATTATTTTTATATCTCCTGATATGGTAGATGCAATAACAGATCCTTCATTCATTCCATTTTTAATAAAAAATAGCGATGCTATTCTCATAATTGAAGATGGAGAACCTGCGGTTGGTAAGAGAGGCTCAGGTGAAAGAAGTTCTGCTGTAAGTAATTTACTTAATCTAACTGATGGGCTGTTATCAGATTGCTTGAGAATATCAATTGTGATAACTCTAAACACTAATCAAAAGAATATTGATGAGGCGTTACAAAGGAAAGGAAGGATGCTTATGAGTTACAACTTTGATAAGTTATGTGCTAAAAAAACTGATGCATTGCTTAGTAAACTTGGACACGGTATTATCAATCCAGAACCAATGACACTTGCCGATATTTATTTTTATGATGATGACAATAACAATTCATCTTCTTCACGCACACAAATAGGTTTCAAAAATTGATGCAAACAAGTTGTTTTTCTCGATACAAAGGTGATACAGGAATTGCTATATGCCTGTACCCTCCAAAGGGATGGTTTGGGCTGATGTACAACGACCTAAAGCCTGACAAGGAAACTTTCTATCTCATAAAAGCAGGACAGATTGATCAAGAAGAGTACGAGGAAAGGTACTTCAGGAACACTTTGCTTCTTCTCAACCCACAGGAAGTCTACGACAACTTGAAGGGAAAGGTACTTCTTTGCTGGGAAAAACCCATATTCAACACAGACGGAAAGATCATTAATACAGGTTCTGGCTTTTGTCACCGTCACCTTGTTTCAAAATGGATTGCGCTTAAACTTGGCATCTTTGTTCATGAGTGGCGAACTCCCTACGAAATCAATCAAATTAAAAACTCTATACAATTATTTTAAATGGAAAATCTTAAAAAACTCATTGATTTGTGTATCGCATTAAAAATCGATATAAGAAAAGAATATAATTCAGAATCCGGCGGAATATTATATTGATTGAAATCTAGCTTCTACTAGTTCTTCAATAACCATTTCCTGAATTTTTCCTTTTGCCAATGTTTCAAAATAATCTGATTTAAATTTAACAATTTCATTAAATTCATTTTCATCTAAATCAATTAATTGAGTACTATTATAACATATACGTCCAGAATGATGATCCTCTTCCCAGGTATTATGCTTTATTTGCTTATCTTTTAATAAAAAAGTATCAGATGAATAATCACAATATTCCCGCTTTATGAATCGTTTTTTTACTGAATCTGGAATACGTGATAAACTTAATGAACGGAACATTTTTGTTTTAAATTTTTTTCTGTCAGATAAGTTGTTTATATTTGCACATAATCTAAATATTATGAGAACTTATATAGACGAAGACGGAGAAGACATCGATGGAGATTGGGTACAGGAACGTATCGAAAAACAATACTTCATTGATCGTAAGGTATTTGTCATAAGTGGCAAGGTACAGCAAAGGAAAGCAAAGATTACACATCACTTCATTATGGAATAGCTGAACAGTTATTAACTTGGTATTTTATATGATGGGTATTATCTCAAATTATATGAAATTGCAACAACTAAAATTTTAGACAATGGACATAGGATCAGGTAAGGAATATCCTTCAAATGCTTTAAGCAATTTTTCTCCACACCCATTTGAGATTGATGGAGTTAAGTGTAATTCAATGGAAGGCTTTCTCCAGGGGATAAAATTCGAATCACCTGAAATGCAAGAATATGTATGTTCATTAGTTGGGTTTGGAGCAAAGAAAAAAGGCAGAAATAAAAATTGGCAACAAACGCAAACATTATATTGGAAAGGAAAGCCAATTAAAAGATCTTCGCAAGAGTATCAAGATTTACTTGATAAAGCTTATACAGAAATGTTTAAGAATACTAAATTTAAAGCCGCATTGCTTGCTAGTGGAAAATCTACACTTACTCATTCAATTGGTCGCACAAAAGAAAATGAAACAGTTTTAACTGTTAGAGAGTTTTGTTCAAGACTTACAAAACTTCGTGACTTTGGAACATTAGAAAATAATACACCTAAACAATTATTTTAATGGATAACTTAGAATTAAGAATGTACTTTTTTGTACCTTATCAACTAACTGGAATCCAGCAAGCAATTCAGGCCGGACATTCTATGGGTGAATACATTTTAAAACATGGCAAATACAATCAGGATCATATATGCTGGACTTTTTTAGAAAAGTGGAAAACTTGGATTGTACTTAACGGGGGCACTACTAATAGCACTACATTTGAAGATGAATACTTTAAAATAATTCCGGCTGGTTCGCTTAATAAAATTTCATACGATCTTGGTCAAGCTGAAATAGAATTTGCAACTTTCAATGAACCTGATTTAAATGACGCTCTTACTGCAGTTTGTTTCATTGTGGACGCCAGAGTTTTCGACTGCGAAACATATCCTGACTTTCAGGAATTTATGAAGCCTCGTTTAGATAAAGTTAAATTCTTAGAGCTTTTCAAAAATGGGCCTTGGACAAGAGAATTAATTGCTCAAACATATCCTACTGATGTCCGTGAATGGATAACTTCTTTAGGTGGAGAGAAAAATGTATTTCTTCGGGATTTGATCAAATATAAAAAACTTGCATAATGAAAAAGAAATATTCCTTTGATGATTTCTTTTTCGATTTCATGTGCTTATGACCAGTTTTTTTCCTGGCAGCACTTGTTCTTGGAAATGTAATTATTCATGGACTCTAAAATAAAAGAAAAAATTATGCGTAAAGCAAAAGTAACAAAAGATTTAACAAAACCAATTCGTAAAGAAAAAGTCATTAAACTTCCGATTTCGAAATTTATAGATACAAAATTTCGAGATTATGCAGTTTATGTTCTTGAATCGAGAGGAATTCCTAATTTTTATGACGCGTTAACTCCGGTACAAAGATTTATCGTCAAAAACTCACCTTCATCTTGGTCAAAAACGTTATCTGTTGTTGGTCGTTCAATTGAAGATGGATATCACCATGGAAATACAAGTCTCGAAGGTGCAATTAATAAATTAGCTCGTCCTTTTGGAAATGCAATGCAAATTTTAGAAGGCTCAGGATTTTTTGGAAATGAAGTATCTCCATCACCAGCAGCAGCTCGGTATACATCGGTAAGGCTTGCATCTGTGGCTAATGGTATACTTAATAAATACAATTATCTCACAACTCGTGAACCCGAAGGGCCATACGATCCTTTATGGATGGATTGTCCGTTAGGTTTAGTTTCACCTATAGTAGGAATTGCAGTAGGATATAAATCTACAATACTACCTCGTAAATTAAAAGAAATTCAAGAGTTTTTAGCTGGCAAACGTAAGAATCTTAAACCTTATTTCGAAGGATTTCAAGGAACTATTGAAAAATTTAAAGGAGCTGAAAATAGTTGGTTAATTTCATCTAAAGTTATTGTTGAAGATAGAAAACTTCTTATTCGGGAAATACCACCCATTATTAAATATGAATCGATTCTTAAAAAACTTGATCATCTTATAAATAAATATGAAAACTCTGTTCGTATTGTAAATAATTCAAACAAAACAATTAATATTGATATTGTTTACACTGGAAAAAACAAAGAAGATTGGGAAGCTATTCAAAATTATATTCATAAGACTTTTGCAATTATTGTATCAGAAAATGTAGTTTTTGTAAAAGATGGAGCAGCTTTAATATATGATTCAGTTGAACAGTATCTTGAAGATTATAAATGGCAAGTCGCTCGCCTGAACTGCAAAAATCTTGAATATGAGCAAACAAAATTAAATTTTGATCTTCGGTTCAATATTGCAAAAGAATTATTCATTTCATTTATATTAGTAAAAAAACGTAGCGTATCAGAAATTGATGAGTGGTATAAAACATATGATAAGGATGTTGCCGAACGTTTAGAACGAATGACAACAAAGAAATTTACTATAGACGAACTTAAGGAAACTCGGCATATCATTATTGAACTTACAAAAGCATTAAAAGATAAAAAAATTGAACATAAATCAGCTGAAGTGGAATTTGCAAAATATGAAGATCCTACATTAAAACGTGGAATTGTATCTCGCAAAAATGCAGTTAGTTTATTTGAATCAGATGATATGGAAATGCTTGATGGAGTTATGGTTTGGAATGGTGGAGATGTTTATGATAATGACACCAAAGAAGAAGATGAAGATGAATAAATAAAACAAAACAAAATATAATATGAGAGCAAAATCTGTAAATGAAGATATTGGTACTAGAAAAACCCCGGGTAAAGCATATGCCCAGGAATTTGAACCACATGAATATATAGAAAAACCAAAACGTGAGCAACATCCATTTAAAGAAGTAAAAGGCATTGAAAACAAATACTACCGAAACTTTGAAATATATCAGGAAGCTGTCGAACGACACCCATTCGTAGAAACGATAGTGGAAAAGATATTCCATGTGGTTCCTAACTACCTACATCAAATTCAAGAGGACAAAAAAGGAGTGACTGTGTGATGTCATAATAGCTGTGGACTATATTTTTCAAATCAAGAAATGGCAGATTTGCTCATTCAACATAGAGTGTCTTTCCAAGTACCGGGTAATCAGGAGTATACTTTCTCGATATCAATCAACTTCGAGAAAGAATTGTAATTAAATTTTTGTTAAATACATCAAAAAGGAGAAAACTTAAAACTTTCTCTCTTTTGCGCTATATAAGCTTTATAAAATATATTTTAAAATCTTTAATTTAAAAACATGGCATCTAATAAAAAAACAGTAGAATTCACTGCAAAGAATGTAAAGACTTTTACGAGCTGGTTAAATAGATTTGCTCTTATAGACAATTCCCTTTTATTGGAAATTGATCAAGAAAAATCAATGCTCATTGCAAAAACGTACAATGAGGAGAGAAGCGTTGTTAAAATGAGTCAAATCAAATTTGATGATGCTGGATTAATATCAACTCCTGTTAAAGACCCTAAACGTATTAAAGTAGGCATTTTCAATATCGGAAGATTGATTAAAACTATAAATCAATTTGCTGATGCAGAATTTACAATTACAATTGATTTTCAAGACCTGGTCAGTGATGCTGAAACTCAATATGCAGGCGAAAAAATCTTACTTAAAAATAAGAGTTTGAAAATGAATCTTGATTGTACGTCACTTAACATTTTTAAATACATTCCTGATGATAAGTTTACAACAGTTATAGCAAAAATAGAAACTATTGGAGATTTTGATTTATCAAAAACCACTATTGAAAAAATACATACTCTTAATGCTTTAGATAGTGACCATAAATTCATGGAATTTGTTTTTAAGACGAATGAAATAAAAGTAGCAGGCAAAGCTTATGATCTTTTAATTGGAACGACTAAAGCAATTGATTCTTCATTAACAATTTTTAAAGATCAATATGTTTCACTTGATGTTGAAAATTACAGTGTAGCTTTAGGAGAAGACCGTTTAGTTTTTACATCAACCGATAGTGAAACTACAACAGTTATATCAAAGGCAGAAAATAATGAATAATTCTTTTTAATTATCAACTCTTTTATATTAAGCTCGTTCTATTTAGGATGAGCTTTTTTATGTGTTTTTTGTGAATATATAAAACAAACAAACAAAATGCAACATTCAGGATTATTGTTTTGCGGTCTTAAAAATTTATATGATAATTCATTAATTATACCCGCAGAAAAAGCTATAAATAAAGTGGAACACAATAATCCAATTAGCATGTTAGTGAGTTGGCTACCAGGGTGGGAAAATTATCCAGTAAGAGAAAAAAGTATATTTTTAAGTAATAGCCCAAGATACTCATCAAATTGGGTACAACAATCTGGATCTCTATATTCTTGCGAAACAACAGGGAAATTAGCGCTTTGTAGCGGATATGATTTTAACGATTTATATAGTTGGCCATATGCAATGTCACTATTGTTGCATAATATTCCAAGCGCAAAATATACACCTTTTACACTAGATACAATGGCGCCTTGGGCTGGAATTTCAGTTCCGGGTTTACTTGGTAGGCTAGAATGGATATTTCATGGAGCCACAGCAAATGATTGGGGGCCTTTTGGTGAAAAAATATCCGATGCGTTTCAGAAGGCGTATATTAAACCATACAATCCTAAACTATATAATCCACGCAATCTTAAAAAAATTGACGCGATAATTTCCAATGTTACAACAAAGGAATACATCGAAACTCTTCGACAATATGAAAAAAATAAAAATCAACAAGTAATTTATGAGTATTTATTTCGATTAATTAAAAAATATGGAAGTATTCAAGCTTTACTTGAAGATGCCTTCAACCCTATTAAAAATGGATTTAAATTAATTGATCAAAGTCAAGTACCTTTTGAATTAGCGGGTAAAAATATAAGAGAAATATGGACCGATGCCGAAGTAATATTAACTAAAATTCCTTCTAAAAAAGTGAAACAAACTATAATTGGAGACAGTAAAAAAGAAGAGGAGTATCCTCGTTTATTCGAAAATCCAAATGCTATTTATTTACCAGAAGAAGACAAAGTTGTTGACTGGGATGACGAACCTTGTATAGCATTTTCATACTACGATGGAATTTTAAAAGTGGGAAAATGGACTCATCAAAGTTTAAATTACGATAATGGGCCAGAACGAGGAGAATATAGTGGAAGACTATTTACTAAAAGTAAAATTATTACCTTTTGGCATTTTCCAGAAAATAAAACTGTTTTAAAAAGCGTGCTACGCGATATTCAAGAAAAAATCAACAACGGTGATTTAGAACCTATTTATGTTGATTTTTCATTTGGTTGGAAAGTAGAAATTCCTAATAATTTTGAAAAATTAAAAAAATATCCTACCAAAAGTAAAAATGGCAATATGTTCCCTAATCCTGATTGGGGCGATTGGTGGCCAAAAAAGAATTCACAAAAATTTATCGATATTGACGATTATAACGGTGAATATGAAAGATCATCAGATGAACTTAAACAGGAGCATGTGATATCTCCATTGTTAAAGAATCCTAAATCAGTAAAGCCTGGGTTTGGCTCGAAGCACCCCAGAGCACCAGAGAGATTCGAGAAGGAAATGAGTTCAACCTTTGAAAGCGTTCAAAGTTTTTATGAAAAATTAAATGAATCTCCAGATAATGTGTCATATAGAGGAAAGGAATATTTTGTCAATAAAGATTCTATGGCATTTGTAGTTAAAGTAGATGAAATATCTAAAGAAATAATAAGCGTGGAGTTTGGTCCTCCAGGAAAGTATCATGATTCAGCAAAGTTAGGTAGTAATTGGTATTCAGGCAGTAAAATTTATGTTTATCCAGGTAGAGTTTTTATGACACCTAAGATACTTACATTTTGGACATATCCTTCAGATGAAGAGATGAAAATAATTATTCCAATGATGGAAGAAAAACTACAAACTTCTATGCTTGACCATACTTGGAGAATTGAATTTAGAAAAAATGCTAGAAAAGGATTATTTAGATATGGTACTGACAGTCGCTCTGAAGATGTTTCATATCCATTTTTAGATGTTTATATGCATAAACGGTTTAAATCAAAAGATGTTCCAGAAGATGAACATCAACAGCATTTAATATCACCATTATTAAAGAAACATAAAAAAGTTCCTTACGGATTTGGCTCTAATAATCCTAAGTATGATAAAATACAGCATGCTAAATGGGATGCACCTTATGAAAATCAAAAAGAAGAACACTACCCTCGATTATTTGAATAATTTATCACAATTAAAAACTTACATTAATTTATAACTATCAACAATTAAAATAAGTATTGGAATGAAAAAAAAGAATCTTAGCAAAAATGATTTACAAGATGTTAGTATTTACGAAAGTTCAACCCCTCAAAAAACTAGTAATGGGAATGGCAACAAACTTACACTCAAAGATATTCCAATTAAAATTAACTGCTTATCAGAAAAACAAAAAGATTTAAAAAAAGCAATAGAATCAAATGATTTAATTGTCAGTTCGGGACCAGCTGGAACAGGTAAGACGTATTTAAGTCTATTAGTAGGATTGCACCTCATGAAAACAAATCCGGTTTATCACCGATTAGTTATGGTTAAATCTCTTACAACTATAAAAGGAGAAGAAGTAGGGTTTTTACCCGGAACGTTATGGGAAAAGTTAGAACCTTACATGTATTCTTTCACAGGAAACCTTGATAAAATTTTCAAATCAAAACTTACTACTGTAAAATTTATGGAGTCGGGCATTATTGAATATGCTCCTCTTGCTTATGTGAGAGGCACAACAATTGATAACGCTATCGTTATAATAGACGAAACACAAAACATGAATATGCATACTTTTAAAACTATCATTACACGTATAGGATATAATGCTAAATTCATATTTCTTGGAGATACTGATCAAATTGATATGCATAATCCTAAACAATCTTGTTTGAAAAAAGTTGTAGAAGGATTTGCAATTAAGGATTTTGTAGGTAGCGTAGAATTTACTAAAGATGAAATTGTGCGTAATCCTATTATTTCAAAAATTTTAGATGCTATTAAAGAAATTGAATTAAATGGTTAAAAGTGTGTTAAATATAAAACTAATTCTGCCATACTTAATATAAGCTTTAAATATAAAACGTATGACAGAATTCGATCCATATTTATGTTCCATAGAAGAATTAGAAAATGAAATTCTTAGATTGGAATCTATAAAAGAGGAATATTTTAATCTTGAGCAATCCATAAAGATTTTTATTAACTCGATCTATGGCGCTGCAGGTTCTCCTTATTATGAAGCGTATAATGTAAAATTAGCAGAAGCTGTAACACTTCAAGGACAAGATGTTGCTAAATATGCAAGCGGCTCATTAGATGATTATTTTAAAAATATCTGGCATCTTGATACGAAATTACATGCAGCATTAGGATTAACTAGAGTCAATAAAATTAATGAAAAGACTCTCACAATTTACATGGATACTGATTCATGCTATGTTACATTTGGTCCAGTTTTAAATTCATGTGATTGGCAAGGAAAATGGGAAGGAAAAGAAGTAGACTTTATTCTAAAAATTAAAGAACTTCGATTAAATGCATATCTTAAGAAAAAATTCGAAGAATATGCTAGCAAATACAACACTCTAAACATTCAAGATCTTGAATTAGAGAAAATTTCTTATGCAGCTATTATGGTTGCAAAAAAGAAATACATTCTTGATTTAGCATGGAAAGATCCTGGAGTATATTTTAATAGACAGGAAAAAATCAAACATGTTGGCATTGAAATTGTTCAAGGCTCAACTCCTAAATTCGCACGTAAAGTTCTTAAAGAATTGGTTAAGATGTCTTTAGCAAAAGGAAAGAATTTACAATATGTTGATGCGGTTAGAAAATTAAAAGATTATAAAAAGGAATATTTATTACAATCACCAGATGATATTGCAAAAACTGAAGCTATTGGTGATTATGAAAAATATTGTTTAGATGATAAAAAGGAAGTTCGTTTAGCTCCAAAGTGTGGAATTAATGTTAGAGGAGCCGCAGTTTATAATCATATAATTTTAAACTCAAAATGGAAATCAAAGTATAATATAATAAAAACTGGGGATAAATTAAAATATTATTATTCAAAGGATGCTAATGAAGTTTTTGGTTTTCTTCCAAATAACTTTCCTTACGAATTTGCTCCTCCGGTTGATTATGATATACAATTTGAAAAAACTATTATTAACCCATATAATAGAGTTCTAAGCTCTATGGGTTTTAATCCAATTCCCGGAAATTTAATTTACGCTAAATCTTTATTCTAATGGCATATGCACAATCAACGTGGCGAAATGATGCCCGCAAAGAAAATTTTGACAAAATTTATGGAACTTGCTGTAAGCCAAGACGCTAATGGCAAAATTAGCGAATGGTATCAAGCCCATGAGTACATTCGTGAAATGGAAAGAAAACTTGAAGAACAAAAGAAACAAATACAAGAGTATCAAACTTGCTTTGCTTTAATTGGAAAATTCATTCCAAAACATTCATCAATTCATACGATAATAGGATGATAGCACCCCCAGAAATTAAACCAATTGGAACTATTAAGTTCCATGATATTTCAGTAAATGTGTATCACGATCAATCTACACGTACTAAAAATACCAAAACATATAGTGCGTGGCAGATGAGAAATCCTTCTACGTGTTACGTAGGTTATATGTATATGGACATGTCTACAGGGGTACTTTCATATCCTGATAAAGCAGTAATTCCAGAACAATCAGACTGGGACAGAGAAATACTTCCTAAAGCCATCATTACAAATGAAACAGAAATTACAACTGATTTTATAGTTGATTGTATGTCTTATTTAGAATCAGAATATAAACGAAGAAATAGAAAACATGAATAACTGGGATGAAAAACTACCAAGAGATATGGGATTTTTATGCCCTATCACAGGTTCACGATTAATGTACACTGGCCATGAAGAACATGTCATGGATGGTTTATCATTTTACGCAGCAGAATCTGATCCCAAAGCAATAAGATATAGCAGACACCCTTTTGCTTACAACCTATTTTATACATTAAGCAGTGGTGAATTCGAAAGAATCTTCAGACTAAACGATGATAGGACATGGACCGAAATGATCTATGTTTTTGGAAAGCTTTTGTTTCCTATCGATACTCCTAATGATGTTATTGCAAAAGAACTTCGTGAATACGAAGAAAAAGAAGCAGCTAGATTAGCCGAATACGAACGTAAAGTAGCAAGTGGTGAAATAACACCCGGTCCTAAATTACAAAGAGTTGTTGCTCAAACAAATGGTCTTGATTTAGTTAAGGTAAAACCAATAAGCCCTCCAAATTGCATATTAAATTTTATTGATTTTAAATACGGAAACGATGACGTTACAGCTCATTAAAATACAGGAATTTTTATCTTTTTGATAAAAGATAAATAGATTATATGAATAGTGAACGACATGTAATCAAAAATATTTTTTTAGAAGCAATGCGAAATATTGATAAAGATATAGCGTATGAAATAATTGATGAATTATTCATAGAATTTCGTAAAAAGGGATATGAAATCATAAAGAAAAATAAAGAATCTTAAATGGGTTATGTTTTATCAGCAAGAAAAGGAATACCTGCACATAAAGGATATTATGTAGCAAACTCTGGAATAAAATTCAGATATGATTCAATGACAGAATTAGCTTTAATGCTTATATTTGACAAAAATAATGATACTTGGCGCAAGAACGTTGTAGTAAGAATTCCTTATACATATGATGGAAAAGCAAGAAACTACATACCAGATTTTATTCTTGGAAGTGATGAAAAAATCGTTATTGAAGTAAAAGGAAGTATGGATAAACCAGAAATTCCTACAAAATTTGCAGCCGCCGAAGAATGGTGTAAAGATAGAGGAAAGACGTTTAAACTTATCTCATATGAAGATATAAAGAAATTGATAGACTGGGCAGATGTAAGAACTTATCATATGAGCAATGTAACTCAATCTGATAAATTACCACCTAAAAGAAAATTAGTTAAACAATTAAATTAATTTTTAATTCCAATAGATTTTTTTCTGTTGGAATTTTTGTTTATATTTGCATTATGAAAACTATAGAATATTTTACACACTCTTATTGGTACACGATATTTAATGCCGGCAAAAACTTTCTAATAAAACGTAATAAATGAAAATTTGGCAAATTTTTTTATTTGGACTCATTATATTTGAGATAATTGCCGACATATTCGTTAAGTATTACTCTCTTTCAAACAAGTGGTACCTTGCCGCAATGGGATTGTTATGTTATGTAATCGCTAACATGAGCTGGATATACTCAATGAAATTGAACTCCAGTTTAGCCGTAGGTGCAAACATATTCGCTATATCAACAGGAATAATAGCTCTCATTATAGGCGTCGTATTTTTCCAAGAAATGGTCACAACTAAACAACTGATAGGCATGTTTTTAGGTGCAGTATCTTTAATTTTAATTTTATTCTAAATGAAAAATATACAAGTCGATATAATCGACAAACTCAACCCAGAAATTATTGCAGATATGGAAAAGATCAAATTCATATCTGACCTACATTGGGGCCACCCAAAAATCGTACCTATTTGTAACAGGCCTGTGGAAATTCCATCATTTATTATTAACGCAATTACTGAACGTCATAAAGACGATCCAAACTGGACGCTTTTCAAAGACCCTGATTGGAAATCGAATATGAATGAATACCATGATGTGTGGCTTGTCAAAGAAGTTTGGAACAAATACATCAATAGAAAAGACGAAGTTTATGTACTTGGAGATGTAAGTCTCCAGAAAAGAAAAGATGCTGAAAAAACCGTCGCTCGTTTAAATGGAAATAAACACCTCATACTTGGAAATCATGATAAGAGTGTAGAGCATCTTGGAAACTGGAGTGAAGTAACTCAAATAAAGGACTTTACTTATTCACGATTCGGACTTAATATTCACATTGCACTTTGTCATTATCCTTTAGCGTCATGGAATAGAAAACCTTACGGTGCATGGAATCTTTATGGTCACGTTCATGGACGATATAAAAATACCGGGCTATCAATTGACGTAGGTATCGATAATACCGATAATATTGGTGGAGTATTCCATTGGTGTAGACCCATTAATCTTTATGAAGTTTGTTTAATTATGAACGAAAAACAAAAACTTGGCGAAGATAAATATGATAGTACAGAAATATCAATTGACATTTAAAAATAATAAAAAATTAATATCTATGAAAACAATAACACTACTTCTTTTTTTATTACTTAATGTTTGCGTGGCATTTTCTCAACCGCCACCACCTCCAGTAAATAATAGTACTAATCGTAGTGCAGTCCCAGGTTCTGGTGCTCCAATAGGAGATGATGTGCTTATTTTAGCTACATTATCTTTGATTTATGCTGGTAAAAAAGTTTATGCATTAAAAAAAGATTTAAAATGGTAACATCCGCTGGGCTGGTTCTCATTCATAATAACAAAATACTTTTGGTTCATCCAACTGGGAGTAAATGGTATGGCACTTATAGCATACCAAAGGGGCATCTTGAAGAAAATGAAGATGCCCTAACTGCCGCTGTTAGAGAAACTCAAGAAGAAATAGGAGTGCAGTTTAGCCCAGATGAAATCGAACTTATAAGTGAAGGATATATAGATTATAAAACTTCAAATGGTGTAGTTTATAAACGCGTAATTTATTATGTCGTGTATCTTTTAACATGGATAGCTCCAGGAAATTGTACATTGCAATTAGATGAAGTTGATTGGGTTGGATGGCTTACGAAAGATGAAGCAGAAAAACGTATTTTTTGGAGACTTAAAAATGTTTTGCAATATTTAAAATAAAAAAAGTATCAATGAAATTAGTGAGAGAACATTTAAATGAAGATGTAAAAAACCCTTAAATGACACCTTCAGCTATACGCGCCAGAGAATATAAGGCCAAGTATGGAGCAATACCACGAGGTCCTAAACCTAGCAAGGAAGAAGCAGATCATCGTCGTTATGTAAGAGATCAAAAAAGGTCAGAAAAAAACCGGGCATCAGCAGAGAAATGGATAACCACTGGAGATGATCATGTTTACTACAGAGGAAGTGCAGACGAAGCAATTTTAAGAACAGTATTAAGCAAATACAACTTATGGGATTCAGTAACGGGGAATTTTATCGAAATTAACGCACAGAAGAATCATGACACTGACTATCATGGCTCGGTTGAAATGACAACCGTCACAGCTGAAGGCAATATAGAGATCAACTCACCAAGAGGTGCAGAAAAGAAAGTGAACATAGACCAAGATTTTGAGAAAATACACGTCTCATCACATGGTTATGATCACCACTATTACGACTATTAAAAAAATCAAACATGAAAATTGTAAGAGAATCACTTAACGAGTCGCGTAAGTTTCCGGTTTTACAACAGGGATGGTCGAAGCTTTCACCTATCGCGGTTGAGTTCTTTGCCGACCTCTTACAAGACTTCATAACAGAACGTGGAAAAATAGGTAGAGATGGTTTGCTAGACGTGATGAAGATTATGGATAGAGCAGGCCTAAACTCCGAAGAAATAATGCAGCAAGGTGACAGCAAGTTCGACGTTGCACTTAAACTCCTCTCGGCAGTAAGAAAAGAGAGATAAAATAATTAACAAAGATGAAAATAGTAAGAGAAAGTTTAAATGAAAGTTTAAATGAAGCGGTTGCTCAAAAAGACTGGGATCGTATGCTTGATTTAGTGTTAAAGGGGGATGAAGGCGAAACCGCAGCCAAATTAATCGGAGACAAAAATAAAGCAATCTCTAGATTCGTCGCTGGACTAAAACTTTCAAATGCTCCTTTTAGTTTTAATCCTGACGACAAATGGCATCCATTTGGATATTCAGTACCTTTTTCAGAATTAGGAAAAAAAGCTTTAGCATTAGGCGCATCAGGTGATGAAATTCAAAATGTATATGATACAACTGAAGTGCCCCAGAATGTTCTAGACAAACAGGCTCAACGTGCTGGTAAAAAATTAAGAGACAGATTTGTAGGTTCTATTTCTAAAGCTATCTTAGATGCTGGATTTGATATTACATATTTACCTCATAATGGTTATGCAATCACTGGTGAAGGTCAAGACGCAATGAGTCGTAATGGACGAAAATGGACAATTGGATATAAAGCCGAAATTAACTTAGGTAGCAAGAAGGTCCGTTTAATCTTTGATGCAATTACTGACGAAGGTGATGGCCCAACATCATACGTAATCGATTACAGCTCCGATAAAATGTTTAACCCTAACTGGCAACGAATTGGTAAAAATGATTTTATATCTAAAATCAGAACTGCTTTGGCTAATTACAAATAAATGGCCATTTCTAAGCTTTGAATCAAAACTTTTAGCCATCGAGTGTATATAATATTTAAATAATATACACTTTATGGCTAAAAACAAATCTGCTGGAATAGATAAACCAGCAAAAGAAAAACCCTCATTTTCAGAACTTAATGATATGTTATCAGTATTTTCTCCCGATGGAGCAATACTTGATGATAACATTTATGCGCGTATCGATGAATGGATTCCTACTGGCTCATATATTCTAAATGCAGCTTTAAGCGGTTCTTTGTTTGGTGGAATGCCCAACAGGAGATCTCTAATGTTGGGAGGCGAACCGGGTTGTTTACAAAAAGACGAAGAAGTTGAGATATATATACTAAAAAGTAACATATCTCAAAATCATGACGTCATACAATCTTAAAAATCTATTTTTTACTTGCGCCGAAGCCTCGAAACGAAGAAAACGCTTAAGTTTACCTAAAGATTATGTTTTCTTTAAAGAAACAATCATTAACACGATACCCTCTATAAATGTATCTGCAAATGATTGTTTCTTTAAAGAAAAATATAAAATTTATTTACAAATCTATTTAGTATGTAAGCCGATTCCTTCATCATTGAAGTTTGATCCTAATTCAGTAAACCTCAATTATTATATCTCTAGAGGTTGGTCTGAAGAAGAGGGTAATCATTTTTTAAAACAACGGCAAAGCACAACTTCGTTGTCAGCATTTTTAAAAAAATATGGTGATGTCCAAGGGCTAATTAATTATAATAATTATATCAGCTCGCATAAAAAAACATTCTATGATAATTATTCGAAGGGTAATCATAAGAAATATTTACGTTTATGTAATATAGACTATTGGATTAATAAAGGATATTCTCCTGATTTAGCAAAAGAAAAGATGTCATCTTACTACTCTGACTTGGGAAAAAAACAATATGAAAAAAGACGTCTAAATGGCGAAATATTTTTGACTGTACGGCAACTTCAATATTGGATAAATAAAGGGCTATCAGGAGAAGATGCTCATAAAGAATTGTCACTTCGATATGGGACCCGATCTTTAGATTATTGTATAGAAAAATACGGAATAATTGATGGACATTTTAAATTTAAAGAAAGAAATGATAAATGGCAAGCAACTTTAAACTCTAAAACTGACGAAGAAAAGTGCGAAATATTAAGAAAAAAGACTATTAGGCTTACAAGATATTCAAAAAAATCTATCCATTTATTTGAAGCAGCTCTTAAATATGTAAACGATAATCATAACATTGTATTTAAGAAATTATATATGAAAGATAAAGAATTTTATATATATGATCAGAATAAAAAAATCATTAAGTTTTATGATTTAATGATAAAAGATATAAATTTCATAGTGGAATATAATGGGATAATGTTTCATCCTAATAAAGAAATTTTATCTACATCAGAATGGAATTCATGGATTAATATCTACTCGCGAATTTCGGCTAATGAGCAATTTGAAATCGATGAATATAAAAGAAATTTAGCTTTATCCAAAAAATACGAATATCTTGTGATATGGGAAAATGAAAATTTTGAAGAATCAAAACAAAAAATAATTAATAAAATATTAGAACTATATGAACATAGAAACGATTAAACAAGAATTATTATTTTTATTTGCTGAAAACCTTGATACTTTTTTAGGTCAATCATTTGAATTATCCGATAATTTATTTTTACGGAAAAAATTCAATGAATATGCTGGCCAGCATTCGCAAAAAATTAAAATTAAAGAATTAATTGACAATTATCAGACAACAGCATTTGTTTTAAGTACACCAGATGGTTTTGAAGAAATTGGGGAGTTTTACATCAAATCGCCGAGAGAAATATATGAAGTATTAACCGTCGATGGTTTCAAAACAAAGGCTTCAATTGATCATAATTTTGAAACATCAAAGGGATGGAAATCAAGCAAAGACATATTAAAAACAGACTTAATTTTAACAAAAGATGGTTATCGTTCAGTTAAAAAAATAAATGTATTACCATCAGAAGAAGTATATGATTTTGAAGTATTACATCCCAATCATCGTTATTGGTCAGGAAATGGTTTAAGTAGTCATAATACAGGTAAAACTTATATTGCTTTAAGCATCGTAAGAAATGCTCAACAACTTTCAAACCCGTATTTTCCCATTTTCTATGATTCTGAAGGTTCAATGGATGTTGAATTTGCTAAAAAATTAGGAGCTGATACAAGTAAAATGCGCTTGGAAAATGTGAGTACAATCGAAGAATTTGCAACCAAGGCGGCAAAATTGAATGAAGCGGTTTCATCTTTACGAAAAGCTGGCAAACCAGTTCCCAAAGTAATGGTTGTTCTTGATTCTTTAGGTAATTTATCATCGACAAAAGAAACCGAAGATACTACGTCAGGTAATAATAAACGAGATATGACGAAACAACAATCTATACGTAGAATGTTTCGCGTTATTGGAAATGAATTTGCAAAAAATGGCATTCCATTCATAATTTGCAACCACGTTTATGCAAGTATAGGCGCGTATATCCCTGGAAATACAATTTCAGGTGGTGGCGGAGCTCAATACAATGCTTCTATTATTTTTACTCTTACAAAATCAAAACTTACTGACAAAGATTCAGAAGAACATGTAAAGAAAGAAGGAATTGAAGCAACTCGTATTGGTATTGTTGTAACAGTTCACCCATATAAACAAAGATTTGCTAAACCTATTAAAGTTCAAATTCATATTCCGTTTTATAAAAAACCTAATCCTTTCGTAGGGCTTGAAAAATTCGTAAACTGGAATAGTTGTGGAATTGTTCGTGGAAAATGTTTTGGAGAAAAAGAATTTTTGAAAATGACTCCTGCTGAACAAAAGAAATGCTACAGTTTCAATCTCGCTGATCTGCCTAACGATATTATTCATACAAGATTACAAGGAAAAAATGATAACGGTTTACGTTATGTTCTTCCTAAAGATACAGCAAGATCACTTGTTTGCAAACATCTTGGAGGAGAAATTCCAATGTCAGAATTATATACTTCAAAGGTATTTACTGACGAAGTTCTTCATCTTTTGGATGATAATATTATCAAGAAAACATTTATGCTTCCATCAATTGAATCACTTGAAGATTTGGCTGAAGTAACTGGAGATTTATTAGATGATGTTGAAATGGGCGAATCTCATGTAGACGATGATAATGAAGAATTAATATCTGATGAACTATCTGATGAACTCGATAACATTGGTGCAACCGAAGAAGATTAATATAGGAATCTATTAACATACATTAAAAGGACCTCAGGTAAAACTTGAGGTCCTTTAGTGTTTATAATCTATATCAAATAACATTGTATACATGAAATCTATAAATCAAAAAATAGTTAGAGTAAAAAATTTAATCGGGATTATAGATGAACCACAACCAGAAGATTTACTTTTTGAACTAGTGTCTTTACTTGAAAATGAACAAAGATTTGATGGCAAGTTTAAATCTAGTGATGTTTATCATAAATGTAGAATTCGTCTGACACCAGATATTAGAGAAGATGTCGACGTTCTTATAAATTTAGGATATGTCGAAAAAATATCAAGTGGAAATTGGGTAATACTTAAACATTTATGGGAAAATGAGATTTAACATGAATCTTTTAAAATAATTTTACATATAATAAACAAACATATACACATTATGATAAGTGGGTTTCAAGAACAAATTTTTTATCATTACATATTAGGCAATGCTTTATTTCTAAAAGTTTCAAAGCCTGATTTTTTTACAAATACAAATATTCGAGAGTTATTTGATATTGCAAAGGATCATGCTGTAAAATATAATGAAGCTCCTTCAAAGGATCAAATGATTCAATTAATTGCAATTAAAGGCTTAAGTGAAAAATATTCCGAGGACATTGTTACTGGCTTATATAATACAAAACAATTAATGTCAGAATATGGCAATGATTGGCTAGAACAAAATGTAGGTCCGTGGATTCAAGTAAGAAATCTTGATAATGTAATGCGTAAAGCTATTGCATATATGAAAACTACAGCGGTTACAGCAGAAAATGCAAGCGAAGTAGTGGAAATTGTTAGGCATATGCTTTCCAGTGAAACAGTTATAGATTTTTCATTTAATATGGGAACAAGTTTCTTTGATCCAGAATCTCATATGCAAACTCGTTTAGCAAGAACTCCATCTGGATATGATTACATTGATATATGCACAAAGGGCGGTTATTGGAAAGGTTCTCTTATAGTTCTTTTTGGTATGCCAAAATCTGGTAAATCAATGTGGCTTTGTAATTTAGCTGCAAAATCAGTACTTGCAGGACACAATACAGCATATATAACTTTGGAACTTCAACAAGAAATGGTTCACATGAGAATTGGAGCAAATATGTTAAATGTTCCATTAGATGATTATGAAGAACTTCTTAAAGATAAAGATTTATTAAGACAGAAATTAAATGCAGTAAAAAATAGAGGCATTATTCCTTTAGGAGAATTGCATGTAAAAGAATTTCCATCATCAACGGCTGGTTCCACAGATATAGCAGCTTATCTTAAAAAGGCAGAAGATGTGTTAAGTGCTCAATATGGAAAGACTTTCAAATTTGATAATGTATTCATTGATTACATTAACATTATGAAAAATTGGAGAAATCCAAACAGCGAAAATATGTATCTGAAAATTAAACAAATTTCAGAAGATATTAGAGCTATGGGGCAGGAAAATAACTGGGCAATTATTTCAGTTACTCAAACTAATAGAAGTGGATGGGATTCTAATGATTTAAGTATTACTTCAATTGCTGAATCTGCAGGTTTATTACACACAGTAGATTTGCTTTTTGGTATTATAACAAATGCTGAAATGAAAGCAAGGGGCGAATACTATCTTAAATGCTTGGCAAATAGAGTAGCAGGATATGAAAATACTCGTAAAAGATTTACAATGGATTGGAAATATGCAAGGATTGAAGAAGATAGGCATTCTCAAATTCAAGATATGGAATTTTTTATTAACCAAGTTGCTGCAGGACACACTAAGCCAAGAGGTTCAGATAAAACTACAACATCTGTAGATGCCTTTATTAGCAAAAATGTAGCAGAACAAACTTCAACACAACCATTAGATAGCGCAATTGATGTGCAATCATTGGATTTCGATGAGATAACAGGAAATAATTTATTTTAAAAACTATGGGAAATACTAACGAATTTATCAAAGATAAAATTATTGATAATTCATTCAATAGAGGGGAACAAGGCTACACTGATTTTGGTCCAACTATAAAAGTGCACGATAGTGTAGCTGGAATGTATAATGATCAACTTGGAGAAAATATCATAGAAAATAGAATACTCAAAAATCTGAATGAAGATTTTTATCAAATTTTCATTGCATCTCCTTATTATGAAAAATATAAAAAACCTAAAAGAGCTGATGCTAGTGATAGAGTCATAATGTATTATTATTTCAAAGACAAACTTTTAGCACACTCAAAATATTCTCTTTATGATATTTTTATTACGTTTGCTGAATTTTTTCAAGTCAATTATGATCAATTCTGGTCAGAAATAGGTGTTCTTGATAAAGAAGGTTTATTAAAAGAAATAAGCGCAAAAAATGGTTTGCTTTATAGAATTAAAACTAAACGATTATTTTAACATAAAAAATAATGGACAGAGAAGCAATTGAAAATAATGAGACTGCTATGGGTTCAAATAGAAGTTTTTTTCCAAAAACAATGGAATTACTTAAAAATGAAATTAGATTATTAACAGAAGCTAGAGATGGAGTAGGAAAGGCGTGGAATGTTCTTAAAATAAAAGGAATAGAAGATGAATATTTACGGAAATTATATAATGAGTTTGATGATTGTCTAAAAGAATATGAAATAAGTATTGGCATTTTAGTGGAAGAAACTGAACGCGGTTCTGTACGTCAATGTCAATAATAAAAAATTAACATAAAATTAAAAAAACATGGCTAAATCACGAAAAGTAAAACAAGCAGTAATGGCAAAAAACATTACTAACTCAAAGAAAAGAGCAAAAATTCAAACAGAAAATTACAAAGTTTTAAAAGCATTAAAAGATTAACAAAAATAATTCATTTTTATGCAAAATGCAAAAGTTTGTATGATAAAAGATAAAGGTGAACCTTATGTAAAAGTTTCAGATCTTATCGAATTATTAAATGAAGTGATTATTGAACCTGATCGCCCTACAGAGGAAAAAAGATTAGCAATTGAATTAAAAGCTGACTTTGTTTCTATGCGTAAACACAAATAAATAAGATATGAGTTTAGACGAGTTTAAATTACACATAAAATATATTGATTATAATAGAATTTTTCTTTTAAGTGACACTCACCTTGGAGTACGAGCAAATTCTTTAGAATGGCTTTCTAACATAAGAGATTTTTTTAAAAATTTCTATATTCCTTATGTTAAAAGAACTATTCAGCCGGGCGATATTATGTGTTTTCTTGGAGATTTTTTCGATAACCGCCAACTTCTTGACATTAATGTTTTAAATGTTGGTATAGATATCATTATGGAGCTTGCAGAAATTTTGCCTGTTTATATGCTAACAGGAAATCATGATATTTATAAGAAATATGATACTGATGTAAATTCTATTGTTGCATTTAAACACATTCCAAATGTAATTATTTTTGAAAAACCTCTTGTTATTTCAAATGGACATTCTAAAATTTTAATACTTCCATGGATTGGAGATAAAGAAAAAGAAGAAAATTATGTAAGAGCTAATAAAATAGATTATATTTTTGCTCATACCACAATAAGTGGTTTTAAATACGATAATGATAGAGAAATAGGAATAGCAAGTACAGATTTCTCAAAATTTAAAAATATCAAAAGAGTATTCTCTGGCCATATTCATAAAAGACAAGAACTTCGTAATTTACTTTACATTGGCTCACCATATCATACTAAACGTTCAGATATTGGAAATTCTAAAGGACTGTACATATTCAATCCTAAAGAAAATTCTTATGAATTTACACTGAATGATTATTCTCCTGCTTTTCAAAAAGTATTATTAAGCAATCTTTTAGAGTTTACTTTGGAAACTACTAGTGCTTTTCTGAATAATAACTATACAGATATCATAGTTGCTGATAAACATATTCATCTTTTTAATTTAACAAAATTCGTTGACATACTTCAAGATTGTAAATATAAAAAAATTGAAGCTGTAAATGAGAAAAAACGACTAGATGAAGAATTATCAGATGCTGTAGAGGGTGTAGATATTCGGGATATTTTAACTTTATTAGAATTGAGCATAGGAGATTTAGGACACCAAACTGAGGTTCTTATTCATTTGAAAATGATGAATAAACGCTACTATGAAAAAGCAAATAAAGAAACTGATGATTATTTAAATATAAACTACTAATGGAACAAAAACTAATGATGGCTGAGGGTGTATTTGATACGCTCGAATGCAATGAGTGGAATCCAAAAGCAAAGACATGCACGATAAGAAAAGGTAGACGAGACATACAGCTCGGCGACATCGTTTTTGAAAGCATAGAGACTCAACGAACTAAAAAAGCTTGGGTAGACCGTGTCATATATTGTTGGCTATGTGATGTACCTGAAGAATACATCCACAACGATGGTTTCGAAGATGCAAAAGACATGCTTGAGCAGATGAGAACATTCTATCCCGACATGGAAATGAACACCGAAGTAACAGTAATTGAATTTGACACACAATACGCAATATAAACCGAACTATGGCAATAATCATCGAAGCACCAAATGAAGTATACTCATTAGCAAATTCTGGAAATGCTAAATTATTTTTGGCAGGCGGAATAACTAATTGTCCTGACTGGCAATCCTGGGTTGTAAGTGAGTTAAGAGATGTAGAGAATTTAACAATTTACAATCCTCGTCGAAAGAAATTCGATATTAAGAATTTTAATACGACCGAAGAACAAATTACGTGGGAATATGAGCACTTAAGAGATGCAAATATTGTAATGTTTTGGTTTTCAAAAGGCTCTCTTAATCCAATGTCTCTCTACGAACTTGGGATGTGGGGAAATTCTACAGATAGCCCCACATTAATAGGGGTTGACCCTCAATATGAACGAAAAGAAGATGTTTATATTCAGACACAGTTAGCTAGACCCGAGCTTAAAATTTTTAATTCTCTTTCAGTTATGATTGGTGAAATTGCATCAACAATGGATGAAGTAAAACGTAAGATCGAAAATAATAAAAATCGTCATGATGAAGATGATGAAGAAGACGATGAGTAAAATGATTATTATTATAAACATTTATGCCATTTTTGGCCACTACGATAAACAAAGATATTAAAACATATGCAATTAAAAAAATTAGAATGGTCTAATATAGGACCCTTTGGAAATAAACTTCAAACTCTTGAACTTCCTGATGAGGGTGGGCTCTGGATGGTGGTAGGAAAGAACGGTAATGGCAAATCATTCTTTGTTAATTTGCCAAAAATTCTTTATTATGGCAAGTTAGATAAATTTAAAAAAGATGAAATTGCAAATCGTTTAAATAAACATGGATGGATTAGAGGAACTGTTCAAACTTCTCCTGATACTATAGTAGAAATTGAAAGAAATTTTTCTCCTTCAAATTTAATAGTTAGAAAAAACGATGAAGATATTGGAAAGGCTGGTATTACTGATTATCAATCTTATATAGATGTAGAAGTTACAAGTTTGCCGTATCATATTTTTTCAAATATCATTTCTTTAAGTGTCAACGATTTTAAATCTTTTATATCAATGACTCCTCATGATAAAAGAATTATTATTGATAAATTATTTGCAACTGAGATTATAAATCGAATGAATCAACTTGTAAAGCAAGATTTACGAGAAATTAAAATGAACATGGATTTATTTGATCGAGAAATTCTTACACTTAAAAATAATATTGATGTAGCTGTAAGGGAACTTCAAAAACTTCAAGAAAAAATTAATGAAGATAATACTGCAAAGGTATTGGAGCTTGCTCACAGACTTGATGAATATACTCCAAAGCTTAATGATGCATATGAAAAGAAAACACAATGGCTTGCAAAACAAAATGAAATTTTAGCAGCACAGAATATTTTCATTCGTCAAAAGGCAAAAATTACTCACGATATTGCTCACTTAAATTCTCAAATAGCTTTATTCAATCAAGATCAATGCCCAACTTGTGCAACCCCTTTTAATGATACTCGTTTTGAATTAATTAAAGGACAATTAAATGAGGATATTGTTTCAAAGAATGAAGAAATGAATCGCCTTAAAGGTGAAGAATCCACTTATGCCAGCACATTAGAAAAATTAAGAGCGGGTTTAACCACTATTAATGACTTTATAATAAAAGTTCAATCTACTTGCAATGCTATCCAAGCTGAAATGACAAAATTGAGAATGAATAAATCTCAAGAGTTCACAAGCATTCAAAATATCATTGGAAATAACACAAATGCGTTAAACAATAAAGGTGTAAAAAAAGTTAAATTAGATGAAGATTTTCGTTATCTTGCAATTTTAGAGCAACTTTATTCAGATACAGGAGTAAAAAAGAAAATTCTCGAAAACTATATTCCTACACTTAATAGAGAAATTTCATATACACTTAATGAACTTCATTTTCCATATTCATTATCATTTGATACTGATTTTGAACCAAACATGGAGCACTTAGGTGTTGAAATTGGAGTTGATACTTTAAGTACTGGTGAAAAGAAAAGAGTAGACCTTGCAGTTCTTATATCAATTATTCGAATGTTGAAGAGAAAATATCCCGGGATTAATGTATTTATGCTTGATGAAGTATTATCCTCAATAGACGGAGACGGTATCTACGATATCATAGGGTTACTTCAGCGAATCTCAAAAGAAATGAATATGAATATATTTATCATTAATCATAGTCCTCTCCCGATTGAACAATTTGACTATCAAATACGTATTGAAAAGAACGCAGGGTTCAGCGATCTAGTGATAGAACATTTAGACGTTCGTTCAGACGATTAAATAAAATATTTTTGAAACAAAGTTGGTTCTATATTTTTTAGAGCCAACTTTTTGTTGTATATTTGTCTTTTTAGACAGAATATATACTCTATAAAAATAATTTCTTGCATGACAAAGCGTGAAAAACTTGAAAAAATATGGGAAACAAAGCCTGAATGGTCTTCGGGGTTTTTTGATGGTAAGATAGCCAGTATAAACTTTCAAGATACTTTATCATGGGGAACAATCGGCGGCCGCTCAAAATCTGCGGTTATTGAAGATCATGAGAAAATTTTGAATAAACTTATAGTGCGAGCTAATGATTACATTGACACTATTAAAAATGATCCGGATTTAGATATTAATTTAGTCGTCAATGACACAAAGGATAAAATCGAATTAAGACGATCTAGAGAAATTGGTGACAGTTATCAAGGCCCAGCACCGCACGTTAAAGTTATAGTAAAAATTAAAAAATCTATGAAAAAAAATCATGAATCAGTTATTCAACAGCCATTCAGTAATAGCACAAGAAATCAACCAATTTCTGGATCATATCCTTTAAGTAGAATTCAATATGAAGATGCTGACAAACGTGATAAGATTACTCCACAGTTAGAACGAATTAAACGCTACACAAAGGATGATTTTGACGTTCTTTCAAAGATGTATAGAAATGCGCTTAAAGGTACTTCGGGTGTTAATTCAAAAATAATTGATGCTATGAAAGATAAGCTAGATGCCTTAAACGGCTTAAAAGAATCATCATATGAACCAATTGAAAATAATGATGAAGAAGTTGTTTATGTTGTAATTGATAAATTTAATAAAAAGCGTTACGGCTATGGGGAAGGCTTAAGTAGAGCTGAAGCTAATCAACTTAAACGTAAACTTTTAAAAAGAAATCCTAACAACTTTGGATACTATTCAGTAAAGAAAATTGTAGAAAAAACAAATGAATCTATGAGAGCAAGAGAAGTAAATGAAGATTACATGAGCGACAAATACTGGCAGAGTAAACGTGATGAAGAAGATGCAAAGTATAAACAACGCGAAAAAGAAATGAACGCTAAATATCGTGCTGAAGATAGAGCTCGTCAAGAAACTTACAAGAAAATGAAGAAAGCGTATGTTCTCCCAATTGGTGCAGTATCACCTGCCAATGGAAACACTATGTATGATTGGAATATTTATACTTCATGGCCAGAAGGTTGGGCATTTTTGCTTAAGGGCTTTTTAATATTTTCATCTCATGAAGATGATTTCGATATAGGTGAAGAAGTAGTTTTATATGGTAATGATACAGGTAGAAGATTAACATATGCTCAAAAGGTTATAGATAAAGCTCCAGTTATTAAGGAAGAGCTTGTAAGCATGCTTTATAGAAATCACTATGATTACAAACCTAAAAGAGCATTCCAAAAAGCTGCATTTTCTAATAAGCTTAGCACATCGTACTCTGTAAAAGGAATAACATACGATGAAATAAAACCCCATAAAGGTAAATAAAATAAAGAATACTATGAAAGCATTTAGAGTAAAAGAATCATTATACGAATCAATTGAAGATAATGATGAAGATGTAGAAATCAAGGATGATTGGAAATCGGATGAAGAAGAAGATGAACTTAATCCAGATGAAATTGACACATCAGATATGGAAACAGCTGATGAAATTGATGTGCCTGATACTGCATTCGATGATGAACTACTTATAACACTAAATAACGAATTAAAATCTCCTGAGTTCGCAAGAAGAGTTTTAAAATTTAGAATTAAAGGAGCAGATCGTAGGCCGGAATTTGGCACGGTTTTAGCAAAACTTGGTAACAATTCATTCATTTTTAAACTTCAAGATGGTTCATTGAAGAAATTTAAATTGGGTGAAATTGTGGCTGAAAGCATTAAATATGCCAACGAAATGCAAATGAATGAAAACTGGGGAGAAGAACTTGAGAATGATGAATATGTAGAAGATGATTATGACGACGAAGATACGAATGCTGAACACGTTGAAGATGAAGATGAAGAATATGAACTTGAAACAATAGACCCAGAGGACGAAGAATACCTTATGACTGCTGGACATCTTTTTCCAGATGAAGCAAGAAAAGTTATGAGCCGATATTCAAAAGTTCCTCGTAGAGGAAAATCAAATGAAATGCCATTTTAAATTTTAAAGATAATTTTATCAAAAGAGCTTAAGGTAAAACTTAAGCTCTTTTGCGCAATAGAATACTCAAATAACATACATATGACATCTGAGATACTACAGAACTACATTGAAGAATTTAGAATTACTCACTTTGGCGAAGAATTTGTTTGGAGAAAAGGGCAAAAAGAAGCCATCTCAGAGGTTATTAATGCATATTATAGTAATTATAAAACAGTTATATTAGATGCACCTGTGGGTTCCGGAAAGTCCATCACAGCCATGGCAGTGGCTTGGATATTAAATCAGGAAAATAAAAAAGGATTTATACTTGCATCAGATATAGCACTACAGGAACAATATGAAAAAGATTTTAAACGTGGAAATCTAAATTGGGGTTCTATAAAAGGTATCGATAATTATTTATGTATCGATAATATGGAAAGGCATTCTTTAGGAACCTGTAAAATTAGAAACAAACCCGCTAAAAAGATGCCGTGTTATTCAGAATGCCCTTATTATAGTGCACGAGATTTTGCATCTGAATCTCCTACTTCATTGTTAAATTATGCATATTGGTTAATAATGATGAATTATGTGAATCCTAATATAGATCTTCCACCATTTCCGCCAAGAACTTTTACTATATGTGACGAGGCACATAAAATTGTCGAAATAATTCAAAATCATTATTCACCTAAATTTGATAAAAAAACAATAGAAAAATTAGAAAAGCTTACAGATTTTTTTAATTTGTATAAACTGCATAATCATTCAAAAGATTTAATCGATATCAAAAATAGTATAGCAAGTTTATATAAAACAGATAATAATGATGAGCTAATCGAAATAATTATTGAAATAAGAGATAATTTAGAATTTAATTATCGTAAAACATGGGGTGATTTTAAAGATAAAGTAAAAGAACGTTATCCTCATGATGATCCTCCTCGAGAATGGAAAGAAGCTTTACGTTTATGTGATTGGATTAAAGATTTACATTGTAAATTAGATGACTATGCAACAATGATAGAATCCACTTCAACAGATAGTATGGTGAAAAATCCTACTGGTGAAAACGAACTTACATTTAATTGTTTAGATGAGTCATGGATGATGCAAAAATATTTTCATCAATGGGCTGGATTTACTTTATTAATGAGCGCCACATTTGGAGATCCATCAGCTTATTTAAAAACTATTGCGCTTAATAATGCAAAATACATAAAACTTGATTCTCAATTTAACTTTACAGAATCTCCCATTTATTTCTATAATAAACGTAGGATGTCATATAAACAAATTGAGGGAAATCTTCCTTGGCTTTTCGAGAAAATTGATGAAATTCTTGATGAACATCATATGCATAATGGAATCATTCATACAGCATCATATGATTTAGCTCTTAAAATATTTCAAGGTGTTTCACCTAAAAATAGAAAAAGAATTCTTATTTATAGCGGAACTGAAGAAAAGAGGCAAGTAATTGAAATGCTTAAAAGCAATAAAGATAAAATAATAATGGGCCCAAGCCTTACAACCGGGTTGGATTTAAAAGATGATTGGAGTAGATTTGCAATTATAGCAAAAGTACCCTATCCATCCCTAAGTGATAAATTTATCGCTAAGAAACTGGAAGTAAGCCCTGCTTGGTATCGTAATAAAACAATTATTGAAATTTTACAGGCTACTGGAAGAACAGTAAGACATGAAAATGATTGGTGTAAAACATATATTTTAGATGGAGCGCTTGCAGACCTTATTCACAATAATAGAAAAGCATTTCCAATAGAATTTATGTCTAGACTCGTAATCTTAGATTAAGATATATAGAATAAAGATAAACAATGGCAGTACAAAATCAATATAACAATGAAGAACTTCTAATAAGAGCCATAATTGCAGGTGTATTAAATATACTTAATAATAAACTTACATATAAGCAAACTTGGAGTAATGATGATATTGAAGATGTTATAGTGCCATTCTGGTATAATTTTTCAGGTGATGAAAGATTTATGCAAGATTTTTATACACATTTTGCTCATTGTTTACCTCCGAAACCTGTCGATGGAAATTTTGATAAAATGCCAAGAGGCATGGTTACATATACAGGTTCGCAAATTGACCCAGCTAGAATAACTTCCAGATACATTCAAGGCAATTTCTTAAAAGAAGTTAATGGACAACTTCAAACTTACCACTCTTTTTTATATTCCATTCCATTAAATGTAAATTTTGATGTTGAAATGTGGCTTGATAGTCAAGTGACACAACTTAAGCTTGAACAAGCAATTCGTGAAGTATTTTATAAAACAACCACATTTTATGTTTATTTCAGAGGTATGCGTGTAGGCTGTACTGCAGGATTTCCTGAAGATATTACATTGGAAAAAAACATTCTTTATTCTTTTGAAACAGGGAATACAACCGTTCCTAAACTAAAATTCTCTTTACAAGTAGAAGCCTATCAACCTGTGTTTGACCCAACTACAGAAGTTAATGCAAATACAGTTATGACAGGATTAGGATTCAGACTTATTGATAAAAACGTAGCTGATAATGATGGCTATATTACAATTACTACAAATTATACAGGCAATACATTCCCAAAAGGATATCCTCTTTTATTAGAATGGGAATACATAAATGAAAATGCTATCATTAATAAAGTAGATATTCTCTGGTCAAATACAGGAGAAAATGAAAGATTTGTAATTGAAAAAGGAGTTCCGAATCATGAATATTATGTGTGGAATATTCCCGAAACATTTACAACATATAAAAATCCTTCAATTATTTGGACGCTTGGTTCAGCAACATCATTTTATAGAGAGCCAATTATACGAATTCTACCCGACCCGATAACAAAAGAAATTACAGAAAATTCATTTATTGTAATTGACCCCGGCTATATTATTTCGCCTATTTCAGATGCATCTATAAATATTGTATTAGAAATGAAAGATGCTAATAACAAAGTAGTTTATTCTGGAGATGCAAGCATTTACATTAATATTGAGGATTACAAGATTAGCGAAACTAATCCTGCCACGTTACCATTTGGAAACATTATATTCCCGGGCAATATAGAGTATAAAGAAATTGATATTTATGTAGTTAATTCAGTTACTGGATATTCAACTCCTTTGCCACTTACAACAGATTCTCAAGCTTATGGTGTTATACGTAATATCAAAATCGTTTAAAATATTAAAATGGGATAAAATCATTCAAAACTGATAAATATATAAATTAAACATATAGTAAACAAAATAATTATCTAATATGATTACGAAGATAAATCAATTGAAATCGCAAACAAACGTATCTGAAGTTAAAGCCTTATGCGAATCAACTATAGCTGCTATGAGTAGCGCTATATATAATGGAGTAACACCAGATGCTCAAATCGAAATCGAAAGAGTCGCCTTGACTAATTTATTCCGTGGTTTGGAAAAATATTCAAAAAATACTGTAATCACTGAGTGGTTAAATAATCAAAAACGAATTTATGCTATTAAGAATTTAGGAGTTAGAAAAGCAGTAAATACTCTTCTTATTAAAGAAAAGGAAAATTCCACTCTTGTTGAAATTCTTGAAGGCTATCGTGATCAGTTAAATACATATCCTGAAGTAATGCTCTATGAAGGTTTTATTTCAGCATTATCAGGTTTCAATTATCTTCCAGCAGTCAATACAGAATTGGATGCAGTTGCATCACAGGTTAAAAAATACAAAAATGATGTAGATATTTCCAAGATTGTTGAGGTAATGAAAGATACACGTAGCAATTATCTTATTCCTCTTATAGAAGATGTTGTTGAGAATTATCTTAACAATAAAACTGAACAAACAAAAAGTTCTTTAAAAGAAACTCTTGTTAAATTTAGTTATGACCCATTTATCAGAGACATTATAAATATTGTTACATTAGATGCCACTACTCTTCAATTAGAATATGCTAACGCAGAATGTGATATTCAAGATAAATTATTTTCACCCATGCTTTATTTAGGTGAAAATGAAGTGCTCTTTAATATAAAGGGTTCGTATTACGTTAAAAAAGGCAATAACATCAACAAATTAAAAAATGCTGAAGTTCAACTTATTGATGAATCATTTAAGAATCTTTGTAGTATTGTTAATAATCCTGGCGTTGTAATATCAAAATCAAGTATTGATATATATGCAGGTAAAGATACTGCAAAATTATTAGAGCATGCTTCATATGTAAACGATGTACCTTTAACTGATGACCAAATCAATGAATCTTCACAAGTTGCTCGTTGGAGTGGAAATGAAGAGTTCTTTAGCATGGTTAACGTGTTAAGAGAAAATTTTAATGAAATTGCCGAAATTGATTTTGCTAAACGTGTTTATCTTAAAGAAGATGAAAACTACGCGGCAGATATTTTTAAATTAAGAGATAACGTATTTATTACTACCTTTGATTCAGTAAATAATAAAGCTACTTTTTTCCGCAACATAAATCCTATTCAAGCTGAAAAGATTATGATGGAACATATGAGATATGATGTTTCAAAAACATTTGCAGATATTCTTCCAAATAAAGAAAAAATTCTTTCTGAAATATCAGAAACTAAAAAGGAATATGCAGATTATATTTTAGATCTTGAAGGTAAAATAGAGCAATTTACTAACAATACAGCTCCAGAAGCTGCTCTCGTTGTTGAAGCTCTTTTAGAAGAATTATCTGCTACAAAAAATGATTATAAAAACTACATTAATTCAGTCGAAAAGTTTATTAACATAAATGAAAACTTGAACATTACAGTTCAAGATGATGGCACGGGAAAATCATATACTGTAGTTGTTCCTACAGGAGCAATGGCATCTAAGGGTGCAGCTGGAACTGGAGAAGTAAATGCAGATGGAGATCAATTTGGATCTGAAGTAGGTATGTCAACGATGGCAGACCCTGGTGCATCAGCAGGAGCAAGTTCAGCTGTAACATTTGATGATGACCAATCAGAATTATTAAGTGATTCTCCTTCAATGGAAGACGATAAGGTTGATTTAGGCGCTGATGATACAGAAGCATATGCCGATAAAGTAGATGCAGAAGCAGAACTTCAAAAAGCTGAAGAAGAACCTCAAGCAGGTGGAGTACCAGGTGAAGCTGATGCAGAACCAGGCATGGAAAAAAACGGCGAACCACAAGCAGGCGCTGAAAATGGAGAACTTCCAGATTTAGGAGCAACTCCTGGAGAAGATACTGGCGAAATAGATTTAGGAGGAGAAAATCCTGATCAAACTTCCGAACCTATAGTTGAACCATCAACCGAAAATCCTGAAAATCCTGAAAATCCAGAACAACCCAATCCTGAAGAACCAAAAAAAGAAGAAGAAGCTGCAGGCCCTCCAAATCCAAATTTGGAAAAAACTAACTTCAATGCTGATAAAAATCCTAATGATTTAGACCAGCCTAAGAAAATCAAGAAAGTTTTCTTGAAACGTTTAAAAAAATAAAAGAATAAATGGAAAGAACATTCGAATTCGATTTTAACGAAATCAACGAAATATGGGTTTGCTTAAGAAAAGAAGTAAAATACCTTAAAGGTAGACTTGCAGAAGATCCAGATGATTCACGAGTTGAGTCAGATTTAGAAAGAGTAGGAGCAATTCTTTATAAAGTCGACCAAATGGTACAACACCCTGATGAATATGGTAAATCTATTGAAGAATCTATTGATGAAATGTCAAACATTGATTTTGACGAGGACGGGATGATGATTAACGAATCTGCTACTTTACTTTCAAAGGTTAAGTACAAAGGAAAAACTGGCTATGTAAATGCTGAAATGCCTGACGGTAAACTTATCGTTCAAGTTCAAGGCGATACATTCTTAGTAGATCCTAAAGATCTTAAAGAAATGCATCCAAGAGAAGATAAAACAATGCCTCTTCCTATGAAATTCGATGAAAAGACTCAAAAATTATTATTTGAGCAATATGTAAGATGTGGTATTTTTTATAATAATGTCCCAATTAAGACAACAGATTGTTATGTAAGATATAATCAGTTTGCAGATGCTCAACCAAATAGCCAATTGAAAGTAATAGTTGAAGGAGTATCTCAATTTTTTCCTAAAGCTCAAGTTCAAATATTTGAAAATATTAATGATTTTGCAAGTGAAGAAAATTACATCCCAGGAGTTATCATTGATGAAGCAACTGAAGAGGTTCTTGAAAATATACTCTTAAATGCTATTGATTACTCACAAGCAATCGGAGATGCAGATAGTATTAGAATAATTAAATTTACACCTTCAGGTGAACAAGAAATGCAAAACGCACCAAAATCTATGATAAGAACACTAGCGGTTTAAAAAAAGAGGCAATTAAAATTAAGGACGGTAAATTTAAAACTTGCCGTCCTTTTTTGCATATAAAATTTAACTAAACTTTAACTATGAAATATTTCTTATCATTTATTTTTATCGTTTGCATAACAATTTCTTTTCCCCAAACAAAGGTAACCGGCCATGTTTTTGCTGAAGTGGTAGAGCCTCCAAAGGAAGTTCAATTCAATGAAATTATTGTAATACAGCCTGATAAAACATTATTAGTTGATACAGTTTACAACACTAAGATATATGAATAAAAATGTACTTGTCGATTACACAGGTGACCTCTATTACACTCAAATAAATAATAAATAATATCCATTATGGCGATACATGTGAAGAATGCAGATCTTAGAAATGAGATCATTAAATGTAAAGAAAAGGATGAATTATCTAGAGCCGCTATTGAAATGTTTCAATTGATGGCTAAAAAGTTTTCGACTAAACTTAATTATATTTATGAAGAAGATAGAGAAGATTGCATATCATTTGCAGTAATAGATTGTTATATGTATTGGAGAGGATACGATCCAGCAAAATCTCAAAATGCATTTGCTTATTATACTCAAATAATAAAAAATGGATTTGCAAAAGGATGGCGCAAGCTTTACGGAAATATGCCAAAAAGCAAAAAAATCTCACTGTCTAATGATAAACTTTATAGCATAAATGGCCTTTAATTCTTCGTATAAATCATGGCATAAACCAAATTTAACCGGTACAAAAGCTCAGGGTGGAACTTCCCGAACGCTGCAAGGATATTATAAAGTAACTAATCTTGAAAAATATATAGGTGACCCCGCTTTAGTAATTTTTAGATCAAGTTGGGAATCAGCGTTTTGTCGATGGTGTGATTTTTCACTCTCTATTATTAGATGGTCTTCTGAACCTATCAAAATTCCATATTATGATAGAATTTCTAAACTTGATGAATGCAAAAAACAAGGATTAGACCCAAATAATCCAAAAAATTGGCTTATTAAAAATTAC
>Ga0302284_1000073_pt1 | contig 52944 bp, 88 predicted proteins | sample III_Fen_E2_1_FD_198760 | JGI IMG/M metagenome (GOLD analysis project Ga0302284, IMG submission 198760) | Peat permafrost microbial communities from Stordalen Mire near Abisko, Sweden - III_Fen_E2_1 | ecosystem: Environmental > Terrestrial > Soil > Wetlands > Permafrost | place: Sweden: Abisko...
AACCTATGAATCACGTTAAAGAAATAGAATTATTTGAAAATAGAAATTTTAAATCTTGGGCTAAATATAATAGATATTTATCAATAAAATATTATGATGATAATATAATATTATTAAAAACTGGTATTAAAAGGCAAAATGAAGTGTCAGTATTTAGTGAGGCTAATCAAATCACAATATCAATTAAATATAATTATACTGTAAGTAATGTTGCTTTATTAAAACTCTATAAAGATTTTGAAAATTTAGTATTTAAAATATATCCAGAAACAAATTGTGTAGTGTTTGAAGTATATAATGTACCTAAAAGTTATTTTGATAAAATTGATTTTGAACTAAATATAGAAAAATATAATATATGAAGCACTTAAAAACATTTGAATCTTTACAAGATTCCCTACAAATCGGCTATTATGTTTTAATTGATGCAGAATCTATTCAAAATATGACCGATATATTTGTAAAATTTATCAGTAATAATATAGGGCAAATAGTTAGATTACCATCAGACTATAGAAATAAAAACAGATATGATTATACAAAAATTAGATATTATAATATACCACTAGGACTTAAACATTTTTTTACTAATAATACTTTTAAATTTTATCGTCCAATAATAGAATATTATGCAAAAACAAAAAAAGACTTAGAATTAAAATTAGCATCAAAAAAATATAATATATGAAGCACTTAAAAACATACGAAAATATTAATATTTTAAAAAAATATGTCATATGGATAAATAAATATTCTATGGAAATATTGGAATTAGACACCGAAAATATTAACTCGCCAGTATCTGATAACACTTGGTCTAAAACTTTATATGAATATATTAATAATAAATTAGTACTTGTAAATTATAACCCATATCTTCTTTTTAGAAATAAAGATAAAGCTATAAAATACACATCAAATGATTTACAAGATTGTATCGACAAATTCCAAATAATAATAGATCAAGAAAAATATAATATATGAAATATGAAACACATAAAAACATTTGAAACAAAAGAAGACGAAAAGAAAAAAGAAAAATATCAAGTAGAACTTTTTGCAGAATTATTAAACGAAAATCCATTAAATGAAGATCATGATTTTTATATGTTTATAGCAAAAGAATCTTTTACTGAAGAAAAAGGTGGATTATATAAAAAAACCATAGAAATAGAAAATATGGTTAGAATGACACCTGATATTCAAAGTATTATGGCAAGTAAAGGATTGGAAATGAGGGCCAGATTCCAACATGATAGTTACATTTATCACATTTGGTTACCAAAAGAACTTAGAGAAGAAGTTGAAGGTAAAGGTATAAATTTAGATCCTTGGTTAGTAGAATTAATAGATAAATATAAAATGAAAGGTGGTGATAGTCATGGTAGGCAAGTTTATAATGATGTTGTTGATAGAAAAAATAATATTAGTAAATTTAACATATGAAATTTAAAAAAAAGATTCAAAATATTTTGAATCTTTTTTTTATTTTATATTCTATTTAATAAATCAAAATCTTTTTTATAATATTCAGTAAGCCAAGCTAATTGTTCATCTGTTGGAATTGGCTTAGAACTACTAACATTTAATTTTGGTACAGGAGTCGGCAATCCTAAATAATTAGCAATTTCATCAATTTGATCAGGAAATTTAAAAAATTTAGTTTCTCTTTTTTCACTTAAAAATGTATATTGCGCTCTAATATGAAAATCAGGTGAATCTTTTTTAAGTTCTTCTATACCATATTCAATAGTCCATTTTTTTCTTGCACAACCAGATAAAAACCTTTCCACTGGATTACGAATAACTGCAACTAATTCTCTTTTACCATCATCTATAACAGATGGTATTTTAAAATGAAGAGTAACATTATCTATATGCTTTAATCTAGGATAATATTTTTCTTCTATTAAAGTTAATAAAGATGTGCTTGCTGTTCTTGGTATGAAACACATCAATTTATCGCCAACTATAAAATATCTTTTTAACATATTATTTTTAATTATTTTTATGTTTCCTTAGACAGGATTTGTTGTTGTTGTAGTTGTTTCTACATCCGCATATACAGTATTCCATATGTTAGATAATGCATCTACTTTTGCTGAATCTGCGTATGCTATTGGATTTTGATTTCTTGAATCAAAATATTCACCAGATTTATTAAATGAAATTAAATTATCTAAAATAGTATTAATATTTGAACTATCTAATTTATTATTAGCGCAATACAAACCAGTTAAATTAGTTAACCCATTCACATTTAATATTCTCAATTGACTATTTTCACAATATAAACAATTTAAATTAGTTAATGAAGTTGCATCTAATACTTCTAATGATTGTGAAAATATATCTAATGTTTCTAATGTTGGTAGTAGTGGAAAAATAATTTCAGTTATATCAGCACAATTAAAATAAAAATATAATGAATTATCAAGAGGTATATTTAATGTGACAATATATGTTCCAGCATCTGCATAATAATGATCTGGCAAATATGCCATACCTCCTTTTTTCTTACTGTCATTAGTATAATTATCTGTAGTACCATCACCCAAATCTACTAGCATTAGAATACCTGAACTACCTGAAGATCCTGAACTACCTGAAGATCCTGAACTACCTGAAGATCCTGAACTACCAACGGTATATGATAATGTAGCATTAAAAAAAGTATCACCAACAGTAGATTCTATTGTTATAATCATTGCAGTTATTGCAGTTGTTGTTGTGGTTGTGGTAGGTATATAAGAACTATAAGCACTGAATGTCATATCTTGCCACTTTGCATCACCATTCAATTTATAATTTAATTTTTTTCCTGATGAATAACTAATAATAATTATCTTATTCAAAAAATAATTCAAAAATTGATCAATAAGAAAATTATCATTTGAATTATTTGATAAATAATTCAACAAATTATTACTAACACCTTTACCGTGTAAATTTAACGGAATATTAGTAAAATCAATATTTAGTGTAGTTAAAAATGATAACTCATTAGTATTTAGAAACGAAATCAAATTTTTATAATCGCCAATTATTAATGAAAAGAAAACCCAATGATTATCTATCCAAACTTTTGCTGGAATTGCTGTCATAATTTTATAATTTATTTTCTGTATATATAAATAAAAATCCTTTTTTATTTCATTTTTAATTATTATCTTTGTGACAAATAAATAAAAAAATTATGACAGATCATATTGAAATTTTTGACGTTGTTCTATATTATAATCGTAAAGTTTTTGTAAAACCAACAGAACCAATATTTGGCGAAATACAGAAATCAAATCCTGTGCTTAATGTTGATGAAGTTCTTGATATTTATTCAGATTTCAATAATAAATATAAAGAGGAACTTAAAAAATATGAAATTCTTGATAATAAGGAACTTATAGTATTGGCATGTGCACTTGTTCCAGAAGATGAAGATTTTATAAAAAATTGTAAATCAATTGAAAATGATAAATTTTTTGTTAAATGGGACAAAAATTCATATGAATTAATCAAAGAAACTATTAAAAAGTTAATAAAATGAGGACAATGACTAGGTGGGGTATTGGTCCTAAATTTGGAATATTAACTATTTTTTATTCATTAGTAATTTATATAATTCAAAACAATTTTTGCACTAATTTTGAATTTACAAAATTAAAAACACTTGGTTTAATTTTAATTTTAGTTGGATTTTGTTTATTTATTTATCCAGCAGTAACAATTGATAAATATTTTAATGAAAAAAGACTTAGAACAAAAGGATTTTATGCTTATTGTAGGCATCCAATTTATGCAATTTGGATTGTTATTATTATTCCAGGTATAATACTTTATTGGGGATCAATCATTGGATTAACAATTCCAATTATGTCATATTTTATTTTTAAAAAATATATTCATATAGAGGAAGAATACTTATTAAAAATGTTTGGCTTAGAATATAGAAACTATATGAATAGAGTAAATTCGGTATTTCCAAAAATACGAATTGTATCGTGATAGTTCTGTAATTTCTTACATTCTTTTCCTAATTCTACGACTGAACTAATGTTCTGGTCTTCAAAGGCGTTAATTTGGGCGAACTCAACCCTATTTTTAATATTCTTCTTCCTTCTTTTTCAATATTATTCGCGGCATTAAAATCCCTATCGTGATTTGAACCACATTTTGGACAAATCCAATTACGATCATTTAATGTTAAATCATCTTTTTTATAACCACAATTAGAACACAATTTACTTGAAGGAAACCATCTATCTATTTCAATTATATCTCTACTATACCAATTTGCTTTATATTTTAACATTTCTTTAAATCTATATAAACTTAATTCTTGTATAGATTTAGCTAAGCAATGATTTTTTAACATTCCACTAACATTTAAATCTTCCATTACTATAACTTGGTTTTCGCTAAGTAATTTATTTGTAATTGAATGTAGATAGTATTCTTTTTTATTATTTAATTTTTCATAACATCTTGCTAATTTAATTCTTGATTTTTCTTTATTCTTTGAATTATTTTCTCTTCTTGAGTGTAATTGATGAAGCCTTTTTAATTTATCTTCATTATTTCTTTTAATTTTTATATTATCAAAATTAATTCCATCAGATCCAACAATAAATGTTTTAATTCCAACATCAATTCCAATTACTTTATTAGTATCAGTTAGTTTTTTATTATTTTCTCTATCAATTAAAATAGATAAATGATATTTACCAGATTTATTTTTAGTTAATGTTGCTGATTTAATTTTCTTCTGGTTTTTATTTAAACATATTTCATCAATTTTTGAACATTTATAATGAATATCTTTTAATGCTTTTATAATATTTATTCTATTTCCTTTAATTCCACTTATCGCATCAACAGGAAATCTACAAGATTGATTATTATCTTTTTTTGATTTGAACTTTGGAAAACCATTCCCATTTTTAAAAAATGATTTATATGCTATATCTAGATTAATTAAAGTTTGCTGAACTACCTTAGAATGACTTTCTTTAATCCACTCATATTCATTTTTTATTAATGTTAAATGTTTGCTTGTATCAGCAAACGAAATAGACTTTTTATTTTCGTTGTATTTGCTTATTTTATATGATAAACAATTATTATACACAAATCTACAAGTACCAAGCATCTTATTTATATAAGATTGTTGTTCTTGATTAGGATATATTCTTATTTTAATTGCTTTTAACATTTTTTAGTAAGTATTTTACATACTATATATAAATAAAATAAAGTCATATTTATCTATTTTTGATTTTTTATTAAAGTATTATTTTATATATTTGTACTTCTAATAAAAAATAATTTTATGTATCATAATGTGATTCGCATTAATTTCAAATATTATAAAGAAAATGATATTGATTTTGATTATAGTTTTTTAATATCTAAAACTAATCAAGATAAATTTTCATCAATTAATTATGGTATGCTTTTAGATAAATTTAATGAAATTGGATTTAATTTAAAATATCTAAAATTTAATGATTTAGATTTAATCTCAGATATTTATTGTAGTTATAATTATCAAGAAAATTTTAAAATTTTCTTCTCAGCGTATAATAAATTCATATATAAAAAATCATTTAATCTTCATGTAGAATATGGTAATATTATAGATGGTATTTTTTATCAAAACAATATGACAACTTTTGCGAGTGTGTCATTTATTGATATTTCTAATGCAAAAATTACCATATTAGGGGGTAGTGAGTTATTAAATATAATTAAGGATAAAATATTTTATAAAACCAGAGAAAAATATCAAATTATTGATAAGGATGGAATAATAATTGCAACAGAAATTACAGATTCAGATTCTAATTTTGAACAACATTTCTTTGAAAAATATGAAGTTAAAGTTGCTTTAAGAAAATATAAATTAAGTAGATTAATGCAATTTGAAGAAGAATAATTATTTTCTATATTTATTCAGATTAATTAAGCTATTATCACTCAAATCTTTTTTTCTATATCTATCTATATCAATTAACGAATTAGTCTTATTTACTTCTTCAAAATTATTTTGTTTTTCTGGAAAAATTTCTGAGAATCTTTGAATATAATTATCTTTTGTTTTTTGATCAGCAGAAGTTATTTTTCTTAAAAATTTATTCAATAATTTTAAAATTTTAATTTGTGATGCATCATTCTCTATACCTTTAATGTTATCAATAACTTTAACATAAAGTTTTTTAACACTTTCCTCTCTTTCTTTATACTCCCAATCTGCAGCAATTTTAACCTTGATGTGAGTTGAAAATACATCAGGACCATTAATAGTATTTGTTGAAAATGCTTCTATAACTTCTTTATAATTAAGATAATAGTTTTTATTACCTATCATTTTTTTAGATTTAATATCACCTAAAATATGTGAAATATGATATCCTTTTCTAATCCATATCTTCATACCTTTATCGAATAATTCACTAAAAGTAACTGATTGAGTTTTTTCTAAATTCATAATAACCTCATCAGATTCATCATTAAAATAAATAATACAATATGATACTAATAAATTTTTTATTTCTTCAGGTAATGCATCACCAAAATTTGAATAATCAGATTTGAAATCATATCTTTTATTTGGAATTGAAATAAATTCACGAATATCTAATTTTATTTCGTCTAATTTATGCCTTGGTAATTTAATATCAATTCTATCAATATAATTAGTGTTAAATTTTTTATCTATAAAAAATGCAATACAAACTGATATTATAGCATATAAAATTTTTCTATCTTCTTCAATTATATGATCACCTCTCAGATGATTAAAATAATCTTTTACAAAATTTAATATATTAATAGTATTAATAAAAGCATAAGTATAAACATTAACATCATCAAAAAATAAATTATTTATTGTTTTTTCATAATATGATGTTATACTTGATAATTTCATTGCAAAACGATCTTTAAATATATTACCTTTAAATATTTTTAATCCTATTTTTGTAATTGCAAATTGAATTAATTGACTTATTTTGAAACCATTAACATAAGTTACAGCATCTTCTAAGGTGTGAGCGTCCCTTGATGTTTTTATTGATATTAATTCATTATTTTTAGTTACACCTTTAATTGGTGATATAACTTTAATATCAACAAATGGATAACTGGAATTTAATGTATTTAAATTAACTGCGCCTAATAAAATTTCAGAAACTTTTTCACCTTCTAATGGAGATCCACTTTGTTCTATTTGATAAATAAGATGTTTTAAACGATTAAATCTGCCTTTATTCTTTCCAATATAACTATAATCTGTTTTATTTGCTGCTAAATTTATATTATAAACTTTTTCTAAAAACAATTTAAAATCCAACATTAAAAATATTTTTTCTTTATATATTAAAAATTTTTTATCAAATTTTGAAAATGCTTATTAAATATCTTTTCAATTTTTTCTTGATATGATTTTGGAAAAATGATTGAATCATGAACAGTAAACAATATAATATCTGGATAAGTATCATAAATCTCTTTAATCACATTATTAAATATAAATTCACTTTCCATCTTCTGTAATTCATGTGATAATTCCTTATAATTTTTTTTTGATTCTTTAAATTCTAAAATATATTCATATACAGATGGATATAAATCTTTAAAAATCTTATTTACTTTTTTATTACCTTTTGTATTATCACCAAACAAGACTTTATAAATCATCTCTTTAGCTTCATTTCTCTTTTTTATTGGAGAATTATGAATTATATCGTCATACAATAAACCAGATTTAACAAGATCAAAATATTTTTTTGTATCACCATTTATATGAATTAATTGCTTTTTCAATATAACTGCAAAAAATAACGGTTGCGAATTACTTATATCAACTTCGGAAATCATCTCATTATTAATAGTTAAAAATTTATTTCTAACTTCTTTTTTAAGAATTGTAAAATTAGTATGAAATCTACCAAAATCATCAAAATTGAAATAAATAGTTTTATTATAAATATTTTCAACAGACATTAAATTTCTCTGGTATTTTGATTCATCTATTTGATTTTCACTTTTTAATTCTTTTAGATAATTGATAGAATTATTATAGTCAATTTTTATCTTATTCAAAGATTCTATTAATTTTACTCTAATCTCAGGAACAATTGTACTCTTATTCATCTCAGTAATAGAAGTTTCATATCTATTATTTTGTTTTTTTATCAAAAACTTATCAGTATTTTTATATCTATCAACATCATAAACACATTTAGTAGATAATTTATAAGAATTTGTCTTTTTTCCAACATAATATTTAGATACTAGACTCATAAAACCATTATCACATAAATATTCTATATAATAATTGTAATGTTCACCATATTTTTTTCTAAGAATAAGAGATGATAAATTAAATTTAATTTCAATATTTGCATTGAAATAATATTTAATTAAAAGTTCGTGTATAATACTTATTAAATAAGAACTTTTTAAGTTAACACCTTTATATGGAAATATTTTTTGTTGTGTTAGATATTTAAAATCACTCGATATAAAGTGAAGTAAGTAATCATCATTCGACTGAATAACCATAAAATATATTTTTCTTAATATATGAAAAATTATGGTGTTTGTTTGTCTGAATTTAAGAAATTTTCTAATTCTTTTTTAGTATCAATATGAATAATTTTATCTATACCTTCTTCTTTTTCTGGCTCTTCATAATTTTTTAGAAAAGTTTTTAGAAGGTCATCAGATAGTTCTTTTTCTCTTCTAATTTTAATTAAATCCAAATCTCTTTTTCTATTTATTCCAATAATTGTATCCTCCATTCCTTTGCCGCCATCGTTAAAAATAACTGAAATAACTTTATATTTTTCTTTATTATCTTTCAATTTACTAATCGTACTCCTTCTTAATATCTTAGTAATGTTAGTCATATCAATAATTATATTGTGTAATTTCTTTATTGATTTTTCTAATCTATCAGCAAAAGTATCTTCAATTTCATGATTTATATCTACAATCCTTTTAAATCCTTCATTTGCCCATCTTCTTAAAAAACTTTTTTCTGGCAATTCAATAATTTCACCTAAAAACTCGTAATACAATAAATATTTTCTACCATCCTCATAATAAAATTCACTTTCTTCTGGAACAAAAAATGTTCTGGTGTTTTTATCTAAAACAAAATTTGGACGGTTAAAAGCATCTTTATAAGTAAGTCCTTCTCTTTCACATATTTCAACTGCAATATCATCTCTATTAAAAATATCATATTTCTTTTCTAATTTATTGGTATAGAAAGATTTGCCCATTCCAGGAGGACCTACTAATAATATAAATTCTTTTTGATTTAATGATTCATTCAGAAAATCTTGATATTTAGTGAATATCATTTTTTTATTTTATTTTTGATCATGTCAATAAGAGTCTCTACAATACTTTTAATGGTATAAACACCTGCTGCAGCACCAAATATAGCTACTTTTTGTGGTAATGTATCTAAATTTAAACCTTCTTTTGATATTAACTCAACAATTGCGGTGGTAAAAGGTACCCCTAAGCCGACATAAGCAACCATATCAATAAATGAATCAATAACTCTACCAAAACTTCTTGAAACAAAACTAAATATATTATGAATTGATAATAATGTTTTTTTTACTTTTTCTGCAATAGAAAATAGTCCATCTTTATCCAATTCTGCTTTAATTTTTTTAACATCATTATTTGCCATATTTAAAATTTGAGTAATAGAATATAATGTTAATAACACTATTTGTTGCTGTGTTATATTTGGAATATCTGAATTCTTAACAAGAGCATCAACAATTGGGTATAACATAGTTACACCCCAAGTATAAGTTGCTGCAAAATATAAACTCAAACTTAATTTGCTTATAGTCTTATCCTGTATTGACTTATATAAACTTATTTGTTTATCTTCTAAAATCAATTGATAATCAATATTTTCATTTAAATAGGAGTCGTATGATTGTAAATATTTCATAAATTATATTTTTTTATTGCTACATTCAATTTTTTTGTTTCTAAATGCAATTTAATAATTTCGTCAAGTTCTTCAATTGAATTTTCTAAAATATCTGATTCATATACAATAAAGTTAATTGGAATATAGTCAATTTCTTGTCTATTTATAAATTCTTCAATTTTATTAGTAAATTCTTCATAATAATATAAAGCACGAAATGAGTTTTTATTCATTGTATAATATAGATTTTCATATAGATTTATATAGATATCTTCTGAGTTATCACTTTTATATCTTTTATATTTAGTAATTATATATTTTTTATATTTTGAATTATCAAATATATCTTCATATGTTTTAATATATTTCATAAATTGTATTTTTTTATATCAGATTCAAGTTCAAATTCATCTTTAGTAATTTTTTCTAATTCATAATCTGTATATTCTCTTCTATGATTATTAAATTTGACAATAAATCGTAATGGACGTGTTTCCAATCCAGCGCCTCCAGCTTTAAGAACTTTTTCTATTTGACCAATATCTTGACATTTTTTTACTCTAACATAATCACCTTTAGATAATTTATCTTTTTTTAAAAATATTCCATCCCAAAAATTTTCATATTGTATTAAGTATTTCATATTTATTATATATTATTTTTTTATATTAAAAATATTTTGTACTTTTGTGAAAATAATAAAAATAAAAAAGAATGAAGAGATTTATTAAATTTTATCATAAGGATAAAGAAAATATTAAGATGATTAATCAATCTGATAAAGGTTTTGAATTAGTTATTCTTTCTAACTCTTTATTAAATGGTTTATTAGAATCAATTAACGAATGTGAAGAAAAAGGTCATGAAGTTGATATAGTTTGGCAAATGAAGCACAAAACGCAAAATTATATTGTATATAAAGATTGTACTTTCTCAGCACCTATGGATAATATTATAACATCCGCGGTTATTCTTAATAGACTTAGGAAAAATATATTAACTGGCAAAAAAATAAAAGTAACTTGCTCAGGTACAAGTTATTACTCAGATTCTTTTCTTTATAAAAATAGAGCAATTAAAAAAACTAAAAATACATATAAAGATGCCATGCTTTTAGAGAGAATGATAAAGTTAGGTGAGTTAAATTATATAAGTGAAAAAGAATAAAAATATAAAAATATAAAAATAGTTAAGTTATGAAATCTAATATAATATATGAACCATCATTATTAAAATGGATAAAAAAAATGTTCTTACACGCAGAACAGCATAAATGGTTTGAAACTTATTGGTTTATAGATTTTCATGGTGTTATTTCTAAACCAGATTATAGAAAAACAGTTAAAGAAATAGAATATTATGATTATGTTAAAAAAACACTTCAGTATATTACAAAAAATAGACCTGATATTATCATGATTTTATACACATCATCTTATCCTGATGAAATTAAAATTTATATGAAACAATTTGAAAATGATGAAATATTTTTCAAATATATAAATGAAAATCCTGAAATTAATGAATCAAAAGGCAATTTTGGTTGCTATGATAAAAAACCATATTATAATGTTTTAATTGATGATAAAAGTTCATTTGATCCAGAAATAGATTGGCAGCCAATCTATGAATATTTTATAAATTCTAATTATAAACCAGACCCAACTTGGAGCACTAAATTTAAGGAAAGTTATCACAAATAATTTATATTATTTTTAATAAAATAAATTGCCAATTGTTACTCTTGATTAATAGATGTGTTGAATGTAGTCAAAATTTAATAAACTAAAGATGATTATAAATATTAAAAGAAACCAAGATTTAAAAGATTTAGGTCAATTAAAATATGATTTAATTTTAAAAAATAAATCAAAATCAATGATTGGTTATGAATGGAAATTAAAAGGTGAAAAATCTGATGAATCATTAGAAGATTTTCATCTATTTTGTCTTTCAATAGTAAAAGATTTACTTGAAAATAATGTTAAAATAAATGAAGATATTGTTGACCATTCATATGATATAGAAGAAAATCAAATAGACACAGAAGCAACTTTAGAAGATTTAGAATGCTTATTTAAAATTATCGTAAAACAAAAATTAAAAAACATATGAACATCAATATAAAAAAACGGAAATTAACCATAAAAGAGGAAAGAAAATTAAAACTTAACTCTTTAAAAAAAAAGAAAGCACCAATAGATGTTAATTTTAATTGGATTATTACTACAGAAAATAAAGAAGAAGAGGAAGATAAACTAAAAAATTTTCAATTATTTTGTATTAGAGTAACACAAAATATTCTTGCAAGCAATTTTACAACAAACGAAAAAGGAATTATAAAATGTGCGCACAATATTAATAAAAACGATATTGAATATACTGTGGCACATCTTCAAAAATTATATTTAACTATTTTAAACGAAAAAGAAAAATAAATGGAAAAAAGAATGTATTTTTTTGTACCTTATCAACTAACTGGTATTCAGCAAGGTATTCAATGTGGTCATGCTGTTGAACAGTATGCTAACAAATATAAAGACGATACAGAGTATATTGACTTTGTAGAAAATTGGAAAACCTGGATTGTTTTAAATGGTGGAACAACTAATAGTAAAAGAGACTTTACTTCTAAATCAACAGGAACATTAAATCAAATTGCTGATCAATTACTTGAAAACGATATCAAAATTGCATATTTTGAAGAACCTGATCTAAACGATTCATTAACTTCAGTCTGCTTTCTTTGTGATGAAAGAGTATTTAACAAAGAATTATATCCTGATTTTACAGATTTTGTGGTAGAAAAATATTTTCCAGAAATTGTTGAAGAAGACTATTCTTCAGAAGATGATTTAATTAATGCAAAAAGTGGTAGAGAATCACTTGTAAACAATTATAAGGCATGGTTAAAATTTCAAAATTTTTCAAAAATATCAGAATATAAAGAATGGATAGAATTATTAGGTGGAGAAAAAAATATATTTTTAAGAAATTTGATAAGAGATAAAAAATTAGCATAAAAAGTTTGGTAGTGTATAAACTAATAATTATCTTTGTGTTATTGAAACGATAGAAACACTTAAAATCACAAAGAGTATGGAATATCAATTAGAAAATGGAATAGTAGTAAAAGGCTCTGGTGCAACAGCATTTATGGAATCTTCAAAAAGTTTACATCAAGAACAAGAAATTTCAAGAAATCTATTTAATGAATTTATTAACCCATTAGGTTTTACTGCTTGGCATATACATGATGGTTGGGTTAAATATAAACATTGGAACGGTAAAGTTTTACATAATAACATATTAGATTTATATTGGCTTTCAAATCATTCTGGATATTCTCACACAATAAATCGTCCTAAAGTTGGTGAAAAAATGGTAATTATTAATGATAGTCCAGATATTTATTGGTCTACAAAACAAGAACCATTTTATATGTATTGTTATGATGTTATAGATGAACCTGAGGTTAAATATGATTTTGAATTTCCTAAACTTATTATACAATTAATAGAAATTAAATTAGTTATTTATAATAAAAAAATTGGAAAATATCAATTTTACGAAAAAAAATCATTTTGGAATAAATTATTCAGTTAATATTTGGATATTTTAAATAAATTTCGTATCTTTGTACTGTTGAAATAATAGAAACACACTTAAAATCACAAAAATGGAAGCAAAAATGACAATTGAGGATGAACAATTTAATGAAATGTTTTTAACTGGATTTGGTGCTGAACATTTGAATATTCAACCTAACGCCGAATTTTAAATAAAAAAACATCAAAAAAGTTTTTTTATTGAAAAAATATCATTATTATTGTAATTGTAGAAATAAATAACATTTAAAATATAAAATTATGGCATTAGGTAAAAAAGTGGTAGCAGTAAAAGCACCAGCCGCAAAAAAAGATTTAAAACCTGTTGCAGTTGTTAAAGGCGAAGATTTTGCTGATAAATTGAAAAAATTCAATACATTAAAGGAAGAAATCAAAGACAAAACAGCTGAGCAGAAATCAATTGAAGGCGACATCAAAGGCATTTGCCTTGATGAATACAAGAAATTATATCTTGGTATGAAAAGAAATCCTGAATCAATTAAGGTTGAAAGTGAAAAAGGTGACAAAATCATGTTCATGGTTGTAAAAAAATACACCGGAAGTGTTGATGAAGAAAGAGCAACAGAACTACGTGAAAAATATGGGGAGTCATTTGTTGATGAAAAATCAGAAATGATTATGAATAACGATCTGTTAAACAAATATTCAGATAAACTCGAAGAATTGATCATGAGTGCTGATTTTATGACTGAAGAAGAAAAAGAAGCACTCTTTGTTCAAAAAGTAACATACAGTATCAAAACTGATGCTATCAATGAGGCGTTCACTTGTGGAAATGGAGATGTTGAAGGACTTATCTCTGATATTGCTCCAGTTCTAATGTTGAAAGAAACTCGTTAATTCAAGCACAATACAAATAAAAAATTCTGATAATCACGAATTGTGAATGTCAGACTTTTTGGCTATTGGTAAATTTACAAATTTTAATGAAAAATGATTGAAATTAAACATCTTGCAATAGAAGTCACAAGAAAATGTAATATTCAATGTAGTCATTGTTTAAGAGGTGAGAGTCAAAGCAAAGATATTTCATTTGAGTATATTGATTCATTATTAAATCAAGTTAGTTCTATTGGTCATTTTTGTCCAACAGGTGGTGAGCCATCATTAAATGTTCCAGCAATAAAATATTTTTTAGATGGTTGTAAAAAAAGAAATATTCAAATCAATACTTTTTATATTGCAACAAATGGTGTGAATTTAACAGAAAATTTTATTAATATTTGTACAGAATTATATAATTATTGTATTATAAAAAAAAGCAGTGGTGTTCAAATCTCAAATGATCATTATCATATCAAGCAAAAAATGTATAATGATACACTTTTAGCAAAATTACCATTTTATAGTAAAAGAAATAAAGATAATGAAAATTTTGAAAATGGCAAAAAACTTCATAAAGAAGGACGTGCATTAGAAAATTATAAAAATGCAGAAATTATAAGTTATGCAACTACATTAACCACAGAAACATTTGATACAAATCCAATTTATTTAAATGTTAATGGAAATATCATTAATGGATGTGATTGGTCATACGATAATCAAAATAATCATTTTATATGTGAAGTAAATTATATTGAAAAATATAAAAATATGTTAGATGTCAGATAGAAAGTTTTATTTAAAATTAAACCTAAATATTTGGCAATCTCAAATAAGTTCCGTACATTTGTATTGTAATCAAAAAACAAGAAAACATGAAAAACGAAAAAAATTTATCTCCAGAACTTGAAAAGTTCGATTGGATCAAAGAATTTGTATTCTCAGATATTTTGGAAAAATACGTAGCATTAGCTGGCGTAGAAGAACAACTATTTTTAGTTGACTGTGACGGTAAAATTGTTGAATATGTTGAAAACGATTAAAAATATATAAAAATGAAAAATTGTAATAGTCCGCCGAAATGGTAAATAAATAACATAATAGATAATTAATAGATAGATATATAAATTATTAACATATAGATAAAAAAAAATGGAAAAATGTAATGGTCCGCCCAGGTAAAAAATTAATTAATATAATATATACTAGAAAGCCAAAAAAGCAAAAAATAGATTAAATAGATAATGAAGTAAATAGATGGAATAAAAGACTAACATGCACCTCCTAAATTTTGCAAACCAATCCAAGATTCAAAAGTCTATCTTGGCTGTTAGAATAGATAGGTAAAGAAAAAGCCACCGAAAGGTGGCTTTTTTGATTTAATTTTTTTGAATAGTATCATCCTCTTTATCTTTGTCCTCTTTTTCTTCATCTTTTTCTTCATCAGAATCAGCAGATTTTACTTCTTCTTTTCCTTTTTTAAGTTCTTCTTTATATTCTGGATCTAATTCTTTCAATAATGTTTGAAGTTCACCAATATGTCTTTTTTCTTCTTTTGCAATATCCAATAAAGTTTTCTTCACTTTTTCATTTTTTGCTGTTTCTGACAATTGTTCATATAAACTAACTGCATCTAATTCACCTATTATAGCTAATCTTAATATTTCTTTATCGCCATTATCTTTATCGACATATTTTAAATCAACTGGGGTAGTTGCCAAAAGTTCATTTATTCTCATAAATTCTTCAAAATTTTTCATCAAATTTCATTATTTTTAATGGTATATATAAAAATTATATATTATATTTTTCTGTATCTAAAATATATTGAAAAGTTTTTTTAACCTTAGTACTAAAATATTCACCATACTCTTCGTATATTTCTTTATATTTTTTCAAAGGTCTTAATCTAATTCTCATCAATTCAATAACTCTTTTATCAAAATATTTTATATATTTTTTAAAGTACTTATCAATTAAATTAGATAAAGTGTTACGATTTCTTGGTGAAGAGGTTGATATATTGTTTTCATCACAAAATATGTCAGATTCATAATAAATATTATTGGAATCTGGACCATAATGACTTATACATATCAAATCATCAAAAATATCATTATAATTAAATATATTTTCTTCAAAATAATCAAATTTTAATGTATTTATTTTGTCTGGTAAATTTTGTTTTTCAATATAATCACCAATAAACAAATCTAATTTATTAGTATCTTCGTCATTAAGATATTGATATTTAGCTTCAAATGTTTTTATATATTTCATTTTTATATGTTATATTTTGTACTAAATAAGATTCCAGATTGAATAGAATCACTATCTAATATTTCTTTTAATCTATTCAAAGCATCTTGTTCTGAATTTGTTTTATATATTATTTTTAATGTATTATTATAATTATTATAATTCCAGATATTGCCATTTGAGAATGAAAACAGTCTACGATTAAACCTATCTATTTTTTCATAATAGTAATATTTATCATATTCCAAATAATTTTCTGACATTTTTGTTATTCTCAACATAAATAAATGCGACATTATATCATTATCATCATCTGCGCTAAAAAAATATGTAATTATATATTCCGGCTCATTAATATTCTCAAATGTTTTTATATGCTTCATATATTATATTTATTTGTTAATAATATTTGTTTTAGTTCTTCTGTAGTTTTAGCAAATGCTAAAATATTTTTTTCATAAACTGAAACATAATATTTTTTAATTCCAAAATCATACATAAATCCTTCTTTATTTTTTGGAGGATAATCGTAACTAACATTTAATATTCTTTCACTTTCTACATTATTCACGCTGCGGGTCCTAAATATTTGCCCTATATTATTATCAATAAAATTTTTAAACATAACTTTATTTATCTGATCATATCCTCTAAGTTTTTCTGGTATTAATATTACATAATCACCATTTATTGGTATACTTATATTCTCAAATGTTTTCTCAAATGTTTTTATATGTTTCATAAATTATATTTATTTGCATCTACTTCATAGTCTTCAATAAAAACTCTACCCATATTTTCATAATCAGGATTATTTATATATGGAATACCATTATGATCTCTAGCAGTAATGCCGCTATATGACCAGGTTATACCTTTAAATAATAATATTTCTTGTCCTTTCTCAGTTGCCAACAAATCAAGCCAATGATAAATATTATCAGGTGACATTCCAATTTTTTTTAATGCAAAATCAAGATGCGGTTGATCTATTGGTATTATCCAAAATTTTTCCTTCTCTATTGATTCAAATTTTTTAATATATTTCATAAATTAAATTTTGTTGTATAATTTAATAAATCAAGTTGTTCTATACATTTTTGTTTATTAGAATTGCTATAAATAATTTCATCTTTGTTAAACCACCAACTATCCGCATCCAAATATTTCCATACACCAGAATCATATGTATTTTCATACATCACCCTATAACTATCATAACGTTTAGAATAACCCACTAATCTACCAACATTATTACGCATAAATTCTATAAGAACAGCGGCCGATATGACACCTTTTTTTGTAATAGCAATAACATAATCATATATTTTAAATTCAGAATTTAAATCTAATAAATCTTGTTGTCCAACATCTTCGTATGTTTTTATATATTTCATATTATAAATTAAATTTTATTGTATTTAACATCCAGTCACAAGCATCCTTTACATTTGGATTTAATTTATCCTTAAATTCTTTCAATATTTTGGTATAGTTTGCTGGATCTTTTTCTATTTCTTCAACAAGTTTCATGTCCATCCTATTTTTCCAATCAGTTTTAACTAAATATTCAGTATAAATTTTATTTATAATAGTATGCTCAATATCACGCAATGTAGGAGTAGAATAAGTTAATTTATTTTCTTTACAATACTTATCAACAGCATTATATACATTTACTCTTTGAAAATTTTTCAATGTAATAAAATCTTTAAAAAATTGTTTATAATTAAAATTTGCAGCATAAAAATCTTCATACTCCAAATCTTCAATTTTTTTTATTAAATTTTGCGATTCAATATATTGTCTCATAACAGATTCAATAGCATCAGTATCTTCTTTACTAACATATTCTTGCTTAGGCTGTCTGCCATATTTAGAAATTCGTTCAAACGTTAATATGTATTTCATAAGTTATATTTATCTTTATTTTTTAATAAACAACTTTACCAAGATGTGTGGCTCTAATTTTTTCTACTGATTCTTTTGTATGATGTTTTCCATAAAATGGATTTTTATCACCAGTATTTATTTCTCTTAACTTTTTCATTGTTTGTTCAGAAAAAAAATCTTTTCCACCATCACCACCTTTGGTTAAATTTGTTAATTTAAATCCCCATGTTTTTAATTGTGATATCCAATACTGTTCCCAAAATTGCCAATCTTCTTCAACTTCATCTATTATTTCTATAATAGGAAAATTACTCAATGATTTCATCCAAGAATATAAATAGGTTTTTCTTTTTATCATATTCTCTATATGTTTTCTATATCTTTCCTTTATATCAATTGTTTTTCCAACATATTTAATTTCATTTGTAACAGGATCAGATAATGTATAAATATAATTCATAATTATTATTTTTATTGGTATATATAAATTTTTAATTATTAAAATCTACTATAATTTGATTTTTTATTCGATTATTTTTTCTATCTTTGTATCAACAACAATAAAATTTAAGATTATGGTTTCATATAACAATTTCAAATACATTTTTCCACCCCGTCCTGAATATATGGTCTCTTCAAAAGAACTATATAAGTATGAATCAGAGTATTGCGTCCAGCCTAAAATGAATGGTGCATGTACAATGATTTATATTAAAAATGATGAAATAAAAATATTTGGTAGACATCAAAATGAAAATTTATCAAATTTCAAATTAAAAAATGAAGATTTAAAAATTCTAAGCAATAATAATGAATGGAACATTATTGTGGGAGAATATATGAATAAAAACCAAAATGGTATTGACGGCAAGCCATGGAATCATTTTTTTGTAGTTTTTGATATATTGGTTTATAATGGTGAATACCTCCTTGGATCAACATTTGAGGAAAGAGTATCACTTCTCGACAATTTATATGGCACTGACGATGAAAATGAATACCTTTATAAAATTACTGATAAAATTTTTAGAGTTAAAACTTTTTATGATAATTTTACAGATAGATGGAATGAAATTGTTAAAATCGGAATGCTTGAAGGATTTGTATTAAAGAAAAAAGAAGCAAAATTGGAAAGAGGTTTATCAGAAAAGAACAACTGCTTATGGCAATTAAAATCAAGAAAAAGTTCGGCTAATTACAGGTTTTAATTACCAATTTCTGTGTTGTTTTATATCATTCAACCAATTATGTCTTCCACATAAACTATATGTAACTCTACTATTTTTACAAAAATCTTTATATTTTTCATATTTTTCAGATTCCAATAAACACCTTTCCTTTGTCCAATAATTAAATGGCTTTGATTTATTTAATTCAAATCCACATTCTGTATATATAATATCCAGCCATTTATTTCTATTAGCTGCTCTATATCCAGTACTTTCTCTGTAATCAGATTTAGTTTTATATTTTTTAGCGTCTAATATACATTTTTCTAATGTCCATTTCCTTATTCCTCCACCAATTGCACCAGTTTTAGCAGTATTTAAAACTTGCCACCCTTCAGTTAAATATTTATTAACAAAAAATTCTTCTTTTACTTTTGCTTCTTCTACATCAATATATTCTGTCAGTTGTATAAAAGTTGTAATTTTATTATTTTGAGAATAAATAAATACTGGTCCTCTTTTTGAATGTTGCTCATTCCTTTCATTCAAATTAAAAGTTAATCCTACATATACGGTTTTTGTATCTAAAAATTCGTAAGAATATATACATTTTTTATATTTATTTCCAACAGTCAACATATGAGAACAAATATCATCTAACCAACCTTGTTTCCAAGCCTTAGAATAACTTGGTGATCTATTTTTAGTATATTCTCCTCTGGTTTTATATTTTAATGCCTCCTCTTGACATTTTTCTTTTGTCCAATATTCTTTTTCATTTTTAATTTTTATCATATGTGAACAAATATCATCCATCCATTTTGATCTTAAAGATTTAGAATAATATGATGGAGAATAATCATGAAACTCACCTCTAGTATTATATTTTAATGCTTCTTTTTGGCATTTTTCTTTTGTAACATATTCTTCCTTTTTCTTTTTAATCATATGCGAGCAAATATCATTTAGTATTTTCATTCTAACAGATGCAATATATGCACCTTTTGCTTTTTTACCAAATTCACTTCTAGTTTTATATTTTAATGCTTCTTCTTGGCATTTTTCTTTTGTCCAAAACTTTCTACATTTTCTCATTTTTATTCAATAATTTTTCCAACTCTTTTACCGAATTTAAACTTAATTTGTCTAATTCATTGTCTAATTCCATAAATCTTCTAACCCTTTTAGACATTGTATAACCTTCATTTTTACACATATTAAAATATTCATCTGAAAAACTCTTATCTAATCTTATTATTATTTTATTTTCTTTCATCGTATGATTTTGTTTATACTATATATTAAATAAAAAAAGTCATTTTTTTCTAAAAATGACTTTTGCTATTTTTTTATTCTTTTAAAAATGCTCCATAATTTATAATTTAATTATTTAATTAATACTTCCAAAAAAACATCACTATTGTTTTCATCAGCCTTTGTAACTCTTTCTAAATAATCTTCTTCTGTCCAAATTTTAAAATCATATTCTGGTTTAAATTCTAATTCTATCAATTTAAGTCTTCTTTCATTTTTTAAATTTAAATTTTTATTAATATATATATTAAGTGGATCTGATAAATTTTCCCATCCTCTACTTGTTAATTTATATTCTCTATTCATAGTTCTATTTTTTTCATATAATTTAGACCATTCCTGAATCTTAAAAGTTTTTGTTAAGCAATGAACAATAGCACTTTTACATCCTTCTCTTAATTTAATATTTCCATCCAAATTCTCTAAAAAAACACCACAGCAAGAAAGATCAACATTTTTAATTAGATTATAATATGCTAATTTATATCCTGATGTGTGACCTGGATCATTTTTTTTTATTGTAGGATATCCATTATATCTTGGCCTTATAATTTGAATTATTTTTTTATCATCATTCATAAATGTCCAAGGCTCTTCAATTATTGATATTCCTTTATACATATTAAGTGTATCTACATCATATAAATCAAGAGGTTGATAATTTTTTTCATTTACTATAAATTCTCTTAATTTTTGGGCAGAAGTTGACATACAAAGTATATCAATATCATGTATATCCATTCCTGCAATACTATCACGAACTGAGCCACCATAAATTGTTATATAATCTGATTTGTTGAAAATTTCCTTAACATCAAATCCAATATAATTTGATATTCCTTTTTCTACTTTATCTTGTAAATCTTTTAATGTAAACATATTTTATTTAATTTTTCTAATTTAGTGCGTCTCAAGTGCTTTACTAATTCAGGACACATATTTATATCTTCTATTTTTAAAAATTTGGCACATTCTAAATTTGGCACACAACTTTTTGTTCTGTATTCTGGCCATTTTTTTAATTTACATGTATCATATTTATCTCTATCACTATATTCATAATCGGTGTTAGGGCATTTTTCAAAAATATATTTTAGATATTTATATGTTTCTTGATTGAAAACATATTCTTTTCTAGCTGATTGTAAATCTATTTTCTTTGTTACTTCAGTTTTATAAATTTGTATAATTAAGTTATTAACAAAATCTTCACAAACAAACCGGCTATAATTTTTAATATAATCAATAACTTTAAATTCGTGTCCAGGTGGTATTATATAATAAGCATCCTTAATTTCTTTAATATTTAGTACTTTATCGCCAATATTTATTACTTGTGAGGAAATAGGTATAATCATTTTTTTATCCTTTATTATTCTTATTAAATTTTAAAATTAAGTTTACAATTTTTATATATATTCTTATGAAAAATTACAATGATTTTATATATGAAAATAAAATTGCATATCAAAATAGATTATGCTCAGACCTTTGGGAAGGTAAAATTTTAAATAAAAGAATAGAAGATAAATTACTCAGAATTGCTAGAGATTTCTTTGATGAATTAAAATTTGATACAGAGATATTAGATATAGAACTTGTAGGAAGTTTAGCAAACTTTAATTTTAATGCTGATAGTGACATAGATATACATATTAAACTAGATTTTGCTGACATAAATGAAGATATTTTTCTTGTAAAGAAAGCTGTTGATGGTCAAAGATTTATGTGGAATTTAAGGCACAATATAATTATAAAAGATCATGATGTTGAAATTTATGTACAAGATAAAAATGAAGAACATATAACTGCAGGATCATATTCTTTATTAAATCATAAATGGATTAAATTTCCAATACATAATACACCAGATGTAGATACTGCAGATATAGAGCCAAAATATGACGCAAGAGTTTATGATATTGAAGAATTAGAAAAATTATCAGAAACAGATTTAGATCCAAATGATGCTGAAATGTATTATAATAAGGCAAAAGACTTAAAATCAAAAATAATGAAAGCTAGAAAAGATGGATTATCAGCATCTGGAGAATTTTCAATAGAAAATTTAGTGTTTAAAAAATTAAGAAAAGAAGGAAAATTTGAAAAACTCATAAATGCGGTAACAACGTTATATGATAAAATATACTCACAATAAAATGAAATATTTAAAACAATTTGAAATATTACAAGGATCATCTATAACTAAATCTCTAAAGCAAGATATACTTATAACACAAAACGGATGGAATGAACTAATGTCTTCTATCACTTTTGGTGATAAAAAATTATTTTATAAATTAATTAAAGATAACAGTATAAATTTAGAAGAAACAGATTATGATGGAAACACTGCATTAATATTAGCAGCAAAAAATCACAAATTAGATTTTATTAAAGAGTTATTAAAAAATGGTGCAAATATGCTTCATAAAAACTATATAGGTGAAGATTTTTATGATGCATCTGTAAATACATATATAAATAATGTTAAAAATTGGATAGAAAAAAAATATCCAGGATTTATCATAGCAAAAAAATATAATCTATGAAACATTTAAAAACATTCGAATCAATAAATCAAAATATACAATTAGATTTAGAAAAGTCCATACATCAAAATAAAATTGACAGGGCTAAAAAAGCACTCAAAGATGGTGCAGATCCAAACATTAAAGATAAATTTAATAATTATTTATTATCAATTGCTGTATCTAATTGTAATACAGACATGGTAAAAGAATTAATTAAATATGGTGCAAAATTAAATATTAAAGATAAATTTGGACATACTCCATTAATTAGTGCTGCAAGAGATAGGTTTATAAAACATACTGTTAGAACAGGTTGGGAAAAAGATATTTATATAGAAAATACATTAGAAGAATTAATTATGGCTGGAGCAGATTGGAATATTAAAAATAATGATGATGAAGATTTTATTGATTCTTTAACAGGGTATTATATAACACCAATAAAGGACAAATATCCAGAACAATTTGAAAAATATCTAAGAAAAAAACAAATAGATAAATATAATTTATAAAAAAAACTCACTTTTATGTGAGTTTTTTTATTTATATCCTTTGGTATATTAAAAAAATTCCTTATCTTTGTACTGTTGAAACGATAGAAATATAACACTTAAAAATACTCATTATGAACTCAAATCTTCCAGTAGTCAATGTTACAATTAGGGTTAATAGATCTAAAATGCTTCCAGATAACAAACTTTGGAAAAACAGGTTTGAAATTCACTCCGCTTCTTCAGATCGTATTTATATTGTTTCTCAAAACATTGATAAAGGTCATATGGGATGTTCTTGTCCAGGATGGAAAAGATACAGAACTTGCAAACACCTTTCAGCTCTTGGTCTTCCAGGTCACGAACAACCAGTAATCCTTAATATTAAATAGAATGAATAAAATTCTATATCAATGGTTGAAATATGAATGGGCAGAAAGCAATCATATTAAATACCAAAAATATTTTGAAGTTTGGATCAAAAATTTGACAGATGATCAAATTTTAGGTTTTGATAAAATGAGAACATCTGATAATATACAGCATTAAAAAAATAATGGAAAATTTTGACTAATTTTTTGGTTAATTTAAATATTATAACTATCTTTGTGTTATCAAAACAATAAAACATTATCAAATGGTAGTCAAAGCAAAAGCAAAAAAAGGATTTATGGATGGGTATAAAACATACAATCCAGAAGTTGAAGGTTATGGCAATGAGGATCAATGGAATGCAGCATTCAAACATAGAATGGGTTGGGATGAAGCTAAAACTATTTTAAATAATGATGATGCATATTCAATATTAGGAATTGTTTTTGGTTCTACATTTGCAGAAATCAAATCAGCATTCAGAAAAATGGCTATGAAGTATCATCCAGATCGTAATCCTGGTGTTGACACCACAGAAAAAATGCAAAAAATTATTGCAGCATACACACTATTAACATCTAAAAAATGAAAAAGACTGCTGAGGAAATCATAAAAGAGAATATTCCAAACGGAATAGTGAATATGAAAGCTGTTGGAAATGGAAAACCTCAATATCAGGCAGAGATTGCAATAATAAGTAAATGTATGCACCAATTTGCTTTACAAGAATCAGAAATTGTAGTTCAAAAATATAATTTAAATAAAATGGAGCCAGGAATCAGAATAGTTTTAGAAAATCAAATTTGGTTAATGAAAGCAATAATCAAAAATATTAAAGATGATCTTCTAATTAAGCAATTAGAAATACAAATTGAATGTACGAAAAAAGTAATAGAAATATATAATAAATAAAATGACAAAAAAAATGGTGGTTTGACTTTTTACGGCTCACCACGTAAACAAATTAGAGTATTAGTTGTCGCGTACACAAAAAAACAAGCAGTAGAATTACTTAATACTATTGATAATATTAGTTATTCTAGTTTTAATGATTATTTTTGTGAAACTGGCAATTCAACTGAATTATCTGTAGCAACAGAAATTGGAATGTATATCAAGGAAAATGAAACATATAAAAAAATATAAATTATGAATTTATTATCTTATTACCCAATTTTTTTACCACTTTTTTTTATAATTACATATTTAATTGTAATAAATCATTTTAATAAAAAATTAATAAAGCCAAACACAAAATTGACATATATTAGTGAAGATTTAGTTAAAATAACACTATATAGAAAAAATGCATTCTCTCTTGGAAATCATTCTTATAATTTATTTTGGAAAAGAATGATAGATAATAATACAGGACAATATTTATTTTTTAATAATAATTGTAAATATATTATTAATTGTGAAGCACAAGAAGAACTTGAAAAACACATTATTGATAATAAATTTATAATCTAAAAATAAAAGTCGAAAAAATATAAAAATATGAAAAATAAAAATTTAATAGAAGAAGATTTTGAGATTGAATCTCGTAAAATTGAATTTGGAGTAAAAGAAACATTCGATATCAACGATTTAACAGAATCTGAAAAAGAAAATATTTTTAAAAGTACTATGGGATTAAATGTAACCTTTACTCTTGAAGAGGCTCTTGAACTAACAAGATAAAAAAAAATTTTTTTCAATTTTTTTTTATTAAATTTTTTAATATATCTTTGTGATTATTCAAATTAAAAAACAAATATGAAAATTAAAATTAAAATAATATTAACAATTTTTATAATATTAGTTGCACTCGTAGCTATGAAGTATGTATTCATTGTAGCGTTATTAACACTTAAAATAGTAGGTGCTATCGTTTTAGCTTTTTTAAGTGGTTATTTATTTTGCTATTTTTCAAAATCTAAAAATTCACAAAAATGAGTTTCAAAAATTTCTTTATTACTAGTGATGAAACTGAACAACCTGTAGTAAAACCTGTAGTAAAAACTACAAAAGTTGAGTTTCCAAAAACTGCGGATGTTAAATTCCCTTCAACATCTTCAGATAAATATGCGCCAACTTTTCCTGAAAAGAAAACTACTTTTCCTGAAAATAAACCTACACCAACATTTCAAGAAAAAAATCCATTTATAGATAAAATTCTTGATGTGTATGACAAAGGATTCACAAAATTAAATCAACCAGGCTATGATTTTTTTGAATTCTTCAAAGCTGTAAATAAAGCAGGTATTGATAATCCACAGGTTTATCAAATGGCTCTTGATATGGGTCAAGCAATGGATAATAATGTATCTAAACAATCATTACTTAATCAAGCCGATTACTATATTACTGAACTTGAAAAAGTTCATACTGGATTTATGACAGATGGACAAGGTAAAATCAATGATTTGACAAATAAAAAAAATTCAGAGTCAAATAATTTGACATCTGAAATATCTTCTTTAAAACAGCAATTAGAATTTATTCAAAATCAAATTCAAAGTAAAGAAACCGCACTTAATGAAATAGGAAATAAATATCAACCAGATATTAACGAAATTTCTTTCAAATTAGCCGCCAATGATGCAGCTAAAGATACTTTTATCTCAAATATCAAAAAAGTAAAAAATAACATTACAAACAATCTTTAATAAAAACAATAAACAATAAAAAAACATGACAAATTTAGACAGTAAAACTAGAGATTTACCAATTTTCAAACATTTTAACGAAAGTGAAATTTCTTCAGGATTAGACTCATTCCGAAAGGGATTTATTAATGAAAAAGGAATGTTTAACTTTTTCAAACTTGCAATATTACTTGGCGGTATTTATGGAGGTTGGCTACTTTTAGGTGCGTTGCCAACAATACTTGCACCTCTATTTGCAGTTTTAGGACAATATTTACAAATTGCTGGAACAATTGTATTAATTATCGGTACTATTATAGCTGGTCCTGTTATTGTTAAAGGAATTAGAATGCTTACTAGAGCCATTCACAAAACTCTTATTAGTTATGATCCATTTGCTGAATTAGAAAAGCAAAAAGGATTAATGACTCAAAATCAGCAAAAATTCCGTGCATCAAAAGGACAAATTTTATCACTTAAAACTGATTGTGAAAATGAAGCAGCTAAAAATGAAACTGATGCTAAAAAAGCACAAGGTAGAATTTTACAACTAAGTGAAAAAGCTAAGGCAACTAAAACTGAAATGGATAATATGGTTGTTAAAGGTGGTATTGCAGCAAAAGGAGAAGATGAATATGTGGATTTAAATGCAGATTTATTTAAAATTGTATCTGAAAGTAGTCGTGTCTCTTCTCAATTAGCACAGGCACAAGATTTTATAGTTAAATATGGTGTAAGAGCAAATATTATGAAGAAATTCGCTCAAAAATTGACTATGGTTGAAACATCAATGGATATTAAAATATTAGATTTTGATGCAACAATTGATATGTTAAAAAACGATTACAAATTTGCACAAAAAGGTAAGTTTGCAACTGAAGCTGCAAAAACAGCAATGTTGTTCACCAAAGGATGGGAATTAGAATACGCATTGGATGTTGTAACAAATACAATTGCTTCTGATATTTCAATAACAGCTGGCAACTTAAAAGATATTGATTCTTTAACTAAGAATTATGCAGTTGATTCTGATGAACTATACGCAAATTTGGACACTTTAGCAAACAAAATCAGAATTGGAACTGATGTAATACCTGAAGCAAAAAAATATAGTAACCCTGAATATAAACTTACTCAGGAAGATAAAGTAAAATCAAATGGATTTGACAATATTTTTTAAGAAATAGTTTTTTATTGAAGAAATATGTTTATCTTTGTCGTAAATATATTTCTTCATAGAAAACAAAAAAAAACAATTATTATTAACAACAACAAAAATTAAAAAAAATGGGAAAAATTTTTAGAACATCTGGCCCTGGTAGTTTGACAACTGCATTTGAGGCAATTATTGTATTAACACTTTTAGTTGTATTATCAATTGGAATTTATTGGTTCGCACCAGGATTGAGAGTTGATTCATCTAAAAAAATGTCGGGATTAACTCTATCTAAAGATAGACTTGATAATGTAACAAAAGGAACTATGATTCCTCTTCCTTCAAAGGAAAGCGCAAAATTTACCGTAGTTAATGGTAAAAAGGTACCTTCAGCCTATAATGAAGACTTGTCAACAAAGGTTTCATCACTTCCTTTGAATCGTATTGCAGAATATGCATGGAACGGTAATGTTGGGATGTTATCAGCACTTGGTGGTCCAAGAACCACAAAAGGCTCATTAATGGAAGCATCAGGTATTAATCTTGAAGTTGTTAGACTTGATGGAGTAACGGATTTACGTAATATGTTAGTTAAATTCGTAGATGAATTTGCGTCTGGTAAAGAATATCCAGAGTCCGATAAATCGGCATTTGGGGTATCTATAATGGGTGACGGTTATCCATTCTTTGTTGCAACTACACAGCAAATTTTGGATGATAAATTTGGTAAAGGTAAATATCACGTAGTCGCAGTTGGTGCTATCGGGATGTCAGATGGTGAGGATAAAGTAATTGGTCCAGCCGCTTGGCAAAAAAATCCTCAACTTATGAAAGGTGCATTACTCTCTTCTGTTGTAGGTGATGGTGACTGGGTTGTAGCTGTTAATTTTGCATTCGCAAATGGAATTTCTGTAAACCCAGACGTGAAAACATATGATAAAGATGCTCTTAATTTCGTCCCATCAGAAAATGATGATTATATAAACTCTGTAAAAGAACTTATTAAATCTCAATTGACTGGTTTCACAGTACCTTTAAAAGAAGTTATTAATGGTAAATTAACAGGAAAAATTATAAATAAGAAAATTGATGGAGCAACTACCTGGACACCTGGTGATAAGTTAGCTTTTGATGCACTTACAGGATTCATAGATGTTATATCAACAAAAGATTTCACAAATCAAATGGCAACTACATTAGTTGTTGTTAAAGAATGGGCACTTCAACACGAAAAAATTGTAACTACAATTCTTAAAAACTCGTATGTCGCTTGTAATCAAATTAAGCAATATGATGAATGGTCTATTTTTGCATCAAAAGCTGTATGTAAAACATACAATCTTGAAACTCCAAAATACTGGTATGAAATGTTTAAAGGATATAAAGAATCAAAAGCTTCTCCTATATTAGATAGTAATGGTAATCCTAAAATGGATAATAATAATAAACCTATTACTACTATGATAGAATATAATGTAGGAGGATCAAGAGTGTTAAATTACTCAGACGCTCTTCAATATTATGGAATTACTGATGGTACTAACCGTTACAAAGCTGTATATGATCAAATATCCAAATACTTAACTGTATTAAATCCTTGTGGTTTTAATGAATCTGTAAAAAGTGGAGTTATACCATATGAAGATGCTGTTAATTTATACTTCTTAAAATCTATCAACGATATTGATGCTGGTGTAACTAAAAAAGCTGACTATACACAAACTAAAAGTGAAGTATTAGCAACTGGCGAATGGCACATTAATTTCGCAACAAATAGCACAGCTATTAGAACTACAAAAGAATTAGAAACCATTTATGGCTTATTAATTCAAGCAGAAAATACTAAAGTTAAAATTATTGGATACACAGACAATGTTGGTAATCCAAAATCAAATGTAACTTTATCAAAAGGTAGAGCAAATTCTGTAAAAAGTTATCTTGTAAGTAAAGGTATACCAGAACAAAGATTTCAAGTTGTAGATGGTTATGGTGATAGTAATCCTATTGACTCTAACAATACAGAAGAAGGAAAAGCAAAAAATCGTAGATGTGAGATCACTCTATTAAAATAATCTAAAAATAAATTTCAATGTTAGAAATATTAAAACCCTTTGAAAAAATAAGCAAATCAACAGAAAGAACCATCCAATTTGGATGGTTCGCTGTTCTGATTCTTTTCTGGATTGGGTGCAGTTTAATTGCAGAAACTCATTTATTTCCAACTCCTATTCAAGTATTAAATGGATTTAGTGCCCTATGGTCTGAAGGATTAGTAGTACACATTGGTAGTTCATTAGCATTATGTGGGCAAGCCGTTATTTGGTCAGTTATTATATCATTAATACTTTGCTATCTATCACCTTTACCATTATTAAAACCTATTGCAAATACAATATCTAAATTTAGGTTTTTACCATTAGCAGGTATAGCATTTTATATAGGTGTTATCATTAATGATGCCAGAACAATACAAGTGTGGGTTTTAGTTGTTTTTATGAGCACATTTTTTATTACTTCAATTCTTGCGATGATTAGTGAAATACCAGAAGAAGAGTTTGATCATGCTAGAACATTAGGTTGTACAAGATGGGAAACATTATTGGAAGTTGTAATTAAAGGTAGATTAGACTATGTAATTGAAAGTATAAGACAAAATCTTGCAATTGTATGGATGATGCTAATATCAGTTGAAAGTATATTAGCCGCGGCTGGAGGTTTAGGATTTTTAATTAAAAATTCAGATAAAACAGGTAACCAAGGTAGGGTTATCGCATTACAAATAATTATATTGTTAATTGGTATAACATTAGACTTTCTTTTAACATATTTAAGGAAATTAATTTTTAGATTCTCAAAAATATAAAAAAATGAATTACGAATTAAAACAAACTATTTTATGCTTAGATGAAATATCTGCTGGGTATGATGATGGTACAAAAAATCCTAAACCAATCCTTAAAGGAATAAATATGATTGAAAAAGATGTTGTTCGTCCTGGGTTTATTACTGGTCAAACAATCGCAGTTGTTGGCAGATCCGGCAGAGGAAAATCAACATTATTCAAAGTATTAACTGGTTTGATGAAACCATTATCAGGTCGAGTACTTATTACTAACTCTAAAGAAGGTGAGCCAGAATCAGCAAAAGAAGTTGGTGAAGGTGATGTGGGCTTTGTTGATCAAAAATATACTTTATTTCGTCATAAAACAGTTAATCAAATATTAATGTATGCATTAAAAAATACAAAATTAACACCTGAAGAAAAAAACAAAAAAATTGAAGAACAACTTGATAAGTGGAGTATGACACAGCACAAAGATAAATATCCTTGTGAATTATCAGGAGGGCAACGTCAAAGAACTGCTGTTATTGAGCAATTACTTACATCAAAGCATTTTATGGTATTTGACGAACCATTTTCAGGATTAGATGTAGGAAATATTGAAAGTGTAAAAGATGCATTTAATATTATTTTATCAAGTGACGAGCTTAATACAATTATCTTCTCAACTCACGATATTAGGTTAGCGGTTGAATTAGCAGATGTTGTTTATGTTATTGGTTATCCAGAAGATTTACAGAAAGAAATAGAAACTAAAGTATCTGAATTAAATGACTTGATATTAAAAAATAACGATTTAATAAATGATCCTTCTACAAATAAAAAAACAAAAAAATCATTAAGAAGTACTAATGACTCTAATATTAATAAAATAACTGAAGAACGTTCTAAATTATACAGTACAATAGTTCATAAATACGATTTGAAAGAAATGGGTATTGCCTGGACAAAATTCGGAATGGAGCATATTGAATTAGTTGATAAAATAAAAACAGCAATGTTAAATTCTTAAAATATTAAATATTCCCAAATATTAAATTTTGACTGTTGTGAAAAAAGTGACTTTTTTGAGGTCACTTTTTTTTATTTTAAAATTTATATATATTTAACTATGAATTTTAATAATAAATTTAATTATCAAATATATGATATTGTGGATAATAGATGGATATTTGCCGATTTATCAAAAAAAAAATATCAGTTTTATTTTATTTATAAAACAAATAAAGAATCAAACTCTCAATTACCTAAATCTTGGAGAGCATTCCGATATATCATTCTTTTTTTATTTTTTATTACATTTTTTATTACAGATAATAATAATTTATATAATAAATATTATACAACACCACAAATTCCAATTATTACATTCAGGTCTTCAATTAATATATCATCAGATTCTTTAGATATTGCATTTGAAAAAATAAATAATAAAAAATATAATGATGCTATAAATATACTCAACAAACTAAAAAATAAAGATGATCAAGTAATTAAAACTAATTCATATTTTTATATGGGAATATCATATCAGGAAATGATGGATTATAAAATGGCAATTATTAACTATAAAGAAATACTAAACAATCCAGATAATATATATTTTATTGAAACACAATGGTGTCTTGGCTTATGTTATCTTAACATTAACGACTACAAAAATGCCTTAAAACAATTTAAAAATGTAGCAAATTCTGAAAGTTGTTATAAATTATCAGCATTAGAGCTTATTAAAAAATTAAAATGATTTTTTTATTCAGATACTTTAGTTATATTTGTCTATATAAATATAACAAAATATGCTTATTAATTTTCTTTTATCATTAGCAATTGGATATGAATTGCAAAAATTAATTCAATTTAATTTTTTCTTTAGATTAAGATGTATAGTCTCTGATTATTATCCTAATATACAAACAAAAATAAAATCAGTAGTTTTCAAAGAACTACTTAAAATTTCTTTAATGGATCTTAGTTATTCTATTGTTCTATTATTATGTTTATTTACAATAAACTTATATTTTTCAGCTTCAATATACCTTTTATCTATAATTCAAAATTTAATATTTAAAACCATAAAAAATAAAACAATTAGAAAAATTGCATATAGTATTGATATTATACTATCAATTACATTACTATTATTATCAATCACAAATTCAATATTCTATCATTTAGATGGAATTCAATTTATTAAACAATTATTTTAATTATGGCAAAACAATTATTAATTTATAAAGAACCTATAAAAGTAATCTGTATTAATCCTAAAAATTCAAAAAAATTAATAAAAAACGCTATTTATTCAGCGACATCAATAGGAACACATTATAATAATATTTATCGATCTTCAGGGACAGATCGATTTATTCGTATTTCTATTGGATTATATTCAACAGAATGTTTTACTTTACTTAATGGCAACTCATTAGAAAATGAGCCAGATTTTATAGTTGAAGATAACCCAAATTTAGATTTTACTAAAAATTATATAGATCAATGTGTAAGATGCTGCTGGAGTACAAGTAAAATGCTAAAAAATGGTGAAATATATTATGTGGAAGATCAAAGAATAACTAATAGATTTGGATCATACGCACCATATCACCAAGTAAAAATTAGAGGATTAAAAAAATGGATATCAGCAAATAATTTTAAAGAAATACATATTTCTGAACAACGAAAAATTAAATTAAAAACTCTAAAAGGGGAAAAAATTAAAACCGGCGAAGAAACTAGAAAATTTTTACATTATTTAGAAAAAGAAAGAATGCAAATTCTTTTTCAACTTTTAAGCAGTTCATTAATTGATATTAATGGAGCCGAAACTTTAGAGCCAACAGATATATCTAAAATTATTTTAAATAAAGGTAAACAATATAATATTATTATAGAAGATATTATACCTTTCTTAAATAATCTTAAAACTTTATTAAAACCTTACAATTTTATTTGGTAATCAAAAAATTAATGAATATCTTTGTATTCTAAAATATAGAGATATGGAAAAAGAAAAAAATAAAGTTGCATTTGTAAGTGTATTATCTGCAATATTTTTAACTTGTTTTAAACTTGTTATTGGTTTAATTACAGGTAGTTTAGGGATATTATCAGAAGCACTCCACTCTGGATTGGATCTTGTTGCCGCTGTTATTACATTATTTGCAGTTAAAGTATCAAATAAACCATCAGATGAAGATCATCATTATGGACACGGTAAAATTGAAAATTTTTCAGCTTTAATTGAAACACTATTGTTGTTTATCACTTGTTTTTGGATCATATATGAAGCTGCACACCGAATTGCATCAGGTAAAGGATTAACATTAAGCACAACAGAAACTATATTTAGTTTTATTGTAGTTTCAACATCCATCTTAATTGATGCTTGGAGATCAAAAAAATTAATGATAATTGCAAAAAAATACAAAAGTCAGGCACTAGAAGCTGATGCACTTCATTTCTCAACTGATATTTGGAGTTCTTCTGTTGTACTCTTAGGCTTAATTTTTGTCAAAATATATGAATGGACACACCTACCAATCTTTTTTTATGCCGACTCAGTAGCAGCTCTTGTAGTAGCTATTATTGTCATACATATTTGCTGGTCACTTGGCAAAAAAGCAATTGATGCTCTTTTAGACAAAGCACCAATTAAAGAATCCGAAGATATTAAAGAAATTATTATAAATTTTCCAGATGTAATTAATTATCACGATTTAAGAGTTAGAAACTCTGGGCATTTACTCTTTGTTGAAGCAACAATTCACGTTGTTCCTACACTATGTTTAATCGAAGCACACAATATTTCAGATAATCTTGAAAAAAGAATTATTAAATATGATGAATATGCTATAGTGTCTATTCATGTTGAACCAGACAAACATAAAAAATAAAAATTATGACATTTTTAGAAAAATTTTCACTACTTGTACCTATACTAGGTTTATTAACAGGATCATATTTAATCTTTACAAAAAATTATGATTCACTTGACGCTTTCTCTTTTTCTATGTCATTATCTATTACACAAGGAATAGGAGTAGGAGTTATTGTTGGATATTTATTTTGTTAAATTTTGTTAAATTTTGTAAAAATTATGGAAATTATTGAATTAGCTAAAGAATGGTTATTAGCAAGAAGAAATGGTGATATTAATAAAATTGAAATTTTACCACAAGCAACCAGTAAAGGATTAGTTGTATGGTATTACTGGGAAGAAACAGGAATAGATTTGCCATATTTTTTAACTGTTCCTATGGTAGAAATCTTACTAAATGGTAAAAATCCAAAAAAAGTTAAAAATGAATATTTAAAAAATTAAAAAATGGAACTTAAAGAAATTTACACAAAAATCAATGATCTTTTAATAATTAAAGAAGAAAGAAAATTAACAAATGAAGAACAAAAAGAATTAAACAATTTGATTCGCTTAAGAAATAAGTTAGATCCAGATTCTTATGAATTAGTAAAGCTTTGTTTACTACAATAAAGCTTTACTTTTTAATATCTTTTCTACTTCTATCCAATCAACATAAGGACCATCAGTTAAAGAATAAAGTAAAGGGCAACCTAATGCAGCATCATCAATATAAAGGTCTGCCAAAACCTTCGGAGAAGTAGTCCAATGTAATTGTGATGAATTATTATTTATTCCATATAAAGGTATATTATTATCTTTAAACCAATTAACTGCATCTGTTAAATAATGTCTACCCTTAAAATCACTTCTCATTGTATATAAAATAAGTTGGTGACCATTTTCAACTAATTTTTTTAAAACAGAAATAGCTCCTATATCTCTACCTACTCTTGGATAGTCATGTGTTACACACGTACCATCAAAATCAATCGCGATTATTATCATTCTTTTTAACTCCATAACCTTTTATATAAAAAATAAAGATTGGAGTTTAAATTATTGTTGCTCAGGAAGGACTTGAACCTTCAGCCTGCTGCTTCAGAGGCAGATGCACAACATTATGCTACTGAGCAATATTTTTTGAAGCCCCACCACTACACTATGGGGCAATAAATTTAAAATAACTTGTTGTTATTTGTTGCCTTGCATGGATTCGAACCATGACTCCAACATTCAAAGTGTTGTATGCTAGCCATTACATAACAAGGCAATATTTAATATTTTTGTTACTCTGGTTGGACTTGAACCAACACCGAACACCTTCAAGGGGTGTCACACTACATTATGTTACAGAGCAATTTTTTAAAATAAAAAAACCCAAATCGTCTGACTTGAGTTAAGAAAAGAACATAGTTCACCCAATCAGACGGAATTCATCTGTTGTTGTTGCTGAACTGTGTTAAATAAGTTTTTCATATTTGTTATATATAAATGTTTTTTTATTAAGTTTTTTCTATTTTTGATATTTTTTTTAAAATCCAATCATTTCTCTAAGTTGTTTTGATAAAATAGGATAAACAACTGAGCCATTTATAATTCTACCATCGTTTCTAATTTCATAAAAATCGTCTTCATATTTTACCTTATACCCATTAAGGCTCTTATTTTTTATTTGAATTAAAACATCATTTAATTCTAAATGATTATTAATTACTCCTACAACTTGATTATCTTTATATAGATACGATTCTGGCTCAACTATTCTATTTATTGTTATCATTTTATTAATATTTTTAGTTTTATCGTTAGGACTCGAACCTAAATCTACGTGTTAATCACGTCAATTTCATATTTTTTGGCAATTACTCCGTATCTTTTGAAACCATAGGTCTGTATAAATTCATCATAGGTTAATTAATCCTAAACAAAAATTATTTTTCAGTTGCCTCCGATGCTATCCAATTGCACTACAATAAAATTTTTGGTAAGTTGCGAACTTTTCCTTTCTGATAGTCAATCTTTGTTAAAATTTTAATATTATTATTTTATTATTAAAATTTTAACATTTTGTCTTTTTTGGACAATGGCACTGCACCTTTTCCACGAATAAGCGTGAAAGATGGTATGTTATCTATCATTTGAACACGAAGCCACCGTGTTTTGAATCAGGACAAAGATACAACTATTTTTTAAATAAAAAAATTATTTAATATGAATACACTTTTAATTTAATAGAATTATCATATTTAAGTGTTGTTCTATATAATTTATATGTTACACCATTTATGCTTAAAATTTTAACAGGCTCCATGCCAATCACCGTACCATCAGACTCACATTTACTTATATCACTACGACTTTCAGTAGTAGACCTTTTCCATTCTTGATTAGGATTATCAATAACAATTGGTGATGCTGGTAAATCTAATACAGTTAAGAATTTATATGATTTATCAGATGTACTATCAAAAGTATAAATTCTACCTGTTGTATAACCAATATCACCAGATGCTGTTGAAAAGTTAGATAATATATAATCATCAGTCACTTCATTAAGATCAGATGAGCCATAATATATATCAACTGTTGTTGTTAAATTCTTTTTACAACTAAACAACATTAAAATTAATAAACAATAAATACTTATTTTCATATTTTTTTATTTTTATATTATTCACAAAGATACAAATATTTTTTTGAATAAACAAAATTAATATTCTCTTTTTTATATATAAGTTTATGAAATACACAAAAACATACGATAATTTTATAACAAATTTATTAAGAAAAAAATTACCTACTGAAGTTATTCAATTAGGTGAAGCATTAACTAAAATAGTTAAATATTATATAAATATTGAAGAAAAAGATTGGGTAGTTGAAATGAAAAAAATTGACACAAAAATTGTACTTTATATTGAGCCATATAGGAGGGCCGGAGAAGCCAAAATTATTGAATTATATAATATAAAAAAATTCAATATATGAAATATTTAAAATACTTTGAAACTGGTGAATGTAATAGAAATATAGATTGGGAATATGTTAAAAATAATCCAGATGATGATAGTGAAGAATATGCTTGGATAAAAATTTTCCAAGATCAATTTAATATACTAATTTCACTTTTAAATAATCCAAAAATATTTGAAATACTTGATATTAAATAATAGCAAAGTATTTTCAATATCTTCTATTGAAGCATTTGGAAAAACAAAAAAAGAAGTAGAAATAAAAATTATGGCTAATAAATATAACATATGAAATATATAAAAACATTTGAAGAAGTAGGTTCACCTGATCTAATTATAGCAGTTAAATCTGGAAATTGGAAAAATGTTAAAAAATTATTAGATATTAACTTAGACGTTAATTGTACAGATCGTATAGGATGGACCCCATTATTATGGGCAACATATTATGGAAATAGAAATATGATAAAATTATTAATTAACTCTGGCGCAGATATGAATCACAGAGCATGCGGCATTATAAAAGGAACAGGTTCATTTACTGCAAAAAAAATGGTAGATTTCTATGATTTAAGCGTAGATAAAGAATATAAAAAATTATCAAAATGGATTGAAAAAGAATATCCGGCATTTGTTTCAACAAAAAAATATAATCTTTAGCATTTAATCCATTTTCCAGTATATTCAAATTGAAAAGTTCCAACAAATTCTTTTTTCCATTCATCAGGACCAATAATAGAAATAATATATTTTTCATCATCTTTGTATAAATAATAACTATTTCCTATTACTGGCTGAAATCGTAACTCTATATTATAGATAATGTTATTCCAATAAACCTCATCTATTAACTTATCATATTGCTTTTTTATCTCATCATATCTCTGATCAAATTCATTTCTAACATTTCTAATATAAGGAACAATCCAACTCTTATTGTAAATTATATCACCATTAAATTGAACATCTGATTTATGTTTAGGTATAAGTGAGTATTCTTTCATAAATTTTTGCTATTTAACCATTCATCTTCTACAAAAGACCATTTCGAATGTGGGCATGATCCACCTGGATCTTTATATGTTATTGGTGTAAAAATTTTTTGTTTCAAGCTACATCCACAAACAGAGCATTTTGCAATATTAAAAAATGGTCCAATAGGAGTCAAAACCCTAAATTCACAAGCATCACATATTTCTATTCTCTTTATTGCTAAATCTGCTTGTTCTTGACTAGGATCAAAGCTAATCATCCAAGATTTGAAAATTTCTTCTACTTTATTCATTTACTTTTTTATTTTATATATTATTATATAAAAGTTCTAATAAAAAAATAATATATAATATATGAAGATAAAAAAATTTAATGAATTATTTGAAAATCCAATAAATGATAAAACTATTACTACAACATTTCAACGTACAACACCTGAAAGTTTAGAAACTGGTGATTATTCAGATCAAGGATGGGAAGATGACGATGGCGAATCAATGATACCAGATGAATACGATTTAGAAGATAATATAACAGCAGTTGATAAAGCAGTTGAATTTTTAAAATATAAAAAATATACAACAGAACCATCATCCAATAGATTTCATGTCGGCATTTCATACTCATCAACCGATGCAGATATAACTAATTATTCAACTGGAGAAGAAACATATTATACCTGTCGCCTAAATGGATTTACGCCAGAATAAGAATTTGAAATATTTAAGAAAATGACAAACTTTGAAGAAAAAGAATTAAAACGAAACATAAATAAATATAATTTATGAAATACATAAAAACATATGAAATTAAAATTCTTCAGACAAATACTTTGTTAGGTACTCAATCAGATAATTCTAATAAAGATGTAAAATATATTGTATGTAAAGATGTAAAATATATTGTATGGGATGCAAAATTTATATATGCTATATTAATAAAAATAACAAGTTCTACCGCTAAATTAATAACATTAAAAAGATTATATCTTTATGATTTTGAAAATAATGTACTAAAAGGATCAACTGATGATTTTTTTGAGGTTACAACAGATGAATTTAAAAATAATGTAATATTTCAATCAGATTCATTAGAAGAAGTAATTAAAAATCTTCCAGAATTAAAATATACAACTAAATATAATATATGAGGATTAAGGGACTAAAATATTTGATACAATATTATTATTCCTTTTTGATAATTCGTTAAAATCAATAACCTTACCAGAAATTAGTTCGGCAGTTAATTTTACAGACTTAGCATCTTTTAAAGATTTCCATTTAAGCCTATCTCCTTTTGAATAATTTTTAGAATTTATCATTTTTAAGTATGGTTTTCAAGTATGCCTAAAAGGAGTCGAACCTTCAATCTTCTATTTCGTAGACAGATATGTTTCCATTTACACTATAGGCACATATAATTTGTTGTACCCCAGGTGGGACTCGAACCCACATTCTCACTTTCCAATTATACGTCTCTCGTTTCGAAGACGAGGCTATTACTAGGGCATTAAACTATTCAATTTCTTTAACTTATCTCTTCTTGAATAAAAATTTTTATATTTCTTCATTCCTTCAATATCATTATCTAAACATTGATCTAATAAAGATTGAACTTCATCCATAACATATTCTTTTGTACAATTAGTTAAATTGTCATTCAAATGATTAGTGTCAAATCCAATCATCCAATATTTATTAAATTTTTCACAATTTTCTCGATTTACATCACCATCAATCTCTAACTCTAAACTTTCAGAATTATTCAAAAATTTAGTTGAAAAATAATTGCTATATGTTAATCCTCTATGAGCATAAACTCTTAAATCATCATAATTTTTTTCATAAAGTGGATGATTGTGCGGCAATAGAACATATCCATTTCCCCAGCCACCTTCAAAAATAGGTAATTTAATAAACTCTAATTCTAACTTAGCAAATCTTTTTCTCAAAAAATTCTCAAGACATAATGTATATATTCCAAAATTCATTCAATTAATTTTAGTAACGCCTATAGGAATCGAACCTATTTCTTTCCCGCTTATGATCCGGGACGAGATTGTATCTTTTTTGGACTACTTTCCATTTCTCCAAAGCGTAATATTTTTTACCACCTAATTATCTTAAAATTAGTACCTTTACTATTAACAAATCTACCTGGCTGACTTTCTATTTTTTCAATTATACTTTTTACCATAAATTGACTTAGCCCAGATATATCCCAGTAATAGTGAAAATCACCTTTTTTTGCACTTTTCTTAATCTCTTTATCTATTTCTTTAATTATTCTGTTTTCTTCATCAAGTCTAACTTGAGCTGCAGATTTAAAAACTTTTGTTTCCATCATTTTTATTTATTTTGTTGCGACAAGTGGATTTGAACCACTGACCTCCCGCTCATCTTACGGTTGCGCTAACCAGGCTACGCTATGTCGCAAATACACTACTTTTATTACGTATTATTATAGTGCAAAAAACACCTTCCAGTGTTTATATTTTCCATTGTTTCTTTCTATTGTGTTTCCAAGTTTTATACATTCTAACTTGATAACTCATTATTCTTTTTGTTGGGTTCTTAAATCCTCTTCTGTATCTAGGATAAAATGTTAAACCCTCATCCCAATATGGTTCACACATATCAGGATTTGTGACAATTTTGTACTCTTTTCTGCAAGTTGTCATTCTTGCAACTTTTGACTTCTTGAACGGTTTCATAATATTAAGGTTATTTTTTATTTAACCTAATATCCGTAAAATCTCCTCATATTTTTTTTATTTATTTAGAAAGTAATTATTAACCAATTAATTGTGGTTTACAATTTTTATAAAACACACTATTCATATCTTTATTGTAGTTGAAAGATAAAAAATTGTTTTCTTTACAATACTTATCTAATACTATCTTTTTATATTCTATTGTATCATAATAATATGACCATTTTCTAACAAGTTCTTTTGATGATAAGATTGTTTTACATTCAACAATATATACATCATTAATGGTAGTTATTTTAAAATCTGGATTATATTTTTTATTAATTCCATTATAATTAAAATCAATTAAAAAATCACATCTTTCAATATCTAAAACCTCAAACTTGTTTTCAAAATAATTCAAACAACTATACTCAACTTTAGAATCACATCGAATTTCTTTATCATTAAATTTATAAAAACATTTTATACTTGTTAATTGTGGTTTAAATGTACCGTTTTTAATTTTTTCAGATACATTTTTTGATAATTTTTCTTTTGTTCCTGCTGTTTTTGGACGCTTAGACGAACAACTAAGACCACAATATTTTTGTATATCTTTAGACCACCAATTCACAATATATTTCTTTTGACAGCGTTCACAAACTTTTTCAATTACTCTTGGATGTTCAGTCTTTTTTATTTTAATAGGAGTTTTAGCCCTATTTTTTGATGCACAACTTTTACTACAAAATTTTTGATGTCTTAAACTCCATTCTATTTCAAATTCTTTTTCGCAATATAAACATTTTTTTTGTACAATTTCTCCTTTTTTTAATGATTTTGAAATTTTATTTTTAGTTTCTTCCGTTAAACTTCTTTTTTTATTATTAAATGATGCTGAACAAGAACTTGAACAAAACTTATTATTTCTTTTTTCATAAGATAAAGCACATTGGCACTCTTTACATAATTTTGGATTATTATTATAATCTTCAATTCTTTCTTTTTTTAACTTGATTAAAACTTCTGTTGATTTAATATTTGCTTTTTTTGAATTTTCTAACAATTTACCAGATTTATAATAATCAGTATCTTTAATGCTTGGCATAAAATATATTCTTTTATCTTATATATAAATAAAATAAAGTCATATTTTTCTATTTTGAACTTTATTTTTCATATTTATAAAATTTGTAGGCTCTCCTGGGAACGATCCAGGATCACATCCTTATCAGAGATGCATACTCACCAATTATACGAAGAGCCCATATTTGGTTATAAAAGGATTACCTTTATTGTAAAAGGTTGGGTTCTCTCACTATTCGTCAATAGTTACCATCCAACTTTCGATATGTCATTTTACATCATTCTATATTCAAAACTTTTTTGGTCTTAAAAATATACAATAGCGTCTATTTCCGCCATATAACCAGTGCCTCAGAGAATCAGAAAACAATTTATTTATTTCCAGTTGGACTTGAACCAACACAATTCCGAAGAATCATTCTAACCATTGAACTACAGAAACGATTTTTATATCGCTGTAAGTTTTCTTTTTATTTCTCTATAATGAATCACTACTTCATTAAATTGTGGGGAAGGGACGATTCGAATGTCCGACACACGGTTCCAGGTTGCGTTTTTTTGTGCTGTTTATAATTTTTACAAATTACATTTTTTGCATCCGCTGCTCTACCAACTGAGCTACTTCCCCATTTTTTAAGAGTTTCTTTACCGTTATAGCTTTATCAGTAATTTGGTTACTCTTATTTATTACCAAGTGTAGGATGAGGTTGTGATCTTCCTTTTTTGGGACAAATCTGACATTCAACCTCTACTTACCGTTGTCAATTCAACTATGTCAAGAATACAGCTTCCCCCTGCGGTGATGGTAGGACTCGAACCTACAATGTGAATTAAGTTGCAGTTGCCGTTATTCCTAGTAATTGACTTTCACAATTATCAACCACCGTCATCCGAGTTTATCTACTGACTTTACGACTAACATCACCATTTTATATTTTTGTTATTCCATCATGTACTTCTAAATGACAATTAGTACACAACATAACACATTTATCTAACTCTTTTTTTATTTTTTCCCAACATCTATTTGTACCAGATATTTGAAAATCTTTTGTTTCAGGATCAATATGATGAAAAGATAAAGCTGTAAAACATTTATTATATCCACACAATTTACAACTACCACCCATATATTCAACAGCTTGTTTCTTTATATCTTTTCTTCTATCTTTCATAAAGGAAAGCATATAACCTCTATATTTATTTAATTCTTCAAAAGATTTATCTTTATATCTTTTAATTGTGGAAATTGATATTTTTAATTTTTCTGAAATTTCTTTTTGAGTTACACCATCGTTTATCATTTTTTTCATAATATCAAAATTATCTTCTGATATTTTTGATTTACCTGCTAATCCATTTTTACTACAATGATATTTTACTGTTGATAAACTACAATTTAATTTAACTACAATTTCAGTCATTTTAAAACCTTCATTTCTTAATGAAATAACTTTATTTTTTAAATTTTTATTTTCTGACATTTGTTTTTTATTCTATATATTAAAGTTCAAAGGTCCAATTTGAACTTTTTGAACTTTAATTTATAAAAAATGCGGTTCCGATAGGACTCGAACCTGCAATCTCAAAGTTAACAGCTTTTTGCTTCACCATTAAGCTACGAATCCATAAATAACAATTGAAATTTGCGCTCACGGTAGGATTCGAACCTACGGCGGAGAATACTCTCATCAGGTTAACAGCCTGAACTTTTCGACCAACTAAAGCAACATGAGCAATTTGTTGTGCCAGTGAGACTCGAACCCACATTTTCAACTCCGTTACAGTTCTCGATTTTATCAGAATCGGCTGTGTATGGCACAATATTAATTTTTGTACTGATGATAGGATTCGAACCTATGTTTTCAACTTCCCGCTACGTGTATAGAAGGTATAAGCTTCCAACGGTACACCAGTATAAGTAGTCTGTAAGGGACTTGAACCCCTAACCTCAAAGATATAAGCTTTGCCGTCTCACCAATTGACATAACAGACCATTTCTTGTTGTGGGTATAGTAGAACTCGAATCTACAACCTCCTGAATATCAGTCAGGTGCTCTAACCAGTTGAGCTATACACCCTGGTTCCTTTCTATGATTCCTGAACACCATTTATATGGATATCAGTTCTATGAAATTTTAAACAGTCTCCTTAGTACCGCAAGTGGGACTCGAACCCACGATGTTCTTACGAACAAAAGCTTATGAAACTTCTTCAATAGCCGCTCTGATCACTGCGGTAAATATTTTGTAGGCATACTCGGTCTTGAACCGAAATTGCATCCTTATCAGAGATGTATCCTTACCAATTTAGATGATACGCCTATTTATTTGAAACGCTGGTGGGACTCGAACCCACATTAGATTTCTCCTCAGTTTTGCAGACTGATGCCTAAACCAATTCAACCACAGCGTCATTTTTTGAGTTAGTGATGTGATTCGAACACATGCGTTTGTTTTTATCGGGTTTGCAAGCCGACCCCTTCAACCACTCGGGCACACTAACATTTTTGCAGTCTATACGGGAGTTGAACCCGCTCCGTGCGCCGTGACAGGGCGACATCTTAACCGTTTGACCTATAGACTAATTCTTTGTGGAATTAGAGGGATTCGAACCCCCAATGCCGAAGCCACAGATTTACAGTCTGCTAAGCAACCGATTGCTCAATAATTCCATGCAGTGCTGACGGGACTCGAACCCGCAACTTCCTGGTTGACAACCAGGCACTCTAACCAATTGAACTACAGCACTATTTCTTAAATATTTCAAATAACTTATGTTTTGTATCATTGTAGTCAGGTTTAACCTGACAATTAAACTATAAAAACATTGCGGTCCTGGTTGGATTTGAACCAACAACCACCCCATGACTTGGAGGTATTCATACATCTAAACTACAAAACCATTGAGGGAAGGGTGGGATTCGAACCCACGGTGGAACTTACGTTCACAAGATTAACAGTCTTGACTTGTCGACCAACTAAAGCAACCAACCCAATTTTTTTGCGGTCCCGAAGGGATTCGAACCCTCCTGATCCTTTCGGTTCCTGCGTGACAGGCAGGCGTCCACACCAAGCAGACCCCGAGACCATTATGAAAACAGAAAACATTTTGGTTTGAATGAAAGTCAAATTGTTTTTAATTTGCTGTAAGTTTTCTTCAATTTCATTTTTTTGTGCCGCTGGTAGGATTCGAACCTACTTACTGCTAGAGTCCAATACGAAAATTTGATAAGCAGATTGGTTTTACAGACCAGTTTCGTTACATCGGCATTTTTGTACTCGGTAGGGGATTCGAACCCCTGATCTCCAGGATGAAAACCTGACGTCCTGACCAACTAGACGAACCGAGCATCTGTAGTGATTATCATTTAATCACTTTATTTTTAAAGTATTGCGGACGGGGCTCGAACCCGCACACCCCATACGGAGTCCAGATTGAAAGTCTGGTCGCTTTGTCCTATTTTGCATACCGCAACATCTTCTATGGCTATCGTTTAGCCATCGTGTGCTTAAATGATTCACATCATATATCACATAAATACTTTTTTAATTCCAACATTTCAATGAACAAACAAAAAACCCAGTTCTTTGTTGAAGGACTGGGTTTTATGTTTTCTAAAAAAAACTAATTTACCAGTCCAAGAATACAATATTCTCATCATCATTAATATTTATATTAATGTTGCGATAACTTTCACATATGTTCATATTGTACTTCATAATTTTAATCTTTTTCTTTTAATTTTTTACTTAAAATAAATTAAGGTGGCGCAGCCTATTGGGACATTATCCTGTCATTCCATCAGGACCACTCAATTACGGTTAACTTAATAACTATTATCTTACGACATTTCGTAATCTTAATCTTAGAAGCGAGGCTGGGAACTGACCCCAGAAATCAAAGGTTATGAGCCTCGACGGACACCTATCACCTCGCATTTTTAAGAGAATAACTAGCATTCGCTGTCATTAATAGATTTATTTTAATTATCCAGTGCCTTACAGCACAATTAAAATCACTATTTTTTACTCTTTAGTAGCGAGAAGTGGATTCGAACCACCGTTCCTTTTCAGGTTAAAGGTTATGAGCCTCCGCTGGTGCCAACTCCAGTCGATCTCGCATATATTTAATTAGAAGCGGCGGTTGGACTTGAACCAACGACCTAAAGGTTATGAGCCTTTCGAGCTACCAACTGCTCCACGCCACAATGTATATTTTTATTTTTTACTTTTTTTTATATAATAATTTTTCCTTATTCTTTTTCCTGATTTTCTTTTTTCTTCTACAATTTCTTCTTTTTCTAACTTTTTTTCTAATCTTTCCATTAACTCCTTAACTTTTGTTTCCATTCCTTTTTCTGTTTTCGGAATATCTTTTTCGTCAAATTGTAAATTGTTTGCAAGTCTTATAAATTTTTCTGTTAATTCAGATTTTCTTTTTAACTCTTCGTAATCTTTTTGTATTTTTTCTTCGTTTGCCATAAAATAAAAAAACTCAGTCTTTTTTGTTGACTGAGTTTTTTATATGGCGATTATGCCAGAATATTATTCAGTCAATTTATGATTATCATCATTAATCTCGTTACACATCTCTATATATAAATTACGAATCATTTTGTTTTGTTTTTGAAAAATTATTTTTATTTACTTTTTAGTTTACTTTATTTTAAAAGTTTAATTTTTATTATATATAATCAAAAAAATATCGTTTTTTTCTATTTCTTAATTACAGTACAAAGATATTGCTTATTTCCGAATAAAAAAACTTTTTTTGAATTATTTTTGAATTATTTTTTAATTTATTAAATATCATCACCTTCTTCTTGTTCTGTATATAATCTTAAAAAATCTTCTGGACATTCATTAGACTTTCCAATAATTGAATATTGCCAATATCCTTTATTTGGATGATTATCATACTCATACCAAAATGGATCACTATCAATAATCATATTATTATCAAGAACCTGCAATGTTTGGTATTTACCAACCGGATAAACATAAACACATCTGTCTCCTTTTTTAAATTGGTCTAAATTTTTGTATTTTCATTTCGTATATTTTATAATACAAAGATACAATTTATTTTTCAATTTATTTTATTTTTATCATCTAAATCAAAAATTTTTATTAATATTATCCAAACGACAAATATTGAAATAATTAAAATAATACTACTATAGTTAATGTTTACTAATTCTAACATGTTTTAATTTTTTAAATAAATCACCATGTTCAAGTGAAGATCCATAACTACCATCATTATCTGAATATTCGAAAATATATAAAACACCTGCTTCGACTTTTTCGTTATTTATTTTTTGTAACTTAAGTTTTCTGATATTAAAAAATTCTTTCAATTTCTTTTTACCATATACCTCTTGCGCGGTATCGTATGCCTTCCATCTTTCATTATAATCTTTAATATGTTCAAAATCATTATAATTTGGTGCATCCTCACAATCAAATCCGCCATAACTAAATTCTTCTTTTACTATATCAAAATCATTAACGTTCTGATTGCAAATATCATTCCAAACAGTTTCAGCTACTTGATCTACTGAATATTCACCATATTCACCATATAATGTTTCATTTTCATTAAAAAGTATATTTTTAACATCTTCAGCACTTTTTGGTTCTCTTGGAAATATAACGACAAAACTACTTGAAGATGAATTGCTTACAAAACCTAATCTTAATTTCATTTTTTATTCTTATTTTATTAATTGCAAAGATAAAATTATTTTTTAATTAAAAAATTTTTGTTTAACACAATCCTGTAAATAAAACTAAATTCTTTTAGTTACTTATAAGTCTTTCTAGCAAATGTGCTAAAATCGGCCGCGCATCTTTCAATTCAGGAGAAGAAAAGTCGAGCGAGGGTGTCAATACACTCATTTTATCAGCTTCGTTCAATTGTGTGTGCAAAACGGTTGAACAATTTATTGGTATCAATACACTCATTTTATCAGCTTCTTTCAATCTCGCTTCAGTATGCGTATTCCCTACAAATGGTATCAATACACTCATTTTATCAGCTTCTTTCAATCTTACCGGCATTAAGTCTATGTTGAGCGCTGGTATCAATACACTCATTTTATCAGCTTCTTTCAATCTATCCTTAATAAATATATTGATTTCACTATAATTAGATGTATAATTTTCATATAAAAATTGATATACTTCATTATATTTATAATAAAACCATCTATTTTTCCAATCCTGTTCGAACAAACAAATTCCACTAACCTTTGATGGTAAGGTAATTGGTGATCCTGATATTTTACACAATTTTAATTTCCTAATAAATTGTGGTTCATAAAACATAAATATACTTTCTGGATAATCATGGTGTATAACAGTATAGCATGAATTATATAGGTTCCAAAACCAATTTATCAATTCTTGTTTATTCATTTTTTCTTTTTTAATCTTTTCAATTTTAACCTTCTTTTTTCTTTAAGAGTTAATGAATAGGAGGATTTATAAAAAAATATTGATATTATAAAATCTGTCATATCTTTTGCAATAAGTCTAAAAAAAATAAAAAATAAAATAGTTCTAAAAACATTAAAAATATTTAATCCTTCACTAATATATCCAAATATAAAAATATATAAAAAAGGTATCAATAAAATTGATATTAATACTCTATATTTTAAATGATTTTTAAATTTATCTTCTTTTTTACAATCTTCAATTATATTTTTATTAACGGTAAAAATTTTATTAAATATATATTTACATAATAATTTTTTATTCATTTATCTTATTTATCGTCTCTAATTTTTCTTTTCTTTTAAGTAACGGACTACATTTTAAACAAATTTTGCCATATTTTTGAGTGTTCCATATATATTCATGTTTACAAATTGAGCATTGTTCATATGTTTCAACACCAATAATTCCAGTATTTAAAGCATAATAATCATTTCCAAACTCTGAAAATTCATCTTGATATTTCAAAACATATTTAATATTTCTACGAGAGTCACTACCTTTATTATATAATTTTTTTAATTTTTTTAACTCAGCCGTAGCATTCTCAGTTAACTTTTTATTATATTTACCTAGTTTCCAATCAGTATTATTACATGTTGAAATTAAATAGCAATCAGCAACTTTTTTAATATAAGTATCTTCATTACAACTTGGAAAGCTTACTGCTTGATTTTCATCAATATTTTTAAGTAATTGAATATATTTTTCATATTCTTCATTAGCTTCATCATAATAATGTAAATTTTCTTCATTCTCTACATTAACCATATAAATTGCAAGATCCTAAGAGTAGGAAAATCTTTATCTGATATAATAAAACTACTTGAACTACTGTTGCTTACAAAGCCACTTCTTACTTTCATATCTATTTATTTTCTTTAATTTTTTTAATCTAATTTCTTTAAGAGTTGGCACAGGTTTTATAACTTTTAAATCAGATTCCAACCAATTATTATATTTTTTTAAATAAATTCTTGGTATAATTAATAAAGATAATATTACTATTGGAATTAAATTTAAAAATTCTCCATATTCTTTTATAACACCAAAAATAACTTCACAAATTATCATTAATATCCATAAAAAAACAATACTAAAAAATATAACATCTTTTTTACACATTATCTATCTCCATCACTATTTTAAAATGAAGGTTCGTAACCTTTTATAATTGGTTTTTGTTCATAAGTATATTGAGTAAAGCCACATTTTTTACATTTCCTAGACCATCTATTTTTTTCAACTTGCTTATATCCAGCACAACTCCAATGTGGATCTGATCCAGCACCATCTTGCACTGAACCATATCCTTCCATTATAGTTTCAGGATCAAAATAAGATTTATTAAAAAGATGTTTACAATTTCGTATTTTTGCTTCTTCAGCCTCAATCTCTTTTCTTAACTGTAAAATCTTGTCGTTCATAATAGTGCATTTTTTATTTGTACTTTTGGTATTAAAAACGTCTCTTACAAATTTTTGTATTTCTTCGGCAAGATAACCATCATCGCCAGATTCTCTTGAACCTAATAAGGCTAAAAGAATTATTTGAACATTTTTATCATCAGCAATTTTAGCTAATTCAATAAGTTCCTCAATTTTTTCAGAAATTAATTTGTTCATTTTATTTATTGTTATTATTTTTATATGCAAACATACTGTTTTTGTCTAAATAAAAAAAATTTAATAATATGATTAATATCCTTCTTCACTATCAATTTTAATAAAATCTGTTTCAATATCCATTGCAGTTTCACACAAATAAGATTCTAAAGCGTCACCAGAATCATTTGAAGCACTACCGCTATAATATCGGTATTCTTTACTTGCAATTTTTTCTAATTCTTCTTTATTCATTCCACCATAATCTTCAACAATTTCTTCAATCATTTCATCAATTGTTTTACCATCAGGATCACCAACATAATCTTCATAAATATCTTTGATATCTTTTTCTTCGACATTATTAATTATCCATTTAGATAAATTTTTTGCAAAGCTATACAAAGGTGATGTTTTTTTCACATCAAAAACCTCTAAAAGAACATTTTTTGTCATTTCCTTACCATTTTTCATAATGACAATAAAACTACTTGAGCTGCTATTACTCACAAAGCCATTCCTCAATTTCATCTGTTAAATTTTTAATTTTTAATAATTTTTCTTTTCTCTCTTCAGCGATATTATTTATTGTTTTAAATAATAACTCTGATTCTAAATTCATTGTGTTATCCACAATATTTATATTTTCATCTGTATAACAAGACACTCCATAATCAGGAAAGCCGGTTTTTAATTTTATTCCTATATTAAAAACTTTGTTATAAAGACCATTCCTATTTACTATTTTAGCATAAAGTGTATAACCAAACTTAAAAATCATTATACTACCTTCTAATTGTGGATTTTGTTTATCCTCAATAACTTTTATATATGAAAAATAATTAACAATAGGCGAAACATCAACAATAAGATTGTGACTTTTTTTAATACTATCTTGTTTAATTTTTAATATATTAAACAAATAACCATTATTATCATAATAAAATCCATCCTTTTTAGAATCAACAAATTTAACATAAAACAACTTTTTGGAAATTATTCCTTTTGTTGTTTGAATAAATGCAATTTTAGAAGAATATTCGTTTTTAGATGGTCTTAAATATTGATTATAAAAAGGTGTCATTTTTTATTTTAATAAATGTGGTTTACTCTCTGATATACCAGAATTTGTCACTTGTACATACTCAGGATTAAATTCAGACAAATTATTAGCGCCACCATATGATAATGCAGATTTTATACCATCAATTAATCCATTTATAACAAATTTAACACCACCTTTATATGGGATTGTGATAGATTCGCCTTCAATATTTCTTTCTTCTTTATTGTGTGTTATTTTAGTTTCTAATGATGCTGAACCTCTATATCTTTTAATTAATCCATTAGTAGTTTCAATTATTTTACCTGGCGCTTCATCTGTACCTGCTAATAATGAGCCTAACATAACTGTACTCGCGCCTAAAGATAATGCTTTCGCTATATCACCACTTGTTCTAATACCACCATCAGCCATAATTGGAACAGTTGATACTAATAAAATTTCTTCTAATGCAGTAACATTTGGTATACCAAAGCCAGTTTTAATCCTAGTAGTACATAAACTACCACCACCTATTCCAACTCTTAATCCATCAACACCAGCATTTTCCAAATCTATAGCAGCTTCTTTTGTTGCTATATTACCAGCAATAATATCAACATTATCAGGTAAATTATCTTTACACCATTTAATCATATTAATCACATTTATATGATGACCATGAGCAACATCAATCACCAACACATTCGCGCCAGCATTTGTTAACATTATTGCACGATCTTTGTCTTCGTCTTGAACACCTATAGCAGCCATAATTGGAATCATCTTTATTTCAGAATGCCAATCATTTTTCATAATACCCCAATCATCTATTGATATTTTACTATTGAATATTCTTTCTCTTAATCTACTAATCATATCTGATTGTAAATTTTCTGGCATAAATCTATGAATACAACCAACGCCACCTAAACGAAACATTTTAAATGCCATTTCTTCTTCACACACAGTATCCATTGGGGATGCAACAAGTGGTATATATAAGCCATATCGTTTACTAACTAACGTTCTTAAACTAATATCCCTTCTACTTTTTATTGATGAAAACTTTGGAATAAGTTGTATATCATCATATGTCAAATATTCTT
>Ga0302284_1000086_pt1 | contig 49738 bp, 38 predicted proteins | sample III_Fen_E2_1_FD_198760 | JGI IMG/M metagenome (GOLD analysis project Ga0302284, IMG submission 198760) | Peat permafrost microbial communities from Stordalen Mire near Abisko, Sweden - III_Fen_E2_1 | ecosystem: Environmental > Terrestrial > Soil > Wetlands > Permafrost | place: Sweden: Abisko...
GTTTTCTTGTAATTTTAATATAGAATTTAATTTATTTCGTTTTGCACGAAAACCATTAACATAATGTACCATTATTTTATCTAATTTTAATTGTTGAGAATAATCAATATCTTTTAAAAGAATATTTTTTTGTAAACCCAATAAAGATAAAATTTGATTAGCTTTATTACCACCTATTCCATATATTTTTTGTAACGAATCAAAAATACGTTTATTTTCATTTAATCTATAACCACTTAAAAGCATATTTTTAACTTAATAATTTTAATATTAAATTATATTTAATACCAAATTTATATCAATTTTCTAATAATAAAATATTTAAACCATTTTCTAAAATATAATTTTTTAATAATTTTAAATATAAATTATAATTTAATTTTAAATATAAATTATAATTTATATTTAAAATTATTAAAAAATTATATTTAAAATTAAAAAAAATTATATTATAATTTTTTTTATTTTTTATTATATTAATATATATATTTATAAAATTCATATTATTGTCTAGTTTTTCCTTTTTTTAAAATTATAATTTCATTAGGATATTTTATACCTACACCTTTATAAGAATCTGGTATATGAAAGCTTTTTATCTTATTAGTTAAATCAAAAATTTGATTTTTTTTTATACCAAAAAAACAAAGAAAACGTTGTTTTACTTTCATTATTATATTTTTTGGAGTATAATATAAAAAAACCTGACTATGTCCAACATTAAATCTTCAAAATCGTTTATTTATATTATAAATTTTTTTAGTACATTTAAAACCTATTCCATTTAAATATAAATATCCCATATATCCTATATTTAAACTTATTTTAAGATTATTAAATTTTTCTTTTAAATAATATATATTTATATATGAATATATAAATATTTTAAAAAAACCATTTTTACCTTTAAAATATAAACTTTTAAAAAGATTGTATATTAATTCATGTATATTCCTATTATTATACTTTAATTTTATATTATAAAATCATCAATTAAAAACTTTTTTTTTTTCTTTTTTTAAAAATATCATTATTTAAAATATTTTATTCATATAATAAACATATAATTTCACCGCCTATTGATAAATTTTCTACAAATTTTAAATTTTTTAACCCAAAACTTGTAAATAATAAAGTATTTGCATTTCCTCCCATATTTTTTTTAAAAAACGATATACTTTTTTGATTATAATATTTTCGATGACCAGGAGTACTTACAAATTTTACATTTAAAAATAAAGGTTTATTGTTTATATAACGTAAATAAACTATAATTTCATTATTTTTTATAAAAAACATTTTAATTCAATTTTTTTCATAAAAAAAATTTACAATATTATAATTTTCGCTATTTAAATATAATTTTATAAAAACACTTCTAGATTTGTAACCTACTTGTAATTTTGTTAAAAATTTTCTTAAATTATGCATATTTTTGTTATCAACTTCATTTTTTTATACCATTTAATAAACCTCAACTTATTAAATGTTTTAAATTAGTTCTTGTCAATGAAGAAAACCTTGTTACAGTTTTTGAATTTTTTGTTATAATACAATGATTTTTTAATTCAAAATTTACATTTTTTTTTTTTGAAAAAAAAAAATTTATATAAATTTTATATCGATCTATATCTGATATTTCTTTTGAAAATATTAAAAATAAACATGCTATTTTAAAAAATTCAATTTTTTGTAACATGCATCTTTTTTTTATATCTTTAAAATAATGATGTTTCATTTAAATTTCTTTATGAATTAATGGTAAAATGATTAAAAAATAAAAAAAATAAAAGATTGTACAAATTTGTCCAATTTCATAAAAAGGCTCTATAATATCTTTACTACCTATTCAACCTAAAATAATACATACAAAAACAAAATAAAAATAAATAAATCTTAATACTGGTTTTAAATTTGTATTTTTTATTTCATATGAAATTATAAATGGTAAAAATAATAATAATAATATAGATGCTAATAATAATATAACTCCAAATAATTTATCAGGAACAGATCTTAATATTGCATAAAAAGGTAAAAAATATCATTCTGGTACTATATGATTTGGTGTTACTAAAGCATTTGCTGGTATATAATTATCTGAATGACTTAAAACATTTGGATAAAAAAATAAAAAAAAACTACAAATAAATAAAACTAAATAAATACCATAAACATCTTTTATTATAAAATAAGTACCAAATTTTGTTGTATCTATATCTGACATAATACCTAAAGGATTACTTGATAAAGTAAAATGTAAAAAAAGTACATGTAAAATAACTAAAAATAATATTATTATAGGTAATATATAATGTAAACTAAAAAATCTATTTAAAGTTGGATTACCAACTGAAAAACCACCTCATAATCAAATAACGATATCACCACCTACTATAGGTACTGCTGATGCTAAATTTGTTATAACAGTAGCTGCTCAAAAACTCATTTGACCTCAAGGTAAAACATAACCTAAAAAAGCGGTTAATATCATTAATAATAATATTATTATTCCTATCATTCAAACTATTGCTCTTGGATATACATATGAATTATAAAATAATCCTCTAAATACATGTATATAAATAACAAAAAAAAACATTGAAGCACCATTTGAATGTAAATATCTAATAAATCAACCAAAATTGACATCTCTCATAATATGTTCAACACTTTTAAAAGCTAAATCTAAATTAGGTACATAATGCATACCTAAAAATATACCAGTTAAAATCTGAGAAACTAAAAAAAAAAAACCTAAAACTCCAAAATTTCAAAAAATATTTATATTTAAAGGTACCATATATGAAATTGCTAATTGATATATAAAAATACGTATTTTATTTATAAACACTTTAAATCTTTTTTAAATCAAAATATCATTTAAATTTTAAATATTGTAAAAAATTATAATTTACTAATTTATCAGTGATATTAAAACATATTTTTAAATTTATACTACATAAAGGTGATCATACAGTTACTGCATTTTTCGACATAAAAACTGGATCACAATAAATTAATTTATATTGTAAATTTCCAAAAATATCAAATTTATTTAAATCTAACATTACATTAAAACTTTCAAATAAAGGTAATAATAAGTATGTAAAAACATCTAAAAAACGATACATATGAGTACCTTTTAAAGTTATTCCAAAATATATTTTATTAATACTATAATTTTTTTTTATTTTTGTTATATATAAAAATTTATTTATAATCAAACGTATTAATATTGTTATATTATATATATATATATAATAATTTTTTTTTAAATCATCAAAATTTACTTCAAATAAAACTTTTTTTAATATATTAATAATTAAATTATTAATTTTTTTTGCAGGATATTTTAACAAAAATTGTACCCTAACTATATATTTATAATATAAAAACATATTATTCATTTATAGCATTTTTGTACATAAAGAAATTAATTTAATATTCTTTTTTGTACGTAATTCTTTTGTAACAGGACCAAAAATTCTGCTACCTATAGGACTACCTTTAGCATTTAATAAAACAACCGAATTTTTACTAAAACTTATGGAAGAACCATCTTCTCTTGAAATTTTTTTTTTTACTCTTACAATAATTGCTTTATAAATTTCTTTTTTTTTTATTTTACTAAAAGATTTTGTACGTTTTATAGATACTACTATTATATCTCCGGGTTTACCATAAGCTTTAGGTTTTTTACCTAAAATTTTAAGACATTGAACTCATTTTACACCTGAATTATCACAAACATTTAAAATTGTTCCTGTAAATATCATTTTTTATATTATATTTTTAAAATTTTTTCATTTTTTTGTATAATTATTTAATATTATTTTTGTAGAAAAAGATATTTTTTTTTTACAATTTTTCAAACTTTTAAAAATAATATGTTTATATTTTCCCATTAATTCTATAAATATATTATTTTTTTTTATAACAAAAATTCAATTTATTATACTTCCAATACCTTTACCCATACGTACACTAATTGATTTTGAAGTTAAAGATACATTAGGAAAACAATAAATTCAAATTTTGTATTTACGTTTACAATCTCTTGCTATATTTTTTATACAAGCACTTATTTGTGCTCCATTTATAATATTTGATTTTAAAGCTTTTAAGCCTATAACACCTATAAATAATTTAAAATGTTTAAATTCTTTTTTTTTTAATTTATGTACAATCATAGAATTATGATATTTTTTATATTTAAAAAATATGGGTTTAAAGTCTTTCATATTTTTAATTTAAAAAAATTTTATATTTAAAAATTTTTAAATTCATTAATTTATTTAATTGTAAAAATTTTATTTTATAAGAATTTCTTAAATTTATTCTTTTTAATAATTTTAAATAAATAAATGGTATTATTTTAATATAATTTTTTTTTAAAAAATCTTCTAAAAAAATTTTATATATACAATATTGTGGTAAAAATATTCTTTTTAAATATTTATTTATACCATTCATAAAATTTTTTATTAAAATATTTTTTAAAAAAATATAATTATAGATATATTTATATATTAAATTCAATATTAAACCTTTTACATAATTATATTTTATATTATAATAAACTATTTCATTTTTTTTAATTAAATTAAAAAAAAAAAAACTATTTTTTTTTAATATAAAATAATTTTTTTTTAATGAAAAAAAAAAAGGAGAAAAATTTGGATATTCTTGTTTTAATTGATCAAAACCACGTAATCCATATGTTAATCAAACATTGATAGTACATGCTCCATATTTAGTTCGATGTAAAGAAGCACTATAATCAACACCAAAAGTTTGTGTACCTGTAAATAAATGACCATCTTTTCTTCATCAATATGTTGCTCTTTGTGCACGTTTAAAACGACCTGAAACTGCAATTTTAAATCCAATAACGCGTTTACGTATCATATATTGTTTTAAATCTACTAAAATAGGTCGCATAGTTTCATAAATATTATAATTATTTTTTAAAGAAGTTGTTATATATTTGCTTATAACATTAGATTTAATCATATTTTTATTTATTTTAAAAATATTTAATTCAAATTTTTTTAAATATTTAAAAAAATAAATTTTAGTTATTTTTTTAAAATACTTACTTAAAAAATAATAATATATATTAAATATTCATAATTTTTGATTATAAATAAATTTTAACAAATTTATTTTATATAAAAAATAAAAATCATTATTAATAATAACATTATGTTGCTCTTTTCAATTAATTTTTAAAATATTATTATTTATTTTATATAAATTTTGATAAAAATTTATATTTAAATAATTATATTTTATTTTATAAAATATAATATTAATTCTTTCTTTTTTCTTATATAAAATATCTAAATTAAATAATAATTTTTCTACTTTTTTTTTTTTTAATAAATTTTTTTGTTTTAAGACATTATTTTTTTTAGAAAAATAATATATATATTTTTTACCTAAATTAAAAAAATATTTTTTTATAATAACTTGTTTTTCTATAAAAAAGGTTAAACCAACAATATTTTTAATTTCTGTTTTTATTTCATCTCATTTTAAATTTAAAAAATAATTTAAATCTATTATTTTTTTTTTTAAAATAATATTATTAAATAATATTTTTAATAATATTATTTTTATAATTTTTTTAATAACATTTTTAGTTTTTTTAGTCACTTTTCGTTGTTTTAAATATTTTTTTTGTAAATTTTGATGAAAAAAATCTATTTTATTTAAAAAATATTCTTCTTTTGAAACATGATAATATAAATTTATTATAATTTTATCATTTAATCTATATAAACGTAAATGACTTGGATAATAATCTATAGACTTTAAATTAAGTATTTTTCTAAAAAAAAACATAAAAAATTCAAAAAATATCAAATCTGAATAAAATAAATATTTATAATTACTATTTTTGTAAAAACTTCATGTTGAATTTCAAAAAATACTGATAGATAATCGAAAATTTATGGGATTTATTAGCATTATTTTTTTTTCTTATCACTAGTTATATGTATACACTTTCTTAATTTACGTGTAAAAGCAAATTCACCAAATTTATGGCCTATTTTATTTTCTGTTGCAAATAAATTTATAAATTTTAAACCATTATATACTTTAAAATGACCCCCTACAAATTCATTTAATACTACTGAACTCCTGTTATATATTTGTATAAAATTATTAATATTTTTTTTTTTTAAATACAAATATTTTTTATATAAAGAGTAACAAATAAAAACACCTTTTCATTTAGATCTAGACATATCTTATTTTTTTTTTATTTTTTTTTCTTTTTGTAACATAACCTTTAGTTAACATACCTCATTTACTAACTGAATGACGTCCTCCAGAACTTTTACCTTCACCTCCACCATGTGGATGATCTATAGGATTCATAGCAACACCACGTACTTTTGGACGTATACCTTTTCATCTTGAATTACCAGCTTTATAATCTTTTTTAAATTTATATAAACTATTTGATGGAATACCTAAAGTTGCAAAACAAGATAATAATAATAATTTTTTTTCACCAGAAGGTAAAGCTACTACACCATATTTATCATATTTACGTAATAATTTAGCTTTAGAACCTGCAGATCGTATTAATTTACCTTTTGTAAAAGGTCTAAATTCAATATTAAATAAATTACTACCTGTTGGTATATCTTCTAAACGTATAAATTGATTTTCTAAAGGAAAATATTGTATTTCTTTTGAAAAAAAATTTATAAAATCTCCTTTTTTTAAACCTTCATTTGCAAGTCTATAAATATAATAAGTATTAAAAAAATAACTAAAAAATTGACTATTTTTTTTTAAAAATCTTTTTCAAAATCTTTTTCTTTTTTTTAATATAATTTTAAAATTAATCGCATTATATTTTAATAAAGCTATATTGGAAGATCTGTTATTATCATATTCTATGCGTACAACTAATCAATTTATTAAATTTAAATTTAATAAATTAAAATAATTAAAACATACTTTTCGAAATAAACGTTTTACACCCCCACCACGATGATAAGCTGTAATAAAACCTTTATTATTTCTTCCACTTTTTTTTTTTAAAACATTTTTAATTAAAGGTCTATATTTTATATTTTTTTTTATAAAATTTTTTAAATATTTTTTATAGTCTTTATAATAACAATTAAAATTACTTATTGACATCTAATCTAAAACTTCCAATACTATTCCAGCACCAACAGTTAAACGTCCTTCTCTTACTGTAAAACGAACTCCTGGTGCTAAACCTATACGTACTAATAAATTAACAACAACATTTATAGTATCTCCTGGCATAACAATTTTTAAATTATCTTCAAATTCAAATGAACCTGTTAAATCAGCAGTTCTTATATAAAATTGTGGTCTATATTCTTTTTTAAAAGGATGTCTTCTACCACCTTCTTCTTTTGATAATATATATATTTTTGCTCTAAATTTAGAATGACTATATATAGTATTTTTTTTACATAATAAATGACCTTTAATTACTTCTTCACGTTTTACACCTTTTAATAATATACCAACATTTTGTCCAGCTTCAGCTTTATTTCTTAATGATCTAAACATTTCAATTTCAACACAAACAACTTTTTTATTTTCTTTTGAATATCCTACTAAATCTACTTCTTCATTAGCTTTAACAACACCTTGTTCTATGCTACCAGTTACTATAGTACCTCTACCTGATTTCATAAAAATAGCTTCTATAGGCATTATAAAAATTTGATCAATAACTCTTCTTGGTTGATATATATCTCTATCAACAGTTCTTAATAATTTAAAAATTGAACCTCTACCCATAAGACTACTATTTTGGCTAGTTTCTCGTATTGCATTTTTCGCAGATCCATAAATAAAAGAAATAGCTTCACTATCAAAATGATATTCATCTAACATCTCCGAAACTTCTAATTCAGCTAATTCACGTAAATCTAATTCAACTAAGCTATCATATTTATTCATGTATACAACTATATATTTTATACCTAATTCTCTGATTAAAATTAAATGTTCTCTAGTTTGTTCTTGAGGACCATCTTTTACAGATACAACTAAGATAACACCATCTAATTGAACAGCACCTGTAATCATATTTTTAATATAATGTTGATGACCTGGGCAATCTATATGTGCATAATGACGTTTATAAGTTTCATATTCAACATGTGCTGCCATTATGGTAATTCCACGTTCACGTTCTTCAGGTATTTTATCTATTTGATCATATGGTACATATTGAGCTAAACCCATTTCACTTAAAGTTTTTGTTATAGCTGCTGTTAATGTAGTTTTTCCATGATCTACATGTCCTATAGTACCAATATTACAATGTGGTTTTTCTATACAAAAATTATTTTGCATTTATTTTCTTTTTTTTTTTTTTTAATAAATAAAAAAATGGTTTATTTCTTTCAAGAGTATCAATAATATATTTTTTTTTTTTTCAAAATTCACCTTTTTTTAAAAAAACATTTTCTAATTCTTCTATTATACTAATAATTATATTTCTTTTTTTTATAATTGCGGATTTTATCAATCATTCTACAACTTTTTTAATACCTTGTTCTATAGTAACAAAACGTGGTAATTCAAAACGTAATGTACCTTTTTTTTTATTAAATAATAAAACATTTTGTTTTACACGCATGATTAATAAATTTAATATATTTTTTGGTAAATTTTTTTTATTTTTTTTTAAATGTAATAAAACATTTGTTATTATATAAAAACTTCAATTTTTATAACCTTCTTTATTTAAACGACCTAATATTCAATTTAAAATCATTAATTTATTTAAATCATAACCCATTTCATCTTTAAATTTATTTTTTTTTTTTTTTCAATTTTCTGCATCTCAACCAATAGCTTTATATTTTTTTAATAAAATACGTATCATTATTTATCTTTTTTTAAACCTCATTTAGATCTTGATTTTTTTCTTTGAAAACTTTCTTCAGTACTAAAATCATATTTACCTCTAACTACTTTATATCTACAAGCTGGAACATCATTTGCTCTACCACCACGTACTAAAACAACTGAAAATTTTTGTAAATTATGCCCTTGCCCCGGAATAGTTGCTGTTAAAGTTTTACCACCTTTTACTTTTACTCTTACTATTTTTCTTTCTGCCGAATTTGGTTTTTTCGGTGATGTTATTCTTACAACTGTACAAATACCTTTAATATATGGACGATTTTTTAATAAAGGTGTACCAGTATAACTTGGTTGTCTTTTTCTATATTCTTTTCTTGAAACTTGATTAATAGTTGCCATTTTTTTTTTTTAATAATAATAACATTTTTATTAAAACTTTTTTTACATTTTTTAAAATATTCATTTTATGCATATAGAAATGTAAAATTCGTTGTTTTAAATTATCAATTATATATTTTTTATCAGTTTTTTTTGCAACAAAATCATTTTTAAAAAAGAAAATATTTTGTATATAATAGCCTAATACTAAAATATTATTTTCTTTAAAAATTTTTTTTACATTAATAATATCATTTATATTATATATTATTAATACATTATTAAAATTTTTCATTTTCATTAAAAATTTTTTATCTAAAAAATTTTTAGATATATTTTTATTTAAAATTTTTCATTTATAATTAAAATTTTTTAAATATCTTGATATATCTAAATCTTTTTTAGCATTTAATGATAAATTTTGACAAAATATTAATATTCCATTTATACGTAAAAAATTTAAATAATTTCAATATTTTAATAAATAATTTATTTTTAATTTAATTAACTTTTTCATATTATAAAATTATATATATAAATAATAAAATTTATCATCTAATTTTTCTATTATTTTATATTTATTTTTTTTTACTGTTTTTAAAATATTTTTTAATAAATATTTAATATTTATTAAATTATATTCTTTATTTTTGATTAAAGTAATTAAATATATATCATATAATAATATTCCCCTATGATTACGAAAATTATTATTTATTTGTAAAACTTTACTAGATAATTCTAATAAAAAAAATAAAGGTGAACTTTTTATTTCATAATCAAAAGTACTATCTTTATATAAAATTAGAATTACTTTCAATAAAACACCTTTATCAAAATCTTTAGTGTCATTATTAAATGTATTACAAAAACTTTTTACGTCCATAGGAAATTGACCTAACATTGGACCAATTGGTGGAGTTGTATTAACTTCTCCAGCTTTGGCATAAAATTTTACAAAACGTAGTATTTTTTTTTTTTTTAACATGTTAAATAGTTAATAAAAGTTTTAATACTAATAAATCTAAGCTTATGCTGCTATAAAAATTTAATTCAATAGCTTTTAATATAGAATAATATAAAGTTGAAGTTTTTTTTATTTCTAATAATTTTTTTTCAAAAACTGAAATTAAATTTAAATTAATATTTCTTAATAAATTTTTAACCCCAGCATATAACATTACAACTTCATCTTCTAAACTTAAAGGTCTATTTTGTGGTTGAATTAAAATTTCTGTTAAAATTTTACCTCTTCTTAATAATTTTTTTGTAGCTTCTTCTAGATTTTCTCCAAATTGTTCTAAACTTTGCATTTCTCTATATTGAGCTAATTCTAATTTTAATGGACCTGATATTGTTTTCATTATTTTATTTTGAGCTGCTGATCCTATACGACTAACTGATAATCCTGTATTTACAGCAGGTCTTATACCTTTATTAAATAATTGACTTTCTAAAAAAATCTGACCATCAGTTATTGAAATAACATTTGTTGGTATATATGCTGAAACATCTCCTAATTGAGTTTCAATTACAGGTAAAGAAGTTAAAGAACCTCCAAAATTAGTTTTATCATTAAATTTTGTTGATCTTTCTAATAATCTTGAATGTAAATAAAAAACATCAGCTGGGTAGGCTTCTCTAGAAGGGAATCTTCTTAATAATAAAGATAATTGTCTATAAGCAACTGCATGTTTACTTAAATCATCATAAATAATTAAACATCCTGCTCCTCTAGTAAAAAAATACTCACCTAAACTTGTAGCACAATATGGTATTAAATATTGTAATGCACAAGATTCTGATGCTGTAGCAGCTACAATTACACTGTAACTCATAGCATCTTTTTTTCTTAATAAATGAGCTAATTTTGCAACATTTGCTCTACGTTGACCTATTGAAACATAAATACAATGTACATGTGTTGCTGGTGTTCAATTATTATTTTTTTGATTTAAAATAGTATCAACACCTATTGTTGTTTTACCTGTAGATTTATCTCCAATTATTAATTCACGTTGTCCTCTTCCTATTGGTATTAAACCATCAACTGATTTTATACCTGTTTGTAAAGGTTCATTAACTTTATAACGTGTAATTATACCTGGTGCTTTTATTTCAACTTTTTGTTTTGAAGCTTCATATTTAAAAGTTTCATTTGAATCTATAGGCTCACCATAAGCATTTACAACGCGACCTAATAATTGAGTTGTAACTGGAAATTGAAATAATTCTTTTGTTCTAATTATTTTAAATCCTGGCTTAACTATATCTTCTCCTTTTAATATTATAGCTTTTATACCTTCTTCTTCGATATTAATAACTATAGCTTTTATATCTAAACCTGCAACTTGTAAAATTTCCCCCATTAATACATTTTCCATATTACTTATGAATGCTATACCATCTATTAAAGTTTTTATTATTCCAGGTACAAATGCTTGTGTTACTTCTATATATGCATCTCATCCTTTATATAATTTTAGATTAAATGCCATTTTCTTTATCTCTTTTATAAATTAATTGATTAATAACTTCAACAAATACTATTATACTTACTATTGTTATAGCTGAACCTGCACTAGATACCATATTTAAAAAATAATATGCATCTGGATAATCTGGTATACGTCTTGGCATTCCTGACATACCTAAAAAATGCATAGGGAAAAAAGTTAAATTAACACCAATGAATGTTGTTCAATAATGTAATTGTCCTAAACCTCTATTTATACTTTTACCAAAAAGTTTACTTGATCAAAAATAAAAACCACCAAAAACTCCAAATACAGCACCCATTGATAAAACATAATGAAAATGTGCAACAACATAATATGTATCATGTAATATTTGATCAATACCAGCACTAGATAACATAATTCCTGTAAATCCTCCTATAGTAAATAATATTAAAAAACCTATTGCAAATAACATAGGAACTGTGATTGTTAAAATACCTCTTCATAATGTAGCAATTCAACTAAATATTTTTATACCAGTAGGTACAGCAATAACCATGGTTGCTGCTGTAAAATAAGCTCTTGTATCTATATCCATACCAATTGTATACATATGATGTGCTCATACAATAAAACCTAAAATACCTATAGATAACATTGCATATACCATTCCATTATAACCAAAAATTCTTTTATAAGAAGATTGACCTATTATTTGACTTACTATACCAAAAGCTGGAATTATTAATATATAAACTTCAGGATGACCAAAAAATCAAAATAAATGTTGAAATAATACTGGATCACCTCCTCCGCTAACTTCAAAAAATGCTGTATTAAAATTTCTATCGGTTAATAACATAGTTATACCTGCTCCTAATACTGGTAATGATAATACTAATAATCATGCTGTTATAAATACAGCTCAAACAAATAAAGGTAATCTAAACATGGTCATACCTTTTATTCTCATATTTAAAATTGTAACAATAAAATTTATTGAACCTAAAATTGATGAAATACCTGCTAAATGTAAACTAAAAATACCAAAATCAACAGCACTACCTGAATGAGAAAAAATTCCAGATAAAGGAGGATAAACTGTTCAACCTGTTCCAACTCCCATTTCTATAACAGAAGATCATACTAATAAAAAAAAAGATGGTATTAATAATCAAAAACTTATATTATTTAATCTAGGAAATGCCATATCAGGGGCACCTACTAATATAGGTATAACAAAATTACCAAAACCTCCCATTAAAGCTGGCATAACCATAAAAAAAATCATAACAAAAGCATGTGCTGTTATAATTACATTAAAAACTTGATGATTTCCTTCAAGGACTGCAAAAGCTATATCACTTAATTCAATTCTTATTAATACTGAAAGCATTGTTCCTATAAGTCCAGCAAAAAAAGCAAAAATTAAATATAAACTTCCAATATCTTTATGATTAGTTGAAAACACTCAACGACGTAACATTTATTCTATTTTTTTATCTCATATTTTTACAAGATTTTTAAAATATATATCTGTTTCTTCATAACTTCACATAGTACCATATTTTACTATTAATTCTAGTAATTCTGCATTTTCTTCTAAATATTGTTTTACAAGATTTTCAAAATACATATCTGTTTCATTATAATTTCCCACAGCACACTGTTTTGCTAGTAATTCTAATAATTCTAGTAATTCTGCATTTTTTTCTAAATATTGTTTTGCAAGATTTTCAGAAGGTATTTCGATTCCTTCAAAACTTTGACGCTGTTGTGCTAGTAATTCTGCATTTTTTTCTAAATACTCATATTGTTTTACAAGATTTTTAAAATATATATCTGTTTCTTCATAACTTCACATAGTACCATATTTTACTATTAATTCTAATAAATTGGAATTATATTTTAGATATAAATCTATTTCATTTAATGTGTAAATTGCATAAAATTTAAAATAAAAATACCCTGAATATAAAACAACAAAACCTAATGAAATTGGTAATAAAATTTTTCAACCTAATCTCATTAACTGATCATATCTATAGCGTGGTAATGAACCTCTTATTCAAATAAATGCAATTACTAATGCAATAACTTTTAAACTATAAATAAAAATACTTTTATAATCTAAAATAACTAAATATCCACCTCAAAATAATATTATATTTAAACAACATACTGTTCAAATTGCTACATATTCTCCTAGAAAAAAAAAACCAAAAGTCATTGCAGAATATTCAACATTATAACCTGATACTAACTCTGCTTCTGCTTCTGGTAAATCAAATGGCGGACGATTAGTTTCTGCTAATGTTGATATAAAAAATAAAAAAAAAAAAATAAAACAAGGTATAATATTTCAGATCCCTATTTGATTAATAATTATTCTTGAATAATTTAAATCACTTGTTTGAAGCAATATATAGATTAATGTTAAACCTATAGAAACTTCATATGCAATAACTTGAGCTGCTGCACGTAAAGCACCTAAAAAAGCATATTTTGAATTACTTGATCAACCAGACATAATAATACCATAAACAGATAATGAAGAAATTGCAAAAAACATTAAAATACTTACACGTATATCTGCTAATAATGCAAAATTAGAAAATGGTATTATACTTCAATTTAATAAACTTAATATTAAAGTTAATAAAGGTGCTATTATAAATATAAATCTATTAGATGATACTGGTATTATAGTTTCTTTAATTATTAACTTCACAGCATCTGCTATTGGTTGTAATAAACCAAAAATACCTACTAAATTAGGTCCTCTTCTTTTTTGTATACTTCCTAAAATTTTTCTTTCTAATAAAATTGCATAAGCAACTAATAATAATAAACTTAATGCTATTACAACTGCTATTATTATTAATATTACTGTATGTACTCAATCAATATTTCTATTATATACGCTAATTATTTCATTATTTTCTTTACTTAAACCCAATTGGCTAATACTGAAAATTAGACAAAAAATATCTAATTTAAAATTTTTAATAAAATTTAAAATATTTAAAAACATTTATTTAAAAATTTGTTATTAAAATATTAAATTGCATTGAACAATTTCTTAAAATATTACTATATTCACTTATAATATCTATTATATAAGGATTATAAAATTTATTATTTAAAATATTATTATAAATTTTTTGTATTTTAATATTAAAATTTTGAATATTATCTTTTATATTGTAAAAATAAATTTTAGATTTTGATATATTTTCATAATATAAATTTACAGACATTTTTTTTAAAAAAAAATTTTTTTTTTTTAAATTATTAAATATTTGATAAAATCTATTTATGTTTAAATAATTTATTTTCATAAAATTTATATTATAAATTTTATAAACAAAATTTAATATATAAATATATAAAGCATTTAATATACTTCAATCATTTCTACAAAAAATTGGTGGATATAATATAAAATTAGTTTGTAAAAAATTACCTTCAATATTTAAATAATCATTTGATTTTTCAAAAAAAGTAATATTTGGAAAAATTAAATCAACATTTAAATAATCTAAATTTATATGATGACCTTGAAAAATACAAAATTTTGTTTTTTTTAATTTTAAATTATTAATACCTAATAAATAAATAATATCATTTTTTGATATTTGGTTTATATTATGAGTATTATTAAACATATTAAATTCTTCATATAAAATTATACTTAAATTTATATATAAAATATTTATATTTATATTTATATATTTTTTATCAAAAATATAAAATAAATTAACTTTACTATAATTAATAAAATAATTAGATATTATTGTATTTTTATTTAAATATGTTACAAAATTTAATTTCTTATTTTTATTTTTTAATAAATTTATTATATTTTTATTATCAAAACGTGATATTATGTTATTTCCTAATAAAAACATATGTAAATCTAAAATATTTTCAACATTTTTTTTTAATTTTTTTATATCTTTTATAACTAAATTACAAATTTTTAATTTACCATTTAAATATCCTATTATATTATTAACATTTAAACCAATATTTTTACAATTTAAATTATCATTAAAATTACTTCCTATTAAAAAATAAAATAAATTCTCTTTTAATTTTTTCTTACGTAATTTTATATTTAATATAGGAGATTCTAAACGTAAATTATAACCAACAAAAAAAAAAATTTTTTTATTTTTTATATTTTCAAAAAAATTAGGATTTATGTAATACAAATAATAATCATTTAAATTAATATTTAAATTTTTACTATATGATAAAAAGCCCAATTTTTTTATTAAAAATTTACTTGTTATAATTAATTCATAGTCAATAAACATACTATTTAAAAAAATTAAATTTGAAGTAAAATACTTTATATTACAAAATCATATTTTTATTAAAAAATAATAAAAAGCTTGAATTCAACTAACATATATCATAGTATTTAATTTTTTAAATAATGGTATATTTATTCTTCATTTAACTAAACCTTCAAAAAAATATCGAGTTCGATTAGAAATTCATTCTTCATTAACTAAATCATTTTTTAATGGTAAAATTCTTTTTACTTCAGATCCATAAACATATACTTTTATATTACTACCTAAAGAATCATATATATCTATAGTATTATTTATATCTAATTCTCAAGACCTATTTTTAAAAGCATATTGTTGATCAGTTAAAGCTCCTATTTTAAGTTTTAATTTCAATTTTAGAAATTAAAAATTTTTAAATATTTAATTATTATTTTTTTTTTATATTTTTTTTTAAATTTTTTATATCAAAAATATCATCAACAAAAAAATATCTTTGTATTTTTAATAATTGATTATATTTTAATATATATATATATCTATAAAATTTTAAATTTATTTTTCTTAAACTTTCTTTTAAAATTTTATAAATATATTTTTTATCTAAAAAAAATTTTAATTTACGAATACGTAATATTAAATTAATTATTATTAAAATATTACTTATATTTAATATATAAACTATTATAAAAACAAATATTACACTATATAGCATATTACATATAATATATACATCTAATTGTGGCATATTTTTTTTTTTTTAAATTAAAGATGTTGATGCTCATCAATATACGCATACATATAAAAATAATCATACTACATCAACAAAATGTCAATATCATATTGCAAATTCTAAACCTAAATGATGATTTATACTAAAATGGCCTTTTCATAATCTTATTAAACAAACAAATAAAAAAAATGTACCGACTAGAACATGAAATCCATGAAAACCAGTAGCCATAAAAAAAATACTACCATAAACAGAATCTGATATATTAAAACTTGCTTCTGTATATTCTAATAATTGATATCCTGTAAAATGAATAGCTAATAAAATTGTTAATATTAAAGCTATAATTGTATCTTCAACTAAATATTTATCTACTGTTTCATTTTTTTTTAAAATTATATTATGATGACATCATGTTACACAAACCCCTGATACTAATAATATAAAAGTATTATATAATGGTATATGTAAATAATCAAATACTTGTATACTATAAGGAGGTCATAAACAACCAATTTCTATGGCAGGTGATAATGAAAAATGAAAATAAGCTCAAAAAAATCCAAAAAAAAACATAACTTCTGATACGATAAAAAGAATCATACCTAATTTTAAACCTTTTTGAACAAAAATAGAATGTTTACCTTCGAAAGAGCCTTCTCTAACAATATCAGTAAATCAAAATTGTACAAATAATGCTAAAATTATAAAACTTATAATAATTATATTACCTCCTATTATATATCTATTTACTCATAAAATTACACCTGTTAAAACATTAAATAATGAAATTGAAACAAAAAAAGGTCATGGTGATGGATTAATAATATGAAATAAATGACTTCTTTTACTTTGCATTTATCAATAACGTTTACGATTATAATTATTTATTTTTCGTTTTTTTAAAATATTTACAATATTTTCATTTATTTTTTTTTGCAAATTTTTTTTTAAAATAGAATATTTAAATTTTACTTTTTTATTTTTTTTTTTTGGTACCGCCATTTTTATTAATGTGCATGTAATGAATCATTTAAATATACACAAAATAATATGATAAAAACATATGCTTGTAAAAACATTATTAATAATTCTAAAGTCATTATAAAAAATAATAACATTATTGGAAAAATTAATAATAATATTTTAACTATAATTAATTTTTTTTCAACAATTACTATTACAAAACTTATAATAACAAATAATAATACATGTCCTGAAAACATATTTGCAAATAAACGAATTCCTAAAGTAAAAGGTCTTATTATATAAGATATGGTTTCAATTACAACTAATAAAGGAAATAATAATTTTGGAGCATCTTTAGGAATAAATTGATTTAAAAATTTTATTTTTAAATTATAAATACCTATTATTATAACGCCAATAAATAAACTTATTGAAATTGTAAAAGTAACAAATATATGACTTGTTAATTGTAAATTATAACCAATTAAACCACCTATATTTACAAAATAAATAAAATAAAAGACATTAAATACTACTGGGAAATATATAAGACCTAAAATCCCTATATTTTGTTTTATAACATTTAAAACGAACATATATAATTCTTCAAATATTATTTGAACAAAATTTTGTGTTAAAAACATTATATTTTTTAAATTTAACATAAAAGTTATTAATAAAAAAAAAAAAATTAAAATACCTAAAGATACGATATAATTTGGTATATTATATGAAAATATTTGATAATTTATTACTTTAAATTGTTCTAATGCTTGATACATTTTAATCTTTTATTTCAAAAAATATTAAAATAAATAATATAAATAAACTTTTATAAATTATTAAGAAATTTGAAAATAAAAAAAAAAGTATTAAAACAATTCCAATCACCATAGTAAACACGAAGTAATCTATACGACCAGAATGTTTTTTCGAAAATAAATGTAAAAGTTTATTTATATTATTTACAATAAATAAGTGCCCTAAATATTCAATAATACCTCTATCTAAATTTTTCATTAAATCAAAACTTAATTTTTTATTTTTATATAAATAATAATTATAAATTTCATTAAAATAATATCCATTAAATATTAATTTTTTAATAAAAAACATTATATTTATAAAACTTTCAAAATTTCTATTTTTTGTATTAAAATTTTTTTTTATATAAAAATATATAATATAAAAATATTCTACTATAAAAATATAAAATTTGAAAAATAAAAAACTTGAAATAGCTGATATAAATGTAAATATTATAGGTATTAATTTTATTTTTATTGGTAAAAATTCTACTTCAAAAACTTTTAAATTATTTTTATAAGATTCAGTATCTAAAGTATTTATTCATATATCTGTACCCATACCTATAAATAAATCTTTAAAAATGTAACCTACAAATATACTACCAAAAAATAATATTGTTAAAGCAATTAATATTAAATACTTACTTTCATGAATTGAAATAAATTTTTTTTTTTTATTATATAAAATATTAAAATAACTATTATGTACATTATAAAATGCTAAAAATAATAATTTTATAGAATAAAATGAGGTTAAAGCTGCTGAAATTATACCTAATCAATATAAAAAAAAATTTAAAAAAATATTAGAAGAATATATATATTCTAATATAAAATCTTTAGAATAAAAACCTGTTAAAAATGGTATACCCATTATAGTTAATGATCCTATTAAAGTCATTATATAACTAACAGGTAAATATTTTAATAACATACCCATTCTACGTACATCTTGTTGATCTAACATAGAATGTATTATTGCACCGGCACTTAAAAATAATAAAGCTTTAAAAAAAGCATGATTCATTAAATGAAATAAACTACCTGAATAATTATTTAATCCACAAGATAAAACCATATAACCTAATTGACTACAAGTCGAATATGCTATGATTTTTTTAATATCATTTTGAAATAAACCAATAGTAGCTGCAATAAAAGATGTAATACCCCCTAAAAAACTGATTAATAATAAACTATTATCATCATATTTCAACATATAAACTGAACGTAATAATAAAAATACTCCTGCTGTAACCATGGTTGCTGCATGAATCAAAGCTGATACTGGTGTTGGACCTTCCATGGCATCTGGTAATCAAGTATGTAAACCTATTTGAGCAGACTTTGCGCAAACTCCAATTATAAATAAAAACAATATTATAGTTATATAATCTATATTAATTCAAAATATATACATATTTAAATATATTGTTTTTTGTATTAATCATGTTGTACAATTTATTAATAAAAAATCTAAAGATAAATATAAACGAAAAAGAAATATAAAAGCTAATAATACACAAACATCTCCTATTTTATTTATTATTAAAGCTTTCATTGCTGCTTTATTTGCTGCTATTCTTGTATATCAAAAATTTATTAATAAATAAGAACATAATCCAATTCCTTCTCAACCTAAAAAAAAAATAATACCATTTGCACCTGTTACTAATAATAACATAAAAAATGTAAATAATGATAAATATGCTAAAAATCTTGTTAAATGAGGATCACCATACATATATTCAATAGAATACATATGTACAAGAAAAGATATATTAATAACGACAAGTATCATAATACTTGCTAAAACATCATATACTAACTCTCAATAAATAGTCATACCATATACATCAATATAACTAAATAATGGAATTACTACTATTTTTTCATTCAATACTATATCTCCAAATATAAAAAAAGAAATTATTACAGAAAAACACATACTATATAATGCAATATAAGTAGAACCATTTTTACCTAAGTAATGACCAAATAAGCCACAGCAAATACTGCTAATTAACGGAAAATATAAAACTAATAAATACATTTTTTTAACCTTTTATATAATTCATGACATTAATAGATATTATACCTTTTCTTCTATAATACATTACTAAAATTGCTAAACCTATTGAAGATTCTGCAGCAGCAACGGTTAAGATTAATAAAGTAAATATTTGCCCTATAATATCATCTAAATACACAGAAAATAATATAAAATTAAAATTTACAGATAATAAACATAATTCTATACTCATTAATATTACTATTAAATTGCGTTTTAATAAAAAGATTCCAAATAAACTTATCAAAAATAATACTATTGATATTAACAAAAATTTAAAAATTTCTAAATTTATAATCATTTTTTTTTTTTTTTTTTTTTATAATAGATTTTATTAAATTACTTTTAATAAACTATTACATACCCTTTTATTACTAGAAAATAACGCCTCTCACGTTATCGCTTATAGCGTATGATATTTAATTTTTTGGAGCAGACCGGAATTGAACCGACATCGTATATTTGCAAAACATACATTTTAACCAATTAAACTACTGCTTTTTATATTTTCGGATCAGATCGGGATCGAACCGATGACCTTGTGGTTAACAGCCACACGCTCTAACCTACTGAGCTACTGATTGCTTGCACTGGGAATCGAACCCAGGACCTCTGCGTTAAAAGCGCATCGCTCTACCAACTGAGCTATGCAAAGTTTAGGAGTGGACTTGAACCACTATTTTTCGATTTGCAGTCGAATACATTACCAGTTATGTTACCTATTTTTTAAATTTTTAATTTTTTAGCTTGTATTTCTATTTTAAATTTACTTAATTTATTTTTTTTTTTACGTAAAAATTTTAAACTATTTCGATGAAGTTTTTTAATTGGATTTTTTTTCAATAACATTGAAATATTAAATCTTGAAAAATTTAAAAACTGTTGTTCAATCGCAATAGTATTTATTATAGACCTTATTTGAAAGGAACTAGTATATCCTTTATATTGAATACTCATACATATACCTTTATTAAATTGATATCTTAATAAACCTTTTTCTTTTTCTCTATTCATATAAAATACTATTATATAATAACCTGTTAATAATAATAGAAATTTTATATAAAATTTTTTTTTTCATTTATGATAATCATTTATTCTTATTTTTTCTAAATTTTTAATAAGGGTCATTTATTAATAAGTTATATATTTTATTCTATATTTTAATAATTCAAATAATAAACGATATATTCTTTTATCTTTTAAACTAATTTTTATTAAATTATTAAAATTTTTATATTTTTTTAAAAATATTAATTTATCACTATCTATTAATAATATTTGAATTTTATTTCCATAAATAAAATTACCTAATTTTAATAATTTTTTACTTTTATTATTCATATTTCTTTTCTTTTTTTTTCTTTTTTTTGCCCACTATTGGACTTGAACCAATACCTAGCGAACTAGAGTAAATTTTAAGTCTACCGTGTCTACCATTTCACCAAGTGTAATTATGCTTAGAGATGGAATCGAACCATCGACCTTTGGTTTTTCAGACCAACGCTCTAGCCAACTGAGCTATCTAATGAAAAAAAAGGAGGGGAAAGGACTTGAACCTTTATCTTTAGATTATGAGTCTAATGAGTTTCCATTTACTCTACCCCTATTTACGGAGAGTAGGATTCGAACCTACGAAAGATAAACTAACAGATTTACAGTCTGCCGCTTTTAACCACTCAGCCATCTCCTTTTTAATAAAATGCACCCTATAGGATTCGAACCTACACTCTATTACTTAGAAGGTAATTGCTTTATCCAATTAAGCTAAGGGAGCTTTACCTAAATATTATTTTATTAATTAGAATAAATATTTTTCAAAATATATATATTTTAATATATTTATTTATATACTTATAAATTCAACTATAGATTATAAAAAATCAAGTGAAAATAAGTTAATTTTAACATTTAGGTTTTTAAAAATATAATTTATAAAAAATTATATTAAATAAATAATATAATAAAAGCCATCATTAAACAGAATAATCCCATAGCTTCTGTTAATGCAAAACCTAAAATTGCATATGCAAATAATTCTCTTTTTAAATTTGGATTTCTTGAATATGCATTTAATAAACAACCAAAAACAACTCCTATACCTAAACCTGCTCCTCCTAAACCTGCTGAAGCGCTACCTGCTCCTATAAATCTTGCTGAAGATAATGATGTTACATTTAAACTTTCTATATGTTTACTATATACTGATATTAATTGTGAAAATTTTTCCATTTAATATAGATTTTAACATATATTTTATACGGATAAAGGGACTTGAACCCTTACAGCATTTATCATACCACAAGGACCTAAATCTTGCGTGTCTACCATTTCACCATATCCTTTTAATAATTTATAAATATTTTTTTATAATACTTTATTTCTTTTTTTTATAATTATAATGTATCTTGATTTAAATCAAAATTAAATTTTATTAATTCTTTTTCATTTTCATTAATTTTTTTTATTTTATTTTGTTTTATAGATAATTTTAAATTTTTAATATTATCATATATACTTTTTAAATAAATTTTAACAAATAATCTTGTAAATAAATAAATGGTTACAAAATTATCGTCATTTGATGGTATACCATAAAATATACCATAATGACCAATATTACTATCTAATAAGGTGCTACATGGTATATTTAAAGTAATTGCTTCAAATATACAAGAACTTGTTTGTTTTATATTAGATGCAAAAACATATGAAGGTAATAATGAATTATAACCTAAATTATAAAATTTTAAAAAAAGTTTTTCATTATTTAAATAAATACCACGTTGATTACATAATAAACCACCTATTCATTTATTATTTATATAAGTCAATCTTTTTTGATTAATTTTTTCAAAACTTACGGTTAATTTAAAACCAACATTATTTGCTATTAATAATCTTTGGTTTAATATACATATATTATATGCAATATATAAACCTTGTTTTAAAATAAATAAAGTATAATATAAATTTATGATATGAATTGAATTACGTAATCCTAATAAAAAATAAGATAAACGATAATCACATTCTCATTTATAATGTCCCAAATGAACACCACTTTTTATAAATTGTTTTATTGTATAAATCATTATAAAAATATAAATAATATAATATTATGTATTAATAATAATATATAATTTGGAAAAAAAAAAAAAAATATATTTAAATATACTAAAAAAATTAAAAATAAAGCTTTTATTTCACTTATATGTGTTAAAAATAAAAATTTATTTGAAATTGAAAAATACATAGTTTTTATAAAACGTAAATAATAGATAACACCTATACTATTTAAAATAATTAAAAATATAGCAAAAAAATACATTTTTAATTCAATAATATTTAATAATATAAATAATTTACTAAAAAACCCTAACATTGGTGGAATTCCCATTGCAGAAAATAAAAATATAAAAAAAATTATTGAAATATATTTATTAGAATTAAATAATAAAACTACATCCCCTATTTCTTTAAATTTTATTAAATTACTTTGATTTCTAAAACTTAATACTAAAATTCATAAACCCATAGTTACCATATTATATACAATAATATAAAATATAATACTATAGATACTTTCAATATTTATAGTTAATGCTGCTGTTAATATATAACCCATATTACTAATACCACTATATGCTAAAATTCTTTTTAATTTTATTTGATAAATTGCACCAAAAGTACCTACAACTATAGTAAAAATAGATAAAATTAAAAAGAATATATATAAATATTTCATATATGCATATATAAAAATAATATTTAAACGTAATAATAATGATAAAATACTTATTTGTGGTACAATTGCAAAAAAAAATGTAATATTTGTTGGAGAACCTTCATATATATCAGAAACCCACATATGAAAAGGCACTATACCTATTTTAAACAAAATTCCACAATAAATAAATATTAAACCTATTAAAGCACCTTCATAATAATATAAATTATAACCTTCTAAAGTATGATAATAAAATAAAATTGTTAAATCTAAAAAATTTGTTAATCCTGTAAAACCATACAATAAAGAACAACCAAATAATAAAACACCTGATGATAATGCACCTAATATAAAATATTTTAAACCAGCTTCTATAGAAAAATTAGAATAAAATTTTAAATTTGTAATTATATAAAAACATAAACTTTGTAATTCTATTGCTAAATACATTGTAATTAAATCATAACTTGAAATTATAGTTAATATACCTACAATAGATAATAATAATAATAATAAATATTCAAATATTTTTATATTTTCATATTCACAATAATTTCATGTAAATAATATACAGATAAAACTCATGAATAATACAACAAATTTAAAAAAAAAACTTAAATTATCACAAATTAATTGATAATTTAATAAAATTGCTTCATAATTAATAGTTTTATATAAAACTATTATAGCATACAATAATGTTATACAACTAAAATATTGAACTAAATTCAATACATTAAATTTATATTTTAAATTTAATATATTTTCTTGTAATATTATGCTAAAAAATAGTAAAAAAATAACTTGTATTATTATATAAATTTCTGCACTTAATAAGAAATAACCAAACATTTTTAGTTTTTTTTTTTTTTATTCCTTTAGGGTGGGATTCGAACCCACGATATTCATAGAAATATATCGACTTAGCAAATCGACGCTTTAAACCACTCAGCCACCCAAAAATAAATTATTTAATTTAAATAAAATTTTTTAAAAATGATAAATTAAATTTTCATGTAGTTGGTATATCTTTATAACTTTTTGGATATGATATAAATATACATTTCATTAAATTATAATTTATTTCTAAATATCTTGGATAATTAAATAAAATTTTTTTTTTCTCTAAATTATTTAATATATTTTCATAAAAATTTATTGATAAATTTTTATCAAATGTTATAATGTCATTAATATATATTTGATAATTTAAAGTATTTACAATTTTATCATTTATTTTTACTTTTTTACATTTAATATATTCACGGGCTTCTCTTGGTGTTTTTACAAAATTTAAACGAAATAATAAAATATCTAAACGACTTTCTAATAAAAAACAAAGTTTACTTTCAAAATCTAACCTTCGTGTATTAACTTTTTGTAAATATTTACGAAATTTTTTTATTGTCATATCACCGTAATAAACTCTAAATTTTAATAAATTATGTAATTTTACTATATAATCACGTGTATATACTTTAAGTTTTTTTTTTTTTTGCATTATTCTTGAATAATTAAATTGTAAATATGATTTTCTATATAAAGATTTTATAATTTGTATTTGATATCTATACTTAAAACAAAAAATTTTAAACATTTTTTTAAAAAAACGTTTTCCAATTGAGCATGATGTTAAATAACCTCAAAAATCAACTTCATATTTATATATAAATTTATATAATAATTTACCTTTTTTTTTCATTAAAAAAAAAACGGAAAGAGTGGGATTCGAACCCACGACATCAAAAATGATGATTGATTTTCAAGATCAACGCTTTAAACCGCTCAGCCATCTTTTTTTTTGGAGTAATAGGATTCGAACCTATGATCATGGTACCAAAAACCAATGCCTTACCACTTGGCTATACCCCAAAAATTTTATACATTTTATACATTTTTTATATTTTTACATAAATTATTAGTACTTTTAAGCCAATATTTTACAATATTCACACATAAACACAAATCTAACTATATAATAATCTATTACATTTTTTAAAGAAAATTTTTCAAAATTATCTTCCCACTTTTATTTTTTCAGCGGTTATAACATTGTATGTGGCTACTTGGCATTGCTAATAGTATAACAACCAATACACCATATATACATATTAACTGATCCTCTCGTAATAAGTTAAACTTTTTTTAATTTTCTTCTTTAACGGTAGATAGGAACCGAACTGTCTCGCGACGTTCTGAACCCAACTCATGTACCATTTTAATGGGCGAACAGCCCAACCCTTGAAACCTATTTCAGCTTCAGGATATGATAAGTCGACATCGAGGTGCCAAACAACCCCATCGATAAGAACTCTAAAGGGTAATTAGCCTGTTATCCCTGGCGTACCTTTTATCCGTTAAGCGATAACCTTTCCATTCAGAATTACCGGATCTTTATGGCCGACTTTCGTCTCTGTTCGATTTGTTATTCTCACAGTTAAGCATTTTTAAGCCATTACACTTTTTAATTAATTAATGATTAATTATAAAACACCTTTGCACGCCTCCGTTACTTTTTAGGAGGCGACCGCCCCAGTCAAACTACCAATCATAAACTGTCTAACATTTTACGTCATTAGTATAAAAATCTATATATTAAATGGTATTTCACTGTTGTCTTTTCAATTAGCTTGCGCCAAGGAACAATAATAAGAAATATTATTTAAATAATCTTAAATTAAAACCTCTATTTAAAAATATTTAAATAACATTAAACGACTCCCATCTATTCTACATTTTATATTCTTTTTATACAACTAATGATTATAGTAAAGGTGCACAGGGTCTTTCCGTCTAGCCGTTAATATTCTGCATCTTCACAGAAATTTCAATTTCACTGAGTCAATATTGGAGACAGTGAGGAAGTCGTTACACCATTCATGCAGGTCGGAACTTACCCGACAAGGAATTTCGCTACCTTAGGACCGTTATGGTTACAGCCGCCGTTTGCTGGGATTTATATTCAAAACTTTTATATAAAAAATTTAATAATTAATATAAAAATAAAAGAGGCTTTTATTGACTTTTATATTAATTATTAAATTTTTTATATAATTATTTCTCCTTTTTATCTTACAGCACCGGGCAGGTGTCAGACCCTATACCTAGTAATTACACTTTGCAGAGTCCTGTGTTTTTGTTAAACAGTCGCTACCCCCTGTTTCGTGCCATTTAAATAAACAATTTATTTAAATACTCTTTCTCCCGAAGTTACAGAGTTAATTTGCCGAGTTCCTTCAATATTGTTATCTCATACACCTTAGTATTCTCTACTCATTCACCTGTGTCGGTTTAAGTACGGTCATATAAATTTATAAGTTTTTTCTTGAAATTCTTCATATTTAATATATAATCTAATTAATATTACTTAAATATTTCAAAATTTGTTGCTTATAAGTGGCCTTCTTAAATTTTAATAATTTTCCCATCAAAATATAGTGGACTACTTTCATTTTTTCTTAGGGACCGGCTTACTCAAATTAGTTCATCTAAAATTTGAAAACCTTGAATTTTCGGTGATAATGATTTTATTATTTACATTATTTTACGTTACTCATGTCAGTATTCTTACTTCTGATTTCTTCAAATAATTTTTCAATTATTCTTTATAGAATTACAGAATATTCTGCTACCATATATTATACATATATTTATAACTTCAGTATATATTTTAAACTCCCTACATTTATCGATTTTAATACAAAATTAATTAAAATAAAATATTTTAATTAGATTTTTTTTCAGTGAGCTGTTACGCTTTCTTTAAAGGACTGCTGCTTCTAAGCCAACCTCCTGATATAATTTGTATTGCAATTCTTTATTACTAAAATATTTTTAAAGACTTTTGTTAATAATCTGGGCTGTTTCCCTTTTGAATAACAATCTTAACACTTTTATTCTGATTATAATTCATTTTTATTATTAATATTCACAGTTTGTTTAGATTTGGTAAGGTCGACTAAACCCCCCGCACCTATTCAGAGCTTTACCTTTAATAATTTATAAATTATACTTTACCTACATAAATTTCGCAGAAAACCAGCTATCTCTAAGTTTGATTAGCCTTTCACCCCTAATTACAAATCATCTTAGTATATTGCTACATACACAAGTTCGACCCTCTTTAAATTTCAGTCTGTTCATAATTAGATCACTTAGTTTCGGGTTTAATTTTTTTAACTTTATGCCTTTTTAAACACGTTTTCACTACGCCTACATTTATTAATTTAAACTTGCTAAAAAAATTAACTCACTGACCCATTATACAAAAGGTACATTATCTTTATTTACTAAATCTAACTGCTCTATAAATATTCAATTTCAAATTCTATTTCACTTGCCTACGCTCTTTTCACCTTTCCCTCACGGTACTTTTTTACACTATCGGTGAATAAAAATTTTTAGAATTAGAAGATGGTTCTCCTATTTTCAAACAAAATTTCACATGTTTTGTTTTACTCTTTTTTTTTTTTTTATAAATTTAATTTACAGGACTTTTACCTTATTTTACATAGGAATTCCACCACTATTCAAAAAATTTATAAAAAAAAATTTTCTTTTTCATGTTCATTCACCATTACTTACAAAATCTTTATTAATTTTTTTTTTTTTAGCTACTAAGATGTTTCAATTCACTAAATTTTTTTATTTACTATTTTTTTTATAGTAAATATAGTTTCCTTCAAGAAAATTATTTCTTATATTTTATATATTTTTTATTTGATATTTAAGAATAATATTTCATTTTTTTACGTCTTTTTTTTATTCCCAAGGTATCCATTAAATACTTTTTATATATTATAAATTATTATTTTTTTTTTAAATTTTAATTAATATTTATGATATTAAATATATCAAATATTTTTCATATCTGTATATGTTAATACTTTTTCACTTGCATGTTCTAAATTATAACCTCATTTATTTAAAGTTAAAACTTGTAATGAAATTGGCATAAAACCATGTTCTATACCGCATAATTCACTACACATTCCAGTATATAAACCTAATTTTGAAGCTATAACAGTTTTTAAATTTATTCTTCCAGGTATTGCATCTATTTTTAGACCTAAACCTTGTATTGCTCAGCTATGTGCAACATCATTAGATGTTATAAAAAAAGATGTTTTTAAACCTACAGGTATTGAAACTGCATTTGTTGTTGCTAATAATCTAGCATAACTTCTGCTATGTAAATCAGATTCATCTATTAAAGCTAAATTACTTACTTGTTTAATAACGCCCATTGCTGAATTTAATTCATATGTTCAATATCATTGATTACCTATAACATTTACAGTATATAAACTTGCTTTATTACTTATTTCATCATCTGCAATTAAAGATAATGATGGAAATATTAATTCTAATATTATTAATATAGGTATAAAGGTTCATATAACTTCTAATTTTAAGTTATGTACTTGATTTAAAACACTTCTTAAGTGAACTGCATATTTTTGTATAAATCATAATGTATGTTTTGAATTATTTTTTTTTAAATTTACATTTAAAATTTTATTAGATGTATTATTTTTTAAATTTTTTAATAAAGTTATTTCTTTAATTTTTTTATTTAAAAATAATCTAAAATATTCTCTATAATCATTTATTCCATATTCTACAAATATTGTTATGAAATATGCTATTATTACTAAAAATACAAATATTAAAAATATAAATACAAAATCATGTACAAATATTATATTTTGATATGTATAATCTTTTATTCCTCCCATTTTTTATTATATTTATATCATAGATATATATGTATATATCTACGATCAAACTCTTTTTAACTTATATTTTATAATATATTTACGGCAGAGAAGGGACTTGAACCCTTAACAATGATTTTGAAGACCACTATTTTGCCAATTAAACTACTCTATTTTTAATAAATATTATCTATCAATTTCCCCAAAAACTATATCTTGTGTACCTATAATTGTAACTAAATCTGCGATTAAATGATTATTTACCATATAATTTAAACTTTGTAAATGCGCAAATCCTGGAGCTCTTATATGACAACGATATGGTTTATTTGTATTATTTGCAACTAAATAAACTCCAAATTCACCTTTTGGAGCTTCAACTGCACAATATATTTGATTTTCTGGTATTACTATACCTTCGGTATATAATTTAAAATGATGAATTAATGCTTCCATAGATTGTTTCATATATCCTCTAGAAGGTGCACATATTTTATAATCTTTTGTTTTTACAATATTTAAATTAGGCTCATTAAATTTTTTAGCTAATCTAAAAATCATTTTATTCATAATCTCATGACTTTCTCTCATTTCCATAATTCTAATTAAATATCTATCGTAACAATCACCATTAAAAGTATTTGGTACTCTAAAATTTACAGTATTATATCCATCATAACTCATATTTTTTCTTAAATCTCATTGTATACCGCAAGATCTTAACATAACTCCACTAAATCCATACTCTAAAGCTTGTTTATAATTAACAACTCCAACATTAACTAAACGTTGTTTTCAAATTCTATTATTTGTTAATAATTCTTCAATTTCACTAATTCTTGCTTCAAATTGATTTAAGAATAAAAATATATCATTTAATAAACCTTTTGGTAAATCTTGATTTACACCCCCTGGTCTAAAATATGCAGCATGCATACGTGCCCCAGATACTCTTTCATAAAACTCCATTAATTTTTCACGTTCTTCAAATCCTCATAAAAATGGTGTCATAGCCCCTACATCTAAAGCATGTGTTGTTAATGCTAATAAATGATTTAAAATTCTAGTTATTTCAGAAAATAAAATTCTTATTAACTTTCCTCTTAAAGGCACAATACATTTTAATAAACCCTCTATTGCTAAAGAATAACTATGTTCTTGTGCCATCATTGAAACATAATCTAATCTATCAAAATAAGGTAAACCTTGTATATAATTTCGATATTCTATTAATTTTTCTGTACCTCTATGTAATAATCCTATATGTGGATCTGCTCTTATTATAGTTTCACCTTGTAACTCTAATACTAATCTTAACACTCCATGCGCTGCTGGATGTTGTGGACCAAAATTCATATAAAAATGCTTTATTTTATTTAACATTTTTTATTTTATTTGATTTCAAGGACTTAAAAAATCGAAATTTCTAAAATCTTGACTTAACTCTAAAGGCTCATATACTAAATGTTTAAAATCATTATTATAACGTAATTCTATATAACCTGTTTGAGGAAAATCTTTTCGTAAAGGAAAACCTTCAAATCCATAATCTGTTAAAATTCTACGTAAATCATTATGATTTTTAAAAAAAATACCAAACATATCTCAAACTTCGCGTTCATATCAATTTGCACTTTTATAAATTTTTACTACAGAATTTATAGGTGTAAATTCATTAACATGAGTTTTTATATGCATACGTATTCAATATTTTATCGATAATAAATTATAACTTACTTCAAAACGATTTTTATATTTTTCCATATAATCAATACCACATATATCCATTAATAATTTAAATTGACTATTTATATTATATTTTAAGAAAAATAATACTTTTTCTATATCTTGTTCATTTCTTAAATATAAATTATATTCACCTTTTTTTAATTGTACCTTTTTAATATATTTACCTAACATTAATATAATATAATATATAAAATATCAATTTATATCATTATAATTTTTTAATAAATATGTTTTTCTTACTTTTAAATAAGAAATATCTGGTGTATAATATCAATAATATTTTCAATAAGAATTTAATCACTCTATAAATTTCATTTTTTTAATATCAGTCTAATGCACCCTTTTTTCATTCATAAACAAAACCTATTGTTAATATAAATAAAAATATTATCATTGAAATTACACCTTCTATATTCAATTCCTTTATAGATAATGCTCAAGGAAATAAATACGCTATTTCTAAATCAAAAATTATAAACAATATTGCAACTAAATAAAATTTTACATCAAATCTATTACGTGTATCTTCAAAAGGTTGAAAACCACATTCATATGCTGATATTTTTTCTCAATTATAATTTTTACTTTTTAATATATAAGATAATCCTAAAATTAAAACAGCTAATATTACGCATATAATAAACATTATAAAAATTTTATAATATTCTATCATTTTTATTATCTATATATTTTATGTAATAAAAAAAAAAATATATAATTTATTTTTCTAATATTGTTTATTTTTTTTTTATTATCAATATTATTTGTTTTATTTTTTTTTAATTCATAATTAATAATATTATTTATATTATTAATATTTTTTTTTTGTATTAATATTTTAAATAATTTTAAACTTTTTACAATCATTTTTATTTTTAAATATATTAATTGTTCATAACAAAATATTAATTTTAAGGTTTGATTTATCATTAATTCTTTAATTACTTCTTTTGTATTTTCACTAATTATTATAAATAATACTATATATATTAGTGATAATGCTAATTCTTCTGTATATGATACTTTATTTATTAAAATACATCATAAAAATAATAATAATATATTACTTACATGTAAATTAAATGTATACTTCATTTTAATATTTTTTTACTTTTTTATTTTTTTTTTCTAATTCTAATTTTTTTAAATTTTCATAACTATTCATAGTATTTTCATATTTATACATATTAGAAAGAACCTCTTCTTTAAATTTTCTTTTATATCATTCTTGAGTTTTTGGGTATACTTTCATATATATTTGTCATATATCAGTTTTATATTTTCCTTGTTTACGTAATGAAATACTATTATATAAATTTTTACTATTTTGTACATAATAAATTTGTTTTTTTAAATCAATATTTACATTTAAAGTTAACATTATAGCACCTATCATTGCTACTAATAAAATTAAACTTGCAATTACAAAATTATATAAATAATAATTATATATAATACTTATTATTACAATATTATCTTTACTAAATAAAAAATTATATCAATTTTTATGAATATAAAAAAAATCTTGAAAAGATAAAATATTTCAATTAAAATCTATTCAATCTGTTATATAACTAATTTCTATTATTATTAAAAATATACTTATAACTAATGGTATATATCTTATTATGTTATCACGTGTTTCTAATATATGAATATTAAACATCATAATTACAAATAAAAATAATACAGCAATAGCGCCTAAATATACTATAAATATTAAAAAAGCTAAAAATTCAACATGTAATAATAATAATAAAAAACTTACATGTAAAAAAACTATTATTAAAAAAAATACGGAATGAATTGGATTTTTTGATAATAAAACACCCATACTACTCATTACAATTATAAAAAAAAATAATATGTATACTATATTAAATACCTCATCTCATGATATATCAATAAATATATTAATAAATTTATTAAATATTATTTCTAGATAATATTTTAATTTTAAATAAAATTTATAACAATCTTTAAACATTTCTATAAATTTTTTGGAATATATAATATTTGTTTATACATATTAAAATATATAAAATCATGAAATAAATTTAAAATACAATTTGGATACAATCCAAAAAATAATATTAATATTGTGAAAATAATTAATATTATTGATTCAAATCTAATTAAATCTTTATATATTATTATATATTTTTTACTCATATAACCAAAACATATTCTATTAAATAATCAAATACAATATATTGTTGTTAAAAATAATGTTAATGACATTATAAATAATAAAAATATACTTTTAAAACTTAAACTTAATAATAATAAAAATTCACCTATAAAACTACTAGTACCTGGCATTCCTAAATTTGCTATTATACTAAAAAAAAAAAAAAAACTAAAAAATGGCATAATCTGTACTACATTACTATAATATAATAAATTACGTTCACCATATCTATCATATAAAACTCCTATACAAAAAAATAACATACTTGAAATTAAACCATGACTTAACATAGTAAAGATACTACCTTCTATACCATAAATATTATTTGAAAAAATACCAATTACAGCAAAATTCATATGTGCAATTGAAGAATAGGCTATTATTTTTTTTAAATCAATTTGTTGTAATATTATTATAGATATAAATATTACTGATATAAAACTTAAAGTAATAACTAATGGTGTATAATATATATTAGCTATTGGAAATAATACAATTAATACTCTTAACATACCATATAAACCTAATTTTAATAAAACTCCTGCTAAAATAATTGATCCTCCTGTAGGCGCTTCAACATGAGCTTCTGGTAATCAACTATGAACTGGATACATTGGAACTTTTACAGCAAATGCTATAAAAAATAAAAATCATAATATTAATTGATGCTCTTTTGATAAAATTATATATTGTAAAATTTGTATATTTAATTCACCTATATATAAATATAATCATATAATCCCTAATATCATAAATAAAGATCCTATTAATGTAAAAAAAAAAAATAAAAATGAAGCATGTATTTTTCTTTTTCGAGAACCTCATATTAAAATTACTAAAAACATTGGTATTAATATAGCTTCAAAATAGATATAAAATAATAATAAATTTGTAACTAAAAAAAAATTTATTAATAAAATCTCTATTAAAAAAAAATACATTAAATACTCTTTTAAACGATATTTTATATTTATTAAACCTAAACCTAAAGTTATTGGTATTAAAAAAGTGGTTAATACTATAAAACTTATAGATAAATTATCTATATATAATTCATAATAGAATAAATATGTAAATATAAAATTCCATTCTAATTTAACTAATATATTCGAATTTATGTTATTTATATTATAAATAAATAACATTATTATACTTATTAAAAATAATATCATACTTAAAATAAAAAATTTATCACGATATTTGTAAATAGATTTATTATCTAAACTTATTATAAAATAAAATATTATTATAAACACTATCAAAAATAATAATAAAATTATTTTCATTTTTTTTTTTTTTTATATTAAAAACATAAAAATAAAAGCTGGAAGTGGGATTCGAACCCACGACCTATGAGTTATGAATTCATTATTCTTACCAGCTGAACTATTCCAGCTATTTTCTTATTTTTATCCTAAAAATTTTAATATTAATTGTACTAATATCATAAATAATTCTATTATATCTAATTTTATACTAAAATTTTCTATAAAAATTCAAAAATTAATCTTTTCTTTAAAAAAATTAATTAATAATTTAGCTTTATATTCCACAATTTCAGATTTTGATATTTCGGTATTAATATTTTTTATGTATCTACCCTTTTTTCTTAAAAATTTTACTAACATAATATCTATATTATTAAATTTTGAAAGTTCTTTAAATTTTTCATGTTTTGATAATAATTCATCTAAATATGAAAGATATGCTTTTACTTTATCTTTTTCTATTTCAATTTTAAATTTTTTATCTTCAAATTTAAATTTTGGAACTGTTTCTAACATTGGAATTTCTTTTGAAATACTTTGAGTAAATTTATTTAATATAGTAATAGCTTCATTAAGTTTTGTTCTTCCATATTGAAATCTACTTTTTAATGGAAAATATCATGTACCAAAATATTGCTCTTGAAGTAATTCTTTATAATGTTCTCCTACTTTATTATAAATTTTATATACATCTTTTGGATTTTTTAAAACTTCATTTTCTAAAAATTTTTTTTTTAAAATAATTATTCTTTCTAATTTATATTTTACAATATGATAACAAAAATTATGATAATGTTTTTCTTTATCTGTGATTTCCAATAATATTTTAATATCTAAAGATTTACCGGTTTCAAAACATTCTTTATGTGCTATATAAATCTCTTTTTTTTTATTTAAAAACTTCTCATAATAATCTCCAAAAATATAAGCATCCTTTTTAGATAAATAACGTTTAAGATCTTGTCTAATTAAAGGATAAATTTTTTCTTGTAATTTAATTAAAAAATTTGAATATAAAAGATTTACATTTTGTATATCATAATTAATCATTTCATCCCTTACTCATTGTACAAATTCTACAAAAGTACGATTTTTATTTGAATTAGTATGTATTTCTCATATTTCTCCAAATTTTCATTTAAAAAATTCTTCTTTTTTTTGTGCAATTTCAAATTCTATATCTTTTTTTATAAAATAAAAATCTCTTAAACGATTCCTATTAGACAAAAAATTTTCTTTAATTTCAAAAATTTCTTTATGATAAAATCCATATCCATTCTCATGGCTAGATTTTCAATCTAAAACTTTATTTTTTATTTTAAATAAAAATTTAAAATAGTCGCGTACGTCATACCTTGTTATTTCTCTATCTTTATTATCTAAACGATATTTACCCTCATCTTTTTTATAAATTCAAAATATTTCTCTAATAAATTTATCTCAATTTTTTAACATAACATCAATTTTTTGTTGTTTTTCTAATAAAATTTGTTTTTCTAAATATTTTGATAATTGTACTCAATTACCATCTGAAAATCCTGTAGAATAATGTAATATACGGTTTTGTTCCGCTCAACCTTTATAAAATACAAGAAAATCTATATTTACAGCGTCACCAACATTACTATAATCTAAATTTCTAGGTGATATATTTCTTAATTTTCTATAATAATCTCCATATCATTTACTAAATAAATTATCACCACCTTCTAAACGTGTTCAAGTATCATCTAATCATATTCTTTCATGAAAACCTCTTGCTACATGTTGATTATTTTTTTTAGCTTCTTCATAGTATGCCTTATCAATTCTATAATAATCTCAAATTCATTTACTATTACGATACAAATGTTTATTTAAAGATCAAAAATCTGTAATAAAACTATACAGTAATATACTACTTAAAAAAAGTAAATGTTGACTTTTACTTAATATATGGTCTTTAGTTAAATAAGTATGGTATCTTCATCAATCTGGATCTCTTTGAGATATAAGAGCATCTGTACCTACGGATCCAAATACTTCTTGTATTTTATCTTGATCATAAAAATTTTCTATTCATGCTCTTTTAGTTCTATCTGAATTTAATTTGAATTTTTGTCATTCGCCTAAACTCATTGTATTACTTGAACGATATTTATATAAATAAATTTCTAAACCTTTATTTAAATCACTTAATAATTTCATTCGTTTTCTTATATAAAAACTTAATATTATAAAAAATATAGGACTAAATAATAAATAATTATTATCTAATATTTCAGCAGGACTATAATATAAAACTTTAAGTAATCATATAATATTACTAAAAATTAATATATTACATAATGGAAATATATAATTATTAATAAATTGATATTTAAAAAAATATACAAAACTTTTTGGATTATATTTAGTAATAAACATATTATGTAATTTTTCTACTATTTTTCTTGCTTCAGGATCATGATTTAAAAATTCGATTTGTTTTAATTGAAAATATTTATCAAATTGAAATTCTTCTTGGCCTAATCATACTTCATGATATCTTATTAAATCTCAAGAATAATGCGGTAAACCTAAAAAATATAATTTTTGAAAAATATTATAATTTTGTATAAAATTTTTTAATAAAAATTTATAATCTTTTTTTACTTTTAATACTTCTTTATTTAAGGTATCTGCTGTAAATATTCAAAGCATTAATTCTTGTATATTTTTATTAAAATGTTTTTCTAAAACTACTCTACATTTTTCTCACTCTAAACTTTGTCTTAAAACAGGGTTTATAGTACTAGACATTAAAACAAAACCATTACTAAGAAAATTATCATCATTATTTAAAAAATCCTTAATAATACTTAAAGCATCATCTACAGGTTCCAACATTACTGGTAATTTTATTCTTATAGGTACTCTTCTTAAATTTCAAATATTATATCTTTCATTAAATATTATAATATTTTTATTTAAAATATTATTTTCTTTTTCTATATCATTATATATTAATCATTGTTCTCAATTTCATTTAATATTATTAATAAAAGCAAAATTTAATTTTTTATTTTTATCAGTGTTATTTATTTGAATTCTTTTTATATTTTTTAATTTTTTTTTACGTTCAGATAAGATATTTAAGAATTTTGATAAAAATTCTTGTTCATGATATTTATCTGTTCGTTGATAACGAACAGCATCTTTATTAAATTCTATTTTATCTTGATAAGTAAATATATCCCCTGATTCATAATACATTAATATTAAATTATTTTCTACATAATTATATGAATGGTGTATTCTTAAAGCTTCTCATATTATTCTAGGATATTTATATTCATATATATCTTTTACTATTGTTGTTTTTGTTATTTTATCATATATTTCTATATTTTTAAATTCTAAATGTTCTGTAGAATTTAAACGTGATAATATATTAGCATCTATAGATAAATGTTTGTAATTTATTTTTTTTTTTTTATTTAAATCTTTTTCTAAAATTTTTCAAACTTTAAACATTAAAAAAGAATAAATTTCTTCTAAAGTCTCATCAAAACTTAATAAAACTATATGATCAATTAAATGACTATACTCAACTAATTTTCCTTGTGTCAAATAAAATTCTTCAGCACTATGTGCATTATAAGTAGCATCTCATAAATCATGCTTATTAAAATATTTATCTTCAATCATATCTGCATCATATTCTGCTTGTCAATCTCAATATTTTTCTAAATACATTTCTTCAAAAAATTCTCTTTTTCTTGCATAAAAATATTCTTTTTTGTTTTCTTCTTCGCGCTCCTCTTCTAATTCAAAGGGTGTTTTTAATTTATTTCGTAATAAAGCCTTATGTAACATTTTAGCTTTTCTTAATCTTCTTTTATTTAAAATATCTTCTAATATATCTTCATTTTTTAATATAATATTTTGTTTAACATTTCGAAATTTATTTAAATAATCTCGATGTTTATCTCTTTCTAAAGTATGTTCGGCTACTTTTAAAAAATCTCAACCTTCTACTAAACGATTAAATTCTTTAACTTCATAATCATATTCATCTATATCTTTATTATATGTTAATAAATGTGTTAAACTAATATCACCTCAAACATCTTGTTTTAAATTTTCTACAAATTTTTTATTACCTTCATCAATTAAAACTTCATTTGTTAATCCAAATTCGGAAAGAAATAATATTCATCTAATTAAAGGATCATAAGGTTGATTTGCTAAATTTGATACAAAATCTTTAAATTGAAGAGAATTCATATCAGCAGCTATAAATCTTCTATCATAAAATGGAATATCATAATTATGCGATGGTGATGATAAACGTCATTTATAATCTTTTTTATATTCTAAATCTTTATTTTCTTCTCAATTTTTTGGATAAGAATAATTATGATATTTATATTTTAATAAATATCTATAATATTTATTATAAATTATTATTAATGCCCAGAATTGTGGAGGCATATCTTCTATATACCCTGAAATATGAATAGTTCCTTTAATATTTTTAATATAATATTTAATATTTTTATATTTTATTTTTTGATTTTTTAAATCTTTTATATTATTAAATATTACTTTATTTAAAGTAATATATGAAATTCAATTAATTATACCTTTTATAAAATAAATACGAATTAATTTATCACGTTCTTTTGCTCTTTTATAAAAAAAAATATTTCTTGAAATATCTCTTTGAGTACCTCTAGTCATTACATGATTATACATTTTATATGTATAATATGCATATTTACATTTTTCTCATAAACTTCAATTTTGTGTTTCTATACCTTCTTCAAAATTTTGATAACTTTCCTCAATTAATGTCATATATTCAATTAATCAATTTAATATACGTTTTTTATATGATTTAAAGTATCAGTATCATTTTCTTCAAAAAAAATCTTGATAATAATTTTTTTTTGTTCACTTTACTTCAAATATTTTATACATAAAAAACATTTCAACTATATGAGTCTGTGTTTCTAATAAATTACTTAAATATTTGGATATTTTGCGTTTCATTAATATCTCATGTAATTTAGTTTTTCAACTTATTTTTTTTATTGGATTATCTAATACTATATACATAGGATTATCTCTAAAACCTTGTACACCTTTTTTATAATTCTTTACATATTTATTTTGTTGATATTTTATTACATATGAAAATGGTAAAATTAATAATTTAAATATATTTTTTAATATTAATTTTATTAAATCTCAAGATTTTATTTTTCTTAAAAGTAATATATTTTTTATATAACTATTTTTTAAATTATTTTTATATTTTTCATATGATTGAATATTTATTTTATAATAATAATAAAAATCTTTTCAAGATAATTTAAAAATTGGATATATGATATATTTATATATTCTTCTTAAAAAATTTCTTTTATTTTTTTTTATTAAAAAATCTATATTTAATAATATTATTAATAATTCTAATTTTATTTTTATATTTTCTTTTTTTTTTAATATAAATATTTTAAAATATTTTTTATTATTTTTTTTTTTTATTTCTAAATATGAATTATATTTTAATATTAAATATTTTTTAATCGAATATAAACCTTCTTTAATACTTTTGTTTTCATTATATTTTAATATAAATGCACCTTTTATAAAATATATATTACGTTGCATTCATGCACATATATTATAAAATTTATAATATAATTCCACTAATATTGTATTTCCTGTATCTAAATTTTTTAATAATATAAAAAAAATATTTAAAATATATTTTGTATAATATATAATTTCTTTAAAAATATTTAAAATATTAATAAATATTTTAAATATTTTTTTTTTAAAAAAAATATTTATATTTTTATATATTTTTTTTACTATATTTATTATTATTTGGGTTGTTTTTATGTATATAAAATATCATCAAAAAAATATTATTAATATAATATATAATATAATTGAATATATTAAAATTGGTGTTAGTATTAAACTAAATTTTAATATTGTTTTTATATTTAAACCTCATTTTTTTAAACCTTCATACTCTTTAAATATAATCATAAATTCTCAATACATTTTATAAATATATTCTACTATATCAACTCACATTATATTAAAAATATTTTGTATATTATATTCATTTTTTCTTATTCTCTTAAAATTATCAACTCAACCTGTAAAAATCATTATTATTTGAGCTAATATATAATTCATACGTGCACCCATTGTTGTTCATTTACGATAATAAGGATAATATTTATCATAAACACCATATAAAGTTTTAATTTGATTTTCTGTTATTTGTTCTTGTGTTTTTTCTTGTTTTGCTTCATCGTCAAATTTTAAATAAGCCTCACTTAATTCTTTATTATATGCTTTAATAGATTCAAAAAAAACGGCTTCTTTTAGATCTAAAGCTTCATCTATAATATTATGCTCATAATTATAATCTCGTAATTTTCGTTCATATTCTACTAATGCTATTTTTTTATCTATAATTATTTTAATATTTTTTGCATCAATATCCTCTAAATATTGTAATGATTTTTTTTTATCATCAGAATCGCGATAAGTTCTTTTGGTATAACTTTGTTTTAATAATTTATATTCTTCTTTCTCAATTTCTAATTTTTTTTTAAAAATAATATCTTTATATTTATATCTTATTTTTTGTTCAATTAATTTTCTAGGATCTTTTTTTTCAATATCTAATATTAATTTTTTATTTATATCTATAAATTTTTTATCAAAACTATCTTCTAATCTTTCTAATTTAATTTTATCTAAACTTATTAAATATTGATTAATATTTTTTAATTTATCCTCTTCTTCTATTAAATTTATTATATTTTCTAATATATCTTCTCTATTTTCTTTTTTTTCCAAAATTTCTTTATTTAAAGGAAATTTTTTTATATCATTATATTTTTTTGCTACTTTCATCATGTTTTTTAAATACATACCTGTTCCATAATCCAAATTGTCTTTATATCATTCTAGTGTTCAGTCTTTTTCTAAATGAGCTCTTAATTCTTTATAACTCATTTTAGTACGAACACCATACATTACGTATTGTTTTCATTTTTGTATTCAGTATGAATAATTTCATAATTTTATAGAACCTATAATAAATTTTATTACAAAAAAGAAATTAAAAAATGGCTTTGGAATTATATAAACATATGTTATTTTATTTCATTCATCTAAAGTAGGATCCTCTCAAAAAATTATTCTATTATGATTATATCTTTTATCTCTTCTAAAAACTTCTACAAGTTTTTTTAATTTAAAAAATATTGAATTTATAATAGTATATCATTCTAACGGATTTTCTAATCTAAATTTTGTATTATTTTCCCATTTTTCTAAATTTTTTTCAAAAAGAAATTTTTTATAAAAAATTATATAATTTTTTTTTAAATCTTTTTTTTTTTTTTCTTCAAATTTATTATAAATTTGAATTTTTTTTATACCTTTTTCTACTAAATTTTTATTTTCATAATAAGTTTTATCATATCTTGATTCTCAAGAATAAATATATCTATTTTCTGGATCAAAAAAATTTTTTTTAAAATTTAATTTTCATTTTTTTAAATTTCTTTGTATTTCTAATTTCTTTATATTTTCTATATTTATATCATCAATTTTTTCTATATTTTTTAATATATCTTTATATATTATATTTTTTATTTTATTTTCATCTAAATTTTTTGATCTTTTTTTATTATATCTTTTTTTTATATCTAAAATTTTTTGTTTTAAATTTATTCTTAAAAAATTATCTAAATCTCTTTCTATATCTTCTTTTTTTATATCTTCTATAAATTTAAAACCTTCATTGATTGATTCTCATTTAGTCTGTTGTTTTTCTTTATTTATTATTTGTGATGTAATTACTTTTTTTTTACTTATAATTTCTCATATAATTTCTTTTAGTTTTCTTTTTTTTTTTAATTTTATACCATATATTAAATTTTTTGGTATAAAACTTTTTATTAATACTACTAATATACTACTTATTATACAATAAAATAATATATATATTATTATTATAAAATTATTTGAATTATTTATTAAATTTAAATTTAATAAATTATAATATTTTCAAATTATTTTTACTTGTTTAATTTTTAATAATTCTTCTGATAATTCTTCAATTAAATAATTTGAAAAATAAAAAATAGTTTTTTTAAAACTAACTCAATGTCAAAATATATTATCAAATATTACATTAAATGTATTCTGAATAACTTTATACATTATTTTTAATTCTTCTTTTTTTATTTTATATAATATATAATTTATTATCGATTGTTCTTCTTTTTGATATACATTTAATAATTGTATTATATAATTTTTTTTTAATAATATATGTGTACTTTTTGGTAACTCATTATTTTTTATTTTATAATTACTTAAAAAATTACTATGTAATTCGGCTGAATTTATATAATTTCCATAAAAATTTTTATTAAGAATGTTTAAATTTAAAGGTTCTACAATACTTTCTATTTGGGTATAAAATGTATTTCATGTTATAACATTATTTTTTTTTAAATAATATTGGGTATTTAAATAGCGTGAATTGACATAAGTTGTTAACATATTTCCTTCTAATCAATTTGCTTGAAGTTCTTGTAAAGACATTTTATAAAATTTTTTAGAAATTTCTAAAACTAATTTATTTTGTAATAATAAATTACGTATATCGTTTTGTGTTTTTTTTAAAATTTTTTGATTACCAAAATTTGTTACAAAATCATATAAATTTTCCTTAATTTGTATATAATTAAATTTACTATCTATTTTAATATTTCTTACTTTACCTATAGGTATTTCAAAATTTAATAAATTTTTTCGTGCTTCATGAGTATCTGGAAATATATCATTTACTACATTCTTTAATATATTTTTATTTATTAGTCATTTACGGTTTTCAAGAACATATCTTTCTAAAAAAGATTTACTCATTTTATAACGAAAATCGTGAAGCATATCAGGTTTATTATAAAATAATTTTATAAAATAATAATTATCATCGTAAGATTTTAAAGAATATACACTTTCATCCCTTAAAATTCTAAATTTTTCTAAAAAAAAACTTTCAAAAAAAAAACTTTTTTTAAAATAATTTCCTTTTAAATCTTTTTTTAAATTTGAATTATCAGTCATTACTTTTGAATATAAATCATTTGATAATAAACTAGATTTTACAGAAGTTTTATGTTTTAATAAAAATTTATACCCAGAAAGATTTAGATACATCGGTCTGTTTTTAGTATTATCAGGAAAAAAAGCATCTTCAGGTAAATCTTCTACATTTGTATCAAATATTTTTATATTTTTATTTAACATTTTTAAAAGAAATTGAACATTTCCACTAACATCCATATCTTCTAAATTAACAAAATTTATATATCATCTTTCTTGTAATTTTTGAGGTATTTGATATTTTCGTAAAAGACTAAATTTATCTCATGTTTGAAATTCGTACATGGTAAATACACCTTTTGATCTTTTTGATGTAATATTTAAAGGATCTCTTTTTTTTAATATCTTCTTAAAATCATCCTCATATTCAAAAACTTTTTTTTGGAATAATACAGATTTTTTTTTATTTTCTTCTAAAAGTTTTTGATCTTTTTTAATATCAAACAAATTTTCAAGGTTTTTTAAAAACTTTTTTTCATCTAAAATGGTTTCTTCTACTATTCCTTTTTTTTTTCAGGCATCTTTCATATAAGATGGATCTAACATCATACGTTCAAAATCTTCTTTTTCATTTTTTATATAATCTATATGCATTCTATTAAAAAATATTTGTGTAAATTCAGAATCATATACAGCTAGATCTTTTTGTTGTACATCTTTTATTATGTCTTTTTTGTTTTCAAAAATTTCTTGTATTTTTAAAGCTTCTTGTGCTTCTAATTCGGCTTGTGCTTCTAAAGCTGCTTGTGCTTTTCATGCTCTTATTTCTTCTTCTGGTATATAATCTTCTTCTGACATTTTTTGTGAACTTAAAGAATATTCGGCTATATTTGTATTATGCAGATTTGTTAAATGATCCGGATTATTTAAGGTTAAAAGATATTTACTTAGATCTATACGAAAATTCATGTATTTTCGAAAATTAAAATCAAATAAGTTATCAGGAATAAGAAAAATTTTTCTTGGTTTTTTACCATATATATATACAGTATTAGAATCTTTATAATATAATCTTAGATCACCTTCTATATCATTGATTTTTGTTCAAAAATCAGTATAACCACCTAATTTTTTTAAATTAAGATTAGAAATTACATTAAAATAATCTCATTGTTTTGAATTTTTTAACGCTGTCGCCCCTTTTCCTAAAATTGTTATTGAATTTGATATTAAATTTTTACTATCATTTCACAAATTATAACGTCTTTCTATTATAGTATCTGTAACTTTATTAGTTACATTATTTGTTATATTTGTTATAGTATCTACTATATAATCTATAACATTAATTTTATCTATAGTTTCTTTTGATAAATAATACATAGGTAATTGTATATTTTTTATAGGAGTTTGTAATATATAACTTATAAAGGTATTTGTTATATTACTTGTTATTTTTTTTTTTTCTTCTTTTTTTTTTAAAAAATAATCTTTTTCTAATTTTTCTAAATCTAAGTTTAAATTAAAATTTTTTTCTACATGAAAAAAACTTTTTTTTAAAAAAAGATCTGCAATCATATTGTTGTAAAAATATGAAACATATGAACTTATTTTTAAAGTTATAGGTTGATTTTTTATATATATATATCAATTATATGCTTCTAAAATATAAGGTCTTTTTTTTGATAAATAGTTATTTCATTCTAATACGAATTCTAAGCGTTGGTCACCAAGCTCTTTTAATTTTAAATGTTCCATATTTTTAGGGTTTAAAGTAATATTTTCTAAAAAATTCATATGTCAAAAAAGAAAATGATCGTATAAATATTTACTTTCTTTTAATAAATTTGAATTTAAAGATTTATTAAAATATGGATAAAATGATTTTAAAGATTTATTTATTATATTATCAACTTTTTTATCAAATAATTTATTAGATTTTAAAATATTTTTTCATAATAAAGATTCATTTCAAATATTTTTATTAATAGTATTTTCATGATATTTAGTTGTAAAAATATTTAAATCATGGTTTAAACCATAAGTTAACATATTAACCCTTGGATAATTTTTATATAAATTTATTAAATTTATATGTATTTGATATGGTTTTTTTTTTAAAACTATATTAAAATTTTTAAAAATTTTAATACAAAGCTCTTGATTTAAATAATCATTAGCTTTTCCATTAAAAGTATGTTGTAATAATCAGATTAATGATTTATTACTTTCATTTTGAATATCTAATAATAAATCTAATGAAATATTATAATATAGTTCTTCAATTAAATTACTATTTACTATATTTTTATATATTAATATTTTATAATTACTATATCAAATAAATAATGATTTAATATAATCATTATAATCATATACTAATTTTTGAATTATTATTAAAAAAATTTCTAAACTTGAAAAAAATGCTTGAATAAATATATATCATTGTTGTTTATCTAATAATGATAATTTTATGGAGGTTGCAGTATTTATGTTATTGAATATAAAATAATCTTGTAAAATATAATTATATATGATGTTTTGAAAGTTTTCATTTTTTTTTATATTTTGATAAAAATTAAAGTCTTTCATGTATAGTATCGATGAAGCCTCTGGTTCACCACAAAATTTATAGTCTATGTAAAATATCGATTTATAGACATGTTTTATAAAAATTTCTAAAATAGAAAAAGGATAACTTATTTGAGCATATAAATCTCATATATTATTTAAAAAATTTATCATTTTATTTTCTTTTTATTTTCTTTTTATTAAAATATTATAAGTTATTAAAAATATTATAAATTATTATAAGGGTGAATTTATTTTTCTTTTTAGAAAAAAATATTACGTTATTAAGATTAAGTTAAAAAATTATTACGTTTAAAAAATATGAAGTTATTAAGATTAAGTTAAAAAATTATTACGTTTAAATATTATTACGTTATTAAAATTAAGTTAAAAAGTTATTACGTTTAAATATTAAAAATTTATCATTTTATTAAAATATTATAAGTTATTAAAAAGTTATTACGTTATTAAAAAGTTATTACGTTAAGAAAATATGAAGTTATTAAGATTAAGTTAAGACAATATTAAAAGTCATTAAGAAAATATGAAGTTAAGACAATATTAAAAAGTTATTACGTTATTAAAAAGTTATTACGTTATTAAAAAGTTATTACGTTATTAAAAAGTTATTAAGAAAATATGAAGTTAAGACAATATTAAAAAGTTATAAGGGTGAATTTGTATCCAACTACAGGTTCCCCTACAGTTACCTTGTTACGACTTCGCCCTAATCATTAACATAAAAATTATAAAGTACCTCATTTCATTAAACTAAATTCATTTTAATAATATAAAATGAATATTTATATAAAATAAGATATCTTTACTTCAGTTCATCCTAACTTTCTTGGCGTGACGGGCAGTGTGTACCAGGTTTAAAATACAATTCACCGTAACTTTCTGATTTACGATTACTAGCAATTCCGACTTCATATTCTCAAGTTTCAGAGAACAATCCGAACTAAAATTAATTTTAGAGATTAGCATATATTCACATATTTGCATCTCATTGGTATATAATTATTGTAACATGTGTGTAGCCCAGTTTATAAAGACCATATTGACTTGACTTTGTTCTCAATTTCATAAATCTACTTTCATAGTAATTTATTTTAATTACTTATATATAAATATATATAATTTTAATAAAATATAAGAATTGTGTCCGTTTAGGGAATTAACCAAACACATCAAAGCACGAACTGACGACAGCCATGCAGTACCTGTTATAAATTATTAAATTCTATTTAATTTTTTTTTAAATTTCTTTAAAAAAAATCTATAATGCAATTACTGGTAAGATTTGACGTTTTATATCGCATTAAACTACATGTTCCACTGCTCGAGAAAAACCTCTGTCAATTCCTTTGAGTTTCAACCTTGCGGTCGTAGTTCCCAGGCGGAGTATTTACGCGTATGCTTAAATACTAAAAAAAAATTTAATACTTAATACTCATAAAGTCACAGCAATGGACTACCAGGGTATCTAATCCTGTTTGATACCCATGCTTTTGTATCTCAGCGTCAGTATAATATAGCTAGTCGTTTTCACCTATTGATTGTCTCTACAATATTTACGTATTTTACCTCTCCACTGAAAGTGCAACACACTTCTACTATACTCTTAGTTTATATGTTTGAAAAATAATTATATAAAGTTGTTCTTTAGACTTTTATTTCCACATTATAAACAGCCTACATACCCTTTACGCCCAGTTTTGACGGATAACACTCACTCCCTCCGTTTTACCGCGACTGCTGGCACGAAGTTAGTCGGAGTTAATAATTTGTTATATATCATTATTTTTACAAATTTTACAACTTTACAACTTCTGCCTTCATCATTTATTTGATATTACTGGATCAAACTTTTTGTTCATTGTCCAATATTCCCCACTGCAGTTTCTCTTAAGAATTGGGCTTTATTTCAATCCCAGTGTGGCTGTACATTCGCTAAAACCAGCTAAACATTTTTGACTTGGTAGTCTTTTTTACTACCAACTATCTAAAATTTAATAAGCATGACTATTAACAATTATTTTTATAAATATACAGATGTGCCTAGCCAAATTTATGTATATTCTTTTAAATATTAAACAATTTTTATTTTTTATTAATAGTTAAATTTCTTAAACCTTACTCACCTATACGCTATTTTTTTAAATTTAACTTGCATGTGTTACGTATATCAATAGCATTCATCCAGAGCTAGGATCAAACTCATATTTGATTTATAATATCTGAGTAGTTACTATTATAATTTAATGTTATATTTGAATTTATTTTCTCTTTTATATATATTTTTTTTTATAATATATTTATTATATTATATTACCCAGAAGATGGGACTTGAACCCATATCTCTTAGTTCGACAAACTAATGCTCTACCATTAAGCTACCCCTTTTATAAGCTCTACGGGATTTGAACCCGTGTTCTTACAGTGAAAGTGTAATGTCCTAACCAACTAGACGAAGAACTAAAAAAATTATTAATAATTTTTTTGACTATTTAATAATTTAAATAAATTTAATTTCAATTTTTGATTATATAAATCACATTTTTCAATATATTGAAATTTATTTAAATTTTTTTTTTTTATAAATGAATAAAAATTTTTATTTTTTTTTTTTTTCTTATTACGTATAATAAAAAAAGTATTTTTTTTATTTAATAAATGTACATTATTAAAAAATAGTCAATATTTTTTAATATATAAATTTTTTTTTTTTTTTATATTTCATAAAATTTTATATTTTTTTTTCATTCAAATATTACTATATATTTTAAATT
>Ga0302284_1000095_pt1 | contig 47450 bp, 83 predicted proteins | sample III_Fen_E2_1_FD_198760 | JGI IMG/M metagenome (GOLD analysis project Ga0302284, IMG submission 198760) | Peat permafrost microbial communities from Stordalen Mire near Abisko, Sweden - III_Fen_E2_1 | ecosystem: Environmental > Terrestrial > Soil > Wetlands > Permafrost | place: Sweden: Abisko...
CTGTATCTTGGATAGCGGCTTCAATCATTTTTGAGTCTTTGTAAGCAAATACTGATTCGTCAATAGTCGAATCACATACAGAAGTGGAATAAATTCCTTTCATCGATTCTTCAACCATTTCAAGGCTGATCAATTCCTTAGCTTTTGATCTCGAATATAGCCTACCTGCTCCATGTGGCGCAGAGTTATTCCAGTCAGGATTTGATTTACCTTCGCAGATAACCATTCCATCCTTTTGGTTAAAAGGAATAATCATTTTCTGCCCTACGTAGGACGATATAGCACCCTTTCTGATGATGAAGTCATGAAAGTCAACATAGTTATGCACTGATGAAATAACTTCGTCAAATGCCTTTACTTTTAAAATCTTTTGGGATATATCAAGTATCGCCTGACGATTCCATTCAGCATATTTCTGGGCAAAGATCATGTCGAGAAAATAGCCCATAGCGAGTTCATTGGATAAATAATCTTGCTCGATGCCCTTATTATGCTTTTCTCTCAACTCTTTCATCAACTGTGGAATAGTTTTTCTATCAATGGTATCGTTAACGATTGAATTGAATTCGCTAAGATATTCTGCCGATGTGTCGTTTGACTGAGTTTTGGCTTGCTTCATCCAGTATTCGCAAACCTTCACGCCAAAGTTTCTCGAACCGCAGTGAATTGTAACCCAATATTTATTAACGTCCTCAATGCCAACTTCATAGTAGTGGTTTCCACCACCCAAAGTACCGATTGACTTGAAAAACTTCTCAGAGTCCATTCCAATCGATTTGAGTCTAGTTTTCAACCATTTCTCATTATATGATGGAGCAACATACGATGTACCAAATTTTTCATTATACTTAGCGACAAATGAGTTCGCAGCTATCTGAACTTCTTCGTAAGGAATCTTTTTTGATTTTGCACCCTCATGAACGCTGAATCCCATTGGAACTCTCTTTTTCACTAGTTCGTCAATTAAAGGCAAATCTAAAGGTTCTGTAGACGTAAAGCTTGCCGCCAGCATTCCACAACCAATATCCACGCCACAAAAAGCTGGCGATATGTACCGCCCCAATTCCATTGTAAAACCAACGCAAATTCCTTTACCAACATGGGCATCTGGCATAATTCTTATTTTTAAGCCATTAGCAATTTGTGAATTTATTATTGGGTAAATCTGCTCGACCAACCCTTCTTCACAAGTTTCTAAAAATAATAAAGCATCTGTGTACCTTCCCTTTAATTCAAACATTTTGTAATTATTAATTGTTGTTATATTATACGACAAAAATGAGAAAAGGTTACAACTATATCGTAAAATCTTTATTTAGTCGCCATAATCTTGTTTTTATGCTTTTTTCAGTTCTATTCAGTTCAGTTATTGAATCTAATATGTCATTAGTTAGAATATAATGATCATCCTCTTTAGTCCAAACTTTTTTTTGCCATGTTCTTTTTTTTATATTATCTGGTCTAATCCACTTTAAAATATTTACAGATTGTAATTGTTTTCTGTTTAATGATAAGCACTTTGAGTAGTATAATTCTTTTACTAATCTCTGTGCTGATTCATTTGATAACATTAAATTATAAGCCTTATCTCTGGTATTGGGTTTTGATAGTAACGACTGACCTGTCACTTTCTTAACATATTCCTTGTATTGCTGTGCTAATTTATCACTGTTCGTGACCAGTGAAATGAACGGTATATTATTTGCTGTAATCCCTAAAGAGCCGTCGCCATCAATAATCCCTCTCCAATAATCCCTCTCAATAATTCCATCTGGACGTTCAATAATAAGCGATTTTTTTCCAGATGGAATGTATTTTTCGAATTCACTCACAATATCTATACCTCCGATTCGTAAATTTACTGTGTTGATATAGCCAAAATTTGTAGTCCTTTCTCTCTTGGTTATATGACAATGATCTGAATTAATAATCGATTGAATTTTTATTAATATGTCTATATCAATATCTTTTAATTCGAGGCTGATTCTTTTTTTATTTTGACTTTGAATATTACCATCTGCTTGAAGCATTCCGATTATATATGCGTGATCGGGGTTATTTAAATTTATTTCCATTTCGTAAAGTTTATTATAAATACTCTATGAAATGGAAATACTCAATAAAGTGACTTAAATAATCAACTTTATTGCTTAAATTTTATAGGTGCTTTAATATCTTTCCAATACTTAATAGATGCTTCATTGTAAGCCCATCCACTACCGTTCCATGTTTCCCAATGTACTTTACCATCTTTACGACAGACAAAATATTTGCCAGACACCTTTGGGCGTGATGCCAATATGTTGAAACTATATGGAATCCAGTTTGCATCGTCTTGATCGGCTTTAACAAGCTTTTCGATAGCAGCCTCTTTCATGAAGTCTAAAACTTCATCGGGAATTGTTTGATCAATCGTCCTGATCTTACAATACGCCGAAATTATATCTTTTTCCGTCATAGCTATATGTTTTTTTCGTGTAATATTCAGATTGCTCAAATTTTTTGCACTTGGTAGCGGCGAATGGAAATGACCTCAAATTATGATATGATGTTGATTCACATTCATACCAAAAATACATCGATTCACCCCATGCGCCGTCCTCTTCTCTTTTTAAATGCTTACACCATCGGCAGTCATTCTTAATGATTTCAATCATATGGTATATTTTTTATAGTATTCTTCGACTGCTTCGATATTATCTTGATTTTGTTTAATCCATGTGTCATTACATTCCTTTTCAGTTTTAAATGCAACCCACCAATTAAGCATTTCGCAATTGTCGCATCCGTCTGGATATTCCAGACTATAAACGCCGCCGACCTTGCATGACATGACGGTTACGACAGGACACATCGAATTTTTCGCATTATTTCTTTGCGACATAATACTCCTTTTTTCGCTGTTTTAACTTTTTGACCTGAAATTCCATTTCTTTTAACATTTTGTCAAAGAAAGCGGGCGAATTGACCATCAGATGTGTTGTACGCATGGAATACGCATTCATTTCGCATACAGTATTTCCCATGTGCATGTATATCGTATTATCGTCCATATGCCTAGGATCTTGAACTGTGACTAAATTGCTGTGATTGCCTAGACCGAATGAATTTTCATTTCCATCATTTCTGGTATACACGCCCATGCAAGCCTTTTCTACTTTTTCCGCAAATTCTTTTGGATTTTTTGTAATTTGATCACAGCCGTCATTGTAAATAGTGATTGTTGTTAAATAGCCCATATAAATTATTTTACACATCTGGAATATCCAGACGAATTTATTACTTATACGGTGGTTTTGATTTTTTGTTACAAAAAAAGCGAAGTATTTTTTAGATACTTCGCTATAATATTAAGCATTGATTATTGATTAATATCTACTTGCGGACTGCGCAATATGATTATCCAATTTAGTTTCGATGCGTTCTAACGTATTAACAATTGTGAAAATTGTTTCCTTATCAGTTTTGGTTTGCTGTAAATATCTAATATCAACAGTATTTAATTCGATTTGCGTTGCCACCTTACTGAATTCCTTGCTAAAACTATAAGTAAACGAAAATAATGCAATTAAAATTGTCATTATTGTACCGATTGCCCAAATCGGTACTTGGACATTTTTGTTTAGAGTATCTGCTGCTGCCATGATTAATTTACCGTTTAGTATAAATACAGAAAATTAACAAAAACAACTTGGGATAAGGATTTTATTTGATCATTATGACAATTATACACATATGTAAAATATTTACTTCCTCATATGTCTTTCACATACGTCTTTAACATAGCGTTTACCATCACCACTCATGCTATATTCATCTAACGCTTCATTTTTATTAAACAAAGGGTCGCTGTCCATGCCAATATTGATTTTACTGACACGTCGAAAAATTCTATTACACTGCTGTTTACTCTCTTTTTGTGAATCCCCAGCATGCCTTTCAATCGGTGTCTTTTTTCTACTTCTGCTCATATGGAATAAATACTTCCGAAAGCACAACAGCACTGTCGGCAAGCATAACACCATATCGACTACGTGGCTTCCTACGCACAGCTTCAACTTCACAAAAAACAATTGCTTTATTGTCAGTTCTTTTAAAGCGTTTCAGATACTTCAAGCACAGTTCAAGTGTTTCTATCACATGAATACCTGTCATATAAAGCTTTTTTGAGCCATCGGTATTATAGCCATCATAACCCCATTTCTTTTCGGCTATAAGAACGTTCCCAAACCCAAAAGTTTTTCTTCTGTTATAAAATAAAAACTTGTAAGAGCCATCTGGCTGTTTCTCAACAATTTTATAAGCAACGTTTATCATAGTTCAATTGGATTTACAAATAGTCCTTTGTCTGAATTGCTCACCAAGATGTTTTGCGGACTAATATTCAGAATTGAGCCGATTTGTGATGGATATAATAAATCAATCTTATCGCCATTTATGATCGGTATTCTTTCTGGAATTTGGTCAAGACATGTTACAGCCAGCATTGACGTTCCATTCTGATTGAAAGTTTTATCACAAGACATTGCATACTTTAATGTTTCTAAATCAAGTGGTGCTTTTCTGAAATGTCCTTGAAATTCGCCTAATACATTCGTTTCAAGCGGATTGTCTTTGATATATGATGTGGGCATGCCTTCATTAGCCAATTCGCCATTACCGTGACGAGTAGCATAAGCACGTGTTATATAATAAACGTCAGCATTACTAGGATTCATCTTAATTGACTTCATCAACTCAAAAGCATTTTTTGAAGTGGTACTACCTCTGGTAACATTCGGAAAGAACCCAAAGTCTTGATCAAGCATGATACCCTGATTACCTTCAAATATAATATGTTTATAGTACCCATGTTCAAGAACTTCCCAAAGACTTGAAGAAAACATGCATTCATGTAGAATGTGCTTACAATCAGCCTTAAAATTGGCAATATGCTTTTCGATGTAATCTGCTGGATATTCTTTAAAAGTTTCTTTATAGTAAACGTCGCTAATTTGTTTTAATTTGGCTTCGAACACCTTTGGGTAACGTAAGTCTCTGGCATATAATTTGAAATGATCCTCATTTCTTTGAATCGTCGTGCCAAACCCAACGCCAACACTTCCATGCCTGTTTTTTGTTTCAACCATACGATTTTTTAATATATCATATGGCGTTGTGATCATAGCGTTGTCGTTTATGTATAATGTCGGAAACACTTTCAATGCCGCTAGTGCTTTCCCCTCTGATCTTATTGCGGAAGGATTGACGGTACAGTATTCAGACCAGTATGTAGGCGCATTTGATAGCGTTCCTGAGCCGAAATTTGAAAAGACATGTCTTTTATCACCTTCGACAACAGTATGTCCTACTTGGTGGCCGCTAGAGTACCTGACCACTAGCGGCTTTTTATAATATTTTTTACAAAGGAAATTAACCATGCTTCCCTTACCCTCGTCGCCATATCCTAGCCCGACTACAACACTAGCTTCCATATATTATTTTTTACAGTTAATTAACAAGAATACAATATTTTCCAGTATCTTCCATCTTTTAATGGAAAAAGCAAATAGCCTGAGTAATCGTCACCGAGATATCCTACGGTTTGCCATACTAAGTTATGATAGTCGCCTTCATCGTCCTGACGCATATATTTTAACTTACGATCACCCTTTTCATAGTAAAATTTATAGTCCGAATATCCTGATTCCTTTTCGTCAGTTTCTTCGACTTCAACATATCCGATATGTTGCCAATCAAGATCGTCTAATTCAATTAGATCGAAATCATATGAGATATTATCTTTGACAAACATTACAGCGGCATTATTTTTTCGAACAATACCTCTTTGCACATATCTCATTTCAGCTTCGAACTCAGCCAACGCTGTTTCTGCCTCGGCATCCGCTTCTATTTTACGACAATTGTAGTCATATGCTAAACTGATCTCGTTACCATAATTGATGCCTGTGTCGCCGAAGTCTTTTGAAGCTTGCTTGTCTTCGTCACTATAGTCTTTTCCGTTATTCATATTGTGATTGTTTATAATTTATACGGTATAAAATATAAAAGGTTACAAAAAAGGCGATAATAATTTAATATCATCGCCTTTTATATTCGTGTCAGTTGTTATAGTTCAATAACCCCTGTATCGTTCTTTGAAATAGAATCGCCTGATTTAGACAATACCATTAAAGCATTGGTAACTGTGCTGGATGTTTTTGCACTAAATTTGCTAGTTACTTTTTCCATGTCAATACCATTCTGCATGGCAATAACGGTGGCGATAGTTTCGCAAATCGTGGTGTAGTCTTCAAGAACAATGAAATTCTGTCCCATCAAATCTTTCCAGTAGTTGAATACGAGCGAGTCGTTTCTGTAACCAGTTTCATTTACATGAATGTGGTATACATTATACATTCGCTGTGCTTCTGCAAGCAACTGTACGTCAGTAACGTCTTCGGATTGAGTATACCCCATTACCTTTTTCAGATAATTAGAATTGATTTCAGTCCAGCTACGTTCGTCGCCGATTGTGAATAAGAAACCTTTTACGCTTCTTTTTTCGAAACAGTCAATCGAAGTGTGCCTTCCAGCAGTAAGCCAAGCTAACAGGTAGCTTTCGTGATTACCACCGCCACCGCCTCTTTCGATGTACATTTTTGTAAGCCAGCTGTCAATCAAAGTTGTCTCTGATTCAAATTGACCTAATTGAAGCGGAGAGTCGTCGCTGATATGATCTCCAATTGCTCCAAACATGACCTGTGGGTCTTTGATGCCATTGTCGATGATGGTGTTCATCAGTCCACCAAGATTGTTTTTTACGATATTTTCAGGAACCATTCCCATGCTGCCTGTAACATCGACAAATACCATTACGGCTAAAGATTCTGGATGCTCGTCGCTATCCCTTGATTCTCTGTTCTTGTCAACAAGAATCTTTGGGGTCATATCAACTGATTCTTCGCTTGCGAAGATTTCCGAAGCCGATTTACCTCTTTTGGATGCGCTTATGGTTGCAAACGCATCTTCCGTCCATTTTCCACCGCCCATTATGCTTCTGGCTCAGGTGTTACAACGTTAGCAACTTCTTCTGCTGGTGCTACCACTGTTGCATTTTCTGATGCTGCTGCTTCCTCTTCGAAAGACTTGAATTCTGAATGTACTGGATTTCCCATGATAATAAAATTTAAATTAAAAATTGATGTTTATATTGATACTTAAAATAACTTATACGTATGAACTTTAAAAATGTTACAAAATTTTGCAATTATTTTTACAAATTCAAATCAAAAAATTTTGGCGGAAAATGCTTCTTCAATAGTTCCCTGTACTTGGCATAGGTATCTAAAGAGCATTCGTGTTTTGTGATCAGGAAACTTAATATCTCCTTGTGAATGGAGTTATCAGTCTTTAGCTTCATACCAGCGGCTGATTTGTCGCCAAGCAAGTATAAGGATATCTTCTTTGCTAATTCGAGATCAATATCATCTGTCGCAATTTTCTTTGTAAAAAGCGTTGCTGGATACCACATTTTGTATTTTGCTGAAATTGTCTTAGCTTTGCCGTCCAGTTTTGCCATGTGATAAAAAGTCGTGCATATAATGCCATGATTAACTGGCACGACGAATACAGATGTCGGATTAAAGCCTAAATGGGAATAACCTTGACTTTGAATATATAATGAGTATTCAAACAGTCTGCTGAATATCCAATTAACATGCTCTTGTGACAATTTTTGATTTGTAAGAGGTACTGCTCGATTCAATAAATGTACGGTAAGTTTATCGGCAGTTAATTCCATGCTTTCAGGCATGTATTTCTGAAAGTTCTTTGAAGCAGCATCTGTTTTTTGTTTGAAGATTCGATAGTTATTGTACGAAGCGGTGATTAAAGCTTTATTCGCCGCAGTCACTGCGTAGACTATCTTATCGTCAAAGACACGAAACTTACCAGCTTCATCCTCATACTCTGCGCCATTTTCCTTTAAATCCTTATAACCGTTGAGGATTGCCATTGCTTCGCTTGCTTTGGATAATGAACTATAGTCTGGATGAATTAGCTTGGAATACGTAATGTATGTTTTCTTCCAATCAGCCTCAAAAATATCGCTTGGCTTTTTCGAAGCAAGCAATTTGTTAATAACTTCTAAATCTGTCATTCGTTCGTATTATTTTCTCGCTTATACGAGCAAACTTTTTGTTTGTTACAGATTTTGATAGTTATTAAATAAAAAATCCGTAAATCATTTCTAATTTACGGATTTTTATAGTGATAAGACTTAAGGTTTATACAATATAACAGGATTGCCTAAGTATAGGTATGTGCCTGGCGTTATGATGGTTATGGTAATTGTGAGATACATATCATTACTTGCCTCAACAACACGATTTGATGCTGTATAATTTCCTGTTGTTGATGAATTCACTAATTTGCTTCCAGAGTTTCCAGTGATTGCATCTGAATATATTAATGAATTACTATAAGCACCAATACCAGCTAGAGCATCCCTTGAAATGGTATTGAATGTCACCGTATAATTGGTGGCGTCTGTTTGAACCCAAATCTTGTATTGCTGTATGTTACAGTTTGTTGGAAGCGTTAATGGAAATGCCACAACTGTTCCAGTGGCAACAGTTTCAGAACGTAAAACGTTTGTCCATGTAACACCTTTAGCATAAAAATACCCTGAAACAACAAGCGTTCTATACTGATTAGGATTCGCTGCTCTACCGAATCCAACATAATGAGTATCTGTTGGCAAGTCTATTGACGATTGAGCATCTAATAAACCGTTGAAATTACAATAAACAGCATGTGAGCCTGTAAATGTATTTTTTTCAATTCTAATCGTTCTAATTGCTCCAGTTCCTTCGTTTACACTACCATAAGATTCAAATAATATTGAATTAACCCAGCCTCCTTTAAATAAAGCGGTATCCTCATATGAATAGCAGCCTTCAACAATCAAACCTCTACAGTAGAAATAATGTCCATTATAAATACCAGCAGCAACGTGGATTGATCCACGACCATTTCCTTCGAAATGCATGCCACTTATTAATGTATTGTAATTGTCAACATCAAAGGTTCTGTTTGGAGATAAGACACTTGTAATATCAACACCAGAACCATAATTTAATTCGGCGTCACAACCATAAAAATGTAAGCTCATACCCCAAATAGTCCAACCATTACGTCCATTACCTGTTGATGTGCAAGAGTAGTAGTTTATATCATTTTTTTGACCTGTATTTGTCGGGGCACTTTCAGCACTATCGCAATTGAATCCGTCGTAAAGATTTTCAATCGCATAGCTATCATAAATATTTATTAACCATGCGCCGCCTGTGAATCTAAATCCATAAGAATTTCTAATAGATACAACATTTCTTAGCGTGACATATTGAATTCCTGTATAAATTGTGCCATCGAACAGAACGCCGTCTCCACAGGTTGCACCAACACCGTAATTTGCTGTTGCATTGCCATATACAGTGAAGTTTGCCAATGCTATATATCTTTCAGCAATTTTTACGCCATAGCCTGCGGTTGTACGATTATATATCTCACTATTGTATCCATACGTTCTATTGCCTTCGCCTTCAAAGTCAGTTTTTATTGTGAAACCGCTTGCAGTCACATTAAAACGTCCGACACCCATGTAAACTTTCATAGAGTGATTAGAATAAGCCCAATCTAGTAATTGCTGACCTTTAACATAATCATCGGTGACAGCATCGCCCTTTGCCCCAAACCATTTAAACCATACATGATCAGAATACCATGTTCCATCAATTGTTGTTGCTGAAATGATATTGGCGTCATCAGCAATTATTTTTGTATTAGTACCTGTTAACGTTGTGATGCCATTTAATGATCCACCCATAAAGACGAGAGTTACACCAGATGGAATCGTAACATTTCCACTAATTGTATGACTGTATGTTATAACCCATGTTAGATTCGAGCCTGTTAATGTGCCTGTCCACACGAAATCTGATGGTATCAACTTGTTATTAGTAGCTGATAATTTAGCATTTAATTGAGTTTGAACATTTGAGGTAGTTCCTGATAAATAAATTAATTCAGATGGTAATATATCATATATGATCCATATATTCGATCCTTGATGATAAGCAGTTACTTTAGAATACTGCTTGCTCAATGTTAATAGTCCATCTCTACTCAAAATCGTTGTAGACGCTGCCAATGTAATAATACCAGTGCCAACATTTACAATATCAATAATTGTGCCCTGCTGCGTAGCATTACCCAATGTTAGTGCAAATGTTCCGTTACATTCAATGGTTGCACCTGCATGCGTTGATGATAAGGTCGTTGCGCCTGTTATAGAATATGTAGTTCTAACTTTACCGAGTTTAGCATTTAATTGCGTTTGAATAGACGATGTTACGCCATCAACATATCCTAATTCAGTGGCGGTTAAGCCCGATGGAATGCCATGCAACGCATTTAATTCATCAGAAGTTGATGTTAAAGCAGCTAGCAACGTTGCAGTAGCGGCTGGTACATGGTATCTTTCTGTTGACGTACCGCCTTGTAATCCAGATAAGTCATTATGTCTAATAACTAAAGGCGTCGTGAAATTAGTATAATGGGTTGTTCCATTATGATAAAGTGTAACAGTTCTGTTATTTGTGTCACTCTGACCATAATAAGTCACGCCCAATTTATCAGTAGCATTTATGCTAAAAGCAGGCTGAAATGAATTTGTTGTGGTTAAGCCAACAGTTGTTTGATTAATTTCGGTTATATTATCAGTAAATAAAAATTTATGATTGCTGTATGCGACATTAGCCTCATTAACATATGTTGTCAATGTCTCAACAGTAACTACAGAAGTACTGGTATAAGCAATGATTCTAAATATAGCAGTTGAAGTTCTAAGTAGACCAGAAAGCGTCATATTTGCATTTACGTCGCCAGCAACAAATGGCGTTCCGCCTGATACTGTGGCTGTTCTTGATGTTCCAGTGCCTGTAATCGTCACAGTGCCTGTACCAGCAACAACTTTACGCATTGTCACAGGAATTGTGGCAATACCTCCAGAGTTATTGACCATACAGTATGTGTTAAAACCCCATGCGCCAGCGTCTATTTGCGTTCCGCCCAATGCCACGTCATACAAGTATCTGTCTAATATTTGTGTTAAATTTCCTGTTACAAGCGTGACCTGATCAATAACTTCGGTTGTTGTTACTGGCACTTTTGATAGTGTATGTAATGCGACTGATTGCGTTCCGCCTGTTATAATCTGAGTATCATCAAGATAGAAATTAACTCCAATACCAGCATTTACTGATGCCAAGTTTTTGTTGATCCAGTTCAAGCCATTCCATACTAAAGTTTGATCAACGATAGGCGTATCAATGGCAACATCAACAAGGTCAGTTATTCTATTATTTAGAATTTGTCTAACATATATTGAACCTACAGTTGGACTTATCATTAATGCCACACCTACTTTTACCAAGAAGTCGTCAATGCTGGTAGGCGGCACTTTGGTTACGCCACCCCAAACAGATGTGCTAAGATATAATGTATCGCCAGCAACAAAAGCAGACGTATCTATGTTATGAACAATTCCTCTGTTTGTAACAAATCCACTTTGTCCATTCGGTATAACCTGTGTAGTCATACCAATGTCTAGGAATGATCCTAAAACAGTGTTATCAGCTCTAGCTAAAGCTATCGTAGGCATATCGCCATTTGCGCCTGTTGGGTATACCATCATACCGTTAGGAATATCTGCGCCAGTATTGTTATAACATAAAACAAGTTCCTCCTGACCTAATTGTATTGTAACATCAGTATCAATGCAAATTCCCAAAGTTTTATTAGGGGCATCATAATAAATTTTACCTGCTTCAAAAGTTGTTCCTGTTGGATTAGTTCCTAATGTCAAGCCTTCGCTGAATGTGGGTGCGCCATTTATAATTGTCTGGCGGCTAGCTTGATTTAAATTCATTTTACCTGTAATATCAGCAGGCAATAAATAAGCTCCTGTTGGCTGTTTGGTTGCTAATTGGTCATAAAGCAATTTAGCACTTGGATATTGAGTGTTAGTAGAACCTGATGTTATAATTGTTACTTTGTTAGAACTATCTTCTTTGCCTGTAATATCAGCAGCGACTAAATAACTGCCAACAGGCTGATAAACGCCTGTATGCGTATGCCCTGTAGATGACTTACCAGCTAAGTCATTAACAAGGTTTGTCACTTGACTTTCGGTAATAGTTATACCAGACTGTGCATAGTGTATAGTAGCATTGGCGGTATGTCCTGTAAATGTAGGCGTAAGCACATAATCGCCAGAAGCTTGCTTTGAATTCCAGTTGGTGGTGTCGCCTGTAGTTATTGCCTTAACATTAGCTGGAACAGTGGGATCGGTTTCAGTGAATGACGTTAAATAAGCCCCTGTTGGCTGTTTAGTTGCTAATTGATCATAAAGAAGCTTAGCACTTGGGTATTGAGTATTTGTAGAACCTGATGTTATAATTGTCACTTTATTGCTAGAGTCTTCTTTGCCAGCAATATCAGCAGTGACTAAATATGCTCCAATAGGCTGATATACGCCAGTATGTGTATGTCCAGTAGATGACTTGCCAGCTAAATCGTTAACAAGATTAGTCACCTGATTTTCGGTAATAGTTATACCAGATTGCTGATAGTGAATTGTCAAATCGCTAGTATGTCCTGTAAAAGTAGGCGTAAGCACATAATCGCCAGCAGGCTGTTTAGAATTCCAGTTAGCTGTATCGCCAGTAGTTATAGCCTTAACATTATCAGGTACTGTCGGGTCATTTTCGGTCGTTAAATATTGTGAATGAGTGTGTCCTGTTAGTGATCTATTCGCTAAATCTGTAGATAGATTAGTTACCTGACTTTCAGTTATAGTGATGCCAGACTGAGCATAATGAATATTTAAGTCAGTAGCATGGGCAGTAAATCCCGAAGCCGACTGATAATTTCCAGCAGGCTGTTTAGAATTCCAGTTAGCAATATCACCTGATGATATTTGCTTAATATAATTTGGAACGGTCGGATCGGTTTCGATTATTGACGAACCGCTTACAGGTAAATCAATATTCAATAAGAATTGAACGCCTGTTAATAAGTCTGTGGTTAGTTTTGCCATTTTTAATTGGTATTAAATATAGTTATAATTTCCTCTTTCATCCCAAACGAATTTATAATCTTGATTTCCGTCAGGATATGCAGCAAGACTCCACACGTTGCCAATTTTCTCAATTTTTTTTATTTTCCATACAGCTGAATTTGATGCATTTCCAAAATTTGATGTTCCAATATAATAAAGCTGTGTTGATACTTCGTCAATCAGTTTGACTGGCTCATAACTAATGAATGTTGATTCGGATAGATTTGACATAGTAAAATATTTATACATAAATACGAATATAAAGCAAAATCGCCAACCGAAATTAATCCGATTGGCGATTTTAAAAAATATTTCTAGTATTTAGTTAGTCAAAGATGTCCTCAAAGCTTTTAACTTCGAATCCAGCGGCATTTTTATGTCCACCGCCGCCCATTGATTTAGCAATAGCACTAACATCTAAATCTCCGACGCTACGCAGACTACAACTCCAATGTTTACCAGTATAAACAAATGATAGCATTAAATCGTGTTCAGAGGCGTTAAAAACACTTTGCATTGTATTCGAGTCAATGTAAGGAACATTTAAACAAAGTGCTCTATAACCTTTAAAACTGCGTATAAATGAATTTGCTGAACATAGTTTTGAATCGACAACATTTTGGTAGCCAATTACGATTCTGCCATTATTAATTATGCTATCAATAGCACCGTCTTCATCATAATTGAGAATAAATTTCGGAAATGTTTCAAGACTTGAGCAAATCGATCTCATACCATATTCAAATGGCAATGTATTATGATTCCATTCGTCTGAGCCGTATCCACGCCATGTATCATACATTCCAAGATATTCAACAGATGCTGGCATCATTTTATCTGGGAAGATATATTCCCATGTCAATTCGCAAGCGGCTCTACCAACTTCAAGAACAACATTAATATTATTATCAAAAGAATGCTCGAAAGCAATATAGTCCGCAATTTTCGATGCGTGATGATCAATCCATGTAAGCTTATTGCGGCTAGCAATATTATACATTATATTCATCGGAAATGAAATGTCTACGACAATTATTTCTTCGTCAATGAAGTCAAGAAATTGTTTACACTCGTCGCCATAATTCCAGCCAATAAATTCGGCATCGGGATATTTTTTTCTAATAATGGCGGCACTGCAGAAGCCATCATTATCCTTTCGGTGGTAAACTATAATCATAAATTAAAATTTTTAAGTGTGTTAATATTAAAGCATTCTTGTATTCCATGAAATGTTATTTTTGGCAAATATTTATATTCTTTGAATTTTTGATGATATTCCTTCTCTAAACTCCAAGCTTCTTCTGCTGAACACAAATGCTCTTTAATGACTTCGTAATTATATGGCATACTTCTAATATCATTAAATCGCTTTTTTGTTGTTTGAGTTGTCATTCCGATTTTAATAAATTCTTCATCATTATTAAAGCATTTAATAATATAAACTAAACAATCTTTGTCCTTACCATAATTAAGCCATTGAGTTTTACTCCACCCTCTTGCAATGTTACAAACTGGACACCCAGCTTTGCATTTTATGTGAGCATTTGGCTGCTGTTCGAATGCGCCATGATCTTTGCAAATTATCTTAAGTTTTACCTTATCTCTAAAATAAATGCTTTGGCTATAGTCATATCTGTCGCCATGAATTACCCTTGCTTTTAACGCAAATGCTTTATTTTTATCTATCGCTGTTTCAATAGATGGATAACGTCCCAATAAAACACTTTCAGGCTTAACGAAATATTCAATGCCTAAATCATCAATAATCCGCATTTTCACATTACCTGCTATATATTCGTCGATTATGCGTAGATTTGGAAATATTTTATGCATTTTTATATTAAAAGCCTCTATTCTATTAATAGCTGAAACTATTCTCGGTTGAATATTAATCAGTAAACTATTAGCTACGACATTATATGTAATATTGTCAATGTCTTTTACTATAATTTTATTGCGTAATCCTGTAAATTTAGACATAATTGTAAGTTCAGAATTATGATCATGCAGCATTTTTGCAAATTCATCATGTGTGGTACTTTTCATATTTATCATTGTAAGGCTTTATCCCCACAATGATAAATACTCGTAAAATTATTTAGTTTCGTTTTCAGGCATTAAAACAATTTCGTATACGCCTTCATTCAAAATGCTTTTTTTAAGAATATTAATGGTGGCATTATTTCCAGTAACAGCAGCATCCATACCAATTGTATAATTCGAACTGGAACTAGTCACTGTACCATTACAAGTAACAGTATCATTACAAGTTCCGCCAGTATATAGCCAAGGTAATGTTACCACAGGACTATTTGGATTCCAAATATATGGCGACGTATACGGATAAACGGGATACGACGGATAGACAGGATTATAAATGTATTCAGTTGGCTTTTGAAATATGTTAAATTCCTTCCACAAGCCTTCTGGAAGCATTACCTTCAATGCTTTGAGTAATTCATAAGCGTTTACAGTGCCATCAATTTGAATGGTCTTAGCTACGGTGTCAAGTTTTAAAATCATGAGTACTAAAATTTAAATGGATTTGATCCTCCAAAGGGATTATTCTTATTTTTGCCAAATATATCGTTAAATAAGCCCATAAATGGACTAGATTCAGTGCATTTATTAACGATCATGGACTTGAACTCAGGGTACTTCTTTTGTAAATATATCTCTAATGAGCATTGAGCCTCGAATTTGGTTGCTTTGTGCTTCACTATAATTTCACCATCCTTTATAACTCTGCCCTGCGAGTTTAGGACTACATACTCTATTGTAAATTCAATGGATTGTGACATCTTGTGCTGATTCTAAGTTAAAAATACTTCCAGATTCATTAACTCTATCCGCCATGCATTTATCACTGTCATTGTAAATGTCTCGCATTTGATAGCTTACCTCTGACGGATTAATAATTGACGATATATCGTATTTATGCTGATTAATGTTTAAATTAAAAAGTGCTTGTCCGAACCTTTGTTCAGGGTTTTTTTCTAAGAATTCAGATAATATCTGAATAATTTTGGAGTGCGTATCTTTCATTTTCTATGTTTTTCGAGTTTAAAATGCTATAACATCAATTTATAAGCTCATAGCTTTCGTTGACTTTGTTATACTTTTTCATTATTTTTTTTAGATTTATAATATATGCATGCATGTTATCAGCATATTTCTTTTTTATTATAAAATCTATGTAGCTTCCACTCACGAAATACTTATCTTGCCATACTTTAAACGCTTCAACGCTGGTCTGCCATGTTGGATAAGTTCTGTATTTTCCATTGAGTCCTTTAAAACCAAATAAGTTATTTTTATGTGATATTTTTTTTAAATGTCCTGTTTCCAGTCTTACTTGCGCCATGACGATGTTTTTATCCTTTACGTCAAGTCTGCATAGTTCATTGTAGACATTCATCAATGTAAGTTCATTTCCTTCGCCTGTGGATGACTTATTTGCCACTACAAATCCGCTAAGTAGCGAAATTGCCATTATAATTGCGATCAGCATCATTGTTTTTTTTACCATATTTTACGTCTTTATTATTATACTTATACGAACAAAAATTGTTTTTGTTACAAATATACTTACTTTTTTTTCTGAAAGATGCGAAATAGGCTAGTTTTCGCATGAAAAATCATACAAAACTAGCCTATTTAGACTTATAGTATGATTTTTCATGCGATAATATTTGCTAATATGTTGGCTATTTACGACAAAATATAGCGTTTTTGTGCAATATATTGCACATTATACAACAATTCTGGCAATAATGAGCAAAAAATGCCTGAAAGTGTTATATATTGCACTTTCAGGCATCGTAATTTATCTATAAACCTTGTTGCTGGGATTGTTTGGGTTTAGATTTAGCAATGCTATATCGCTAAACTCACCTTTTTCATCAGCCTTTTTTTGCACCGCAGTCATTACTATGGGTAACGTGAATCCATTTGCATTTGCAAACGATATAGCTACTTGAATAAGATCAGCGAATTCGGTAACGTCTTTATGATCTGATCGCTGGATTTCGTCAAGTTCCTCATAAACTTTTAAAGCATAGAATTTATTCAATTCTTCCTGACTTGTTATATGCTCAAATTCGCTTTCCTTATAGTACCTGACTATCTTATCCCTTATTAGCTTTTTCATGGCTTATAAGTAATAGTTGCTCGGAAAGCAATGGTTTACTCTGAAAAACTCGTCGTCAAGGTCTTCGAGAATCGTATAACACCGTTTTTTTAGAATAGTGTACGGATGATGTACGTACTCATAATGCTCGTACCAAAGTCTTTTTACTTTATTTGGCTCGGCAATGTATTCTTTGAAGTACACGGATTCGATAATATCCTCAACTCCGAAGACAGGCTTTGATAATCTTCCCAGATAATCAAGCATTAACACTGTTTCATCATAAAGCGGCTCATGAGTTTGATTGCTAATTTCGCCAGTGCTTTGCAATTTAGCTAATCTTTCTTTGAATTTTTCGATTTTTACCTCTGCTTCCGACAATTTTTCGGTGTTGTCAGGAAGATTGAGATCGATTTGTAAAAATGTGTCAGGTATGCTCATAACAAAATACAATTTTTGTATATAAATATTTAATTAACTTTAGTCTTGATAATTTTTGCAATAGTTTCTATATTCTTCCCATGACTGAGAAGAATTGCCCTTTTCAATGTACAACCCAAAATACTTTTCAGAATCAACTGGTTTTAAATTAGTTAGCTGCCAAGTGCCATTATAATTTTTCAAAAAGACTTCTTCATATAATTCGGATAAATTTAAGAAGTCTTTAATACCATCAGAATATGTTATATCATATTCATTTATATGTCTAGCAGCATAATTGATAGCATTATACCAGTCCACAACAAAGTTACCCGAATTAAATGATTCGACCACATGCTTATCGTAAGCCTTATTGCTGTCCCTACCAGTGAAGATATTTATTGATAGGTACATTATGTCTCCGCCGTATATACCATACCGAACGGTCATTGTAGCCTTTTTAGAAGTCATAAACAGTCACATCAACGGTAATGTTTGCATTTATCAAAGCTTCAATTACATTCCAATTCCCACCAGCTAAACCTGCGCCAAAACGTGGGCAATGTACTGTGTATCTGTATTTTATGGCATAAGCATTTACTTTTTTCAATGCTGTGTTGATTGCGTCATACCTAATTGGGCTATCATTTGGCAATGCTTTGATGCCATGCTGACCAATCATGTTTACAACGATTATGTTTGGCTCAACTGGAACGAATTGAACATCGCCAAGAACAGGATTTTTTAAAGCTCTGAACATTGCTTCTGGCTGTTTCCATCGTTTACTAAGAGCAAGAACGAAACCAGCCCCCCATTTTATTTCATCGTTACAGCAATGAATAATCAATTTTCCGCCTTCGCCAATTGGTTGCGTGGCGTCGCCTTTTACATATTTAATCATCGCACAAAGATTGAAGTTGGCAAAGTGTAAGGTAATGATTGATCGTAGTCAAAACATAGATCAGGTTCTTCAATATCATCGGACAATGTCGGAACATATGTGTACATGTCAAAGTTAAGTTTTTGCACTCTACCATTTGCGGTGTGGGTATTATCGTTCAACATTTTTACCACAATGTCCTTATCGTATATAACGGTACTGTGACCATCAAGTGAGTAAAATATAGTTCCTTTAGGTAAAGTCCTAAAGGAACTGATTTGCGCTTTTTCGTTTTTCATTTACTTAAATTTTTGAGAAATCGATTTCCAATTGCTTACCAATCAAGTCAGCGTTAAACTTTTCAATGAGTTCAATGAAATAAAACTGAGTTTCAATATTCAGCGTTTCAATGTAATACTTATTAACGAGCGATTTAGCTTTGTTAAGTGTGTCACCGTTAACTGCTGTCATGATAGGCACTTCGGGATTAGCCGAAGCCAAGTCGTAAAGACGTTCCCTGATCTTACTCTCAACATAAGCTAGAGTATCAACAGCACTCTTATAGTCGATACGATAATCGGCTGCGCATTTCCTTTTTTTGGACATTGTATTTTCTTATTTTAAATCAATTATACGTGTTTGGATAATTTTCAGCATATCTGCTAAAGGTCTTTTATCAGTCTTAGATTTCAGAGAATCCTCGATTGGCTTTTGTTCTTTGAGAATTTTTGCAACCATGTCATTTAATTCGGCTTTTTCATATTCAATGTAATCACTTTCGAAAAATGAAGGCTCAATTGCATTGATTTTAGTGCCTGTACGACTGATAACACTGATTGGGAAGTATTCTGAAACCCTCATTTTACTTGAATCTGAGGTTGGCACAGCTACAACATGCGCTGGGTTCACCAAGCATAACAGAACTGTATCGGTCGCACCTGCAAAGATCTCAACATATTGAGTACTTCCAACATGTAGACCATAGCTACAATCCTGATTCGGGTCGCCATCGCATTTTTTTCTGTCCATATGAACAGGCTGACCTAAAATGATCTGGAATGTACCAGTACGTTTGTCAGTATAGATGATCGTAGGTTCAACAACTTCAACAGGTGCTTCGATAGCCTCAACTACAACTGGAGCAGCGACTGGTACATTGATCTGTACTGGAATGTCTTCAAACAGTCTTTTAAGGCAACCTACTTTAGTGACTTTTTTGGCGGACAAATCCCATTTATCAATTGTCTTTGTTTCGGTAGCGTGAAACTTGCCGTCAACATCGGTAGTATAAACAGTGTAATTCTTTGGAGCACATTTCCAAACGTTTTTCACTTTGTTGAATTCACTTACAACAAGCTTTTCAAGTTCAGTTAAGCTATTTGACTGATTTGCGGCAATGCTTAAATCCAATTGTGCTTGATCAGTTGTTAAGCGATCAGCTTCGGCTTTTGCTGCAATCTTTTTAGCTTCGGCGACTGGTTTAGGGTCAACATAAAGCTTTACTGCTTTGTACGCTAAGAAATAGCCATGATTGGTCAAGACCAAATTGAATTTGCTGATGAAGTCGAACAAAGATTTGCGAACCTTTTCGTCAGGATTGATCATCAACAATTTCCAGAAGCTTACGATTACATCGTAAGGAAATTCATTCTCATGATAGTCCTTAACTACGTCAAGAATTGCATTTGGAACTGGCGTATTAAAGCCTTCAAGGTAGATGTTTCCGTCGATAAGATCGCATTCGAAGCCAGCGACAATGACTTCTCGAACCTTGTTATTAAGAAACAAATAAAGGTTCTTTACATTCAGGTCTGTCGGATCAGCCTTTGTCTTTAAGATCATGGCAAAAATGCTCTTAGCTTCTTCACTCGAAGCACAAATCTTTTTCTCCAAGATACCATTAACAGACAGATTGATAATGTTTCCGATTTTAATTGCGTTTAATATATTCATTTGAATCGTATTGATTTATTACTTATACGTTAATACTTTATTTTTGTTACAAAAACCGTCGATTATTTCCTATATTTTTATAATCGATTTTATGAATTTGGAGAACTCTGGGTTGCTTCCGTAATTATTTGGAATATTAATGAATTGGAAGATATGACTATACTTTTTACATATCTCGTCAATCTTCGTGATCGTTTTAAAATATTTCATAATCTTAGCAGGTTGTTTATCCTTGTCTATTTTAAAGAATCTTTCAAGTGTTAATTCCGAAGTAGTCTTAAAGAGTTGCTTCGTTTGGTTCAGATGCAAAAAATTCGTCAACTCAGTCAGTTTAGCACCGATTTCGGGAAAGATACTTTTAAAGTCTTCCGACCTGTAAAATGGATCAAGCGAGGAATATTGTACAAAGATTCTACCAATATGATAACTATTCTGAACTAAATCTGCTTTACGATAAAACAGTCTGCTGTATATATCATCCACATCACAAATGTCCCTTAATTGTTTAAGTCTTTTCATGTTGGCTTTCGACACCATGATAAACATTACTTTCGCTTTGTTCTTGCTGTCGTAAAAACCGCTGCGTTTATCGTAACTCCTTGTAACCTCAGTTCTAGGCGAAAATAAGTCTTCAAATACGTCGCTTGCACGTTTCAATATATTGATCTTCTCAAAGTCCGTATAGATAATCGTACCTTTGAACTTAGCGAGTTCAGTGAATTTCATTGTAACTCTGTTAACAACATCATACCTGTAAACCATTGATATTGTAATGTTTTCTTTGTCTACCGAATATAATCTGGTAGTTTTGAATGTTTCAGGTACAACAATGTCCTCATATTTAGGAATTTGTTCCTCAACAATTTCCTGATATGCTTCAACCATAGCAAGCATTTTAATGTACATTTCAGACATTTGAACATCGCCCTGATCGTCGGTTCTTGAAAGTTCTGAACGTTCAACATTAAATATTTCAGCAAATGAATTTACAGTTTTGGAATACGGATTTGCACTGATTAGATAATTCGTTTCATGTTTGCTCCGAATATACTGATGTTTAAGCACTTTTCGTCTGTAAGCATTGCCAGTTAAATACAAATTGTCCTGACCTAATTGAGAATAAGCACCATCAAAATATATACCTTTATTACGATCGCCTACTTTTTTACCATACAATGTTGTTCTGTATAGATTATTGAACATCAATCTATCTGAAATCATTGGTATATCACCATGTACGAAATTGTTTAACTTAATATTAGCTATTTTATACAGGTTACCAAAGTCCATTTCCATGTTATTTGGCAAATACAGCTTGCCAAAGTTCGCTTTGTAGTTAAAATAATCTTTAAGCGTTACGACATTATCATATTGTGCAGAAATTAAAGTCTCGATTTCAGCCTTAGCTTCATTCATCTTTTTCACCAACAATTTAATAGTGGCTTCCGAATAGTCAATGGCTTCACGTGAGGTTATGACATTGACATCGCCAATTTCAAGCTTAATAGCAATCGGTAGACTGTAATTAGATGAATCGAGTTCAAGAACATCATAATTAATAGGATATGCTACTTTTCCTAAACATATGTGCATGGTATCTGAATAATGTGATCCTCTATATACAAAGTTTTTGCCTCGTAGTACATTGAACTCGTTGGTGATTTTGTAATTTTCAAAGCCTTCGAAGATTATGCTATCGAAATAATATAATTGTTTAACAATCTCAGTTTCGAATTTATACATATCTTTACCTAAGACAGGGATACGAACTTCCGTACCATTACCTTCAAGACATTCTTCAACATGCATCAGATTGATAAGAGGGGTTTTAGGGCCTTCATAGATGCAATATGTATATTTTTTTGAATCGTAAATCGTGATAACGAAGAAACTGTTATCCTGTTCGGTAACTCTGTCACCTACTTGTCTGTAGTAAGCCAGACAACTTTTCGACCCCAGCCCAAATCCGCCTATCTGCGTGTTATCATTTTGCTTTGTGCTCGTAAATAATACCTCATAAACATTTTTAATTCTATCTGGCGACATGCCTACGCCAAAATCAATAAATGAAATATATTCCATTCTTGTATGAGAATCGGTTCCTCTTCGAAGTAAAATAGGTTTCACGACATTTGCTTCAATATGACTATCAAAACAATTACTAGTGATTTCACGAACAATACTACCAATCGGATTGGAATAGGTGTTCTTTGTAAACATTTTAAAGAAAATTTGAGCAGCATTATCACTAATACGCATTTCTCTTGCGGAACTGTTATTAGTTTCGACTATCTCGGCGTCATTTAAAATTGTGTCAATTATCATTTTTATTTTTATTTTAATTGTTTATATATGCTTATACGTTATTTATTTAAAAAGGTTACAGTTTTTATTGAAAATCCTTTCATACAATCATCGCAAATAAATCTTGTTGAGTCGCCTCTAGTTCCATTTTTTTGCACTCTATTACTACCGCAAAATTTGCAAGTCATATTTCTATCGCCGACCTTATCAACAGGCTTGTAGAGAATACATTTTTCTTTTTTTCTCTTTAAAAATATGATCGAATCCTTATACATTAGGTCAATTAATTTTTGAATTTCAGCAGTTTTATTGAATACTAGTGCATGGCATGTTTGCCTACCCTTGCTTGGATGCTTGGTGTTAATCTTCCAGCAATTAATATTTTTTGATTTTAAATATATATTAAGGCTTTCAAGTAATTCCATCGATACAGAACTGAATTCCATTGTTAATAAATTTCTTCTACGTGTTGGAATATATACGCTACCATCAGCATCAAAAAAGCCTCTAATAAAATGTGGTATTAACAATTGATTAATATCAGGTAATTTTAGCTTACAAGCATTTTCATACGATTTTCTTGGAAATAAGCCGTTCGAGAGAAGATCATTGTATAATTCTTTTGATGATTTTGACAATGAAATTTGTTTCTTGCTATTTAAATTGTATTTTGAAAAATCAAAATACCCAACATTAAAATATGGAAATATGCTTAACAGTTGTAAAAGCATATCCTTATCATCAATACATATAGATATTCTTGATAGGTGTCTTATTCTACCATTTATTTCAGTATATGTGCTAATAGTTCCATCACCATACATAAAACCAAGTAGATATGCTTTTTCTTGAGTATCTATAATTTTCAATTCATTTTTATATTTTTCTTTCATTTAATTATTTTCATTATAAATACTGTGCGCATAGTCAAAATCCGCCAATTAATTAAAAATGTTGAATTTCTTTCTTGGCGTAACAGGATTCCTTACACCTGTATATAATGACCAGCCTTCCTCTACCTGTATTCTATCCCAGAATTCATCGAATCTGCCGCCATGAACGCAGCCTTCTTCTGTTTCGATTTTGCCTTCTGCATTAATGAATGCGTATTCTTCATCGGTATAGTACTCGCCTTTAACAGCATTACCTTTCTTCATTTCCTGATATGCTTCGTTCTTATTCATAATATTACCTCCAAGCTGTTGAACAGCGTAAAAATGTTTCGCTTCCTGTTAAATTCAATTTCTTAATTATTTCGAGTGCCTGTATCTGTGATATGTCAGTCTTTAGGGCTGTGTTTTGTGAATCTTTACGAACATACTTTACCAGCCTATAGGTATCCTCATGTTGAAGGATTACCCATAAATGTCCCCAATCTTTACATACCAGATCGACGTTAATCTGATTATTGCCAGTTATCTGAAACTCACCAACCAAATATTTCATTTCCTTTTCCATAGTTGTTAATTGTTTTTAGCTTATACGTGTAAAACAAAAAAAGGTTACAAATTAATGCAACCTTTTTATAACTCATTGAATATCTTATTATTTATATCCCATTTCACGCATGGCTTTTTCAATTTCTAATCTCACACGCATGATTGAAATAGCTGGATTCTCTGGCTTATATCCTAAAGAGCCAAACCATAGCTTAAATGCTTGTGGAAACTCCGTTGCAGTATTAATACGCTTGCTAGCATTATTAACAGTATTGGCATTGGAAGTTGCTTTTTGCAATGTCCTTACGTCCGATGCCATAGGAGCACTTTGAGCAGTGGTTGGTGGCGTTGTTGATGCTGCGTTCACTTGTGGCGGTAACGGTGCTGTTTGCTCGTCTGTGCGCATTTGAGGATGATTGCCAGTTTCATCGGGTACTAATGTTGTTCCCCCAGCCATTGACGATGGTGGCGGCGTAGCCGATGATGGGTTATACGTATCAAGTATCTCATTAAGCCTCTTAGCTATATTTGATACTTCTCTCTTAGTTTCTTTTTTCATCTTAATTGAAAAATTTAAGTACGCCAGTACTATACAGCAAAGATTCTGATTGGCGACGAAAAGTAAGACCTCTGTAAGCAACGCCAGCAGACTTATTCCACATTCCAAAGCAGACCTCAATTGAAGGTGTGCTAACAATGCCTTTAATTCTTTTTAATAGGGTTGATCCCTTTAAAGCACCAAACCCAACATTAAATGCGAATGAAACGAGTGCGTCAAATTGACCTTGACTTAGTTGTAAGTCAAGTGAATTGATGCTGTCTTCAAATCTATCGCAATCCTCTTTAAGATATTGCGCTGCCTGTGGTTCGTCAATTGTAAGATATTGAGGAAAATATTTGGCAACGTCCGCAATTGTTTTTATATATCCGCCTTGTGGTCTAATTAAAACACGACCATAACCAATTGTCATATATCCACTTACATCTGGCTTTGGTTGTAGTCCTATTGCTTGTAAGTCGCCATCATTTAATTGCTCGTAGTGCTTTATCAAGTTAACTCCAAGATCGCTTATTTTTTGTTCCATAGTAGTTTATTTTTCACATAAATACTACTATGAATTTTATTAGTCCATGTAATCCACTTACGATTGTATAACCGTCTGTTGACAAGTATTTCCAGAGAGGTTGCCGCCATTGGAAAGATTACAAATTTTTTCATAATTTTTTTGCATTCTTTCACGAACCTCAATTGGAAGCTTTACAGCATGCTCATGGTTATAAATGAAACTTCGGGCATCTTCGCCATATAATATAGGCGTATCTTTAATTGGTCGGCTCATTTTCTGGCTTCATCTTAATATAACTCACTGTTTCAAGCACATGTTGGGTTGATTTGTCAACAAGTGCTTGTGCGTCAGCCATTTTACCAATAGCAAACATATATTGGAGTGTTACTTCCATGTAAATCTCTTGCATAATTATAGCATTAATTCTGTTCCATTATATAATGTAATTGAGCAATGTCCCAATTTACGCATTGTGCGGCATTGACTATCAGTGGGACTTTTACAAATCTCAGGCTTATAAGAACCCGAACCAACGGCAATCCATCCTAATCTCGTTAGTACATCGTCAGGATATTTAACTGTTGGATAGAGGTTTCTAGCAATATTGAAATGAAAGGACGTGACTTGATACGCATCTTCAAGTGTTCCAGTGTAATAATGACATGCACCGTAACGATCAATCCAGAATTCATTTTTTATTCTTTCCAGAACATATTCTTCGTCAATCTTCGATAACGCCATATGTGTCATGTTCAATTTCTTCTGGTATTTCGCTTTCATTTCGATCAAGCCTTTCAAAGTCATACTCTGCGACTACTTTTCCTTCGGCAAATTCCGAGTATATTTTTTTGATTTCCTCTTTGAAGAATGACAAAGCATGAACGTCTTCTTTTTCAAAAGGGCACACTACATCATAAGATGCTTGAAACAAGCCAACACTAGGGTCAGCAAAATCTGTTATGAATAGCTTCATCTTTTCAACTCTTTTTGTAATAATGGAAATAATTTTTTTAAATAATTCGTTTCATACGAATCGCCTTTGCAGATAAAATTCCAAGGTTCATCACAAAATGCCCCAATGGTTTCTTTAAAATCTCTTTCTTCTCTATGATCATCAATGTCAAAGCAAATATCTTTAATTCGCTGCATTCTATCGACAAATTCTCTTTCGTCTTCGCAATCGCTTTCAATCCGTTTGAATTCTGATCGAAGTTCTTTTTGTGCTTCACGCCATTTGTACCAAGGCAACTCATGAAACATTTCTTTTCGGATATAATGTCTAACAGCCTTTAAGGTCGCTTTAGCATCAAATACGCCTCTATCATTGGAGTTGCTAAGTGCCCTCACAATGTAATCAGTGTTACTAGATAGTAAAAATCCTCTAATATTGTTATTCATAGCACCCCATTGATACGAGAAATTGCAATCAGGTGCAGCAATTATTATTTTACCTTTACCGAATTCGTAATCCTGTAAGATTATTTCTGCTTCGCCTATTTTAATTACTTCCAACATGTAATTCCAGTTTAGTACGTGGTTTACAGATCATTGTATCGCCATTTTCAAAAGTTATTTCATAGCTTTTGTTTGGCAATTTGGTTATTTCGGCTACAGTCATATCTGTGCCAAATTTCTTTACAAAAATGGTATTACCATTTTTCAGTTCCTCAATTGTAATTTCGTGCATAGTGCTTATTTTACAGGCTCACGTGCTGTTTGAACCTCGTTAATCGTTATAGTCGTATTTGCTCTCAATGCTTCGACAGCTTTGTTGAAATTAGTGTCAACGCACCAATCGAAGCCTATTTCAGAGTCAAAGTCATGACCTACATGATGGTTCACATCGAAGCCATTGTCACGTAGAAACCCTTTAAGCAGGTATAAAAGGTGTGACTTACCTGAACCAGCATTTCCAGTTACAGTAATTGTTAAATTTCTCTTTTCCATTGTATTAATTTCTTGGTTATAGAATATATGATGGTTTCGGAAAGCACCATATGAAATACAGGAATGCTATCACAGCTAACGCAAATAACGTCCATCCAGCGATATTTGAAACCATTTTCCATTTAGGATGCCTTTCAATATGATTGAGAATATCATGATCAGTGTTTGTATCAGCCATTAGTCTAGTGGCAAAGGCTAAAAGAACCAGAGTAAAATAAATTTGAAATATCATGTTTTTATTTGTATTCGTTTATAAATTAAGGACGTAATCTTTCTTGTACTGTGTGTTGATTTTTTGAGTTAAGCTTACCATTCTTATTTTTTATGATTACGCTTAGACTCATTACTTCAAAATTAGTGCCATCAACCTCTAACTTACCGTAAACTTTAACCATTGAGACATAGATTGTTTGACTTTCCCACTCAACAATATCAGCAACAGCTGGGATTGCGTCGCCATAGTATCTTCCGATTACTTTATTGTAGGGCAAATCGCCAACATATTTACTAATAGTCTCGATCATTCCCTTTGAGAAGTCATTCAGAGAAGTCTCCCATATGTATGACGTATAGCCATCGGTATCAGTTTCAGCCTTTTCATACATGCCGTATTTCTCAGTGAGTACGCATTGTAAAGGTTTTGTATTCACTGCATCAACGCTTTGAATAGCCATGAGTAAAATAATTACGATCAGATAGAGTCTTGTTTTCATTTGTTTTTATTTACTTATACGTACTTGTAATAAAAAGGTTACAACAATTTACTTAAAAGTATCTGGAATAATCTCATTTCTTATTCTAGCTATCATGAAGCACTTCAAGTATGTCATAGACTTATTGTCATATTTTACCATGAATTCGTCAATTTTTTCAAGATAATCCTTTCGGACTAAAGTTAAAATGTAATTTCTGAATTGGAAATCTTCGATCTTTCGGGCGTTTTTAATCACAAGATCAAACCTATTTAATAAGCTTACGATATAAATTCTTTGGTTGTCATTCAATTCCTGTAACTTAGTTGTTAAAGCTTCCAAGACAGGATATTTAGTCACCGAACCCAATGTATTACTATGTAACATGGCTTAGATGTTTATATTGTTCGTGACAATAAGTATGACGTCCATGCGATCATGGTGTTTTTTTGACACTTCGCTACAAAGGCATGTAAGTGACATAATTGGCAGTGTTTTATGCCAATCATATGAGTAATATTTCGTAGGAATAACATCATTCATGTAAGCCTTCATATCAATTTTCGAGGGTCTACCCATACGTTTACTGATTTCGTCGAGCATTACCAAAACGAATTCAAAGGAATCTGGTCGCCAAAGATACACAACAACGCCATTGTCTTGTTTTTTAATCTCACATGGTTTATTCATGATATCTACCAAAATATCAGCAATAGGCTTTTCGCTTTCCGATTTATCTGACTGATAGCTTTTTGCCATCGCATCATAGTCCAAGTTAGCAGTTCTATCATTCATTATCTTAATAAAGCTTTTGTCAATACGCTTCATTTCAGACTCAAATGAGAAGGGAAGCCATTCTAAGAATTTCTCAATACAATTCATGTTATACAGTTTTGTCTTCGTAAACAATTACGGCATTGTAATAAGTTGCCATATTCAAAATAAATTCATCTGTAGGGTTTTTAAGCTTTTCAGCCAGCTTTTCCAGATTCACGCCATCAGAGTTTTCGCTTTTAATGGCATCCATTATGTTCATAATGGTTTCAGTTTTATTAATCACCTTCATACTATACTATTTAAATTATTTTAATTACTTTACCGTAGACTTGTTTAGTCCATCCATTGATATTACCCCGATTATTGCCAATTAAGACACCTCTTTCTTTGCTGATTGCCTTTACTAGATGCGTATAAAAATTACCCCTTACTTTGCAATAAACAATATCGCCATTAACGAGTTCTTCTAGTTTAACAGGCGCAAGTATATGATCCTGACCAGACTTAATGAGAGGCGACATTGAATTACCCTTTTCGTTTGTAGTGAATGTCTCACCCTTTAATAATCGATCTAATTTTTGATTCATACTTGCTTATACGTTGGAAAATTGCATTTGTTACAATTTATGCTGTCTTTATTCCGATGATTATTAACAATACTAAAACAAGTAAACATATAACAGTCATCACTCCATAGAACATTCCATAATTATGCCAACATTTCTTTTCACAGATATCAGAGTAAAGATCAGACATTCCGAAGCTTACGATTGTACATATAAGGAATGCGAAAAATGCTACAAGATCAAAAACAAAATAAATTTCCATAACAATGTATTTTTAAAGAAAAAACCTTCCAAGTGTGCATCTTAGAGAGGCATGGAAGGTGTATTAATGTGGAGAGGTATGTCTCAGCCTTGCTCATTTTTTAAGACGATTCCATATATGTTACTTAAGCCATATACAGCGAACAATTATACCTCATGTACTGTGCGGAGAAGAATTTTTTATACTTTTCAGCATCTGGATTTTCCAGATTTTTATGAGCCGCCTCTCCTAATGTGAAGCTAAAGGGAGTCGAACCCAAAGGCTAAAATAAGCAACTGCGCAATTGCTATTTTTATTTATGATTACAGATCGGTTGAATCGTAACATCAGCTAAATGTTACTACTCAATAATTCTTTTCTGCATCATTGCCATCCTATAAACAGGTCATTACAATCCTATAAATAGGTGCGACAAATCCCTGTCGCATAACTCCATAAAATGCCAGTTGCTAAAGCTTTAGTGCGAACCTCGCTGGCGATGTTACTATTAATGCTCGTTCCTTTCGGAGAATACTGCATTGTGCCGAATGGAAGATTCGAACTTCCGACCAACCACCGTTGTAGGATTTACGCTGCTCTACCAGACTGAGCTAAATCGACATGGGCGAGCATTTTTTCGATCTGGCTTTGGCTACCTCGCACTCCAAAGTTCATTCGGGCATTACCCGACCTGTGGCAGAAACTGGACTCGAACCAGTAGCACTCGTAAGCGATAAGTCTGAGCTTATAAATGGAATTTAGAGTTTGTCTTATCGTTAAACATCGCCCATAGTCCAAATATAACGTGTACCAATTTCGCTATTCCGCCATTTATTACTTATACGTTACAAATTAAAATTTGTTACAAAAAATACAATAAAAATAGCCGACTACTCAAAGTAAATTCCCATATTTCATCATGGTTCTAACAACCCTGATACTTCATCAGCTATTAATCGAACCCAAACGTCAGCCGAGTGGTGTTCTTATTTTTTTTTGATTGGCTTTAGAATGGAATCCCCCACTAAGACCAATTTATATCTGTAATTGATTTTTGACGTATCATTTATGTTTTTAAAGTTCATACCGTCAACCAAACCTTGAACATATGCATCGTTAGATGCCTTGTCAATAGCTAAAATCATTCTATCATAACTACTTGATACGCTGTAAGCGGAATATGCTGCGACAGCAAGACATAGAGCAAGCATTATAATTATAAATATTGTGTTTTTCTTCATCTTTAATTTTATAAAATCCAATCAAATCCTAATTTTTGCATTCGTTCTCCGAACACTTTTTTTGCGGCATTTTGTTCACGCTGTAAGCCTTTGCTACTACAACCATCATACAGATCGCCTTTCTCCATGCTAAGGATTTCGTCGAATAAGTCTTGTGTAGTGAATTTGTCAAAGTCTTCTAGTGTTCTTCCCATGATATTACGTACTTAAAAATTAAAAAAAGATTTGCGATGATCGGATTTTCACCGACAAGCTGACTTATGCAGTTTTACATTCCACTATAGCACTACGAACCACATCGCAAACCTTTAAAGAACATTTCTGGTCTGACTTACCAAGTCATAATTTGGCTAACCTACCTTCTGGCAGTGCCTGAACTCTCAGCAAATAACGATCTCGGTATTGACCTTTAACATACTACGCATGTTACTATTTACCTTAAGCAGAACTGAACTTATCTTTATTCTGTTGAGTTTTAGAGACTATAATCCGCATCGCCTTAGATATCTCAGCGTTTTAGACTTGGCAGTCAATAACTTAAGAAAGTATGCATACCCTCAAAAGCCCTCATGGTGAAACATGTGCGGCAACGAGCCGCTATTAATCGCTATCATTAGGAATTAATCGATCTTCCTATACTTTCACTCTTAAAACTCCCCTCAATGCTCTCAACCTGTATACGATTGAAAAACACCTTATGAAACCACGTTCATATTTTAACGTTTCTTTTTACGTTTTGAATGACCTATCGCACAGGATACCTTGTGCTTTTTCTCTCTACGCATTTTTAAAATCTGATCTCTCTCACTGTAAAAATCGTAATAATCGCAATAGTGTCCCATATATTATTTTTTTAATTGCTCGTATGCTAAGTCAATTGCGTCCATGTCCAATTCGACATTACGTCTGTTGCATTCTCTTATAACTTCTCTTTTATAAATAAGATAATTATAATAAGCCTTACCAGCAGCAATTTCGTTTCTTATTGAATCATTAAGTACGACAATTGTATTGTATGTTTTTACTTTTGCCTCATAGTTCTGAATTTGTTCATATCTATGTAGACCAACATATAAAAATATAATAACTAATATAGCAATTAATGCTTTTCCCATGACTGTAAGAATTTTAAATTTGCTGGCTAGGCAGGGTTCGAACCTGCGACTTTCTCGATCCAGACGTTCTATCCAACTTGAACTATCTAGCCAATTTTTGAGGTCTTTCCCACGTCAGTCTTGACATAATTTTAGTCCTTAAAATACGGTTACAAATTCCGTGAGTGCCGAACTTTTGAGTCGCTAAACCACTTATGCCGTCGATCCCCAAGACATCGGGGACTTTATGTGGCACTCTTTGTTATATTTTTGTGAACTGTATCAAATTGACAATCGGCGATAAGTCTATGCGTGACATACATAGATGCCTTTATGATACTACGCCTGTTTTTAATTCACAATAAAACACACCATAGAGCAGAGATTTGTGAGTTGACCGTCTTACCGTTGGCTTCTTCCTCTCACACTCTTAGGCGTTTATTTTCAAAGAACTTCTTTTAGTTGCGGAAGTTGGATTTGAGCCAACGATCTCTACAGTATCAATGTAGTGCTTTAGCCCAGACTAAGCTATTCCACATACTCATTTTTATTACGCTTTTATTCTAGCTTATTACGTTTTTATTATAAGCAATTTGCATATTCCTATGCAAGGTATCATAATTGTTATACCGACAGGGTTCGAACCTATGACCTTCCTCGTTAGAAGACGCTCTATCCAACTGAGCTACGGTACTTCCTTTGTACACTCTTTAAGCCTATTGTCGTCAATCACGTTATTAGACATTGGTCATAAAAGAGCAAATTTGCACGTATCGTGATATACCTGCGAATATTTTAACAAAAAGGTCTGAGATTAAGTCCTCATATCATCCGTCGACTTCAATGAGGTTTGAGCCTCAGAACCTTTTCTATCTCTTTTGTTCTTGCAAGGAAATGGTAATCGGAATCTAACCGATCACGTAATGGCTAACAGCGGCATTTTTTCAAGTGCCATACCATCTATCCACAAAACACGATCTTTGCATGATCTCAGTACATAGCCATGTTAAGGCTACTAAGTTTTGATTGAGTCTGGTTGCGCCAAACCCCTTGAATCGTCAGTCTATACACTGACCTTTAGGTAACTTATACTGTCGTTTTGCTTTTAGCAAAAGAGTTTATTTTCGAAGGCAGTAGGATAACCGTAATAAATTACAACATGTTAAATCATGTTTACCGCCTTAATGTGACTCGCACAGCCGCTAAAATCGGATGCCGCTTTTCACAATATTTTCAATGAACTTTATTAGATAAATCTACAAATATTTGTTCTCGAAGTATTTGTAAGGACAATAAGTCTGTCGATTTCATCGAGAATGTATTGGAGATTATCAATAGCACTTGTACCTTTGCCTTTATCAGCTTCTTCCTCGCAACGTGGCTCTTTTATAATAGGATTAAAATTTAGAAGATCAATTCTACTATTAATCGTACTTAAATTGTCATTTAAATTCGCCAACGAATTGCAAATCTGTTCTCTTAGAGCTATAAACTCAGGCTGAGTATTGCCAGCTTCATATTTTTCCATTATTTTTAATTTTAATTTGTAGCGAGAAGATGATTTGAACACCTGACCTTGCCCACATGTGTGGGCACGCTCTTACCAGACCTGAGCTATCTCGCATATCCACTTTTATACTGCTTTTATCATATGTTATTACAGCTTTATTATGGATAACTTGCATGTTCCCATGCGAATGTGGCGGCGGACGTAAAGGATTCGAACCAGTGACCTGCCTTGCTGGGCTGCTCTACCGAACTGAGCTAAAATCCGCCATATCTTAAATGTTTTAATGAACTTATTTTCTACTTATACGTTGAAACTTTGAAAAGGTTACAAAAATAAGCAATTATTTCAAGCCTAATCTCTTTTTTATTTCAGCGTCAACTTGTCTGTCAAATCTTTCGTCAATTCTGGCGTTTGTTAAAGTTTCAGCAATGTAAGAAGCCTTTTCTTTAATAAGTGTATCAATTCCAGTATCTGTCAAATATTTATCAAGTGCTTCGTTCAAAATTGTTTTGAATTGGTAATCGATTGTATTGTGTAACAAGTCTTTGGCTTTTGCAGTAAGTGATTCAGAACTTCTGTAATCTTTTGCTGGAACAATCAATTCAGCCAAAACGTCTTTGGTAACTGCCGCCGACACCTTGCTGTTGGCAATTGCATTGATATGCTTTTTCATAAAATTTTCAACGACTGATTGTCTTAATTCGATTTCGATTTCAGTGTTTCCACCGATAAGTCTTTCAAGTGCTTCAACACTGTTGATCTGAATTTTTACTGACATGATATAATGTTTTAATTTATTACTTATACGTTGTATTTTAAAAAAGGTTACAAATAATGCAACCTTTTTTATCAGACTATGATGTAGCCGAGTGTCCAGAGCTTCCAAATCCGCCACGAGATATTCCACTTTTTGCAATACCGCTTCTCGAAACAGATGTTGACCTTGAAAACGTTGATCGTTGACCATTTGAGGTCATATGGTATGAGCCATTTCTTCCGCTGCTACGATGAACATAAGTAGGGTAAGAACTAACTCTGCCCATAGAACCCATATGATATGCGTAGAAAATCCAGAAAGGCGATATACCACCATGCTGATAACCTTGTCCATTGTCAACATAATAAACAGGTTGTCCTTGTTCATTAACTGTTTGACGTTGTTTCTTTTCGTGACTTGTGCAAGCCGCAATGGACAAAGCTAACAAGCCAATAGTAATTACTTTACTCTTTTTCATCCTTTAATTTTTTACAGAGATATACATTTGATAATCCCTAGGATGCACAATAACCGTGTCTTTTTCGTATTCATCGCCTTCGGCATCAACATACTTTCGACCTGTATTCAAAGTGTCTTTAGTGATGCCCATTTGAGGAATTGTGTCAAGATGCGAGATAATTTTCACAACCATACCCTGTTCATTATGAATGGTATCGGTTGTGGTACGAATATCAAAGCCCGAAATGTGCCTTGTTTGAACCGTCGTAAAAATTGATGATTTAACATCACGTACCATTTGTGCTCCTTCAAGAGGCTTCTGATCTTCGCAAGCGACGAATGCAATCATCAAGCTCACGATAAATAAAAATCGTTTCATACTTTATTTGTTTTAATTTAATAATTATACGATATAACTTTTAAAATGTTACAAATTAATGCGATTATTTTTGATTTAAGGCATTAAATTGCTTTTCCATTGCCATATATTGCGTTTCGAATTTCAAGTACTTTTTACGGCAAGCATCCAAGTCGAGAAAAAATAACATTTTTAATGATGAATCGCTAAGAGACTGATCTTCTATAGTGCTACCATCAGATCGAACAACATAAGATGCTGTAAGCTCAATAAGATACCTTTGCAGATTGAATTGGCGTAGGAAACCTTGTCTTTCAGATACTAATTCATATACAGGTTTTGTAAAGACGTATATGAAATCGCCAATCAAAATTCGTTTGCCAATGATAGCATTTAATGCTTCAAATTGTTTATCAGTTACTTTTTTTGACATGAATTTTGTTTTAATTTGTTAAAAGCTTCAAATTGACATACCATTTTCAGATAGTCTTTTCTTCTATCGTCGAAGTCATAGTAGAATAATAGCTTTTCTAAAAAATCACGATTTGCCATTCCACTGCATAATCCGCCTTCGATATGATCATAATACGTAACATTTAAATTTGTTATCACGTATTCGATAGTGTTATCAGGTATAAAACCCAATATTTTACCTTTTTTTTCGACCTTTTCAAATACCAGATTGTCAAAAAGAACAATCATGTTGGTAAATATAAGATGCTTGCCAAGATATTTCTGGATATCGGCAATATTACTCGCTGTAACTTTAATTCTCATGACGATTAAATTATGACGTGAGGTAAAAATCTGCTTTGGTTATCCGTGATAAGGGTTTTACATTCTCTAATTCCCATTCCAGCACTTTCTCCGCCGATAACCCAACTTCCAATGATTGGATAATTACCATTGAAACATGGTAACTGATAGAATTCCTGATAGATAAACCCTTCGTCGCCGTAATCGCCATCTGTTGACTCAACGATAGTGCCTTCACGATAGATTGTTACATTTGCACCTTCACGTGAGTAAATTGGCTTCTCAACGTAATCTCTCATACCATGAGAAGAATCGAAATATGCTGGCAATAGATTTGGATGATTGGGAAACAACTGCCATAAGATAGGCAAAATTCCTTTATTACTCAAAATTGATTTCCAAGCTGGCTCGAACCAAATGGTATTTTCACTCTCGACCAAAATATTTTTACCAAATTCTTCGTCGATCAGCCATTCCCAAGGATAAAGCTTAAAGATATTCACGATATTGTTACCATCCAGATCAACAAAAATTTCGTTATCATTGTCCCATCCAATGTCCTTAATGTCAATGAATTTCGTACTTAAGCCAGCTTGTGAACATGTGTCACGAAGATACTCAACAGTTGTAAAGTCTTCGATTGTGTCGGCAGATGTAAAGTATACAGTTTCATCGGCAAAATAGCTTAAGCAACTTTTCCAATACTCAATCAATTTTTCATGAATCGAGTTAAACTGATCTTTGTCTTTGAAGACTTCTTGCATCCAATGCCATTGAACAACAGAGCCTTCGTATAATGACGTTGGCGTATCTGCATTGAATTCAAGCATTTTTGGTGCATTAATACCATCGTAGCCAAAGTCAAAACGACCATATACGCTAGGATGTTCATCTTCCCATGACTGCTCAATCAATGGAATCAAAGTGCTGTCAATGCGTAGTTTTTTGTAAAGCTTATTGTCAATAACATATTGAACGGCAGTAAGCATCATTTCATATAAGTCATTGGTAGCCTTTTCAAGCTCGTCAACCTGTCGCATGTTAAATGCATAGTAAGCTGATTCATCCCAATATACTCCGCCTAGAGAGTGAAAATTAAAGGAAATTGCTTCCAGTTTCTTTATGTAATCTACACGTGGATCAATGCTAATTCGTTTCATTTAATACTTATTTTGTGATTTCGCAACTTTCGGTTTCCAAGTCAAACCCTAAATCCCTCTCTATTCGCATTTGAGTAGCCTTTAAGCTCGTACCATAGTTTAATAACCATGTGTTTCTACTATCATGATTTACAGGTAATTGTGAAATTAGACCTTCGGCTAACTTAACCCTTGATAAACCAGACTGTATTTCTACAGCATTTAAAGTAATTGAATTTTTCATATTTTATTATATTTGTTTCAATGTTATACGTTAAAACTCTCAAAAGGTTACAATATCTTAATAAAATTTAATTCATCAAGCTTATCATTCACAACGGCAAGCTTTCGTTTAAGATTCCATACCCTCATTACGCCCAATTTTGCCACTTTAAACATTTCATCATCTGTAAGCTTTCGGCATTTACCTGCTGGTATGTCTCTGTGCATCTTTGCAATCACTGTGCTTCTCAATTTAGACACCGTAATAATTCCGCATCTAGCTGGTATTAGTTCAATGCAAGTAGCCAGTAATTCTTCTGGTAAAGCATAATAAAACTTTTGAATCCTTGTGTCAGAGTGATCATGTTTCTTTTTGAAATCGGCTTTAAGGTCTGACTTAGATCGCTTAATTTCAACCTCTATAGCGTAACCTGATGGTCTAACTATAAGTAAATCACACTCATGCATGCCATTGAGACCCCATGAGATATTTGGTACGATTATGTTTGTTCTAATGCCGAACATTTTGGCAATAGACTCTTCCATTTCAATTAACGATACTACTTTTGTTTTTGATTTTACTGGTGTTTTCTTTAATCTCGGCATTTAAAAAATTTGTATGCACTATCCGTTTATCTCAACGGTTATTTAAATAGTAAATATACCAACTTTAGTAATTGCTCTTTAGATTTCGGTTCAAATTCATCAAAATAAACATCGTCCTCATTTTCACATTTACCATTAGCTGTGACACTATTAAGCTTTCCAATAACAAGGGCTTTCTCATTACCATAATTATAAAATATACCTACTTTACCTTTTAATAAGCGTAGTTCGTCTTTGTTTTTATATGACATTATCCTCTGGCATTACGTTCGTCAATAGTATTCTTTGCTATATTGAAGGCATTCAGAGCATTAATCATATACTCAGCCAAAATGTAATCAGGCGTATTGCTATCATTCTCTTTGCTGTACTTGTTGATAAGCTCTGTAAGCTCTCTCAGGAATGTTTTATCTCTCGAAACAATTTCATCAAGCACCTCATAGTGAATTGATTGAAGCCTATTAATAAATTTATCAATAGCTTCTGACGACGTCATTTCATGATTATGATAATAACTCTTAGGCAATTGCTTATTATAGTTGTTTTTTTCGCCGTCATATTCCACGTATGATATTATGTGAAATTGTTTAATACAGTGAAGCCTATAGCTAATGCCATCAACTCTAATGTATTTCGGAATGCGTCGTTCACATTCAAGTCTAAATAGTAAATTGTCTTCTCTTATCATTTTTTTAATATTTTAAAGGTATTATTGCCGCAGCCATTAATGATTCATTCATTTCGGCTATAAGGGCATTTATTTTGTCAATTTGATCTGAATTAAATAAGAATTGCTGCATTTCCATTACAACTGGCTCGTCAGGCACGTCTACGAGTGTAAACGATAGTACTGGTTTATATTCAAGATGGTATTTAATTATCTGTTTCATCACGAATTTCTTTAAATGTTAAGCGTTTTAAAACAGATCGTCTTAGGCTCGAAAACATATGCTTAGTAGCTTTATGCCTACCTTTCTTTGTTAATCCATTGCCGCAACAAGGGCATTTAATACCGCCAATACCGATAAATTTGAATCCAGACATTTTATATAGGTCTTTCATAAGGCAACCACGCATCCTCTGTCGCAAAGTACTTTCATACAGTCTAAACAAAGAGTTTCAGTATAGGGAAATCCATTGGCTAATTTATGGTCGTTATAAACGGTGACATAATAACCCTGTTTTCCGCATTTGCATGCGCTTCTGTTATAACAGCCAGATATTTGATCAGTATCAGCGTCTTTCTTTTTTGATTTACCTAAGTTTTTAAGCCAGTTGAATAGTCTCATGATTTATATCTTTATTACTTATACGTACAGAAATAAAAAAGGTTACAACAAATTCAATAAAACTGTCTTACCTAGTTCAGATAGTTCATATCTTGAAAGGCTAAACGTATTAACTCCGAATGGCTGAATTAAATTCATACTTCTAAGTGCGGCAAATGTCGGAAATGTAATATTTACAGTTGCTCCACCCTTTCCGCATCCGCCTTTTTGAATTGAGTAGAATGACTTTGTAACGCCACGAAAATGACCTAATTCATAGCCTTCTCTCATTTTTGAGATAATATTTTGTTGTACCGATGTTAATTTCATTTCTTCAACTTTTTAATTTTTTCAGCAATTGATTCACAAGCAGTGCGATAGCCTTTTTCTTCGTCTTCTGTCCATCCAGCAAATGAATTGTTTTCAAGTAACTCAATATATTTAAGTATATCGGTACTTACCAGATCGGTTTTTGGATTCTCAATTATATTGTAAATACCATTGCCGCAGTGATTGAGTGATTGAGGCGAATTTAACGGTCTGAATCCGTGATCAGAAGTAACATCTGTTTTTAAGCTAAGTATGTTATGTAATGTTTTCATAATGGTAAGCCAGATTGTAATGCCCATGCCTTCATTTCCAGATAATGGTCATGTTTCAATCTAATGCGGTCGGCATTTTGCTTCTCTTTATTCATTTCACGCATTTCTTTGGCGTTAATTTGTGTAAGCAGCTTTGCTACACGTTTGTTAAAGGATTCGTCTGTTTCATGCTTAGAAATCAATATAGTGACATGATTGGCGTATTCATCGAAATGTAATTGAGGCTCAAAGCCAAGTTGTTTTGAGTCAATGCGATTTGATATTGCTGTTAGTCTGCCGATCATTTCAGACAATGGAATTGTAGATTCAAGTCTTATCGTTTCAAGACACGATTGAACTATTTGCCTTTCAGTTGTCTTTGCAACCTCTTCAAATGTTGTTAATTTCTTCTCCATAGTATATTATTCTTTATTGGTTATACGTAATTCATTTAATAAGGTTACAAGTTCTTTTTTTCTACGTTCGGCGCAGAATTTACAATTACCTTTATGGCATATGTTGTGAGAATTGCCAGTCCCAGATACTAAATATTCGCAACTATCAATAACACATACGTATTGTTGATATCCGTCTACGACTGGTAGGTTCTTTTTTATTGGCTCTGCATATACTCTGGTATCTGGCTTACACGCTTGCATATAAATGCCTATAACAAAAGCCAGTATTATAAAGAATTTTGTTGCAATGAGTGACGATGAATTTTTCATAGTGCGTCGTTTTTTGGTTTTTTAGTTCTTCTTGCTGGTACGGCATGACACATTTCTTCGGGCCAACCCATCAATCTTTTTATTACATTACCGCCATCCGCAGCATTTTTACAATCGTCGAGAGTCTTACCAAAAGTGGCAACACTCTGAATTCCAGTTTCGCCATCGAAGGCATGTATAATCACTTGCGTATAGCCATAATTATTGGCAATAGCTTTAGCCGCTGTTATCGGTATTTTTCTACCTGTTTTTTCCATGTTGATTAGAGGGATATATGCCTGTTAATATTAATATTATAATTATCGAGCAGCCAATTATTGAAAATGCGCCGCTTATTAAGAAATTCTCAAATACTGTGTGCGGCGTTTTACCTGTAAGCGATACACAAAAAAAGAATAGCCATGTAAAGCCAATCGTTATTTTACCATCCTTAAATGCTGCCCAAAATGTTTTAATAAATGTTTTCATTTATAGTAATTTTAGTGTTATACGTGTAAAAACAAAAAAGGTTACAAATTAATGCAACCTTTTTTAAATTATTTTGACGATGATTTTACTCTACTCTCGGTTCAGCCATAAAATATGGTGCTCCCTTGGGACTTGGCATTGTTTCTTGGTTATGAATATATCCGTATTTGATAGACATATTCGCTCGATGATTTAAGATACTATTTTCGACTGTTTCACGCATCATTTCAAGCTCAATGATTTTGTCGAAATCTTCTTTATCAAATTTAAATTCTGTTAACATATTATTTATTTAATGGTTTGTACTGTATCGTTGTTGATGATCTTATCGTTGTTGATGATCTTATCGTTGTTGATGATCTTATCCATGCCAATGTTTGTGATATCAATTTTTTCTGTGCTTGTTTTCAATGTATTATAATAATTATCACGATCTTTTGTCAAAATTTCAGTAAAATATCCAGACTTAATACTAGGAATGAATGATACGTTAATATTACCATGAGCAATTAATATGAAGTTTATATTAGAGGCACGTTTGAATATTATTTGATAGTGGCACATACTACCAATTGCTCTTTCAATGTCGGGACTGTTGTTAGCATCGCAATAATCTGCCAAATCGTCGCCCTTTTTAAACAATCTAATTAAATCAGGAATACTATCTGATGGTATTAGTTCTGCAAACTCATGAGTCCCAAAACTAATTGACTTATGTCTGTCAGCATGATAGTTTACGCCAGATAAATTTTTGCTAATTGATTTTAATGCTTTCAGTTGATTGACCAGTGGAGGTATAAAAGCATAAGCGATTCCGAAATAAATTGTTAATGCAACAATTAGGAATCTGTGATGAACTATATCATCTATAAATTTTCTAGCAAGGCTTCTTTTTTGCTCACTGCTTGAGTTATCACTAATTAATTTTGCCATAACGGTATATTTTTACCACATTCACTTATTTATTGATCACAATATGTTAAAAATACTTCAATATTCACACATTTCACATATTTAATATAAATAGTGCCATTTTCATAGATGTTAATTATTTTACACTTATTTTTTTATAATAGTCAATAATCTCAGCCTCAGACGCTGAGAAATAAGCATGTCGAGTGTCAGACCTAATGACGCCGCCTTGCTTCGTCACATATTTAACATATTCAGGCACGTCAAAAACGTTAATAACTACTAATCCGTCTGTTAGGTTCTTAGTGTCATCGTCGAGGTATAACGCAACCTTTACGTCCCGAATACAATCATGTGCCCATGCTCCAGCGTAAAAATCATGCTTATAATCATAAGTGTCATTATCATTCATTTTTATAATGCTGATCAAACATGGGTATTCAATGATTTTTAATACGTCTTCAAGAATCGTACTATAATCGTATTTAAGAGTTATTGTTTTCATAATATGTTACGTCTCCATTTAATGAATTCCCAGATAGACATTTTCGACAACTTAACCTTCAACTTTTCGTTTCCAGCAAAATATTCGTCATTCTGCGTAGTTAAACGTTTAATATCTTTCATAAGCACTTCATTTGCATTAGCTATTTCTATCACAGCATCTTCCATTGAGATATATGATAGTTTTTCATCGGAATATCGATTTTTCTTGATCTTAAATACGAAACCATCTTCAAGATTCCTTTTAAAATCCCTCAGCTCATTATATTTTTCCAGAGCTATTGTTGCCGATTCGACAAATTTCTTCTCGTCACTCATAATCGTATTTGATTAAATTAAATTTAATTATTGTAAAAAACACGTGACCCTTTGTACCGATCTCGTCATATATTGTTACATTTTCTGGTTGGCTATCATAGCAAGAAACATCCGAATTCCAAATTGAATCCCTCAATCCTTTTTTAAATTCGTCGATGTTTGCTATTGTAAGAGGCTGCAAATAGCATATAAGTTCAGCTGGCATATACTTTTCTTGCAGTGACTGACCAAATTTCCTTGAAGCCAAGAATTCTGATGCATATGACTCATTAGTCATATTACCCCATATTTTTTCGGCATATAATCCTTCAAGCCTTTCATATTCAATTCTATCTTCGTCATTAACTTTTATGACCTGAGTAGTAGCACCCTGACAATAAATATCCAGTGTCGGCAGAAACCTGTGGACGATATACTCGCCGACATAAAAGCCAAATTGAAATTCCGATGATGTTCTGTTTGTTTTCATATTTTCTTATACGATTAAACTCTGAAAAAGTTACACAATTTTAATTAATTGCGACTGGTTAAACCATTTGAAGAAGCCAGTTGACTCAATGCTTGCATGGATATAGCCTTCACCATGATAGCCGACACATGTTTCGCATTCATATAAAACCCAATTACCTAGCTTAATATCAGTGTTTTCTGTTACAAATTTAACGAAATCATCAATAGAATCCTTGTGTATGCTTAATTCACATGTCACGCAGCCATCCTTTTCGTCGAATTCCTTGCTCATTGCAATGATATCTTCTTTAATTTTCTCTATTGACATAATTATTTCTTTATTGCATTTTTAAATTTAAGGCGTTCTTTCTCTGTCAACTCATGACCATTTCTGCCTAAATGAAACTTGAAACAATACTCGCATCTGTAAGCGACCACTTTATGAATTATATGGTCGCCAGAGTTTACTTTCTTAGCTTCCTTAATAGCTTCTTCTAGTGTGTTGAATGCTCTTTTCTTTTTAAAAACAGGCATTCCATTTTCGTATCTTTCAATTGTATCACACGTCATAAAGCGATCCCCTCTTGGCATTAATTGTTATGTTAAACATTTGTAAGGCAATATATAAAAAGAAATCTTTGTCGCAAATTGATACTATATTTGCGACAAAGATTTAATCGTTCTTTGGAATCAGCGCATCCAGAAATGAATGATCGGCAGTAAAGGTTGGTGCGCCAACACTTTTCCACTTACTACGTGTAAAACTGGACTGCTTAAATTCAGCACCCTTAAATGGTGTTTCGAATTCTTCTTCGACTTTCATGATAACCCTACCATTTTTTAATTTAAGGTCAAAATCATTCCAGTTCACGCCTTTTTGAAAGCACATTTCTTGCATTTGATTCGTATTTACATTCATCAATTCCTTGTGACTGAATAGAGATTGTGCAACTGAGCTAATACTGTTACGCACAGTGTCATTTTGACGCCAAATAAAAGCATTTGAGACCTCTGTAGCTGTTGGTAATGTAAACACCCTACTGTCGAAAGTGGCAAGTTTAAAAGCCTTTAAATCATCAGATATTTGAATATCTATGTTCGTTTTACCTTGAACAATTTTATCGCTATAGTTAGCAAAAAAGCCTTGTAGCCTAAGCTGATTAAATTTAGCCGTAGCGAGACTTGCAGATATGCTTGTAATCTTCTGAATGTTTCCATCGAACCACGCATCAGACGTTAAACTGTCAAAGTCTGTTACCAATATGGTAATTTCATCAGATTGAACGAAAGCAAGTTTAGCACCCTGAATATTCTTGCAAAGATAGATTGCAGTTTCATCCATATCATTGACCAACTTCATATCAAAAGGTCTGATAAGTCCTTTGGTGTAAGCACTAAAGCATTTTCCATCAATTCTGATCATAGTGTATGTGCGTCTTGGCAACAGATATCTTGTTCTATTTTCGTAGTTGGATTTAATCCTGTCTCCTAATGAATCTTTTTTGTTTCCCATTGTATTTAATTGTTAAATTTCCAAATAAAATTTTTATATTTTTTTCTAAGTCCTCTACAACATTCTGAAATACCTGTCGCATTAAATTTCAATTCCCTTTTTATGTCTTGTCCTGAATTCCAAGTTTTTATGAGTTTACCATTTAAATTATATTGACAAATTTTCTTTTTTGTAATTATCGGTTTCCATTTAATATCATTTGTATCAAAATAATTCTTTATTGCTTTGATCGGTACGCCATATTTTTTACATAGTTCATATATTGTGACGTCGTCCTTAATAAAATCCGCTGTTATTAAAGGATATATTTCGGAATAATGATTAACGCCATTAATTTCAATATTTTTATTTTTATACTCAACGAAATCCCATTTATGTTTATAGTCATTTATAGGACATTCGCCAATAAAGTTCAAAAAATGCTTTACCTTATTTCTGGGTATTCGTATTAGATATTGATCATCTTTTTTATGTAATAAGTTTGCACTAAAGTCTTTTAGTTTTTCGCATAAAAATTCAACGTCTTTTTTTATGAAAGAATTCGTATGCAACTTCACAAAGCCTATATTACTTTCAAGCTCGCCATCACCGATAAACCAGAATAATAGTGAATTATTATTAATATCTATATCCTTTGGAACAATTTTAATTCTGTTTATATAAAACCTTTTTTGTTGTTCTGTAAAAAATGGTAATGATTTGGTTCTAAAATAATAATGGACATATGTTTTATTAGTTCTTTTATCATAATATTCGCCTCTTTTTATTGTTTGATAATTATCACTACAATATTCTTTGAAAAATGAGTGAACATATTCAGTGTGCTCTTTTGAAGAGGATAAATATTTAAAAGATGCGTTTATGCCCCTTTTCGGCAATTCTAAATGTCCATCACCTAATAAGCAGCCCTCTAAAATTTTTAGTATATTTGTGTAATTATTCATATAGATATTTTATCATAAATACACACGATTTAAATTTATTGATGATATCTTCCGCCAAATCCGCTATTGGTCGGCACGACTTGCGTCCAACCTTCATTATCGTCATTGAATTCAGGACGCAAGTCTGGGTCTGGGTGAGCTATTCTGCCAGCGTAATCCTTTGCAAGCTGCTCTTGTTTCTCTTCGAGAATGTCCCAATTATATGATTTATATGGGACTTCTTTAACTTTAACGAATACTCTATTGATATGACCAACTGGTAGGGTATCACTAACTTCAACCTCACTAATTGTTGCCAAACCACCAGCGACATCATCCTCGCCTCTGTATACATATATCGCACCTGCGATGTATATTTCGTCTCCAACTTTAGGCATTTTTTTCATAGCTTTTTTCTTAGTTATACGTAAAATAATATGAAAGGTTACAACTTTAAACCATTCGGCTCAATCTTTTTTGAAATCCAGTGACCATGTGAATTGTTGACAGCTTGTCTAAATTCAGGTCTAACGAACTTGGCAATTGATCTTCTGAAATCAATATAATTGAATTCATCGGCAATCCTGATCACATAGCCCTCATTTGTAAGCCTATGAGGTTCAAACGCTGCGATGATCTTATCCTTATTATAGATTCCATCGTAAATCACTGGAACTAATTCCAAACCCAATATCTTTGAATACTCAACAGTTTCATCCCAACACATGCAAGTATTGTCACTCCACATGGAGAACATCATAAAATATGAAGGTAGACTATCGTATTTAACGGAATGTTGAGCATAAAGATTTTCGCCACAAATTCGCATGTTATCGTCAAGCATGTAACCGATCTGTGACCATAAGCCTTTCACCCAATTCCTTGTCTCATGAGAAGCATTTTCCAATGATCTGGCATGAATGTAGTCGTTATACATGGTAGTGTTTTCCCCATCCATTTTCAAAGTGGCTATTACTCTCTTGCCTATAAAGTTACTATCGTCCTTAATGATTCGATCATCCTTTAGTAAGTTACTCCAAGGTAAATGATAGGTTCGTTGATACTTAACATATTTTTGAAATAAGTCTAAAACGTTACCTTGTTTCAATATTTTTTGAACAGATTCATCGTAAAACAATTCACCCTTAATACGTTGTTCAGTAGGTAGAATAATATTACCCCACTTATCGTAAGTTTGATCGCCATAGAAATGCTCTGGAATTACAATATTTGTTATGCCAGCTTTCAATCTTATTTCGTCACAACTAAGCGTAGTTTGCTCAGCCTCAATATGATGATTGAAACATAAAGATGCTCCATTGTCGAAGAAATATCCGCCATTATCGAACAGCCTTCGCTCTAAGATATGATGCGCATCCATAGCAGGTTTGCCACAGATAACACATTTATGGTTATCTCTGGCAAACACGCCTTCTCTGAATTCGTCTCTTGTCATGGTTTATCTTTTAAAGATTCGATAATTGCTTGCCAATCATCATATTCCTTACAGTGATCATTGAACTTAATAAAGCTAAAATTATTGTACTCAACGTAGCCAACTGATTTTAAGAACTCTGGCAACACTGGATTATGAACGTTTTCGACCATGATTAGCGGAAAAATATTAATACTCTCAGCATGTGTTAGAAATTCCTTAAAAAGTCCAGTGTGTTGATAATCTTCTTCAACATCGACAGTTGCAATATCCAGACATGTTTGATAATGCAAACTTGACTGAATATGATGATAGTTACGCCAACTTTTTCGAACATATACATTCATATGCGTAAAGTATATCCATCTGTTTCGATCAGATGAATCGAAAAAGTTTTGAAGTAGGTCTGTCATGACTAATTATCAATAGGATTCAACAAAGCTTCGTCGCTGGCTTCCAATCCCCATTTCGATAATACTTGTACGCCGCCATTGCAATACCTGAAAACGATTGGGTCTTTCACTTCTTGCTTCGTGATATTCAGGAATCCAAACACGCCATTTTCTGACAAGCCTGTTAAGTCAAAGTGGGACTTTGGCGCACAGATGAATAAGCCGTCGAAATGTTCAGT
>Ga0302284_1000103_pt1 | contig 45457 bp, 45 predicted proteins | sample III_Fen_E2_1_FD_198760 | JGI IMG/M metagenome (GOLD analysis project Ga0302284, IMG submission 198760) | Peat permafrost microbial communities from Stordalen Mire near Abisko, Sweden - III_Fen_E2_1 | ecosystem: Environmental > Terrestrial > Soil > Wetlands > Permafrost | place: Sweden: Abisko...
ACAGTGTTAGTGTTATTACTAAATTAGATATTTCCCTTTACGTGTGTACAGTGTTAGTGTTATTACTAAATTAGATATTTCCCTTTACGTGTGTACAGTGTTAGTGTTATTACTAAATTAGATATTTAAAAATTTAAAATTATATGTATAAAAATATAAATAAAGATAAAAAAAAAATATAAAGTATTATTGTAATTATTTGTAAAAAATATTTAGATTCAAATAAAGTAGAATAATTGTATCTATTGTTATTAAAAATAAAGCTATCTATTGTTTTTTTTGTTAAATACTCAATCATATATTTCTCACCGAAAAAAATAGCGCTATAAATAAAAACATTTCTAATAAAAATTTCAGATATATTTTTTAATATAAAATCTAAATATAAACCTGATTGAATAAATTTAAAGAACTTAAATGTTATTAATTTATTTTTTAACATTATTATTAATTAATTTTTAAGTTATAAATGTCTTTTAATTTTTTTTTTCTTTCTTCTCTTTTTTTTGAAAAAAAATCTTCATGTTTTTCAATTATAAAAAAAGTGTATAAAAACAAAAACAATCAAAAAACAATAGCAAAAAAGGCTATAAACTGAGAAGTAACTAAAAATAATGTATGTAATATTTCGTATATTCAATATAAAAATTTTGCAGGTAATACAGTAAATATATAATAGGTTGTAGAAGAAGTGCTTAATAATTCATTCATACCGTCAGTTTGATTTTCACTACCAATCAATGCATTATTAGTTATTTCAAATTCAGCAACGTAATGAGATAAACTTAAAAATGTTATAAGCATCAATACTATTCTAACTCACTGAGCTAATATTCTAGTGTAAAAAACAACGCAAGCAATATAATCAAATATAATTTCTACAAAACTATTAGGATTTTTACCGGCTCCTTTTAAATAAGCTAAGAAAAAAATACCTAAATCGTACAAAATTAAAGTTGGCATTCCTAAAATAAATATAAACATTATAATTAATGAATAGTAACTTAGTATTAAAGAAGATTGAGAAATTATGCTAGTTCATGCGTGTATATAAAAAAATATACCAAATACATAAGCCATAATAAAAACTAAACCTAAATAATCATCAATAGATGTTATTTCTTTTTCAGCTTCAACAGTACCACTAGCGGCTAAATAATCGGCATCAATTGTATTTTCTTCAGTATTTGGATTTCCATAAAAACTAAATAAAATTGTTATAAAAGCTGAAAATATTAAAAAAAAAACAATAATGTCTATATACAAAGTATGCGCTAAGATACAAATATCGGGGTTTGATTTATCAAAATATATAAATTCAAATACACCGCTATAATATTCTGCAAAAAAAGAATTAACTTGATCAACATGTCAAACCAATTCTGGATGATATAATCAAATTAACGCATTTTCTCTAGAATGTAATAACATTCTAAATCAATCAGAACTAAATGGATTGTGGTTCATTAAATTTATAAGGTATTGGTCTAGTATAACGGCGTACAGTAATTGAAAAACTGAAATAGAAAATGTTAAGGCTCAATATTGATTAAAAAAAATATCATAACTTTCATTTAATTCTGATAGATCCTCTCATAAATATCAAATTTTAAATTCATAGGACAATAGTGATTCTGTAGACGAATATATTCATTCTACACCATTTAAAAATATTTCACCTACGTACTCAGTTACATTTTGATGTGCAGAATTTTCGTCAAAAAATTCTGTATTAGATTCTATATCTGATGCATAGGTAAAAAATATAGGATTAGACTCTGAATTTAAATCACCCTGAGCTGATAAATTATTCGAATTTAATATTATTTCTGTTGTTAATGCTGTGTTTTCATATGATTTATCAAATAATGTAAAACTATCTACTGAAGGTATTATAGGTTTTTCTACACTATTTAAATCATTGTATAGGAGTTTTAAAGGACTTACATAACCCATTTAATTAATTATAGAATTACAGCAATTAAATAATAAATAATTATTGCAAATACTATATTTTTAAAAAAATTGACACTTGATTTTGTAATGTATCTAAATGAAATAAAATAAGTTCTAAAAATATGCATTAATTCTTTAAACATTTAATTAATGTAATATAGATAATAAATAAGTTATATAAATTTGTAAATTAATGATTAAGTTAAAATATATTTTATTTATAAATAAATAATTATATATAAATGCAAAAATTTAAAAATTTAAGAAATTAATTTTCAATTGAATAATTTTAATAAATATATAGGTAAAATTTTTTTATTTAAATATGATAGATTTTTTTTACTATTTAATTTATCGATTAAAAAAAACGTCATAGTTCTAAAATCAAATTGAAATGCTCTTGAAATTTTATTTTTATAATGTAATACTTTATCTGAAAATCTAGAAATTCTAATTTTACGTTCGTTAAATTCAACTTTGTGTTTTAACATTCTTCAATTATATCTTTTATAATTTCTCATACTAATTTTTAATTTTTTTTTTATTTTTTTTTTTAGTTTAAATATAAATTTAGACATTATTAATTCAATAGAGTCACCTTTATATAAAAAAAAAAACGGATTCAATTCTTGTTTACCATTTAAAAATACAAATCCAGATTTTATAAAAAAATTTGAATTTCTATAAGTATAAGCGTATTTTAATTTTATAATAATGTTCCTTAAAGAAAATTCGTACATATGAACTCTACTATTTATATTTAATGTAGAAATAGATCTTATATGCCTTTTAATAAATTTAGAATTGTGTTTACATCTAAACTTATTTATTTTATATAAGGATCTATTATTGCTTAAGTATCTAATATATTTTCTTTTTATATCATATAATCTATGCAATCTATCAAATCTTCTAGAAGTTTCAAATATTGTATGCAAATTTATCATATTTATATGTTTTTTTTGTTTTGTTTTATATTTAGCATGTGAATTTAAAAAGTAAAATTTAAATTTTTTTAATTTAAATTTTTTTTTAAAAAAAAATTTTTTTGATAATCTTGCTTTTAATTTTGCTAACATAAAAAATTTAGAATCTCTTCGTCTAAAAATAGAAAAATACTTTAAAAAAAATAAAAGATAATTTATTTTAAATTTATTATTTTTTAAACACATAATTAAATTAGATATTTTTCTAAATTTTTTTATTTTTCTAAATTTTTTTATTTTTTTTTTATATTTACGTAATGTAAAAAATTTTTTAATTTTTTTTTTTTTTAATTTTTTTTTTATACGCTTTACTTGTTTTTTTAATGTTAAAATAAGTAAGTTAATTTTAAAAAAATAAAATAAAAAATCTTTATAAATTAAACTTGTAACATTTAAATGATTAAATATAATGCATAAAATAGAATAGTTAAATTTTTTAATAATTTTTTTTAATAATTTATTTTTTTTTATTTTCAATGCTCATTTCGTATACAATTTTAAATTAAAAATATTTATTCTCAAGATGTTTTTTTTTTTTTTTGAGGTTTTTTTTTAACGATTATTTTCTTTTTTTTTTGAATTATTTTAATTTTATTATCTTCATCTGATAATATTACCTTTACTTTATTTTTTTCTTTTACACTTAGTGAACTATTAGGTCTCAAATAAAAAATAGTAAAACCAGGTTCAAAACCTAATGTAAAAACATTTTTTTTTAAAAGCGCTTTTTTTTTTCTAGACAGGACTTTTTTTCTCTCAAAACCATCTATGTAACCTTTAGACATAGAAATTAAATCAATTTTAAACATGCTATGTTCATTTTGCATTAATTTTAAACGTTTATTTCTAGCTTGTAATCATTCTTTTTTTCACTGTAATTTTCATATATAATTTATTTGCTCAGCTAAATAAATAGTATTTAACGTATTTATTGACAAATTACCATATATTCTCTTAGCTATCTCTAATTTAAACTTACGTAAATTTAAATTGGATCTATAAGTAGATCAAGCATTAGTTCATGTTCTTTGACCTCTTACTGGTAAACCCTTGGAGTGTCTAAGACCCCTGTAAGTATTTAAAAAATCTAAAAAAAAAATATTAGAATTATGTCTAGATTTTATATTTCTATTTTTCGTACAAAATTTAATTAGGATGGATTTAAATTTTTTTCATTCAGCGTCTTTGTGTGATATTATATTATCCGAGTAATATTTTTCAAATCTATCGTATATTATTTTATATGTATAATCGCTTCAACCATAATTTTTATTTTTAGTACTAAAAAAATCGGTATCCTTATTGAATATGTAACCATTTATTTGAAAAAATTCTTTCATATTTTAAAATTTAAATTTATAATTATTGCGTTTAAATTTATAATTAAAATAATCAAATCTATACGTTTTAAATAATTTATTAAACAGTTTAGAGTTTTTATATTTTTTAAATAATTTTAATCTTTTAGTACTACAATAATTTATAATAACTATTGTTCAACCTTGATTATTATAAAATAATATTTTACCGAGATAAAAATTTCTCATATTTCATTCTTTCCTTAATTTATTTATATTTATTTTTTTTCTACCTTTTATACCTTTAAATCCAGACTTTAGTATACGTACCTTTAATATACAGTAATAGTATAAATTTTCGTTTAGAAAATAATATATAATATCATGCAATAAAAAAAAACTAAAACTATATTTTTTATATAATTTTATACTATCCCAAACATTAGATCAATACATAGAAATACCTGATTTATTTAATAAAGCTAAACTTTTTAAACCCATTTAATTAATTTCTAAATGTCTTAGATTTAGTTTTAGATTTAGATTTTTTAGGAAATGTAAATGGTTTCTTGGTTAATATAAACTCACCAAATTTAAAACCTAAATGGTAGTCTAATAATTTTATAACTCTATATTTTTTACCTTTATGAATATAAAATATATTACCTATAAGTGATTTTGGTATTGTAGATGATTTATTCATAATAATGGAATTTTTTTTTTTAATATTAACTCCTATTGATTCTTTAACTACTCTAGACATAGTTGATTTAGATATAAAGTTTAATCTTCAAGTTGATCTACCCATTAAATTAAATTATTTATTTATTTTAGTTACTCAACCCCAAGGTGACATTTCTGGTTGATTAGTTTTTGTTCTTCCACCATGAGGATGATCAACTGGATTCATAGCTATACCTCTTACAGATGATTTATAACCTTTTTTTCTATTTATACCTGCTTTACCTATACATGTAAATTTGTTTAAAAAATTTGAATTTCTACCTACGGTAGCAGTTGAATCACCACTAAATATTTTTTTGATACCAGTCGGTAACCTTAAAATAAAAATATTTAATTCTTTTATTTTTTTAAATATTTTTAAATACGTACCAGCAGATTTACAATATTTAGATCTGTTGGAGTTAATGTCTATTATATTAGAGAATATACATTTTTTAGGTGCAAATTTTAATATTATAAAACTTCCTAAAATATTTTTAAAATTATATGATAATCGCATTGAACCGTCTATTGTTTTAGTGTAGTCTCCTATAAATAAACCATAAGATAATTTTATATATGATAAGGATCCGGTTGCATATTTTATTAAACCTACAAAACATGATCCTCTATCAATATAATTTAATGTTGTTATTATTGCTAACGAAGTTAAAGCATTTCTATTAATATTTATACTTATAAATTTATTAAACTTATTTCCTCCTCTATGTCTAAGTATAATACGTCCATTATCTGATCTACCGGATTTATTATTATATTTAAAAAAAAAAAAATTATATTTTTTTATAAATGGTGACATTTTATATATATCTTTTTTAAATCTTAAGGATGGTGTTTTAGGTTTATAATTTTTTAAAAACATTATTAATTAATTTTTAATAGTAAATTTTTCATTAATATTAAATAAATTTCGTTTATTATAGATAGAGAAATAAAAATATTAGTGTTAAAAATATCATAAAAATTTGATACTAATTTATTATTATTTACAAACTTATTATCATAAATAATACATAATTTTTGTAAACTATTTGCAACCAGTAAATTATTTTTAGTATATATTGTTTTCTTTAGTTTAAAATTTATAATATAATTATTTTTATCAGAAAATTGAACTAACTGGTCATCATACTTTAAATTCAAGCCATTTGTAATATAATTAAAATAAATATTATTATTTATATTAAAATTTAATAAGGTTTTTATAATGTTATGTTTACAACATTTATTAATTTCATATAACGATTTTAAATATCTTGCGCTATTTAGCAGTATACTGAAATTTTTATTTTTAAAATTTTTTGCACGTATTCAATGCTTCAATTCTTTTTTATGTTTTAATTTAAAATTATTAAATTGTGATATCTTTTTTATTATATTTTTTCTCGCCTTCATTTATTTGTCTATACAATGATTTTTGTAGTTGTAAAACTCCAAACATTAAAGCCTCAGCTGTTGGCGGGCAACCAGGAACATAAATATCTACGGGTATTATTCTATTACAACCCCTAACTACTGAGTATGAGTAATGGTAATAACCACCTCCGTTAGCGCAACTACCCATGGATAAAACTCATTTAGGATCTAATGTTTGTTCGTAGAGTCTTCTTAAACCAGGTGCCATTTTATTAGTTAATGTACCGGCAACAAGTATCATATCTGACTGTCTAGGTGTAGCTCTGAAAATAACACCGAATCTATCAAAATCATATCTACTTACAGTAGCGTGCATCATTTCAACTGCACAGCAAGCTAAACCAAACGTTAATGGTCAAAATGAACCTTGTCTAGCTCATGAAACAACTGCATTTACAGGAGTTACTATATAATCTACTCTCATATATATATATATATATGTTATACTCTAAATTTTCTTCTTAATTTTTTTTTTTCGTTGTCAGGCTTTGGTATACCATATCTAGATCTTCTATTAAACCTATTAAGTACCCTAGAAAAATCATAGACACCTCTAACGCATGTATACCTAACACCAGGTAAATCTCTAGCACCACCACCCCTAACTAAAACAGACGAGTGTCTTCTTATGTTATGTCCTATACCTGGTATATGTGCAGTTAATCTTTTTTTGTTCACTAAAATAACTTTAGCTACCGGTCTTCTAGCAGAATTTGGTTTTCTAGGTGTTACTATTCTGGCTCTCATAACGACTCCTTTTTTTTGTGGATTTACACCTAATATTCTAGCTCTAAGTTTTCTATGTAAATTACCTTTTAATTTGTTAATGCATATCGATATCAATATAAAAATAAAAGAATACATTTTTTTTTGATTATATAAAAATAAACGAAGTAATATAGTTTAGTATAATAATTAAGTCACTTAAAAATAAAATACCAAATATATTAAAAAAATTTAAAATAATAGCATTTAAAGTTAGCGAATAATTTATATTTATATAATAATTTTTATAATTTAAAATAGATGACTTTGTTTTTTTTACTACGAACCTTAAATTTTGTATATAAAAATACATACCAAAAATATTTAATACTGTTACTATTACTATTAAAATATATTGTGATTTAAATGTTAAAAATAAAATGGCTAAGAATTTACCTGTAAAACCTAATAAAGGTGGTATTCCAGCCATAGATAAAAGACTAAAGATTAAAGTATACATTAAAAAATTATATGAATTAAATTCTTTAAATTGGTTTAAACTTTTAAATTTAGATAAATTGCATAATAGTATCAATAATATTATTATGGAAAATACAAGTAAATAATTTATTATATTTAAAAAAAAAATCGATAAACCGTAGGATGTTTGATCACTAATTAAATTATAATCGTTTATAAACACTATATAAAATACATGAATAGAAGTATATTTCAATTATGAAAACCAGAGTCACCTAGAAGTCAAGTAAACTCAAAGCAAATTAAAACAATGAATGTTAATTTTGGGCCACAACATCCTGCTGCGCATGGAGTTTTAAGATTAATTTTACAATTAAATGGTGAAATAGCTGAGAGATTTGATCCTCATATTGGATTATTACATAGAGGAAGTGAAAAATTAATAGAGGACAGACCATATTTACAAGGAATGCCATATTTTGATAGATTTGATTACGTTTCTATGATGGTACAAGAACATGCTTACTGTCTAGGAATAGAAAATTTATTAGGTACCACTAATTACTCAGCTACATTTATTCAGGTAAGAACAATGTATGATGAATTAACAAGATTATTAAATCATTTACTTGCCGTTGCTTGTCATGCTTTAGACGTTGGAAGTATGTCATCTGTTTTTTGAGCTTTTGAAGAAAGAGAAAAAATAATGGAATTTTATGAAAGAGTATGTGGTGCGCGTATGCATGCAGCTTTTTACAGACCTAACGAAGTTAATTTAAATGCAATATCAACATTTTTGTTAGAAGACATATTAGAATTTAGTAGGAATTTTTTTACTACTTTAAATGAGATGCATAATATTCTTACATACAATAAAATATGAAAACAAAGATTGATAAATATAGGAACTTATTCTTTTCAAACATGTTTAGATTACGGTCTAACAGGTGTTATGGCTAGATCTTGTGGTATTAAAAGAGATATTCGTTTAAGTAAAACTGAAACTTATGCTAATTATTATTATTTAAACTTCAGGAGTTATGTAGGTCAACATGGAGATTGTTATGATAGATTTTTAATTAGGATGAATGAAATGTGCGAAAGTATAAATATAATAAATCAATCCATTAATAAAATATCAAAGTATAATGGTGTACAGAAATTAAATAAAGACATTAATAATAATGATACTTTTAGTAGACAAAGTACTATATTGCCACATTTAGTTTTAAATTACTTAAATAAAAATAACATAAGTTTAAAAAATAATAAAAATAACTATAATTCTATGGAAGAATTAATAAATCATTTTAAGTTTTGAAGTAATGGTGTAAAAGTAGAATCTGGATATACTTACCAATCATTAGAATCACCCAAAGGTGAATTTGGTGTAAGTATTTTATCTGATGGTAGTGCTAAACCATATAAATGTAAAGTTAGATCACCTGCTTATCATCATTTACAAGTCATGCCTAAAATAGGTAAGGGTCACTTTTTAGCAGATATAGTAACTCTTGTTGGAACTATTGATATAGTTTTTGGAGAGGTTGATAGATAATTATCATAAAGTTAATAATGTTATTTAAAAGAACAAAAAATGTTGTAAAAAATAAATATAAATGTATATATATATATAGAAATAAAATAAAAAATATAATTTTAAAAAGCATTTTTTTTAATAGAAATATAAAAATTATTAATAGGGCTTACGCGTATTTAATATTAAACAATAATAAAATAATAAATAATAAATACCATAAGATTTGTAAATTTAGTGGATATAGAAAAAACGTAAATAAAATTGTCGGTATTGGAAGACATGAATTAAATAGAAAGGCTATCTTAGGTCAATTACAAAATATTAGTGTAAACAGCTGATAATTATAACAATGAAATTAATAAAAATATTTATACCTTACTCAATAAATTATGTTTTATTTGAATCAACTAGCAATAATAAATATAATTTATATTTATATAACGATAGTTATTATTTTAGCTTAAATTCGATAAATAATTTTATTTATATTAATAAAGATTCAAATGTTATATTTATTAGAAGTGATAAATATAACAATTATAATATGCTAATGAATACGCAATTAAATAATTTTTTATTTAGTTGAGACAATATATTTTATAATAAAATAAAATTTACGGGAAAGGGTTTTAAATTTAAAAAAAAAATTAATAACTTATTTTTATTTTTTAATAGGGCCCATAAATGTTTTTTTATAGGTAACAATACTATATTAAAAAGACTAAGTAAAAACAAAGTTATTTTATTAAAAAATAATTTTAATCATTTAATTTGGGATTCTATGTTAATAAGACAAATTAGAAATAATAATATATTTACAAAAAGAGGATTAAGATTTTCTAGACAAACTGTATTAAAAAAAAAGGGTAAAACTGCATCAAAATAATTAATTAATTATATGAAATAATAAATTTATAACCTAACACACCAGTTTTTGTGTGTATCAAACCTTTTTTATATTTTAGTCTTAACATTTTAGTAGTTAGGCTATATTTACCGCATTTAACAACGTAATTTTTTTTTTTTGAATTTCCACCACCACTTATTTTACCACTTAAATAAAAAAAAAAACCTTCGAATTTTAAAATCTCAAAGTAATAAAACATAGACTTAGTTATAAATAATTTTAAATAGTATAAAAATCTTCTGTGATTTTTGTAATGCATTCCGTTCATAATTTTTAATAAAAGCCTAGCAAAAATATCAATATCTTTAGTACAAAAAAAAATTAATGATATTCTTATAAAACTTCTCAACGAAATTTTTGAATATCTTAACATTTTTTTTATTCTTCTTAATTTTCTTCTAAGAGCTCTAATAAATAAATTTTTTTTAGTAAAAAATAATATACCGTATTTATCAAAATTAATAGAGACTTTAGAATTTGTGGTGGATTCTATATACTTTTTTAATAAAACGTCTATAATAGACGTTTTTTGTAAAACATTTAAATTTTTAGCTTTAAAATTTCTTCTGATATTTGTAATTTTTTCAGGTTCTAAGGCTGGTTTTAAATTATTTTTCATGACTTGTTTTTTTAATACTAATGTATTTAGCATAGATATATTATAATTAGAATAGTATTTATTTAATGAAAAATCCTTATAAGATTCTATAGTACATATATTATCAAATGAATTAAATAACATAAAGCATTTAATTAAATAATGTAAATTATATAAAATATTAAAATTTAATTTAAAATTAAACATTAAAATATTATTTTTAAGAATTAATAAATTAGCAATATGTATATTATAGTATTTTAATAGTTTGAATATTTTAAAATAGGAACTGCAGTAATCAGTGCAATTAATAATTGATAAGTTTATTTTATTTAATGTTTTTATTGTTTTTATTGTTTTTATTAAATTTAACGTTTGTATAATTATTTTAAATTAAAAATATTATTTAGTATTTTAATCTTTTTAAATTTTCATTTTTTACGTCTATAACATTAAATCTTGTAGATCTGTAAAAACCGTATATTGAATGTGTTTTATATATAGGATGTCAAGTAATAAAACTACTGTCTATTAATAAATATAAATATATTAATGAATTATTAAAAATATAAGATTTATAGCAATTAATTAAAAATGAAAAAAACATTTTTAAATTATTTAAATTAAATGTAATAACGTGATAAAGTGAAGTATTTTTTAGTATTTTCAAAATATAATTAAGTCTTAAAAATTCAGAAATAATACTAAAGCTAATTACAGATTTATTATAAATTTCTTTATTATAGATACTTAATACTAATAATAGTAATAATATACTTAAATATACTGAATTAGTTAATTCTTCATCTAAAAAAAATGTATTCTTTAAATAAGAGCATATAAAAAAATTATCGCCTAATGATACTAAAAATGAATACAAAAAAAATCAAATATACATAGGGATTAAATTTTTATTTAAAAGTTTATAAGTATCTTTTAATATATTAAAAATCATTTGTGCCCAAGAATAGAATCGAACCAATGACCTTCAGGTTTTCAGCCTGACGCTCTACCACTGAGCTACTTGAGCATTATTTGTGTAAAAAATTAGCATTACTTATAATTATAGGAAAAATGTAGTAAAGATTATGCTTAGCATTAAAAAACCTAGTCATACATATATAAAATGTTTTCAATTTAATTGGGTAAGTTGATCAAATCTATATCTAGGTAATGTACCTCTAGTAGCAATAGCTATAACACAAAAAATTAAAACTTTAGTTAATAACACAAAATACGGCATTAATTAATTAATTACATAAAATAAACAGCAAAACCTAAAAAAAATGATAAGAAAACAAAAGTTTCAATAAAAGCAAAACCCATTAAAGTATTATTAAATAAACTTTCTGATTCCTCTGGGTTTCTTGAAACAGCAATATTAAAACCTGCGAATAATACACCTGTACCTAAAGCACCAAATGCAATTGGTAACATACATCCACCTAAGACGAGTGTTTTAACTGCCTTAACTAGTAACATGTAATTAAAAATTATAATTCCATGGCTTGTTCATAAATATAAATTTTTCTACAATATAAATAAGATTTTTTATAATTTAATAACATGTCTAGCATAGTATTTATAATTCTAGTATTAAATTTACTTGCCTGGTCTTTTTTTATAACAGTAGAAATATGTTTGAATGCAGTTTTCAATCTATTTTTATCTGATAGGTATAAAATTTTAAATAAGAGTAATTTATTAGTTTTTTTCTTGTGGATTTTAGGTATATTAAATGCTTTTATATCAAAAACTGGTTTATATATACTAATAATTCAATTTAATAATATGTTTAAGTTGTAAGCTTCCTCAGTAGTATTTAAATAATGTTTAAATTGATCCAGGAAAAAAAAACTTTCAAAATTTGAATTATTAGTAAATTTTAAATTTTGATAAATAGACGACATAGAATTTAAAACATTATTAATGGTATTTAATTTTTTACCGTTTTTTATTAAAAATGGTATAAAATATGTTAGCATAGAGTATTTATATTTCAATACAAAGCTACCTTTTAAATAATTAAAATTAATTAATTCTACCATACTTAAATAGTAATCTATAATTAAATGTCTATCTGTATTAAATTTTAGCTCTAATATATCACCACAGTAAGAACCATAAAAACCATCATCTATATTTGCGTTTAATAGATAATTTTGAAAAAAATTTAAATTCTTTAAATAAAACAGGTTATTAAATTTTACATTAGACGAAAATTTTAGCTTGTTTAATTTTAATTTATAAATTTTATTTATATATAATTTATCATTAGATATAATTTTTATTTTATTCAACGATATTGACTTTAATTGTTTCAATTATTTATTTATTATAAAATTATAGCAATAATTATTAATATAAATGCTATACTATTAATTATTGTACTGTAAGCTAAAAATGCCTTAAATAAATTTATATCAAATAGCATTGATAATATGTACACAACTCCAATCAATGATATTACAAGTAAAATAATTCATAAGTATAGCTGTAAAGAAGACAAATAATAAAGAATAGTAATGGAAAAATATAAAAAAAAAACTAAAAAATAAAAAGCTGTATAAAAAAAAATAGATAAAAATGGTAGTCCTTTATATAATTCTATTTTATATAATTGAATAGGTGCTATTCCCAATTTAATAATAAAACCTATAATTATAGTTAAGGATAAAAATAAAAAATAAATATTTGAATTTATGTAATTTAATTGGAAGTTAGTAGATATAATAAAATTTAAAACAGTTCATTCAGTTGTACCACAAATAGCGTATATAAAATAAATAGAAAAAACTATTAATACAGAACTAAAGAATGACGATCAGTATTGATAAAATAGTACATTTAAGTAATTTTTTGAATATATGGAAAAAAAATTATTTTTAAAATTTTTTGAATCAAAACTAATTTTACTAACAACAAACTTATAGAAAATAGAACAAGAAACTAATTCTATTACAAAAAAAAAAGTAAACATAGTATTAGCTAAAAAAATAACAGGTATAAAAAGCGTAATATTTATCAATGAAAATACATAATCAATAGAGTAATTATTACTTATTTTTATATGCTTATCAGTTAAGTATAGGAAATATGTACTAAAAATATGTACTATTAAAAATAAGTACAATAAATAGTTGTTTATTTTAAAATGTGATCATCAAAACGTGGATGAGTAACCATGGTATAAACACAAATATAAAATAAACATTAAGTTAAATAAAATATTTATTCTAATAATAAAAGAAGGGTTTTGCTTAACGATGATATTTTTTATGCTGATAGAATTATCTCAGCTGTTTTTCTTATTAATTAAAGATATATTATTTCTAAAAAATAAAAATCAATAATTAAACAAATTTAATAATAACGGTAAAAAAAAAAGATAATCAGAAACTAGTAACCCTAACAATATAAAATTAAAAGACAACTATAAAAGTCTGGTATAATTAATGAAGAATAGGAACAAAAATTATACACAAATATATTATAATTAAATATATATAAAAAATGTAATAAAAAAATAAATAACCTAAAAGGTTGATATTTTTTTATTGAAATTTTTTTAAAGAAATTACGTTTTATAAAATTATGTTTTTTTAAATTATTATCAAATATAATTAACATGTTGAAAATTTTAAAATTTAAATTATAAATATATTAGACGATATAGTTATGGATCTGGATACTTGAGTAACTAGTGCCGATTCGAAATAATTATAAGACTGTATTATTTTTTTATTAAAATTGTTAAAGTCTGCATGATTATTTATGTTTGGTTTTGTTTGTATATCAATATTAAATGTAAGAGACAAATAGTATCTATATAAACCTAAACTAAACTGTGCACTTTTACATTTATAAGGGGCTCTTAGTATAGAACCTATATGTTTTCTTTTTTTTATAATATGTATTTTAAATTTATTAAAATTCAATAAATTATTTAACAAATCAAGTGCTAATACAGTAAATATAAAATTTTTACAATAAACCTTATTATACTTTATTTTAGAAATTAAATTATTAGAGTTAAGTAATTTAGGGCTAAAATTCATTTTGTATCTGATATTAAATTTTATTTTATTTTTCAATTATTTTTCAATTAAAAATTTGCCTTAGATAAAAAAGCAAGTGGTAAATTTATTTTTTTTGATCATGTTTTAGTTAAATATTGCATACGATATTTATTGATATTTTTAAATTCAATTAATTTATAATATTTTGGTAATCTTATACATCATCTATATAGAGCACCCTTACCTTTTCCCATTCTTGAATTTTTAGATTTCTTAGTTAGCGGAGTATTCATTCTTAAAAAAATCCAATAGTTTTTAGAAGTAGGAATATTTTTTTTTTTAACTATATTTTTTATAAATTTTCTAAATAATTCAAAATATATAGCTTCGAATCTACAATTTTTTTGTAAAACAACCATACTATTACCAAAAATAAATCTATTATATCTTGTTTTTTTATAATTTCTTAATTTAAATGAAACTTGTTTCATGTTACTTAATTTACTAAACCTCAAAAATTACAAATTATTAAATTTTGCAGTTTAAATATTAATTTTTGATTTTATTATATTAATATATTTTTCTAATACTGTAAATAATTAATTTATAGCTACTAATAAATAAAAAATATAAAAAAATATTTATATAAAATATAGTATATTTATAGTATAAAATTAAATCTTTTTCGTTTCACGTAGGTAAATTATTAAAGGATGAAATTAGTTTAAAATTTATAACGTCTATAGTTTCGTTATAGGAGTGCAAATAATAATTTAAATAAATATTCTCTAAAATATTATTAAAGAAACGTGTTATTGAAAATGATAACTCAGTTAAATAGATCATTATGTTATCTACTAAATTATAATTATTAACGTATTCATATAAATTTGTATTATTTAATATATAACTAAAATTTATGTAATTAATTACTAATATAAATATAAATATAAACACAAAGCTATGAAATAGTCTCAATACCTTCAGTTGTAAAATAGTTCTATAATTAAAAATTAATATAAAAAATTCATTTAATATCGAGTATATTTTAAAATTAATAATTATTAATTTATTATTGAACACAGCTATGAATATAATAATTAAAATAATATATAGTGATAAAAATAGCTTAAAGTAATTTAATAAATTTAAACTATCTAAACCTAAATAGTTGTATAGTATAATAAATAAAATCAATAATACTATATATTTGTAAATACAAAATAATGCGCTATAAATTTTAAAATTAAAACTAAAAATATTGTAATTATTTGAAATGATTATAATTATAAATAATGATCCTATAAAAAAATAACTATAAAATTGAATAAATTCTGAAGAATTAATAAAATTATGTATAGAGTGTATTAAGTTATATCTAACTAAGAAAATAAATATAATTATTAATATTATATTATTTATAAATTTATTATAAAATTTTAACACAAATAATATATTTTGATGTAAAAAAAAAACTAACACCAGTAGATAATATAAGTTTATAATTTCAACTAAATCCCATTCTCATCAACTACCTCAATTTAATTCTTGAGTTGCTCATCATGAGCCAAGTATTATAGCAATAACTATAAAGCATATAGAACTATATAAAAAATCAATTGTCAGTGTCAATGAATACAGTAAGTACTTTAATAAATAAACGTTATTATAAAAATAATTATAAAAAAAATCATTAAATATAATTAATATTATAATATAATTAATTAGGAATAAATATATAAATATTGGATGTATAATAAATAATCCATTTAATAAATTTAAATTTATAGTGTATAAATTTTCGATTATTATAAAATTTACGCTGTTAAAATCATTTAAATTATGTATAATTAAGTAAGCTATTATTGTATATAAATATAGCTTTATTCTATTGCTTTGAATACAATAATAAAAGAATATAGTATACACAAATATATTGCTATTTAAATTCAAAAGTTGATTCAATAACAGTATGTATATATTATCTATTGTATACTCAAAATTTAATAAGTTTAAAATTAAATATAAAATTGAAATTAAAATAAATAGCTTATTTTTATTTAAAAATATAAATAAAGGTAAAAAAATAAAAATAAATATTAATAGGAGATCGTTATAAATTTAAATTAAAAATAATTAAATATATCTTTCATTTTTAACTATTCTTTTTTTCAATCTTCTCTTAATAGATCTTATTTTTTTAAATTTAGAATAACTATTAGGTATATTAAAATTATTAATAAAAAATAAAATATTAAAGTTAGTATTTAATGTTTTTAAAATAGAGTCTCTAATTGTATTTTTTTTTTTTAAACCCGTTATTTTAAAAACAGCATACTTATTTAAACCAAACTTAAGATTATTTTTTTTAAAAAAATTTAATAAAAACTCAACAAACAGTCTTTCACCTTTATCGGATTTTTTTTTAGATTTTTCACTTATATTTAATGAGGCAAGCACTCTACCAATACTTAAATTAAATATATTATTTTTAGATGTAATAATAGATAACCTAAACTGTTTACTTTTAAAATTAGTTACTATTAAATTGTATTTTTCAAATAAGTCAAAATTATTCATTGTTAAATTTTTAGTAAATAAAAAATTTATGTAATATAAATAGTATCAATTTCATATATTAGAAACGTCATTTTCATTACATGTTGCTAATCTATTAGTATGCAATAATTTAGATATTGTTATAGAATAGTATTTACCTAATAAATTAGATGACTTATCTATTTGTTGTATGTCTAAGTTATTAATTATATCGATAGAATATTTTCAAACAAAAGCTTCGTAAAAAAATGTATTTTTTTTTATATAATTTTTATTTAAATAAATCGGGCGACTAACAGGGCTTGAACCTGTGACCTTTAGATCCACAATCTAACGCTCTACCAACTGAGCTATAATCGCCTATGAAAAATAATTATTTATTCAGCAGATCAAGATAAAACATTATGTATTCAATCATAAAATAACGAGAGAATAATTAAAAAAATAAAAAAAAAAACTAGAAAAAATTCTGTTAATGAAACTAACGAATAATTAAATAATATAGGGTATAGTAATGTAAATTCAACATCATATAGTATTAAAAATACAGCTAACATAAAAAAATTAAAATTTATTTGTATATTTAATTCAGATATAGCTTTAAATCCGCATTCATAAAATTGTTTTTTAGTTAATTGTTGTTTATTTGTATAAAAATATTCAGCACCTCAAGTCAACAATCAAAAGATTATTAAAAAAATTAAAACGTTTTGTACTAAACTTAAAACTAATGCATCGCCCATTTAAAAATTACAAATTATAGTATAAATAGAAAATATAAATAGTAGTAATACAAAGTAAACTCTATTAAACACAGTATATTTAAAACAATAGCATTCACAGTTGTTAAGTTAAAAAACGTAATATTAAAAATTGAGCTTAAATAGCATTCAGTCGTATTAATAATATTAAAAACAAAATTTAATATAAATGTAAATATGTAATGATAAATAATTATATATATAAGTAGGACTATTAAAATGCTAAGTCATAAGTTTACATTATTAAAACCTAAAAGTAAAAAATTAGCATATAAACTTGTATTTGATGTAAGAAATATCGATAATGATATTAAAAATTTATATTTATAATTTAGTAATTTATATGTTATACCCAATAAATTAAAGTCAATTAATTTTTTCTATAGGAGATTTAAAATTTTTATCTAATATAGATTGACTATTATATTTGTTATTATTATCTATATCTAGTGATTCATTTAAATTTTTATATAGTATAGCTAACAAAATTCCTAGTGAAAACTCTAAACCAGCGACACCTAATATAAAAAACGAAACGCTTAATAGAGTTATATCACAATATATAGCACCTAATAAAACTGCTAGTGAATACAAAATAAGTCACACGAGTTCTGACATAAAAAGTATACTTATAAAATTTTTAGGCCTTAAAGATATTAAAATTAAAATAAATCAGAAAATTAATGATCAAAATGAAATTCAAGTTAACATTTAAAAATTTATATATTATAATTCTACAGTTTCATTTTTCAAAACTGTAACTTGGTTATTAAATATATTATAAAATACATCTTGCGTACCTTCACACTGAAATTCCTTTAATAATGGATGTTCTATTTTAGAATAATCTAATAATAATTTTCTCGTATCTGTTTTTCACTTATAATTTATACCATACATTTCACTAGTTTCTCTCTCCAGTCAATTAGCATTATTAAAAATTCTATCTATAGATTCTATCGATTTTGAAAGCTTATTTAAAATTAAAAACAATGTTATTTTATTTTTTAAAAAATAGTTATAATAATTATAAAAAACAATTATCTTGTTATTAAGGAAATAATTTTCTAAGCTATAAATGTCTAAATTATTGTCATTATTTACTAAATTATAGTTACTAGAATCTATAGCTGAATTTTCAATTAATGTTATGTTTGATAAAAGCAATTCTTTTTTTAAAAAAATATTTATAGCATAAAATCAATTGTTCGGTATTAATATCAATGAATGATTTGAATTTAATTTTTTTGATATTCAAAGTTTTGAATTTAATTTTTCAAATACTAAAAATAGTTGCACTGGTTGCATATATTTAACTTGCATATATTTAATTAATTTTTATAGCTACTAATTTAATGTTATCATTTTTTTATCTTAGGTCTTCAGTCAATAGATACTGAATCTATTCTACTATCTTCAAACATTTTTCAACCTTCTTTTTTATATTGTTTTTCATAAACAGACGGAAATACTCAATCCGGTGTCTTATCTCTCAAACCGCAACTAAACTCCATAAGTACTAATTTTAATTTTTTTAAATGTACAAGTTCTTCTTTGTCATCAAATTTTGCATGTGCGTTTAACTTTCAATCAATACAAAATGCTTTATATTTTCTACCTCTAAATATTAAACCTAATAGATGATTATGTTTATAATCATTATTAAATTTAAAAATATAAATATTAGAATAAAAATAATCAAAAAACTTAACAAAATTGTGAGCACCATTTAAATGTGTAAACTTACATGAAAATCTATATATTATAGGAAAATGATCAAAGTAACAAATTTGCATGTTAGTTAAATATATTAGTTTTTTAAATAAATATATGTATGGTTTATCTCATCAGTCTAGCTTTCAATTAAATATATTTATTTTCTTGTAGCAATAAGTTCAATCTTCTTGTCACCCTTGATAATCAAATATGTTAAATTCTCTGAGCATATTTTCCTTTCTAGACATTAATCTACAAAATGCAGTAAACTTATATAATTCAATTTCCTTATCTCTTTGAAATATAAATATAATTTTTTTTTCTCAACGCTCGGCTTTATTATATAAGATTTTAAAATTTTTTTTAGGGATTCTTAATTTTTGACGCATACTTAAATATTTTTGTTGATCTTGGTATAAATATTTAGGTGTTGTTCATAGCATAGAGCATGTAAGAGGTCATAAGTCTACTATTTGTCTGAAATATCACGCCATAGTTTTTTTTGGTATTTTATGCACTCTCATATCTAGATATAAAAATAGTATAAATAGTGACTGCGTACCGTACCATATTAATTTACCGTCACTAATTCAAATTAATAAATACACTAATAAATAGTAGCAAATATAATATCTAATTATATATTTATAAAAAATTTCAGAAACATATAAAGGAAACGCAACAAACTTTTTGTCGGATTTTTTAAATTCACGACAATAAGTTAGCACTCAATTTAATGTTATTAATGATAATATTAAGTCTATTATTATATTTACAATAAATGGATTAGGTATAAATAATGTATAAAAAAAATAATAACATTCCGGTGTTTCAAACTCAATTAAATATTTTTTTATAAAATTTAATATGTAAGTTACTGTATAATTTTGATTGAACTTTAAAGACATATAATAAGAATAAGTATAAATATTATATTTACAAGATAAGTATAACATAAAAATGCAAATTAATTCTGTACATTTTAGTCTTGCTAACTCTATTATATATATGTATATAGGATATTTTATATATTTTCACCTAGCTGCTTTAAAATTAGCATATATATGCCTAAATGCACCTTGTTTTATAACATATATAAAAAAAAAAAAAAAAATTAATAACGATATTAAATAAAAAAAATTATATATTTTGTAATTAAATATACTTAATAAATTTAATTTAATTGCTATTACAAAACCTATGCTATCAATATTTAAATAATTTTCTAAAATTAATTTAGTATATAATATTTTATGTGTTTCTATAAAAACTGGAAATACAATCATTGTTCAAAAAAAATAACCAAAAAATCTATGCACCGAGCGAGATCATTTTAAAACTAATAATATACCTAATACACTAATTGTAATTATTAAAAAATTTCAATTTATAAATAGTTCTGTTATTGAAATTCAGTATTTATATTTAAACCTAAATATAGATATATATTTTAAATAAATGTCAAAATAAATATAATCTACAAAATATCTATTAAAAAAGTATGATATTAAAAACGTAATATAAATAGTTTTACTATAAGTAGTATTTAATATCAAAAACATTAATTTTTTAGATTTTTTTAGTAGTAGTTTAAATAATAATATGAAATTACAGTAACTAGCGTATAAAAATATAAACATTTTTTTGTATTTTTTAAACAAAACATTGAATGATAGTGATATGTCTGATATAATATAATTAATTATAAAAATTGGGTAGTATAAATTAATTAGTAAGTTAATAGCAAGTTTATAATCTATATTACTACAACTTAAGTTTCATTTAAATAAATGACTAGTGTACTTATATTTTAATTTATTTATTTTTATGTTTAGAGTATGACTTTTTATTTTTTTTATGTCTCTTATAACGTTATTAGGGTAACTAATAAGTATTAATGCGCTTAAAATACTATTTAAATCGTAAAATAACTTTATTAAATAACTGTATACTATATTATTTGTATATAATATTTGGAGTTCTTTAGTATAAAAATATACATAAGTTTCTAAATAAATAGAAAAATCATATTTATAATAGTTAGTTATATATAAATAGTTTACAAATTTGTTATTTAATGCATAAATAAAGTTTGTAATATTTAAACGTAACTCTTTAAAATATATAACATATCGATTTATTATAATTAATAAAGTATCATTTAATTCATTTTTTATCTCTATAGGAGTATACTGTTTTTTATAATATTTTTTTATATTACGTCTATAATAAAATTTATGACTAAGCATACAATATTCTAAGTAATCTAAATACTTTATAAAAAATAGTTTTATACTATTCTTTAATAATTTATAAGGTAGTTTATTATTAACGTAGTATATTTCAATACCTAATAAAACCTTATCAAATAGAATTTTAATTCTATTAATAAATAATTTTATACCTTTCGTGGCATTAGTTACGCTGTATACAATATTAGTTATATACTGTATAGCGGCGCTAATGTTTTGTTTTAAAATTATTTTTTTAGATATATAATAATTTTTCATGATAGACATAAAGTTTATAAAATCTAAATTATATAATTTAAAATATAAAAGTATAATAATAAATTTGATGTTTAATAGCAATATTAAATTATTTTTTATAATTATACACGTGTAGTTGTAAAAATTTAAAATAGTATTTAAATTTATTTTATTTTTATAAATTAAATTATAAATATATATGTATATATTTGATAAAAATATATTAATTAATACAGTAGCAAAATCATAAATTATTAATTCGTAATTTTTACAATAGTATGATATTTTATCATCTAATTTTTTATTAAATAATTTAGATAACAGATATATATTTAATATAACAGGGTCTGTAATATCAATTACTTTATATTCAATATACTCATCAAAACACTCTTTCCAGTCGCTTATATCTTCAATACTAGCTTCAATCATATCTTCGTCACCTAATTCGTTATTAATATACACATCTAAATTATGTGCTATAGTTAAATTAAATATATGAAATGTATATATATTAGTTTCTACTATAGCTAGCGATATTACTAGATTAGTTTCAAATGTACTTTTAGGTATTAATTTATTATTTAAATCGTCAAATTTTTTAAAAAATAAAAATATGTTTATTAATTTATTAGCAATAATAAAATAATTTGATATAAAATTTTTGTATTTAAAATTTATATTAATAAAACTATACAAAATCTTAAACAAGTAAAAGAATGCACATAATAATGTATAAAAATAGTCTTTAAAATCTAATTTTTTTAAAAAAGCTATTAAAACTAAGACTGTTAATTTATTTTCGTGTTTTATTTTAAGGCGATAGCTATATTTATATGATTTACTAGTTTTTATTGTATTGGATTTTAGCATTAAATAATAATGTATATATAAATAAATATTATACATGCATAATAAAGCGTTAAGTATATAATTTAGCACGTTAATATGCTTTATATTACTAATGTATTTTTTGTTACGATCAATTAAATAATTTAATATTGTTTTTATACATTCTTTATAATTTATAACTATTAACTCCATAACTATCATTCACTTATAAAAATTGTATTTAATGAATTTTTTTTCGAAATATATAATTGATCCTTGTAACACATCAATATAATATCAGGTAGTTATGATGTCTCAAAATATTCTATCTATTACATAAGATATTACTATGGCTAATAATAAATAATTATTTAAAAGTATAGTAATTATAAGTATATTAAATAAAAATGATACTTTTCTTAATAAAAATAATAAAAAATTTCTATTTTTATTTAATAATTCATCTTGTAATTGTAATTTATTTTTAAAAAAAAATCATATTTTACTCTTTAAAACTATTTTTAATTAATTATTTAAACGCATTAAAGCAAATATTGCTAAAAATAGCAAAATTTTTGCTTATTCATATAGCTATCATAAATAAGTATATATTTTTAATTTTATATTAATATCGATATAAATGACCTTATAAAAAAAAATTTATATATAATTTATATATGATTATTTATATCGATATTAATATAAAATTAAAAATATATACTTATTTATGATAATATTATATATATAATAAAAATTATATAATATGATAATATTATATATATAATAAAAATTATATAATATGATAATATTATATATATAATAAAAATTATATAATATGATAATATTATATATATAATAAAAATTATATAATATGATAATATTATATATATAATAAAAATTATATAATATTCATAATTATGAATAAATTTTTAATTTTATATTAACATCGATATAAATAATCGTATATAATGTATATATAAAATAAAAAAATATAAACATTTTTTTATAAGGTCATTTATATCTACACCAATATAAAATTAAAAATTTAATCGCTTTTATGATTATAAATTCTAATGTTAATATAATATATATTAATATGCTTATTTATATCGATGTTAATATAAAATTAAAAAAATGATTACATCTATGATAGTATTAATAATAACTATAATTTACTGATACTGATAGTGATTTTTTTTTGTGTATTATTTTTTGCAATACTATTCCTTTTATATTTGTTAATTGATAGTGGGTATTTAAATATATTCATTGGCCTAAAATCAACTCAGTATTATATAAATCTTACTATAATGATATTTAAAATAATAGTACTTGTTGTCGTATCAATAATTATTTTAATTATTATTATTAGTATAGTACCTATTGTATATATATATACAATACTCCTTTTATATAACATTTCAATTTTTATTATAGATTATAAAGTAACAGAAAAATTTGAATTATTGTTTGTTACTTGTCTTATAATATTTAATTTTATTATAATCTATTATAGTTATATAATACCAATAATTAATTAATAAATGGCTGCACCTAAGAGAAAAAAATCTTTTACAAAAATAAAAATAAAAAAGATATCATTAATTAATAAATTTAAATCTAATTTTAGTAAGCTAAAATTAATTAATAATATATATTTATAATATTAATGTAGTATATTTATTATACTATGGAATGAAATAAAGGTACATATGCACCAGCAGGTATAAAAAAAACAGTTCAGTATTTTATAATTATGACTGTTAGTTTCCATGATATTAACTCGTTATTTGGTTTTTTTGTGTTTTTAATAATAGCTAGTCAATTAGTAAGTGGTACTATGCTAGCCTTTAGTTTAATACCAGAACCTATGTTAATACCTATGGTTAGAGAAGAAGAAGATGTTGAAGATTTATATACGGATGATTTTTTTTGACTTCATGAAAGAGGAGTTGATTTACTTTTTATATTTTCTTACTTTCATTTATTTAGAAAAATATACTTAAACAATTTCGAGTATGAACAAGAATCTGCTTGAAAAAGTGGTGTTTTTGCATTTTTAATGTTTCAAGTTGTTGTATTTTTGGGTTTAGTTTTATGCTGTACTCATTTAAGTGATATTACTTTAGCTATCGCTGCTAATTTATATGATACTTTTTTTGCTAATAAAGGTAAATTTTATTGATGAATATTTACATCCAAGGAATTAAACACAGATACTATAATTAGACTGGCTTATTTGCATTATGTTGTTGCATTTTTTTTAGCTTACTTAGGTTTAATTCATGGTGTTGATATTCATTATGATTGAAAAAATGAATCATCTATGGATGGTTTAGAAACAGAAATGATTTGATTTGATGAAGCATTATCAAATGAATTAGGTGCTATGATCGAATTAATAGCACTGTTGGTTATTATCTGTTTAAATGTATATCCAGAACCAGAGGCTTTATCATATGAAATATTTATGTGAGGTGACATAGGTTTTATAAATGACGTAAGATTTTTATCAGTAGCCCCGCATTGATATTTTAGACCATTCATGTCTTGATTAACCGTTTGTCCATTTCATAAAATTGGAGTGTTTGGTTTAATTTATTATTTTTTTATTTTATTCTATCAACCAGTTATACATGGTATTAATGAGCAAAATAATTATTCTAAAAAAAATGTTGTAGCGTCTAATTTTATTATAAATAGAAGTGAAGTATTGTCACCTAAGTATTACTCAGTAGAAGATGACTTATTCTATCAATTTACATTTTGAACATTTTTATGCAGTGCTATATATGTAACTTCTTACTTACCTTATGGTAGATTTTACAATAGAATAAATGGAAATCATGGTACTTTATTTTCATTTGCATATATATTTTTTTATTTAGGTAATTCATTTTTAAGAAGACCTTTAATAACAGATTTATACATCTATAACTCTATTTTAAAGTCAAAATTTTTAAAAAAAATTAATTAATTTGTAATTTTGTCTACATTACAGAGATTTTTTAAAGATACTAATTCATTTTATTTTAGATTACGTTTAATTTTAAAAAATAGCGACGTAATTGCCGTAATATTAACATTACTTTTATTTATTTTTTATTTTTGAATTAAATTTGGTATATATAAATATAATATATTGTATACATCTTATGGATCTAATTGAGTATACTATTTAAATGACTGCTCTATTTTAGATAAACTAAAGAATAATATAGCTATACTACCATTATATGTTTACCTATCTATTATAGGTACTTTTCTATTCTATTACTATGATTTTGTTATATCATTTTTAATGTACTCAAATTATAGTTGCGATTATTTTAATTCTTTTAATCAATTATCTCTTACAAAAAATACTTGAACATTAAATGAATTGCTATTTATACCCGCTGCAGATAATTTAGTGCATTTTTTAGATTTAACTCATTATAATAATATAAGCCATAATGCAATAAAATTTGATTTAAATATAGAATTTATTAATTCATATCCTTTATTTATTTATTTTGGTTTTTTATTTATATTCAGCACTATTATTAGTTTATTTTGTTTAAGCTATTTAGGTCTTTATGGTGTATTCATTATAAATTTAATAACAATAGTTTTATTTTGACTGTCAACTCTATACTATTTCGATCTTATAATATCAAATAATATATTTTACTATATAAATTTAGGAAAATGAATGTATTTATCAAGCGGTTACAGAATTTCATTTGACCTGCTAATAGACATTGTATCTATTAGCTTCTCATTTCTTACTTTATCGATAGGAGTTTTTGTATATATCTATACATTTTCATACTTTAGATATGAACCTTTAGTCGAGCGTTTATTGTTATTTTTAAACGCATTTATGATTAGCATGATTTTATTAGTTTCTTCGGGAAATTTTATAGTTATGTTTTTAGGTTGGGAGTTAATTGGTTTAACATCTTTTTTTTTAATTAACTTTTGATCAACTAGAGTAGGTACTTTTAAAGCAGCGTTTAAAGCATTCTCATTTAATAAAGTAAGCGATTTATTTCTATTTTTTGGTATACTATTAATTTTTAGTACAATGTTTAATCTAGACATAATGTCATTTAATAATCAAATTCATTTATATGAAGCTTATAATATCGAAATATTTTATTTTTCACTAAATTTAATAGAAGTTATTAGCTTTTTTTTTATAGGTTGCGCATTTATTAAGTCCGCACAGATAGGAGCTCACATTTGATTGCCTGATTCTATGGAAGCTCCTGTACCAGCATCTGCATTAATACATTCCGCCACTTTAGTATCCGCAGGTATATATTTACTATTAAGATTAACACCTTTATTTGAATTAAGTTTATATGCTTATTACATAATACCACTAGTCGGTGCAGTAACTGCACTATATGGTGGTTTAGTTTCAGCTTTCCAATCAGATACAAAAAAAACCTTAGCTTATTCAACAATAAGTCATTGCGGTTTTTTAATGCTTGCTTATGCTACAGGATCATTAGAATTTGTAATATTATATTTATACGTGCATGGTTTTTTTAAAGCTGCTACTTTTTTATGTATGGGTAATGTTAATAGATTTAATAGAAACATACAGGATTTTAAAAGAATGGGTGGATTTTATAAATATCTACCTTTTGAATGCTTAGCTTCTTTTATTTGCTTATTAAATTTAAGTGGACTTCCACTATCTTTAGGTTTCTACTCAAAGCATCTATTATTTATCGGACTAAACGACTTGTACGCATTTTATTATATACTGCTGAGCTTTATTGTATTAGCCGCAGTAATGGGAGTTTTTTATTCCTATAGACTATTTTATAGTATATTCTTTGACGTTAAAAAAGGTAAAAAAACTATTTATTTAAATTCTAACAGACTTGTTTTAAATTCTAAATTTTATTCTAATACTTCTCTGGCTTCTAATTTTGCAATATCTATATTAATATTAGTATCTTACATTGTAATATTATATTTATTTAATGCTACACTAAATAAATTTTATAGTATATCAGATTTAAAATCAATATCTAATAATAACTCGTATTCTTATTTATTGCAACCAGATTTAAATTTTTTAAACACATCTAGTGTTTTAAATTGATTAGTTATTGTATTAATAATAGTAGCTATTTTTGTAAATTGAAGACAGTCCTACAATTATACTTATTCTATAGACCAATTAAATAAATTTATTTTATTTTCTTTTTTCTTTTTTTTTATATCTAAATACATTTTATAATTTTTTTTAATTTATATGTGAGGAAATCTATGAACAGAAGCGTCATATCAATTAAATTTTAATATTGGTTTCTCATCTTTACGTTCTGATGTATTAATACACTTGGCTCAATGACAGTATTGATGATGATTTTGATTTGCACTAGTATGATCTTTTTACTATTTTTTAATTTTAAGAGTTGCTAGATATAGAGTTTTAAAAATGAAACCTAAAATCTCAACAAGTTTTAGACCTCACGGAAAATGAGGTGACTTTTTAGCATGTATTATACCATTAATTTGATGTATTAATATTTTAGCTAATTCTAATTTAATTTTAAGATTAATAGAATGACAAAATGAATCAAGTTTATTTACCGTTAGAATTAGAGCAAGACAATGATATTGAATATATAAATTTGAATTAAAAAATTTTACAGATATCTTATCAACACCTAAAAATATAGGTAATAACAAATGAAATATAAATACATTTGGAGAATTACAAACAGCTGACGATTATTTACATGTATTACAGCTAAGATCGCAAAATAAATGAGTAAAAAATTACTGAAATAGATCACTTCAAGAAACAGGTAAAACAAATAAAGCTCACGTTATTTCACCACAAGAACAATTAAGACTTGGTTTAATAAATCAATATAAAGTATTAAAAATATCAAATAATATATCATTAAATACACCTTCGTTAATTGAAACAAATAAATTTAATATTGTTAGTAATATAGCAGAGCCATTTTCTTCTATAAAAATAGTATTTAATGGTGACCAATCATTTTTTTTATCAAATTCATGCACAAGTAAAAATGTGCAATCATTAAATAAATCTAATATTGTTAGCAATACACCATTTAATGATTCGTTAGAAGAAATAAATGCACAATTAAAATTTAAAAATTTTTTCCATAATAATGTTTTTAGTGAATCGAAAGAACAATTAAATAACGATTCTAAACAATTATTTAAACACATTATATATAATTCATGTAAGAATAGTATAGTGCAAGACTATACTAAATTAACTAAGCATGAAGATTTTGATGAATTCTCAAGATGAACAAAAAGAAGTCAGGGTGACATTTTACCACTAAGAATAATAAAATTACCTATAGGTTTAGAAACCATTAATAATGAATTATTTGAAAGTAAAACATTAGATAATAATGTAGAATTATTTAGACTAAGATTTAATACTAATTCTTCAAAAATGCAGCATAAATTAGTGCAGGACACTATATATTTAACTTTAAAACAAAAAAGATATAACAGAAAAAAGGTAGTAGCACCTCAAATAAAACACTTTAAGGATGAAAATGGTAACAAAACCGAGGTTGTAAAATACTCAGGTAAGCCATATTTATCAAGTGATAAAATATTAAAACAATCTGTTTATGACCAAACTACGCAATATAAACTAATAAAGAAAAATAAAAATAGAGGTGATTTAATATCCGTTACTTTAGCAAGAAGACTATTAAGAACCAAAAAAACTTTAGTTTTACCAGCACATGTTAATATTACATTAATAACTAATTCATATGATATTGTGCATTCTTGATTTATACCTGGTTTAGGAATAAAAATAGATTGTGTCCCTGGTAGATCTACTCATCATACATTTTTTATAGATAACGTTGGTTTTTATTACGGTCAATGTGCTGAAATTTGCGGTAGGTATCACCATCATATGCCTATAAGAGTATGCGCTTTACCATTTGAACATTTCTTATTGTGATGAAACGTTTACGGATTACCTAAAATGTTAAATACCATATCTAGAAAAAGATTTGAAACAAATTATGAATTAAGAAAATATTCATGATAATTAATTAAAAAATATTTAGGTTGTAATCATTTTTTTATTTTGAGTGTGATCATGGCTCGGGATTAACGCTAATTAGACGCCTTACACATGCGAGTTTTATATAGGTTTAAATAAATATTTAAATTATATAGCGTCAAGGTGAGTAAAATAAATTATTGTACCTCTAAGTTTTACTTAAACAGTTTATAATAAAAAATAACAACAAATGCTTTAATTTCTTTCTTTTTTATATTTATTTTTATATAATATTTAATTTATTTATAACCTATTTTTTTTTAGCAGCTTAGAGATCGATATATATAATATTAGGTAATTATTTTTAAAGTTATTTAACAAATTATTTGTTTTTAATAAAATAAGCCTACATGTTTAGTTGAATTTAAAGATTGTTCAACCACATATGGGTATGGAAACTACCCTATCTATTCGACAGCAGTGGGGAATTTTGGACAATACGCGAAAGCGTGATCCAGCGAACTAATGGAAATGAAGAAGGTAACTATACTGTAAAGTTTAATGCGGGAATTAACACACTGAGTAAATTCCAAGAGAAGCTCTGGCTAATACATGTGCCAGCAGCCGCGGTAATACATGAGGAGTAAGCGTTATCCATAGTGACTGAGTGTATTAAATACTAAGGAGATTATAAAAACCGCTATTAAATCGTATAAAAACTAAAGATAGCACTAATTAAATTTTATATATTCTAATTTGTGTAAAGAGAGCAGAGACTTATAGCGCAGCGATTAAATGCAACAACACTATATAGCTCACCATAAACTAAGGTATCTACCTAACACAAATTTTATCTTATGTATGAAAGTACGGGGATCAATAAGGATTAGTTTCCCTAGTAGTCCGTACTGTAAAAGATGAATACTTTATGATTATTAATCAGTGATAGCTAACGCAAAGTATTCTACTCGGGTAGTATAGTCGCAAGATTAAAACTTAACTGAATTGGCGGGAATTTGTTCGAACGGTGGAACATGTGGTTTAATGCGATAATCCACGCAAAATCTTACCAACGATTGTAGCCTTATCAGTAATATAATTAATTTTATAGTTAAGTGGTATGGCGCGGTATTGCATGGCTGTCGTCAGTTCGTGCTGTAGAGTTTAGGATTAAGTTTTTTTAAACGAATGCAACCCTATAAAAAAGTATTTAGTTAATTAATTATATTTTTAGTTGTACTATTCTTTTTTAATCTATGATTGATTACTGATAAATCTATTTTTCACTATCAATTATAGGGGTTTTAGGCTGAAGTCAAGTCCCTATGGTCTCTATACGTTGGGCTACACACGTGTTACAAGGATAAAAACAAAGAGACGCTAAAATTTAATTTTAAGCAAATCTCTAAAAATTATCTTAGTTCAGATTGTCTCATGAAATTCTGAGGCATGAAGATGAAATCGTTAGTAATTGTAAATTATAATGTTACAGTGAATTAATTGTCAAATTTTGCACACACCGCCCATCACGCTCGGAGAGTCGATATTGGTGTAAGATTTTAAAGTCCTTTCATAAAAATTTATTTTTGTTTAAATAGTTATTTTTTAACGGTGAAAGTTATAAGTAGTATCTAATCTAATACTGGTGATTTGAGTGAAGTTGACACAAGGTACTGGTAGGGGAACCTGTTGGTGGATCATATATATTAATTAATTATTTTCTATATATATAATATAAGAAAGATTTTAGATTATTTATTTTTACTTGATTTAAATGATGACTTAACTAAAAAAGCTATGCTAGAACAAGTTACAACTTTTATATTTGTATATGGAGCTATGAATTTTATAGCTTGATCTACTATAATAGAGCTGATTTGACCTACACATTTTTTTAATAGAAGACATACATCCTCTTCTGAATTTTTAAGATTCAGAACTTACACAGAAACAATATTAAAAATAGTAGCTTATAATAGCCATTTTTTTATATTAAATTTGCATTACTTTCATCAAAAATTAATTTTAAAAAACTAATTATTATATGTTTTTAACTATAATTATATTATGACAGCCTTTATTTTACACTTTATATGACTACTATCTTATTTTATTATTAATTTTGTTATCAATGTGATACTTTCAATATTATTTAAAAATAGAATAGATTACTTAAAGAAAAATAAGAATAATTATTTTTGTAATTTATTATTTATTTTTTATTTTAATAAAAATTTAAATTTATATAAAAATTTATTATCAGATACTGACGCTAATTCTATAGAGATAGAAAGAAAAAAAAAATGATCTAATTTACATCTAATACATACTAATATTAATAACACTTTTTATAAAAAAAATAAAATTACAAGGGTAAGATTTAAAAAAAATTATTTAGCATTAAAATATTTAAACAACACTTTAAAATTATTAACTAAATTAGACATAAAAATATTTAGTATTTACTTATTAATAACTAAACATTATTTTACATCTGTATTTAAAAAATTTAATTTGGATTCGACAGTATTTTTACTATTAAATAGATACTCTTTATCAGTAAATAAATTAAATGTGCACTCGTTAGATCTGAATAAATTTTATGATTACTCTAAATACATAAATTTAACATCAAATAATAATCTATATGTTATACATAATAATTTAAGTAATCCTATAAATTTAAATAGTAATCTAAATTTAATTACTAAAAATTATATTAAATTAAGATATATAACTTTAGTGGAAAATAATTATTTTTATAATTTATATAATAGTATTCATCTAAATCTTAATATAAATTTTAATAATATATTTTTAAATAAGCTAAGAGACTCATATAAAGTTTCATTTTCTGTTTCTAATGTTGTTAAATATATATCAGATCTATCAGTAAATAACTCTGTAATTTTATATTTAAGAAAAAATAAAATATTTAATAAGGGTAGATATTCTAGAAATAGACAAACATATAGAACAGGTGCTTATTGATGTTTATATATAAATATTATTGCTGTTATTGCATTTTATTTTTGATTTTATAAGTTTACAATGAATTTTGGTTATCTATGATGATTACTGTACTCTTTTATTTTAAGTATATTTTTCGCGAGAGCAATAAAGCATAGATTTTATAATCCACTAAATCTATTTAACGAATTAATTCTAGGCGTTAGATGGTTTACTTCATTATTTTTAATTTTTATAAGCTATTTAGGCTGCACTATTTTAAAATTAGTTAACTACTTGTACTTGGACATTTTAATAAAATTTTATCAATTTTCAATTTTAAATAAATTTTCCTTTGATAAAAATTTAAATTTAAACTTTGAATTATTATATGTATATCAATCCTTTAATTGAATTAACAATATAAATACATATGTTTTTAAATTTATAAACAATTTTATAAAATAATATAATCTATTTATAATATAGGGAGAATAGTTTAATGGTAGAACAATGGTCTTCAAAATCGTTAGCGTAGGTTCGATTCCTGCTTCTCTCGTTAAAATAATTTGTAATTTTTAATGAATAATAAATATTGTAACGAATATTGATTTGACTTTAATGGTTCTGTTAATGAACAATTACCATTATCCTACGAAGTATTAAAATTATGTAGAAAAGAAATAAATAAAATAGAATTATCTGGTAAAAATAATAATTCACCTGAAAATGCTATAAAATTATCTTTTAATTTAACTGGTAGCTCCACTTCAATTACTGAAGAAATAAACTCAGAATTATATGAATTAAATTCGATGTCTATAGTTAATAATTTTGGACACAATATAAATACTTATATTAACTCTTTAATGCAACCAATTATTGTATTTTTAGAATTTAAATTAAAATTTTCTAGTGTAAAATTAAACATTAAACATTATTATATTATAAATAATAAATTATACGTTACATATAAGGATTCTTTTTTAAAGTTTGATTCTTTAAATGATTATTTAAATGATTTATCTAAAATAAATAACGTTAAAAGTAATTTTATATACAGAAATAACATATTAAATATCTTTAATGATTTAAACTTAAGCACACTATTGGATTCAATATTCTTTAAACTACTTTTAAATTTGCATTTACTTTATTTAAAAATAACTAATTTTAATAGATTTGATTTTAGACTAAAACAAACATATTGAGGTTTTTATTTAAATACTAGTACAAGTAATCTAAATAATATTTTTTCTGGTTTAAAATATTTATGAAGGGGTTTAAGATTTTGATTGGTTGGTTTATTATTAGGTTTATCATCAATATATTATTTAATGTATGTAAGATTACTACCATTTAATAAAATATTATTTGCTTGAATTTTAGTTGCGATGTTTTTATATTGATTACTTTCTGGTTTTGTATTTTTTGTAAAAAAATATCAATTTAGTAAGTTTACTGCTGCTATTCAAAGATTTTGAAAAAGAACATATATAATATTTTGACTTATTGAAGTCGGTACTTTTTCAACATTTTTTTATTTAACTTTAAATGCGTCATCAGAACCTGTTTATATGTATGACCAAATAAAAATATATAAAACACATTTGTTTTCATGAAGGTGATTTTTAATAAAATTATTACCTTCAGTTGCTGTAATACTGCTCGGTTATTATTTACAATTAACATTAAAATGAAATCTATTTAATAAACAAAATACTATAATATTAACTATTACTTTACTATTATTATACATTTTATGATTAGAATTTTATCAATTTTTTCACATAATAAGTTTTTTTGCTAATATAACATGATCATTTGACTATGACGAATATATCTGAACGTTAGAAATGGATTCCAGAAGAACAAGATTATCTAATAATTATATCTCCGTTTGTTTACTATTAAAATTTTGACACTTTGTATTTATTTTCCTTTTTTGAGTTTTTTTTGTACTAAGAATAAATGAATTAGGTAGAGTTAGGTATCCATTACTAGTAGCTAACGTTCAAAATTTTATAATTATATATATGATGTCCTGAGCTTATATGTATCCTTGATTAAAATTTATATTTAGAAAATATTTAGACGTACCTTATTACTGATTTTATTTAAATGGTAGAGAACTCGGTGTAAGAGTTTTTTTTACTGATTTAAAATTGTTTTTCTATGGTTTAATAGATAGACTACTAAATCTTAACTTAAATTTAAATAGATTTGAAAGATATCCATTTTTTTATTGAATTAATACGTCATTATTAACTGGTTTTGATCAATATAGAAAATTTGTAATTAGAGATTCAATTATATACACATTTAATTCCTATATTATTTAAATTTTTAAATACTATATGCAACAATTGCATTAATTATTTTAATTATTAGTTTATTTTTATTATTTTTTTTTGAATTTGTAATAAAAATGCATATTATAATTTATTATTTAATACTTCTATACTTTATATTAATTTATATTGTTTATAAATTTAAATACAAATCACTACACGGGTCTAAACTAAATATTAATCTGCTTTTTTTTATTTTTTTTATTTTTTGCTTTTGAAGCTTAAATTTATTAGATATATTACATTTGAATTTATACTGTACTTATTATTTTTTTCATAACTTATACTTTATATTTATTTAGCTTTTTATTATGTGAGTTGATTTTATAGAGCAGACTAAATGTTTAAAGGTCTCAGTAAATAATTATTTTTATTACTTAGATAGAATAAAAAAATTATTTATATATTTAAATGATTTGAGGAAACATATATTGAAAAAATATGTTTATACAATTAATCATAAAAGAATTGCAATTAATTATTTATATTTTAGTATGGTTACTGGTCTTTCCGGAGCAGCTTTAGCGACAATGATTAGATTGGAGTTAGCGCACCCAGGTAGTCCATTTTTTAAAGGTGATTCATTAAGATATCTACAGGTTGTTACAGCTCACGGATTAATAATGGTGTTTTTTGTTGTTGTACCTATTTTTTTCGGTGGTTTCGCTAATTTTCTTATACCTTATCATGTAGGATCTAAAGATGTAGCATACCCTAGATTAAACAGTATTGGTTTTTGAATACAACCATGCGGTTATATTTTATTAGCTAAGATTGGATTTTTAAGACCTCAGTTCTGAAGATATTATGATAAAACATCATTTTCGTTCCCCTTTTTAGAAAAAATAAAGTACAGCCAATATAAAGAATATAAAAATGATTATTTGTTTTACTTAGATTTTTTAAAAAAAGAAATTACTGATGATCATTCATTTTTTTGAAAAGCTAGAAAAGTTATAAAGTTACCGCAATACTCAGTATTTTCATTTGTTCCATTAAAATTAATGATGTGAAAAACTATTATAAATTATCCAGAATCTTTTTGGTACGCAGCAGATAGAGTTGTACAATCTAGAAGAAAAAAAATATTTGTTACTAAATGTTCAGCTAGAACTCTTACTACTGCTGGTTGAACATTTATTACGCCATTTAGTTCAAGTATAAAATATACAGGTGTAGGTTCGCAAGATATTTTAATATTATCAGTAGTTTTCGCTGGAATTAGTACTACTATTTCTTTTACAAATTTATTAATTACTAGAAGAACATTAGCAATGCCTGGTATTAGACACAGGAGAGTTTTAATGCCATTTATAACAATTTCTATATTTTTAACACTAAGAATGCTAGCTACTATTACACCTGTATTAGGAGCCGCTGTAATTATGATGGCTTTTGATAGACATTGACAAACAACATTCTTTGAGTATGCTTACGGTGGTGATCCTATATTATCTCAACATCTTTTTTGATTCTTTGGACATCCCGAAGTATATGTTTTAATTATACCTGCTTTTGGTTTTATTAACATGATAGTACCTCATAATAATACTCGTAGAGTAGCATCAAAACATCATATGATTTGAGCTATTTATGTCATGGCTTATATGGGTTATTTAGTTTGAGGACACCACATGTATTTAGTAGGTTTGGATCATAGAAGTAGAACCATGTATAGTACTATTACTATTATGATTTCTATGCCAGCAACTATTAAAGTAGTTAACTGAACATTATCTTTAGTTAATGGAGCATTGAAAATTGATCTACCATTTTTATTTTCTATGTCGTTTTTATTGCTATTTTTAGTAGCTGGTTTTACAGGAATGTGATTATCACATGTTAGTTTAAATGTATCTATGCATGATACCTTTTATGTAGTTGCTCATTTTCATATTATGCTTGCTGGAGCTACTATAGTTGCTATTTTTTCAGGTTTTTACTACTATTTTAATGCACTTTTTGGAATAAAATTTTCTAGAATGTTTGGTTATATGCACTTAATTTACTATTCAGGTGGCCAATGACTTACATTTATACCACTATTTTATTTGGGTTTTTCAGGAATGCCTAGAAGAATACATGATTATCCTGTAGTTTTTATGGGATGACACTCTATGTCTACAACAGGGCACTTTATTGTATTAATTGGTATTATGTTTTTTTTTTTAATGCTGTTTGATTCACATGTAGAAAGAAGAGCATCAACGTCAACTACCTTAGGTTTACCTAGATGATACAAAAGAATTTCTTATTATATTTTTAAAATTAGATACTTACAATTAAACAAATCTAAAATGAATGGTATACCAGGTTCAACTGTAAGACTAATGCTAATTAATAGACATTTTACTGAATACGAAGTTTATTCTAAATAATACTAATTAAATGGGTTTTTGAATATCTCCTTTATTTATTAATATTTTATCTTTACCTTTATATTTAGTTATGCTTATATATAATATTGTATGTATACTTCTTATAACAATGGTTATTGCATCTATCACTTTAATAGAAAGAAAAGTCTTAAGCTTAGTTCAAAGAAGAGTAGGTCCTAATTACGTCGGTTATAGAGGTAGATTGCAATATATTGCTGATGCGCTTAAATTATTTATAAAGGGTATTGTTGTACCAGAGGGCTCCAGTAAATTTTGATTTGTTGCTATGCCTTCTGTTGCAGGATCTACTTGTTATACTTTTTGAATGAATTCTATGTGAGGGCCTAGTGTTTCTATATATGACATAGAATATAATATGGTTTATGCAACTATATTATCTATTATTTTTAGTTATTGTATAATGTTAACTGGTTACTTTAGTAGAAGTAAATATGCATTTATGGCTTCAGTAAGGTGCGCTATTTTAATGTTAAATATTGAAATTTTCTTAGGTTTATTAACTATAAATTTAATTTTCCTTTCTGAATCATTTTGTTTCTCAGTATTTGTTATTTATCAAGAAATTATATGATTCATTTTTATATTTTTTGGTATAGCCGGTCTTGTTTTTATGACTTTTTTATTAGAGACAAATAGAGCCCCTTTTGATTTATCTGAAGCTGAGTCTGAATTAGTAACTGGTTATAGTGTTGAATACGGAGGTTTCTATTTTGCACTGTACTATTTAGGAGAATATTTTCATTTATTTTTCTTCTCTATGGTAATAAGTATTATACTGTTCGGTGGGTGAGAATTACCTAATTTTTTATTGATATTTACAACAATTGACTATACAATTTTATAATACTATAAGAACTTTTCTATAGTAAATTATATGTTTTTACAATTTCCACTGTACTCTATTTTTAACTATATAAATTTTAATAGTAGTCTAATATCTATTATAGATTTTTTAACTCCGTTTTTTTTTTTAGAAAATTTTATAATTCAATTTTTTATAGTATATATATTATATTTATTAACCACTAATAACAATCTTTACTATGTACTTTTATACGTATTTTTAGAGATAGTTTTTTTTGGTTTATTTATTTGTTTATATCAACTAGAATTATTTACAGGTTTTTTATGAGTTGCTGAATTTACTATTATATTTATTGCTGTTGTACTATTATTTTATCTAAATATCGACGGTTTATACTTAAAAGTAAACAACAATATAAACTCTATATTATATAGTATACCATCCGTACTTTTATTTTTAATGTGTTATAATATGGACTTATTTTCTGAATTAGAACTATATTTACCAGTAGAATTAAATGCTATAGACATTTATGACGACTATTATGAGGCATTAAATAATACTATTATGAATGACTTTACACCATTAACATTAAGCTACTATTCTATAAACAGCGCAGAATTTATACTTTTAGGTTTATTATTATTAATTGGTAGCGTTGTATGTATAAATTTATATAAATCAAATAAAAATTATACTATAATAAAACAATCTAATGTTTTAGAATTATTTGACTTTTTTAAGGATTTTATAAATTTTTCATTTATACGAAAACAAGATTTAAATAAACAGGCTAACTTCAAACCTAATTTAAGATCTATTAAAAAATTAATTTAATGGTACAAAAAGAAACAAATTTAAAACCTATAGATAAATGCGGTGTTTGATCAGTTAGAGCGTTTCATTTATATGGTGGTTCATTTAGAAAAATATCTAACATTAGTAATTTTATAAAAGTTAGTGTTAAAAAAACTAGAGCTAATAATTGAATACCTAAAAAAACTAAACTAAAAGCTATTATAGTGACTTTAAAAAAAGAAATATTAAAATCTGATGGTAGTTATATAAAATTTAGAAATAATTCAATTGTTTTATTAAAAAAAAGATTAACTCCTAAGGGAAAAATATTAATAGGCCCTGTTAGTATAAATATAAAAAGAAAAAGATTCTTATCTTCTTTTTGTGGTTTTATTTAATGTATTTTTTGTATATACAACTCTTATCGTTTAATGGTTAGGACAATGGGTTTTCACCCCGTAGATTTAGGTTCGATTCCTAATAAGAGTAGTTATGTTTAAATGACTTTTTTTATATTGATATAATTGTACTGATACCCCCTCTACTATGTTTAAAATTAACTTGTGATCATATATTAATATTAGACTTTTTAAATCTAAGGTAAGTAATTCTATAGCTTACTATATATTAGGTTTAAATAATTTAGAATTAAAAAAATTAAAAATATTTTATAAAAACAATTATTTTGATTATCTATATTTAAAATCTGTACCTTGCTTAATACTAATAATATTATTAACGTCTTTATATTTATTTTTTTAACCCGGTAAGTATGCATAAAATCAATATTATTTATTTTTCAAAATTTTTAATGGAATTCAATTTTTATTTTCTATTTTTTATATTTATTATCTCTTCTATAATACTATATTTATCAAAGTATTCTATGTTATCAAAATTAAATCAAAACTCATTGTTTAATATTTTAAAGTGATTTAATATAACAACAATTTTAATATCATTTTTTATTCATATAGTTACATCTTTAGTCTATTGTACTGAAATAAATAAATATACATTATCAGTTTTCTCTGAGCTAAATTTATATAATATACATACTATATCTTATTATTCTAACTTTTTTTTATCATTACCTATAAAATTTAATATTGATTTTTTTGGTTTAATTATACTAACTCTCGCGTATATTGTCGGTTTTATTTCGTTATTAGCATTAGATACAAGATTATATTGAAAAAATATAAAATATATATTTTCATTTAATATATTTCTATTAATTGTATATTTATATGTAACTGTTTCTAATATACTACTATTTTTTATGTGTTATGAAATGTTATTAATACCTTCTTTTTTAATTGTTTATTTTGTTAGTCCTAGTAGAAGAGCTATCCAAGCATCATTATATTTTGTTATATGAACTCAATTAGGTTCGTTATTAGTATTAATAGCTATATGTTATATGATTAATATATCAAATACATATGAATTCTCTGACTTAAAATATTTTAATTTTACTGGTGCTGAATCTACTATAATTTCTTTTTTACTATTTTTAGGTTTTGGTTTTAAAGCCCCTATATGACCATTTCATTATTGATTAACAAAAACGCATGTTGAAGCACCAAGTGGTTTTTCTATATATTTGAGCGGTTTTTTAGTTAAAACTGCATTGTACGGTTTTTATAAGTTAAACACTTCTATTTTTATAGACGTAAACTCATCTATCTTCATTGCTATTTGTATAATGGGTGTTATAGATTCTTCATTAAAAATGTGAGGTCAAACAGATTTAAAAAAATTAGTTGCATACGGAACTATTCAAGAAATGAATATAATATATTTAGCTTTTTGTTGAGGAGATTCCTACGCTATTTTAGGTGGTATGCTATTTAGCGCTACACATGCTTTTTTATCTGCGCTGATGTTTTTTATAGTTGACTGTGTATATAGAAGATTTCATACTAGATCATTAATAGAAATAAATGGTATTTTACATATAACACCTAACTTAGGTATATCTATAATTTTTATGTTAATATTTTTTTCAGGTATACCAGGAACTATTAAGTTTATAAGCGAATTCTATATATTTAGCGGTTTACTAGAATCTTCACCTTCTATTTGTTTAATATTAATGCTTGTTGCTAATGTATTCGGTCTTATTGGTTTTAGTAAGGTTTGATTTAATGCAATTTTTGGTATGCCTAAAAAACACTTAGAGTATCTACCGTTAGATTTATCGTTTAAAGAGTTATATATAATTCTTTATTGTTTTTTATTTTTATTTTTATTTTCTTACTTTTCATATATATATTTATAATTGCTTAATTAATAATAACAAAAAAAAAATTAAATATATTTTTATTCAATAACTTAAATATAATAAACAATAAAATTATAAAAAAAAAAAATAGCATTAATTTAATTAATTATTTAGATATAAAAAATAAATTTGAAGTTCATGCGTATATAAACTTATTTACATGTATGTCTTTATTAAAAAGATTAAATAAAACAACTTGTATATTTAATAACAATTATTTAATTATACTCTTTAATAACAAAACGGGTAGAAATTTTTTAGTTTATAAATTTGTAAACATAGAGTTGAAATATATATTTAAAATATTTCAGTACACAAGATCATCCATTTTTATAAATGCTACGTCTACGTTTATTAAGTTTAAATTAGAGCAGTTAAAAAATATAGACATTTATTTAGACTGTTATCATAACAGTAGCTGCAGAAATGATACAGTTAGTTTAAGTCATAGAATGCTATTATTAACTATGTATAATTTAATTTAGTAACTATTAAACATTAAATATAATTTATTATAGTAAATTTCAATAAGTTTTTGAAATTGAAAAACAGAGATCTACCTCTGAAACTATTAATTTTAAATTCGATAGAAAAAAGTACCGCGAGGGAAAGGTGAAAAGATTTTTAATATTTTAAAAGAATCTAAAATTTAATGCGATATACAGTTAAAGCAATGTTTTAACGTACCTTTTGCATAATGGGCTAACGAGTTTATATATTTAGCAAGCAGTTTAATTATATAATATTGCGTACTGAAAAGAGATTAGTTAAATATATAAGACCCGAAGCTAAGTGATCTAATTATGATTAGGTTAAGGGTATTTATACCTAAGGACCGAACTCTTAAATGTTGCAAAATTTTGGGATAAATTGTAATTAGGGGTGAAAGGCTTATCAAACTTAGTTATAGCTGGTTTTCCACGAAACCTATTTAAGTAGGGTAATAATTAATTTAAAGATTAGGTTTACATAACTATATTAATAATTAATTTCTTAATTATAAAATTAGTATATAATAATTATTCTTTATAAATTATTAATCAGACTATTAGCGCTAAGGTTTTTAGTCAAGAGAGAAACAGCTCAGATTAAACAATAAGGTCTACAAAGATATATAATTTTTAAGATTATTTTTATTATTTCAATAATATGTAGGCTTGGAAGCAGCCATCATTTTAAAAAAGCGTAAAAGCTTAATATTGATATTAATATTGTTAATAAATATTAATAATAAAAATAATTATAAATGAAAAGAATAAATTATATCTACCGAATTGATAAATCTTAATTGATGGTAGTGGAACATATTGTATAATTAAATAAAATTGTAAGATTTTATATTTTATCAATAAAGATAATGTTAGCATGAGTAGTAGACATAATGTGAGAATCATTATCGCCTTATGTACAAGGGTTGCTAAATTTGATAATCTTATTTAGTGTAATACGATTTCTATTATATAAATGTTTTTTTTTATATATGAATATGAAGTAAACGATACCTAATAAAATCCTTATGTTTTATATTATACTTTTTTATAAAACATAAGTATAGGGTTTTAGTGGCTGGAAATGCCTTTACTTTTCAATCGTACCAACTCTAACACAAGTGTACAAGTAGAATATATAATGGCGAAGGAGTAAAAAGTATTGAAGGAACTAGGCAAATTTACCCTGTAACTTCGGGATAAGGGGGGCTTTAAGCAACTGAAAAGAGAGAGTAGCGACTGTTTAATAAAAACACAAGATTTTGCTAAATTTAAATATGAAGTATAAGATCTGACACCTGCCCGGTGCTGCAAGGTAAACAAATTTTGGTTAACGCTATTTTTTTAAACCCCAGTAAACGGCGGCCGTAACCCTGACGGTCCTAAGGTAGCAAAATTCCTTGGCGGGTAAGTTCCGTCCTGCATGAATGGTGTAACGACTGCTCTGCTGTCTCCAATACTAGCTCTACGAAATTGAATTTTCCGTGAAGATGCGGCAATATTACAACTAGACGGGAAGACCCTATGCACCTTTACTATTATCTGTAATAATTTTTTTTTTTTAATTAACTAGACAAGTAGGAGGTTTTTACTAAAAATGGAAAACTACTTAATTAATTTTAAAAAATATAAATAAAAATAATATTTGTAAAATTATTTATTACTGAGAGATAGTTTGACTGGGGCGGTCTCCTCCTAAATAGTAACGGAGGAGTATAATAACCTGGAGTATCTTATTTAAATTAGGATCACTATTAAAATGAATTTACTGGGTTTGATTAGAGTAAAAACAATTATTCTAAGGATATAGTCTATCATATTGACCCGATATAATATTGTAGTTTATATATCGATCAACGAATAAAAGGTACGCTAGGGATAACAGGCTTATGAGTTTTGAGAGTTCTTATTAATAAACTCGTTTGGCACCTCGATGTCGGCTCATCACATCCTGATGGTGGACAATCTATCAAGGGTCCGGCTGTTCGCCGGTTAAAGTGGTACGTGAGCTGGGTTTAAAACGTTGTGAAACAGTTTGGTCCCTATCTGTTGTAATTAATAGAAAACAAATAAAAATTAACTTTAGTACGAGAGGACTAGGAAAATTTAACCACTGGTTTTAAAATTACATTCTTAAATAAATGTATGGTTTTTAAGCTACGTTAAACGAAATAATGACTGAATTAATATATAAGTTAGAATTTCATTTATATTGTTTTCTAATAAAATTTTAAAAGACTATTTTATTTATATATATTAATGAGCGTGGTTACAACTAACAGCTGTTTGTATATATAATTTTAAGTTTAATTTCAGTTTAGTTTTTACTACTTATGTGGCGGAATAGGTAGACGCGTGGGACTTAAAATCTCATTCCATCGGATTGCCGGTTCGATTCCGGTCATAAGTACTTTTTAAAATTTATTAGAGATTAAACATATTAAGCATTAGATGGATGCCTAGAATTTATTATTTTTCGTAAACAAATTTACGTTATCTATTTAGTAAATAATTTATTGATATTTTTATTTATTTATAATTAATAGATTAAAATTAAAATAACGAAGTGAAACATCATATTAGTTATTTTTAAACTCAATTGAGATTAATATAGCGGTGAGCAAATATTATTAGTTTTATTTTTTTATAAAATTAAATGTTTTGGAATAAACAACTAAAATAGGTGATAGTCCAGTAAATTTTAAATTTATTAGAGATGGTGGCTGAGTGGTTAAAGCGGTAGACTGTAAATCTATTGGGTATCCGTCGCCGGTTCGAGTCCGGTCCATCTCATTAATATATAATAAATATTTTAATAAGTTTTTAATTATATTTATATATATTGTATTTATTTTAAAATTTAAAAGAAATTAAACATATTAAGCATTAGATGGATGCCTAGAATTTATTATTTTTCGTAAACAAATTTACGTTATCTATTTAGTAAATAATTTATTGATATTTTTATTTATTTATAATTAATAGATTAAAATTAAAATAACGAAGTGAAACATCATATTAGTTATTTTTAAACTCAATTGAGATTAATATAGCGGTGAGCAAATATTATTAGTTTTATTTTTTTATAAAATTAAATGTTTTGGAATAAACAACTAAAATAGGTGATAGTCCAGTAAATTTTTATTTTTAAGCTGCTTGAATGGTTTCAGTGTAGGCTCATTCCCTATTACTCAAAAGTTCGATTCTTTTAAGTGGCCCTTTCCAACAAATATCTAATTTAGTAATAACACTAACACTGTACACACGTAAAGGGAAATATCTAATTTAGTAATAACACTAACACTGTACACACGTAAAGGGAAATATCTAATTTAGTAATAACACTAACACTGT
>Ga0302284_1000107_pt1 | contig 44095 bp, 37 predicted proteins | sample III_Fen_E2_1_FD_198760 | JGI IMG/M metagenome (GOLD analysis project Ga0302284, IMG submission 198760) | Peat permafrost microbial communities from Stordalen Mire near Abisko, Sweden - III_Fen_E2_1 | ecosystem: Environmental > Terrestrial > Soil > Wetlands > Permafrost | place: Sweden: Abisko...
ATATTGAAGAAAGCTTTTTATTCTGTTCTTGCTCCTTCTTAAGTCACGCATTAAATAGAACCTTGTCCTGTTTAAACTTCGCAGCTCTTCCTTATCCCTGTCAAAAATGTGGATGGCGCGCAGTAACCCTTTTTCAAGCGCCCTGGCGATCTTACGGCTGTCGACAGGATCAAGCTTATGTATCTGATCTTTTTGACTTGTTGGGATGTCTGCGGCGTTAATAACAATATTCTTTATTCCAAGATCGTTAAGCGCCCGATGAGTTCCGTAACCACAAAAGCCTGCTTCGTAGGCACTGTAATAAGTTCCGCCCGGAAACATCTTTTGAAGATAATTATACAAAGTCCTGGGATCAGGAGGTTGAGTAAATGTCCGGTGTTCCATTCCTTCAACTAGTATAGTAACACTCCAGCTCTTCTTATGAACGTCTAAACCAATAAAAAGGTCTTTGCCTTTGAAATCGATTTTTTTTGAAACTTGTGTTTGCATAGTCTCTCGTATTTTGTTTTCGTACAATAATTTACAAGAATTATTGATAACGCACCTGAGACTATGCTTTTATCATATGTGCTTTAATTAATTATCTCATCCCGCATGCGCGGGATTCGATGAGCTCGTCGCACTAAAGTGCTCCTCGGTTGCCTTTTGCAACCCGGACTATTTTATCCTCGCATTCAAAAGTCTATGAGAGAAAAATTTAACCTACTTATTAAATCTTGTGCCACCCGGACTGTTCCTGCTGCCGAGACAAAGTCTATTGGGTTGTCGGCCGACGCGCTGGTGCCTTGTTTTTTGCTCGTCACCTAGACTATTGCATCGTGACACTTAACTACTCGTCCGTCTACCGGGACTGGCAAAAAACGCGGCACCGCGACACGGACGCCAACTCATCAAACCGCCGGGCCATTATAGCCAATGCGATCGTTATCAGCGAGATAGACTACACCGAAAAAGCCATGTAATATACCGCGACCGCATATTTGGCACATTTGCTTTTGCGCGACACTCATACCCCAACCCTCATGCAAAAGCAAAAGAGCCAAATGCCCTCGCTCAGATACAATTAAGTAAAAATGATTCCTTAGTAATACTTTCTTCCCTAGTAGGTTTCCTCATATGAACAATACTTGTATCTAATGTGATGTATGATTTTGTGACTAACTTTGACTACTGAACCATCTTATCTAATTTATATAAAATTTGTGGCCTTGAAAGAAAATGTAAAAAATCAAATTTTTACAACATTTGCCAAGTTGCTTAAACAACAAAAATTTGTTGCTAAAGAATTAGATTATTCAATTCTTGAAAAACATAAACCCCTGTTGCTACAACTGGCAAGTTTAAACAATAGTGGTATTAGTATTTTTGATTTATATAAAAATGAACATGTTTTCTACTCCCCTAATTTTTGCACTCTGCTGGGTTACAGGTTAAAAGAGATAATAGAAAAAGGTCAAGGATATTTAGATGAAAAGATTCATCCTGTTGATTATATTGAACTTAATAAAAATGGCATTTCATTAATAAAACTCTGTTATCATTTTTCAAATGATGAAAAAATGAATTACAAACTTCTTAACGAATACAGGATATTAAATTCTGACGATAAATATATAAGGGTAATTGAGCAGCACCAACTATTGGAGTTAGATATCTTTGGGAACATCTGGCTGACATTAAGTATGATTGATATTTCACCCAATCAGGACATAAATGAGGGATTAAAAAGTCAATTGCTCGATTTCAGAACGGGAAAAATAATTTCGTTTCAAAATGAAAATACAAATTATAAAAAAGAGATTAAAATATCTTTAACCCAAAGAGAAATACAGATATTACAAATGGTAAAGAATGGCTTACTCAGTAAAGAGATTTCTGATAACCTTTTTATAAGTGTACACACTGTAAATACCCACCGCCAGAGAGTTTTGGAGAAATTAGGAGCCAATAATTCAATGGAAGCCATTGTATTTGCATCTAAGCTGGGATTATTGTAATGTTTTGTTTCTTTGAATAATGATAAATCAGTATTGTAAGGACAGTGGTTTAGAAAGTACTTTGTGCTATCTAATTAAACCTGTAATTAATGAATCTTATGATACGATTTATTTCGATTTTGATATTTGTATTCCTGACCTTAATTAAGTCCTTAGCTCAGCAGCCAATACAGACAATACGTGGTATAGTAACTGATAACGCTTCCAATGCGCCGTTACCTTTTGCAACTGTAATTATTTTAAATACCAATCCACTAATTGGAACCATAACCGATTCTCAAGGGAATTTTATTCTGAACAATGTAAGTTATGGAAGATATAATATCCAGGTTACAATGGTGGGGTATGAAACCTTAATAGTTAATGAAGTAGCAGTTTCCGCAGCGAAAGAAGTTTTTCTTAATATCCCGATCAAAGAGAAAGTCATTTCCCTTTCTGAAGCAGTGATTAGACCCAAGATAAACAAAGAACTTCCACTTAATACGACAGCAACTTTAAGTGCAAAAATGGTAAGCATGGAGGAGGCAAAACGATATGCCGGAGGATTTGATGATCCAGCCAGATTGGTTTCTTCTTTTGCTGGTGTCGCAAGTAATGTTGGCAATAATGCAATTGTAGTAAGAGGTAACAGTCCACAAGCGTTGCAATGGAAATTAGAAGGAGTGGAGATTCCGAACCCCAATCATTTCGCTGACTTAAGCACATTTGGTGGAGGAGGATTAACTGCTTTAAGCACACAGCTTCTGGCAAATTCCGATTTTTTTCTAGGTGCTTTCCCTGCCGAGTACAGTAATGCACTTTCCGGTGTATTTGATATTTATATGCGCAATGGTAATAATTCTAAACAGGAACATACTTTTCAAACGGGGCTTACAGGAATTGATATTTCTTCGGAAGGTCCATTTAAGAAAAGCAAACCTTCATCCTATCTTTTTAATTACCGTTACTCTACAATGGCTTTGCTGGAACCGATTTTGCCGGAGAATGCAGGGGGAGTGAAATATCAGGACCTTTCTTTTAAGTTAAATTTTCCAACAAAAAAAACAGGTACCTATTCTGTTTGGGGAATTGGATTAATTGATGGTTCAGGTTCCCGCGCAAAAACAGACATGAATCAATGGATTTACGATTCTGATAGAGAAATGCAGGATGTAAAGCAATATATGGGAGCAATAGGCATGACTTACAAAATACTTATAAACAGCAGACAATATATAAAATCGATAGTCGCTGTAACAATAAATGGCATTGACTTTAGAACAGACAGATTGGACACCACTATGTCATTGTTACCCAAAAGTAAGATAACTAATAAGACTCAGAACTTTGTCCTAACATCATTTTTAAATACAAAATTTAGTGCCCGCCACGTAAACAAAACAGGATTTTCTGCAACAGGGCTCAAGTACGATATTTTACTTAAAGATAACTTGCAGAATGGAAATTCTTTACAAACTATTCAAGCTGAAAGTGGATACTGCACACTACTAAGCACCTACTCAAATTCTACACTAAATTATATTGAAAAAGTTACAGTGAATTTAGGAATAAACGGGCAATGGGTTACACTAAATAACCATTATACTATTGAACCCAGAATAGGAATTAAATATCAATTTGCCCCTGCGCAATCAATCAGTTTTGGCTATGGTCTTCACAGCAGACTTGAAAGGCTGAATTATTATTTTGCAAAAAACAACTTATCTGGAAAGGAGGCCGTCAACAAGAATCTTGATTTTACAAAATCACATCATTTTGTGGCCGGTTATGATAGAAGTCTTTCCGAATTTACACATTTAAAGATTGAGGCATACTATCAGAAATTATATAATGTACCAGTAATGAAGGATTCTTCTTTCTCTTTTATCAATATGCAAAACGATTGGTTCTTTAATGGAAAACTTCAAAACACTGGTAAAGGAAGAAATTATGGTGTTGAAATGACAATTGAAAAATATATATCACAAGGATATTATTATATGTTTACAGCCTCTCTATATAATTCCCGATATACAGGTGGTGATAATGTCTGGAGAGATACACGATACAACAAAAACTATGCATTTAATTTTCTAATTGGAAAAGAGTGGCAGATCGGGGGTAATAAACAAAATATTTTAAGTTTAAATGTCCGGATGAGTTACCAGGGTGGCGATCATTATTCACCTGTCAACGAAGCTGCATCAAAAGCTTCCGAAGATGTAATTTTTGATGAGACAAAAGCATTTTCTAAACAATTTTCTCCGTCATTCATTTCTCATTTCACTGCCAGTTATAAAATAAACAGAATTAAAGCTGCACATGAAATTGCATTTAAGCTTCTCAATGTCACTATGTATAAAGAATTTTCCGGTTTTCAGTATAATTTTCATTCCAAAACTGTTGATGAAAGACGAGATGCCCTGGTTATTCCAAACTTAAGCTATAAGATAGAATTTTAAAATATTAGGATAACCTCTTTGCAAGCACATTTAAAAGCCACACTGGCTTATACACGACCAAAGCTTTTAAAAGAGCTTGCAAACATTAAACCCTGCAAACTTTGACTCAAAGATTTGTAACATCCTGACAATTTTAAAATAACACTGGCTATAACTCGGACGGTTTAATTAATTGGCTTCGGCAGCCCGGACTACTTCTCAACCAGCTCCAAAAGTCTATGCGAGAAAATATAACCTACTTATAAAATTTTGTTGCACCCGGACTGTTCCTGCTGCGTTAGGCACAACAATGACAACATTCCTTGAGCACAAAAAATAAGAAATTTATCAGAATATGAGTTAAATTTTTAATTTTGGCGAGGTTCTTTTCATAACAAAATATTTAATGAATCGGTTGAATAATACACTTTGGAATCAATTATTAAAATTACGGGCAAAAGTAAAAACATGAGGAATACGCTTGAAATTACACGCATATATATATAATCGAGTAAAAAATTTTAAAAGAGTATGAAAACAAGTGCGTTTCTTATAATACTATCATTATCAGTTTTCTTATCATTAAGTGTTTTTTCACAAATACCTTTAGGAAGCAGCATTGTTCTCGATGACCACTGGTCTATCCAGTCGTCTGCCAGCCTCAATGACGATGGCAAGGTTATATCCAAACCAGGTTATGCCGCCAAGGAGTGGTATCCCACCTCGGTTCCCATAACTATACTTGCTGCGCTAGTGAATAACAAGGTGTACCCTGATCCATATTATGGTAACAACTATATGGAACTACCCGGTATACGCAGGTGGGACAAGCCCGAGGGCAAACCCTTTGAATCGTCCTGGTGGTATCGTACCGAGTTTGATCTTCCCTCCGACTACAAAGGCAAGCAAGTGTGGCTGAATTTCCATGGCGTGAATTACCGGGCAAACCTGTGGGTAAACGGGCAAAAGGTGGCCGATTCCACCCAGATTGAGGGCGCATACAGGTTGTTTTCTTTCGATATAGCCCGAGACCTTAAAGCTGGGCAAAAGAATTGTCTAGCGCTAGAAATCTTTCCCCCGAAGGGGTTTGATCTTACGATCTCCTGGGTTGACTGGAACCCCACTCCTCCCGACAGAGGAATGGGCATCTGGTACGATGTGACCCTATCGGCCAGTGGTCCTGTTGCTATAGACCATCCTTTCGTAAAAACCAAGCTCAACCTGCCTTCGACCGATCAGGCAAAACTCACTGTGATTGCTGAAGTGAAAAACGCGGAAAACACCCCTGTCAAGGGCTTGTTGAAAGGCACAATAGAAAACATGACTTTCTCCAAGGAAGTAAACTTAAATGCGAACGAAACCCGGGAGGTAACCTTCACGCCCGAAGAATTTTCACAACTTGTGGTGGAAAATCCTCGTCTTTGGTGGCCCCATACCGTTGGCCCGCAAAACCTATACAACCTGAACCTGAGGTTCGAAATAGACGGAAAAGTATCCGACATGCGTAATTTGCGTTTCGGCATCCGGGAGATCAGTTCCTGGATGAACAAATTTGACACGCTGCGTACTAAAGTGTTCCAGATAAATGGCAAAAACATTGTTATTCGTGGTGGGGGTTATGTACAAGATATGATGCTCCGTCCATCCAACGAGCGCGTGGATGCCGATCTCCTTTACTTGAAATTCATGAACCTAAACGCACTGAGAATGGAAGCTCCCCGTGGTTCGAACTATCTTTTCGAACGTTGTGACGAGGAAGGCATCTTGGTTATGGTGGGTTGGTGCTGTGGCTATCCCTTCGAGAGCTGGAAGAACTGGACACCGCACACGGCCGATATTGCCGAAGAAAGCTGGCATGATCAGATTGTCAATCTTCGTGCGCACCCTTCTGTTTTCACATGGTTGTACGGGAGCGATAATTTTCCACCAGAGGACATAGAACGGCGTTATATTGACGTGCTGAAAAAATATGACGGAACAAGGCCATATTTATCCTCTGCAACCCAAGCTTCCAGCAAGATAGATGGTTACACGGGTTTATGGATGGGACCCTGGCCTGAAGTGTATGGATACGTTCCTCCCAGTTACTGGTATACTAAGCTTGAGTTTAACACCGAGTGTGGTCCTGGTGGCGAACAGCTTCCTCCCATAGAAACCATCAAAAGGGTGATGCCAGGAAAGGATCTCTGGCCTGTTAGTTCGGGTTGGGACTTGCGCCTGCGAAAGGACTTTTATCCTTTTTCCCGCAGGGCACTTGAATCCCGCTATGGGAAACCAGTCAGTCTTGAGGACTATTGCTCCAAATCTCAGATTTTGCAGCTTGAAGCGACAAAGGCAATGTTCGAGGCTTTTGCTGGGAACAAGTACAAATCGAGCGGTGTCATTTACTGGATGTTTAACAGCGCCTGGCCAAAATTCTACTGGCAATTGTTCGATTACTTTTACATGCCCAATGGCGCCTTTTATGGCGCTAAGAAGGCTTGCGAGCCTTTGCACGTTCAGTACAACTACAAGGAGAATGCGGTTCAATTGGTGAACAGCTTTTATCAGGACTATAAGGGATTAAAAGTTTCCACCAAGGTTTTTGATTTTAACGCTAAGGAAATTTACGCTAAAGAAGTCACTACAGATTTAAAAGCCGATGAAAGCAAAATACTTTTTAAGCTGGGACAAACCAAAGAGCTTCCCGATATTTATTTTCTGAAGCTCATACTGCAAGATGAAGAAGGGAAGGAAATATCATCGAATTTTTATTGGTTGTCGGACAGAGGTGACACGAATGCCGATTTTAAAGATCTGACCAATCTGCCCCCTGTTGATGTGACAGCAAAACTAAGCCTGCTATCAAAGACGAATGGCAAGATGAAACTCTTCGTTGAATTTACCAATCTTTCAACCTCCCTCGCATTTGGGTTAAACCCCATATTGCTCTCATTTTCGACAAAGGAGCCCATATTGCCAATCTTTTGGCAGGACAATTATTTCTCGCTATTACCTGGTGAAAAACGTACTATCGAAATGCAAGTGGATGTCTCTCTGGTGACAGAAAATAAGTTGCTATTCAAACTGGATGGTTGGAACCTGCGAACTGTACAGGAACAAGAAATTCAGGTTCCTTGAACAATTCAGAGAGAAATTAAGATACTTTGGCTAGGTTAAAAAAAGAAATGAACTAAAACAAATTACCTCAAAAATGAAGAGTCATTTTAAAAGGTGCTGGCACATTGGTTTTTGCTTTCACATCAGATCCAACTTAAAAAATACAAAGGGTCTATAAGTCATTCAAAACTCTTTGACACTCGAGTAGTTTGATTATTTTGATTTATAAATTACAAATGGTACATATATAAAACGACAAAAAAATGCTGTGCCTAACTCGGACGGTTTAATTAATTGGCTTCGCCGAGCTCGGACCGTATAAGCATTTCATGTTGCTTCGCAAAGTAAATTGTGATCGGTCCTCGGTTGCCTTTTGCAACCCGTAAAGCTTTATCATCGCATTCAAAAGTCTATGATAGATAAGTTTATTCCACTTATTGAAACTTGTGCCACCCGGACTGGTCCTGCTGCCAAGACAGAGTCAATAGGGTTGCAAGCCGATGCTCGTGTGTCGTGGTTTTTGCTACGCCACCTAGACAGTTTTATCGTGACCCGACAACTTTCGTAAATTTATCGGGACTTGGTACCATCTAGACAAATTACCATGACCCGTTATTTATCGCCATCTACCAGGACTTGCAAAAACCACGCCACCGCGACCCTTCGCTACGGCTCTGGGCAGGCTCCGACGGCACCTAATTAAACCGCCGGGCCGTTATGGGCAATAGCGCTGACCACGTGACAGTTACCAATACAATTCAGTCATCATGACAAATTTGTTATTCCTTGACAAATTATCTCTCAGCGCAACTCGCCTATAACAGTCAAAAGCAGAAATATTCATTTTATCGGGACAAATCCTTTTAATCAAAATCGAGTAAACTTATATTTAAATTAAATACCTTATAAATAAGTTGCATAACTGAAATATAAGTTATAACTTTACTGGAAATTTAAAAACCAGAGCCATGACTAATTCATTTATTTTTTACGTTTTGGAAAGTTCCATCTGTCTGTTACTGTTTTTAATGGTTTACAGATTACTGATCACTAACCTGACTCATTTCTCGTGGATGAGGATTTATTTATTGATTAGTGTAATTCTAAGTCTGATTCTACCACTTCTAATTTTACCAATTCATTGGCGAACCTCGATTCCCCCATTTATTAATTTAAATAATTTCAACTTTCTTACAGATGCTCAACCTAGTGGTTATTCGGAGGGTCAACCCTTATCTAGTGGTTTTAGAAATAACTTGGGTAGCAATTTGCAAGTGGGGATAATAGTACTGGCAATAGCAGCGTATATAGTCGGCTTGCTTTATAAGGCCTTCAATTTCGGCAAGAACCTGAGAAGTATAGAAAAATGTATTAAGCAAAATCCAAAAGTAAGGGATGGCAGATTCTGGTTAGTTGAACTAATTGACAAAGTGCCGCCTTTTTCCTTTTTTAATTATATATTCATTACCAATTCCTGTCAAATATTACCCGAAGATGACTTACAGCGGATTAAAGATCATGAGAAGGTTCATGCTCAACAGTTACACTCGCTTGATGTTTTATTTATTGAATTTATCTCAATTATTTTTTGGTTCAACCCACTAATGATCTATTTGAAAAAATCAATTCAAGAGATACACGAGTATATCGTAGATGAAAAGATTGCAGAAAGAGGTAAAGGGAAAAAGGATTACGCTGAACTTCTTCTAAAACTGGCTTCAGAAGTCAGGGGATTTAATCTTTCAGCGGGTTTCTCCGGTAGTCAAATCAAGCGAAGAATACTTATGATAGGCAGGCAAAGATCCCTTCCGGGACAAAAGCTTATGTTTATCATTCTTGTTCCCCTTACAATACTTTTAATGCTTTCTTTTTCTTATTTTAAAAATCCGGATCCCCTGACTGCTCAAACAAAACAAAACGGAAATGTCAATCAAAGTCAGTTAAAAATTGGAAAGATCAGCTGGAAGGGAAATACTGTATATGACATTAATACTTTAAATCAGGTCTTTGGCCTTAAAGAAGGTTCCGTATATAATAAATCCCTTATTGATGACAGACTCAACGGATCATCGGGAGCACAGGATGCTGTGGCCAATCTTTATCAGGATAATGGATATCTGTTTAGTAGAATAAGTGGACAGGAAAATCAAAATAAAGAGGCAGTAGACCTGATCATAACAATTAATGAAGGTAAACAGTTTAAATTTAATGGTGTCATAGTAAAAATTGATGGAGTAATTACAAAAGATCCGGTCAATGAAATTGGAATTCACAGGGGAGACCTTTTCAGTAAAGCAAAAATCATACAGGCTATCAAGGCACTTGCTGCTACGGGTAAATATGATCCGGAAAAGATAAATCCTAAGCCAATCCCAAATGTAACGACCGAAGAATTTAACAATGTGGACCTGATATTTGAACTTACAAAAATTAGCAACAAAAAATAATATGGAAGAATTAACGAAAGCAGAAGAGAAAATAATGGTTATATTCTGGAAGCTAAAAAAGGCATTTGTAAAAGATGTTCTGGCAGAGCTTACGGATGAACCGAAGCCTCCATATAATACCATATCATCAGTAACCAGAATCCTTGCCGGAAAGGGATATCTTAAGTTTAAAGCATATGGAAATACGTATGAGTATTATCCGGCTGTTACTCAGGCTTATTACCGGAAACTAAAGGTCAAAAAAATGCTATCGGCTCAATTTGGCAATTCACCTGCATCACTACTTTCATTCATTATTAAAGAAGAAAAATTGAGCAAAGAGGAAATAAAAAAACTTAAAGAGATAATTAATGATATTGATTGAGATAAAACTCTTAAAAATTTAATAGCTACTTTGACTGGTGCAGTTTGAGGAGACAAAAAATCACTTATGTACCGAGACTATAAAAATGTACTGCCCATAACTCGGACGGTTTAATTAATTGCCTTCCGCAGCCATGACAACTTCTCAATCAGCCCCCAAAGTCTATGCAATTAAACTCATTTCAACTTATAAAATCTTGTGACACCCGGACTGTTCCTGCTACCTAGACAAAGTCAATAGGGCTGCGGGCCGAAGCGTTGGTGCCTTGTTTTTTGCTCACCATCTGGACAATTTTATCATGACGCGGAACCTCACTTCCGTTTATCGGGACTTGGTACCGTCAAGACAAATTATCTTGACCCAAAACTTATCGTCCACTTACCGGGACTGGCAAAAAACGCGGCACCTCGACACCCCTCGCTGTCGCTCGGGGCAGGCTCACGCCAACTCAATTAAGACGCCGGGCCGTTAGTGTTAATGAGCACACACACTGCACGATAGACAACTTCTTGACCGACTTCGGTTAAAGCGCAACCGCTGATTTGGCACATTTGCTTTTGCGCAACAATCAACCCTACCTACATGCAAAAGCAAAAGAGCCAAATGCCCTCGCTCCTTTTTACTAACTTTGATCTTTAATACAAGATAAATGGCAGATAAGCAAACTTCAAAAGATAAAACAAGGCTTCATAACCAGATTGGAGGATCAGTATTAGTCATAAATAAATTCTGAATAAAACGAGGCAAAACTTGACATGACTAAATTGACCCTTTTCAAAATTTGGCAGATAATGCTTAGGTGCCAGTAAAATAATCTCCAAAACAATCAATATATTAAAACTAAAATTAATGAGTTCAAATTCACCTAGTTTACAGAGACTTGTCCGCCATTATGCAATCGGACTAATAATTATGTGCCTATTTGCAAACCGTGCAGGAGCACAACCTTCTTTTAAACAGGAACGACCACGCATCGTTGTTACAACTGATCCGGAACTCGATGACAATAATTCGCTTATCCGTTTTTTACTTTATAGCAGCGATTTTGAAGTTGAGGGCCTTATTTATGCAAGCAGTGGGTACCACTGGAAAGGAGATGGAAAGGGGACGAAGTGGTATGTTCCTGGAAGAGAATATGCACGTTTTGGTTTAGATACATGTCCTTGTGAGTCATGGCGGTGGTCCAAAAACGAACGCTTCATTCATGATGCGGTGGAAGCCTATGCGAAAGTTTATCCGAACTTGAAAGCGCATGACCCAGATTATCCTACTCCTGAGGAACTGAAGTCAAAAATTCGATACGGAAATATCGAATTCGATGGGGATATTTCTAAAGACTCCCCGGGCTCAGATCTGATCAAGTCTCTGATTCTTGATGATAAGCCTGGGCAACTTTATCTAACAGCGTGTGGTGGACAGAGTACGATAGCCCGGTCGCTCAAATCAATTCAGGATCAGTACGAGTATTCTATTGAATGGGAAAACATCAAAAAGAAGATATCACGTAAAGTAATTCTGCTCCCGTCTGGCGACCAAGATGACACATATGCTAGGTATATAAAGCCTAATTGGCCTGATATTGATTACAGGCAGTTCTGGGGCGGTCCAAACTTTGGCTATGGTTCGCAATTGGGTGCAAAACCAGAGGATTCGATTTATTTGACCTCATCATGGATGAAGGGAAATGTATCAGATCGCGGACCGTTAGGAGCGTTATACCGAGTATGGGGTGATGGAAAGCAGATGGTAAAAGGCGACATCATGGATTATTTCGGTCTATCAGGCCACTCCAATGATCAATTAAGGAAAATGGGCTATATGGTATGGATGCCTGTACAAGAGAAAGGTTCCTGGCTCGGAGAAGGCGATGATGGTACATTTATGAATATGCTGGGAAATGGACTACGCGCCTATGAGAAAGGAACCTATGGCGGTTGGGGCGGTCGCCAAGTAAGTGATCAGGAGTTGAAAGGTTTTTCCTTTCAGATGAGTGATACTTCTCAGCAAGCTATGGTTTCTACGCTCAGTTCATTATCCAACCAATTAAGTAAAAGCTCAAACGCATATCCAAATTTCTTTCCTGCAGCTCAGCGAGATTTTGCAGCACGTATTAAATGGTCTGTAACATCAAAGTATGCTGATGCGAATCATGCACCTTTAGTTACAATTGAAGGACCTCTCAATGTTTTAGCTTCCCCAGGAGAAACAATCAGATTAAATGCAAATGTTTCGGATCCAGATGGAGATATTGTCTCTATCAAATGGTGGCAGTTCCAGGTGGGAACTTATTCAAATAAAGTTGATTTTTCAAATGGGAATACTGCCAGAGCCAAAGTGCTTATTCCTAAAGACGCAGTTCCAGGACAAACGATTCATGTCATAGTTGAGGCAACAGACAACGGTTCTCCGGTTCTCACAAGTTATCAGCGCATAATTATTATTGTCAAGAACAGATAATATTTGGACCTCATTGGTTTTCTCGACCAACAAAGTTAGAAGGAAACTTCTACTAACATTGGATCTGTTGCTATGGCGGAGTTTAAAAGCTATATTTTGCAGGCACATTTAAAAGCCGCACAGGCTAATGCACGACCAAAGCTCTTAAAAAAGCTTGCAAATAGACAACTTCGTGATTGTTACCAATATAACAAGACTTCTGCTAAAGACTTTAAATAAAAACACTAACACTAACTCGGACGGTTTAATTAATTGGCTTCCCGCTTCGCCTCTCCTACTCTATTAAAATACGTTATAGCATGACAAAGGCTTCGCGGGACACGGTCGGCAGCCCGGACAAATTCGTAATTCATGAGAAAGTCTATGCGAGTAAACATCAACTCACTTATTAAATCTTGTGGGAACCGGACAGATCCTGCTACCGAGACAAAGTCAATAGGGCTGCCGGCCGACGCTCTGGTGCCTTGTTTTTTGCTCGTCACCTAGGCTATTTCATCGTGACACGAAACTTCGCGCAACTTATCGGGACTTGGTACCTTTTAGACAGCTTAATCATGACAAGACAGTTCTCGTCCGTCTACCTGGACTGGCAAAAAACGCGGCACCTCGACACGGACGCCAACTCATTAAATCGCCGGGCCGTTGGCGCTAATACATGATAACTCCGAGACCAAATTAAAATGTGACCAAAAACGAATAGTCAGATCGCTCTTGGTCACAATATGAAAATTCAGAAACCAATACCTAATCTAATACCAGGATAGACTTTATTAAAATTATCCGACATATACAAACTTGGCGAGATTGACATATACCTTCCAATATCCCAATTGACACCTAATCTAAATGTATTTTTATCAAAAAAGTTCCCATTTCTGCTAGTTAGATACCCCAATTCTATGCCAATCCAATTTGTCTTCTTGGAATCATTAGAGAAATTATATCTGTATCCTAGGTTTACAAAGTTATTGTATTGTATCTTCCCACTATTGTTAAATAAGTAAAACAGATTGTTCGAAATATAATACTGATTTTTCCAAAAGCCTTTTTTAGAAAACTGCAATGCAAATTTAGCTGATAAATCTGTTGTTAATTGATTCTTCACAACTCCTGCTCCGGCGCCCAATTCAAGACTAATAACATTCATCCCACCGTTTTTATGGTCTAGGTTCTTAAGAGATTTGATTTGTCCATTTGCAATTCTAAAATGATAGGAGTTGGCAGAACGGTTTTTTTTAGGTAAAGAATCAAAAACCCGACTAATAATATTAAGATTAGATGTATCAGAAATACAATTAATATTGTTGAATTTAATATCGGCATTATAATTACCTGAAATTATATGGCACTGATTCCTATAAATGCTCTTTTTAAGTTTATTGCCCTCAAAAATTACTTTTTCATCTTTGTTTGCAGGTTTAATTGATAGCTTCTTTTGCGGAACATAATCAATGCTATACGATTCAAAATTTTCAAACAGGCTAGTATCTTGCTTTAAAATCTGACTGAGTTGAATCAGATCTTTTTCAAACACCTCTTTAATCATTGAATAATCACAGTTGCTGAGTGTAATTTCTAAACTATTTTCCAAATGAATATAGATAGAATCCATTAAAACGGGTGGGGGGGCTGTTTGTCCATAACTCTTTACACTAAATATAAAAAATGCCACCATCCCAATTTTGAATATTTTTGTTTTCATTTTGTCTTTAATTTAATTGTTAATTAATCGGATATATATTAAAGCGCGCTTGAATACCTATTCATGTTTGAAAGCTAGACGAGTGTCTTCTAATTCATTATTGTTTCCACCAAATCTTAACGCAAATTTTTTATTCTTTACAACAGGTTGTTTAGTGTTCACGAAGCTTTGAATTTCTAAACTTTTCCCCTCATTTATAATTTTTGGAATATTAAAATCGACAGACTTATCTGTAGTTTTATAGACAGTGTCTGTTTTGTAGACAGTATCTACAATATGAATGTTTTGAGTTAAATATTCGACTTTAATCTTTTCTCTTTTTTCAATCTTAACAATAGTGTCATGCAAGTATTTTTGGATATATATAGTATCTTTCGGTATACTTAAGTACGTATTTAAGTTTTTCAGTTTTGTTGTATAATAGTTAGCTAAGCTTTGGTTCCTTTTATATTCATGTTTTAGATTATAGAATAATATAGAACTTAGGAATAGAAGTATAATGCTTGCAGCTGCAAGAATCTTAATTAATAATGCTCTTCTTCCAGAATTTAGGCTTGCCATTTTTAACTTATCCCAAATTCTATCTTTTGAATTCAATGCCTCTGACTGATAATATTCATTATTATTATTATCAATAATTTTTTTAAATACTTCATCAATCTTATTTGTGTCCATTTTCAAAATCTTTTAGTTGATTAACTATTCTGATTCTAGCTTTTCTAAGCTGTGATTTAGATGTACTTTCTGTAATATTTAGCATTTGTGAAATATCTTTATGATTATAGCCTTCTATAGCGAATAGGGTAAAAACAATTCTATAGCCATCAGGTAATTGATTAATAGTTTTGTATACAATATCTATATCAAGCTCTGGTTCGTTTAACAAGGAATCATCAATTTCAACTACTCTTACATCTTCAATAAATTCTAATTTCTTTTTCGAATCGATAAATCGAATGGATTCATTAATCGCTATTGTTTTCATCCATTTAACAAAACATGGATCGTTTATATATTCAACTTTATTTATGTTTTTAAATATTTTGGTAAAAGATAGGATGATCACATCTTCAACGTCATGATGGTTACCTAATATTCTTTTTGAAACATGATAAAGCAATTGATAGTATTTATTGAATAGACTATTGAAAGCTAGCTGGCTACCACTTCTGCAATGCTTAATAATTTCTTTTAATTCCAATTGCTAATTTTTACAATTCAACCTCTTAAACCCCGATTTTGATATAAAAGACGCCTGGCAATATAAAAAAGTTTTACAAAATTGTACTTCCGCCAACTCGGACGGTTTAATTAATTGGCTTCGCCGAGCTCGGACCGTATAAGCATTTCATGTTGCTTCGCAAAGTAAATTGTGATCGGTCCTCGGTTGCCTTTTGCAACCCAGACTAATTCTCAATCAGCCCCTAAAATCTATGCGAGTTAACTTTGTTCCATTTATAAAATACTGTGGCACCCGGACAGTTTCGTCTCCCGGGACAGCATCTTTGGGTTGTCGGACCGACGCGCAGGTGCCTTGTTTTTTGCTCGCCACCTAGACTATTTCATCATGACACGAAACTGCTCGTCCACTTATCGGGACTTGGTACCGTTTAGAAAAATTATCTTGACCCAATACTTATCGTCCACTTAACGGGACTGGCAAAAAACAAGTCACCGCGACCCTTCGCTACGGCTCTGGGCAGGCTCCGACGGCACCTAATTAAACCGCCGGGCCGTTAGGTACAATATTAGTGCCATCGACCGGGACTTTGCACCATATAGACAACTTCATCATGACTCGAAAAGTATCATCCGTAAACCAGGACTTCACAACATTATCATGATTCTTGCCAAAAATTGTTCAATTTTTGTAACTTTGTGAACATATGAAGAGTAGAGATCAAATATTGGCTTTTCTAAAACAGAACAAAAAACTGTTCCGCGACAGATATCATATTATCCGAATAGGATTGTTTGGGTCATATGCTCGTGGCGATCAAAATGTTAACAGTGACATTGATCTTCTAGTCGAATTTGAAGATAATACTCAGGACCTTTATGACCTTAAATTGCAACTAAAGGACTTTTTCCAAAAAAGCCTGGGAATCGAAATTGACATCTGCCGTGAAAAATATATCAAACCACGAATTAAAAAATCGATTTTAAAAGAGACTGTTTATGCTGACTAAAGACCATCATTGTCTTGAATCTATTATTGAAGCGGTAGACAGGATCATCGAATATACTACTGGATTTGATTCAGCTGATGATTTTAATAATGACTATCGCAACTTTGATGCAACGATGATGAACTTCGTTGTTATAGGCGAAATAGTAGATATAATATCCGAAGATTTTAAAAAAGGTCATGACAATATTGAATGGATAAAGATTAAGGGTTTTAGAAATATTGTGGCTCATGATTATTTTGGAATTGATGCTGAAGAGGTTTGGCAGATAATAAAAAGTAAAATACCTAATCTAAAAACCCAAATACAGATACTCCTGGACTAAAAAACTGTACCTAACTCGGACGGTGTTTTAATTAATTGCCTTCGCCAACCCAGACAAATTCGTAACAAACCCTCACAGTCTATGATCGCAACTTTTAACCGTCTGTTAAGTTTTGTTAACTGGACAATTCCTGCTGCCGAGACAAAGTCTATTGGGTTGTCGGCCGACGCGCTGGTGCCTTGTTTTTTGCTCGTCACCTAGACTATTGCATCGTGACACTTAACTACTCGTCCGTCTACCGGGACTGGCAAAAAACGCGGCACCGCGACCCTTCGCTACCGCTCTGGGCAGGCTCCGACGGCACCTAATTAAACCGCCGGGCCGTTAGCTGTAAGGCTAGGGACTGCAACACCCTGTTTGCCAACACACAAGCAAGCCTTTTGCAGCTCGTCCCTGCAAGCGTCCCGGCTGCAAAACACATGCTTCTTTGCCCGCCCTGGTTTTATAGTATTTAACAAACCACACATCTTAATATTTAAAATTTCTTATTATGTCTATAATATGGACATTTAATGTCATTATATTAGGCATATTTAGACAATATTTTTTTACCTATTTTACTTAAACAACTAATTTTCAGAAAGTAATAAATAATGGTATGGTAATTGAAAACTGCAGTTGAAATTCCCAAATTTTAAGTAATAGGATTTAGATATGGTAAAGAATTACTTCAAAATAGCTATCCGGAATATCAAAAGAAATTCTACATATTCAATATTGAATATTAGTGGTATGGCAGTGGGCATGGCTTCTTCAATTTTAATACTTTTATGGGTTCAGGATGAATGGAGCTACGACAGGCATTTTGATAATGCAGATAGTTTATACCGTGTGATTAGTGACATGAGTACTACTGAAGGAGAAAGCTCTTTGAATGCAACAACACCTGCCCCATTAGCAAAAGCCCTGAAAGAAGAATATCCTGAAATAATCAGATCTTCCAGATGTGGAGTTGGTTCCCTGTTATCATTTAAAATGGGAGATGAATTTATAGATGAAACCGCTGTCCCTGTTGATAATGACTTCTTAAAAATGTTTAATATTGAGTTTGTTGCTGGGGATATCAATAGCGCTTTAAACGCTCCCAACAATATTGTTCTTACAGAAAAAATAGCAAAGAAATATTTCGGTAACGAATATCCGATTGGCAAAACATTGAAAATGGCGGAATCTGATGAAATTTATACAATTACCGGAGTTGTAAAGAATCCGCATAATAGTCACCTCATGTTTAACTTATTGATTCCAATTAAGCTCGGAAAAGAGTTTGAAAGTCTTAAGAGTGATATGCAAGTGTTTTGTTATAATTATGTTGAGTTAATAAAAGGCACCGACAGTAAAATAGTTAATGAAAAAATTCGAAATTTTTTGAAAGATCATTCAAGCACGATGACTTTTGGGATTTCCCTTCAAAACATCAAAAAGATCCATTTGTATTCTTCCGGAAAATATGAACATGATATAAAGGGCAATGGTGACATTACTTATGTAAGAATTATGTGCCTCATAGCTATTTTTATTCTTCTTATTGCCTGTATCAATTTTATGAACCTTTATACTGCACAATCTGCCAGAAGGGCCAGGGAAATTGGTTTACGCAAAGTGGTAGGAGCAAACAGAAGAAAAATATTTGTTCAATTTATGGGAGAATCTCTATTGCTGGTATTAATTTCCCACATAATAGCTATGATTTTAGTTGAATTGCTGCTGCCCGGTTTTAATAACCTTATTGGCAAACAACTTGATATTAACTATCAAAGCGCTCATTTATATATAGGGTTGATTGCAGTTATACTGTTTTGCGGTATATTGGCCGGAAGTTATCCAGCCTTGTATCTGTCTTCATTAAAGCCATTGAATACAATAAAGGGCGTAATTAATAAAAATCCCGGCAATCCACAATTCAGAAGAGTCCTGGTTATTTTCCAGTTTTCATTGTCGGTCTTGCTAATCATATGCACCTTAATTGTTGGAAATCAACTTAACTATATTCAAAATAAGAGTCTTGGATTAAATAAAGATAATATAGGCTATTTTACGAGTCACTCCAGACCTAAAGGCTCCACGCTTGAAGACTTAAAAAAAGAGCTTTTAAACAATCCGGATATAGTGAGTGTAACTCGGGGCAATAATCCTGTCAACATTGAAAATCATTCGAATGGCTTTAATTGGACAGGAAATAATGAAGGTAATGATATTTCATTTTATATTTTGAGTTGTGATGCAGATTATGCCAAAACATTTCATCTTGATCTTGAGAAGGGGCGTTTCTTTTCTTCTGAATTTTCAACGGATTCTTCTGCAGTAGTAATCAATGAAAGTGCAGCAAAAATCATGGGATTTTTTAATCCAATCGGGGAAATTATATCGACGCCCTGGCAATCGAAATTACATATCATAGGTGTAGTAAAGAATTTTCACTATAAATCTATGCATTATAAAATTGAACCGCTTATTATGACATTAGATTCGGATATCGAATTTTTTATCCGGATGAAGCCTGACAAAGTAACCTCAATAGTTCCTTACATTAAGAAAACTATACAATCATTTAATCTGTCTTATCTCCTGAATTTTCATTTTTTGGCTGATGATTATGACAACCTATACCGGACAGAACAAAACATGAGTAAAATAATTCGTTATTCCTCATTTCTTGCAATCTTCATTTCATGTCTGGGTCTTTTAGGACTTTCTTCATTTATGACAGAGCGCCGTACAAAAGAGATAGGAATAAGGAAAATTAATGGGGCAAAGTCCAATGAAATATTCACATTGTTATCGGGAGAATATATTATATGGGTAATGATTTCAATTATAATTGCATGCCCGGTTGCCTGGTATGCCATAAATAAATGGCTTCAAAACTTTGCTTATCGGATTGACATAAGCTGGTGGGTATTTGCAATGGCTGGTGTTATTGCATTGCTTATTGCATGGATTACAGTAAGCTTTCAATCGTACAGAGCAGCAGGTAAAAATCCTATAGAAGCGCTAAGGTATGAATAGCAGAACAAAAAAGGTTTTATAATTTTCTTTGTTCGGATATAGGAATAATTATATCCCGGCAACCGTCCTTTCGCTGTCAGGCACATTACGCAAATGATATATTAATTAATATGTAATTGCATCTATGGTTTGCGTAAAGAGCCTTCCAGCCCGTCCCTGCCATATTACGATAACAGCTTCACAGTGGAGACAAAATTGACAGAACCATTTCTAAAGATCCAGTTTAATTGATGGATTTGATATGCTATACCTGATTAAACGAGATTTGCAATTTAAAATATTGAGGCCTTGACTAATAACTAGTTGGTAGACCGTGACTGACGTGGCGAAAGCATGACTTAAAATTAAAAGACTGCTACATGACAGTTTTAAAATGTGCCCTACAGCTAACTCGGCCGGTTTAATTAATTGCCTGCGCCAGCGCCAGGACAGATTTGTAAACAATCCCCAATTCTATGACCTTAAACTCTGTTCCATTTATAAAATGCTGTGGCATCCTGACAGTTTCGTCTCCCGGGACAGCATCATTGGCGCTGTCGGCCGACGCTCTGGTGCCTTGTTTTTTGCTCGTCACCGAGACTATTTCATCGTGACCCGAAACTTTACTGCCGTATATCTGGACTTGGTACCGTCAAGACAAATTACCGTGACCCAAAACTTTGCAGCCATCTACCGGGACTGGCAAAAAACGCGGCACCCCGACACCCCTCGCTACCGCTCGGGGCAGGCTCACGGCAACTCATTAAACCGCCGGGCCGTTAGCCTTAACCTGCAGCATGACAGACAGTTTAGCAGTTAATCCAAACTCTCAGAAGTCAGATTTTTTCACTTTCCCAAATTTGTCTAAATCAAGACAGTGCGGATTTTCTATAAATATTTAACCAAGCTTTACAGGTTTATTAAAATATGTACTAACTTTGTAATTACATTTTGTAAATAGTTTTAACCATGGAAGTATCTGTAATAAAGATTGGGAATTCGAAGGGGATAAGGTTTAGCAAGACCATTATCGAAAGATATAATATCCGAGATACCGTGGATTTGATCCTGGATAAAGGGCAGATTATAATAAAGCCTCTTGCTCGACCTAGAAAAGGATGGGAAAAAGCCTTCATGGATATGCATGCCAACGGAGATGACAAATTACTCGTACCAGACGTATTTGAAGACGAAAATCTCGAAGAATGGAAATAAAGCAGTATCAAATCATTCTTGCCAACCTTGACCCGACTATCGGTAGCGAAATTAAGAAGACAAGACCTTGTGTTGTCATCTCTCCCGATGAGATGAACAAATATTTAAGGACCGTTATGGTAGCACCCATGACAACTAGCTCCAAAAATTATCCAACCAGAGTCGAGGTAAAACATGATAACAAAGAGGGATGGATTGTTCTAGACCAGATTAGAACTATTAATAAGCAACGGATTATCAAGGACCTTGGAAAACTTTCAAGACCTGAGATCAAAGAGGTCAAATCCGTTCTGAAGGAAACGCTCGTTGATTAATTTAAAAAGCTAAGGCTAACTCGGACGGTTTAATTAATTGGCTTCCGCAGCCCGGACTACTTCGTAATTCGCCCCCAAAGTCTATGCGATTAAACACAATTCAACTTATAAAATCTTGTGCCACCCGGACTGTTCCTACAGCCGAGACAAAGTCAATAGGTCTGCGGGCCGACGCGCTGCAAACTCAACAGGCTCTTGCTTAGAGGATTTCATCTTGACATGAAAATATTCAGCCACTTAACGGGATTTTTCCATCTCGACAACTTTAGGCAATATGACAATCCTTGCCCATTTATCAGGACTAAAACACTACGCCGCCTAACAGCTAAGAGCTCATTTCGTTATTGAAACTTAAATAAATTGTTTGTTTAATAATAAATACTTACCTTTGGCGTTAGTAACGCTACACGGAAAATGATTGCTTCATTTGGGACTAAGGAAACTGAAAAAATATGGAATGGAGATAGAGTAAAGAATCTACCTCAAGAAATACAACAAATTGGAAGGAGAAAATTAAGGATGCTTAATAACTCACAGAATTTGATGGACTTAAAAGTTCCTCCATCTAATAAGCTGGAGAAACTATCAGGTAAAATGAGTGACTACTACAGCATCAGGATTAATGACCAATGGAGAATTGTTTTTAAATGGGACAATGGAAACTCAAGTGATGCTACAATAATCGATTATCATAAATAAAAGAGATGGAAAAGCTTTCAAATATACACCCAGGCGAAATTCTTCTTGAAGAATTCCTAAAACCTTTAAATATATCTGCTTACAGACTGTCAAAGGATCTTGGAATACCACAGACCAGGACTTCCGAGATAATTAAAGGACATAGAAGCATTACTGCAGACACAGCGATAAGACTAAGCTACTATTTTGGTAATTCTGCAAAATTCTGGCTTGGACTTCAGAATGACTTTGATCTTGAAGAAGAAAAGAAATCTAAAGATCGGGAATTCAAACATATTAAAAGATTAAAGGAACATGCTGCCTAGCATCAGAATTTTATCAAACTAGACAAATTCTCTTCACGACGATTGAAAAATACTACGGCGCCTAACTCGGACGGTTTAATTAATTGGCTTACGCAGCCCGGACAGCTTCATAATCGCCCCTAAGTCAATGAGAGAAAAATTTAACCAACTTATTAAATCTTGTGGCACCCGAACTGATCCTGCTGCCGAGACAAAGTCAATAGGGCTGCCGGCCGATGCGCTGGTGCCTTGTTTTTTGCTCGCCATCTGGACTATTTCATCTTGACCCAAAATTTCACATCCGTCACCCGGACTTGGTACCGTCAAGACAATTTCATCATGACCAGTGTGTACTCGTCCATCTACCAGGACTGGCAAAAAACGCGGCACCTCGACACAGACGCCAACTCAATTAAACCGCCGGGCCGTTAGTTGTCAGGTTATCGCGCAACTCCGATAAATACCAAAGACAAATTTGTACTATCTTTGTAAAAAATATGTACTATGACAGTTTCTGATTTAAAACTTAAAATATTCAGACAAATTGACTCTCTTGAAAAGAGTCGGCTTGAAGAGTTTTACGGATTATTATTGAATTATGTCAACGGGAAGAAGGATGTTTCTGATTGGGACAAACTTACAGCAGCTCAAAAGGAAGGAATATTAGATGCAATAGCCGAAATGGACTCTCAGAAAGGAGTGGCACATGAGGTTGTAATTGATAAATTCCGTAAGAGGTACCTTAATGCCTAAGCAGATTATTTGGTCACCTCTTGCTGAAGGTGATTTTGAAAAAATACTAGACTACCTTGCTAAAAATTGGGAGATGAAAGTTGCTGCTCACTTCATCGAACTCACTGAGAATTTAATAAACCAAATTTCCATAAATCCGCGACAATTTCCGATCTGTTATAAAAGGAAAAATGTGAGAAAGTGCGTACTCACTAAACACAATACCTTGTTTTATCGTGACACCAAATCCAATATTCAAATATTAAGGATTTACGATACACGACAAGACCCTGACACCCTGACCTTTAAATAAAAACCCGAACAACTAACTCGGAGCATATTTTTGACTGACTTGACAACATTTTTCAAATTATTTTCTGCATGGCAACCTGGACTCATACCTAAGGTAGTCCTACTTTGACAAGAAAATTTCTTTTGGTCAATCATGACTGGCAAAAACCATATCAGAGACAAACTTTCGTTATTAAACACATAATTAAATGTACTATGAAAAAAACAGATAATTTTATTAAAGTTTTTATTGGGGACGAGGCTTCCTCAATTCTTCTTAAGTCAAGATTAGAAGAGAGTGGAATATCTCATTAATTAAAAATGACTCCTCTTCAGCATCTCTAGGAGTTGCGACTCTTTCAGTTGATCTATATATTCAAGAAGCTGATCTGGAGAAGGCGAAACCGATGATCACTGAATTTATTAAGAAATCATGAATTAGATAAATAGCAAAGATATTTCTTCTCCGGACCTAAAAATTGGGCCTGAGAATAACTTATTAAATCTAAAATAGATTTATTCATTCAAAAAATCTTATATATGAAAAATTTGATTGTGACATCGGAAGGTATAAATTATTCAGCAATTGATCTTGGAGATTTTGATAATTTGATGGATTATTCCTTCTTACATCCAAGGTTAAAATCTGAAGTAAAAGGTAAAGTCTTCATTGGGGAAATCTTGAAATCAACTGGGACAGAAATTTCGTTCCAAATTCTGTCCCCCAACACTGAAATCCCATTTTTACATCAACATAAAATCCATGAAGAGGTTTATATTATCCTCAAAGGAACAGGTCAATTTCAAGTGGACGGTAATATTTTTAACATTAAAGAAGGATCAATAATTAGAGTCGCACCAGACGGAAAAAGAAGCTGTAGAAATAATTCGGACAATCCAATGATATATATGTGCATCCAATCACGACAGAATTCACTTGACAATTATGTTGTATTTGACGGTTTTCGAACCAGAGGTGAAATACCTTGGGACAAAAAATAAATGCCTAAGCATAACTCGGACGGTTTAATTAATTGGCTTCGGCAGCCCGGACTACTTTTCGATCAGCCCCAAAAGTCTTTGCGATCAAATCAAATTCAACTTATCAAATTTTGTTGCACCCGGACTAATCCTGCTGCCAAGACAAAGTCAATAGGGTTGCAAGCCGACGCGCGAGTTGTCATGGTTTTTGCAAGCCATCTTGACAACTTTATCGTGACATGACAAATCCTGCTCACTTATCGGGACCATGCCATCTGGACAACTTCATCATGACACCAAACGTTCGTCCATCTATCGGGACTTAGCAAAAACGCATGCCAACCCTGACACCCCTCGCTGCCGCTCTGGGCAGGCTAACGGCAACTCAATTAAACCGCCGGCCGTTAGCGGTAATTCTGCCCCGCAAAAATAGAGGTAACGCCAACACCCACAAAGGGTTGTTAAATCGATAATTTTACCACCACACTAGTGATGATATTGAAACAAAGGTGTTAAAAAACTAAACAGTGGCGTCAAAAACGTTAACACTTTATGAAAAGTGAGCTACAAGTAAAATTAGTTAAAGCACAGATATTCAACACCATAAAAAAATTAGCACAAATATTGCTTGTTTCCTGATGATAAATCATATAAGAATTTAGAATCATGATTTTACATTATTTAAAAACAGGATTTAGGAGCTTACAAAGAAACAAGCTTTACTCTGTGCTGACAATTGGAGGGTTTGCAGTAGGTTTTGCCGTGTGTATTATAATTGGACTTTATGCCTATAGTGAATTTTCTGTTGATACGGCTATTAAAGATCACGAGCGTATTTACAGGTTGGTAGATGTTGATTCTAAATTTTTTGATGGAAAAACTACTTATTTTGATTACAATCTTGGAAATATATTAAAGAACAATTACAGCGAAATTGAACGTGTGGCACCATACAAAATTTACAGTAGCGATAACTCTTTATTGCTGACTGAAAACAAAAGTTTTAAGTATGATTACAGTATGAATACGACAGACGAAATGTTCGATTTGCTATCGCTCAAAGTAGTTGAAAGATCGAAAAATAACAATTTGCTTGATAATAACTCTGTTGTCCTCACACAATCAATGGCTTATAAAATGTTTGAGGGGGGAAATGCTATTGGTAAAAGAATTGTATTAGATGATATGCAAAGGACTGAATTTTTTGTATCTGCCATAGTTGAAGATTTGCCCCAAAATACAAGTTTTCCCAACATATCTTTTTTTCTGAATATCGAGAGAAATTTTCAGTGGAGTCAAATGGAAAGAAATGGATACAGCGTAAAACCCGTAAATTATTATGTGAAACTAACAGATAATATAAATCCGCTTGATTTGACAAATAAATTGAACAGTAGCCTGAAAATTTATCAAAAAATACATGATCAAGTTGAGCTACAACCCATATCCAATATTTATTTGCATTCAGATGATATTCAAGACGCAGAATACACAAAAAAAGGAAATACAAAACTGATATTGATATTAGCTTCCATAGCAATACTGATATTGGTACTATCTATATTTAACTATATAAACTATTCTATAGCTCAGCATCAATCACAAATAAAATGTATTGGAATAAGAAAAACTTACGGTGCTGCTCTTTCGAATATATTTAAATATTTTCTGTCCGAATCATTAATCGGGGTATTTTTAGCAATAGCAATAGCATTAATATTATTATCATATTTCTTACCATATGCTAACCAATTATTGGGAAAAACAATTAGCATAGGATTAATATTTCAGCCAACACCATTCCTGTTTTTCATTCTGACAATTAGCTCTATAATAATCATAAATACTCTTATACCACAATGGTCACTGATAAAGTTCAACTTACTAAAATACCTGAAAGGCGGATATGTTAAACGTGGAGGAAGTTTTGCAACCAATGTACTTTCCGTTTCACAATTTACAGTTGCCGTAGGCTTACTTATCTGCTTATTCTTTATCAACAAGCAGCTTCATTATGCAAAACACGCCGACCTCGGTTTTCAGAAAGAAAACATCATCTACCTGAAACTAAATGGGAATTTGAAATTGGCAAATCCCCTAAAAAGCGAAATTCAAAAGTTACCCTTTGTGCAAAGTTCATCTATTAGTCAGGGGATTCCGGGAATAATAAATGCTCAAACCGAAGATGGATATTTGATATATGCCGACAATGACTTTATAAAAACTTATGGTATAGAGATGCTTGAAAATTGGACAATTGGAGAAGGGAAAACCGACAAAATCTGTATTGTAAATGAAACGGGAATGAGAAAGAGTCGATGGAAAGAAAGTGAAAATCCAAAATTCGGGGACTATTATACTATCGTAGGCGTAATGAAAGATTTTAAATTTATGTCGTTCAGAGAATCCATAACTCCTGTAGTTGTTGCCATAGACCACGAGTACATTAACAATTTTTCAAATTATTCCGTCCGATTATCTGAAGGAAATATATCATCTCAACTATCAGAAATGGAAAAAGTATGGAAATCAGTTATGCCTGATGAATACCCAATGGAATTTGAATTTATTGATGATAGGCTTAATGTGATGTATGCAAAGGACGAACAACTTGGAAAAGCCATATCCGCTTTTTCAATTATTGCATTTATTTTAGTGATGCTCGGCATACTCGGTCAGGTATTCCAAATCTGCATCAACAAATCTAAAGAAATAGGTATAAGAAAAGTGAACGGGGCAAAACTGCTGGATATTTTCAAAATCATTAATTACCGCTTTGTGGTTTGGGTATTGGCGGCATTTATCATAGCATCCCCAATTGCGTATAAACTCATGCAAAAGTGGTTAGAAAATTTTGCCTATAAAACGACCTTGGATTGGTGGGTATTTATCTTGGCAGGAGTAGGAACTTTTGCGTTTGTCGTAACTATTGTTATACTGCAGAGCTGGAATACAGCAAGGAGAAATCCGATTGAAGCACTTCGATACGAATAAGCCATCGCCTATTTAAAAGGACAATTCAATGACTGAAAGGAACATACCGTTCATAATGACAAGAACCTGCTTTTGCGCAATTCTTTTAGTATTATATGTTCCACTTTTTGGACAAAAGAACCTTGCTGGGATCTATTCAACCAACTTTCCTACATATGGGATGTTTGGGAGAATTATCACTCTTAATTGTGACAGTTCAACTACTTTAAATTTCAGGGGTGATCTTATGAACGATACTTCTCATGGAGTATAGACTTTAAAACGAAAAATACTTATAATAAATTTTGACACATTGGCCTATCCTTCACAGAGATACAGGGCGCCATTAAATTTTAGAATTAAACGTAATAGATTATATCTAATAAGTCTAGTTTTGAATATAACTGAATATGATAAGCTTAAGTTGTATGCGGAAAAATCTGCAATAGAAAGCGATGAAAATATAAAAATCCCTAGCTATTCTAAATTACAAAGAATGACTAACAAAACACCGAAAGATTTTAAGGGGAAAGATGGCAAACAATATTTCAAAATTATAAAAAGATTTACCTGTGACAATAATAAAAACCACTAACTCGGACGGTTTAATTAAGTGCCTTCGGCAGCCCAGACAACTTCGTTGTTAGCCCTTAAAGTCTATGAGACAAAATTCACCACAGTCTATTAAGTTTTCTGCACCATGACTAATCCTGCCACCGAGACAAAGTCTATGTGGGCTGCCGGCCGACGCGCTCCGACGGCACCTAATTAAACCGCCGGGCCGTTAGCAGCAATAATCTGGACATCAACGTGATAAAGAACTCCACCTACCGGCTTGCCCCGACGCTACTTGCATATGGCAATTCACGGTTTTGTATTCTTAAATTTACAAAACCGGCTCATGAGCACCATCTGCAAGTCTCTCCTCTTCGCAAGCCTTAGCATTTGTATACCATGACAGATTTGTATCTTTTATACTATTTTACTGCTGCTAACAAAAAAAAACTAAATTTACGTAAAGACTACAATGACAAAAAAAACAACATTAGTAATATCAGCAATCCTACTTTTTACTCATTCATTTGGGCAAAACACAGAGAAGTATTCCGACTTTGTAAAGGATGCATTGAAACTTTATGAGAGCAAAGAATATCTAAAATCAGGACTAAAATATTCTGAAGCTTTTAAGATATTTGGTAAAAATGTTATAATCACTGACAGGTATATTGCATCATGTTCTTGGGCATTAGCGAATGAGACAGACTCTGCTTTTAGCCAATTATTGAAGGTAGTTAATGGTAGCAATTTCATCTTCGAGGATTATGTGATTAATAACTCAGATTTGAATATTCTACATTCTGACAAACGGTGGAGTAAGGTAGTTGAGATAATTAATAGCAAAGATAATGATGATATTACCTCGGATAAACAACTCGGGGATACTCTTAAAGATATGTATTTTCAAAATGTAGAATACAGACGGCAAGTTACTGAAATACGAAATAAATATGGTGTGCAATCGGACACAGTAAAAGCATGCTGGAAGAAAATTGAAGAAAATGATTCCAAGATTTTAACTTTTGTAAAGAAGGTACTCGATACACGAGGATGGTTAGGGTCGGACATTATAGGTGTTCTTGGCAATAAAACCTTGTTTTTAGCCATACAACATTCTGACCTTGCAACCCAAGAGAAATATTTGCCTATGATGAAAGTAGCCGTTCAAAATGGGAATGCAAGTCCGAGTAACTTTGCCTATTTGGCAGACAGAGTAGCTTTAAGGCAGGGTAAAAAGCAACTTTATGGTAGTCAATTAGCTCGTGACCTAGTAACGGGAGAGTATTATATTTCACCACTTGAAGATCCTGACAATGTTGACATGAGGCGCACTGAAGTAGGACTAGGAAAACTTCAAGATTATGTTTCTCACTTAGGAATTACATGGAATGCTGAAGAATATATAAAAAAGCTTCCTGAAATTGAAGCGAAAAAAAATAATTAAAGCTGCTAACACGGACGGTTTAATTAATTATCTCATCCCGCATGCGCGGGATTCGATGAGCTCGTCGCACTAAAGTGCTCCTCGGTTGCCTTTTGCAACGCGGACTATTTTATCTCAGCATCCAAAAGTCTATGAGAGAAAAATATAACCTACTTATTAAATCTTGTTGCACCCGGACTGTTCCTGCTGCTGAGACAAAGTCAATAGGGTTGCAAGCCGACGCTCAGTTGTCATGGTTTTTGCACTCCACTTAGACAACTTTATCGTGACATGACAAATCCTGCGCACTTATCGGAACCACGCCATCTGGACAACTTCATAATGACACCAAACTCTCGTCCACCTATCGGGACTTTTCAAAAACACATGCCAACCCTGACATCCCTCGCTGCCGCTCGGGGCAGGCTCACGGCAACTCATTAAACCGCCGGGCCGTTAGCGGGCATTGTATGACGACCCCTATTCCAACGACATTTCCCTTGACATTTTTACCGTTCCCAAAAAAATAATTGAAAATAAATTTGCGCAATCAAATAGTTGCATTTATATTTGCAACCAGATAATTGCACAGTCACAATATCATGGAAACAAGACGAGATGCATTTCAGGCAATAGCCGACCCAACACGAAGGGCAATCTTGTTATTGATTGCTGCACAGTCAATGACACCGAATGCAATTGCTGAAGAATTTCAGAGCAGCAGACAAGCGGTTTCAAAGCATATTCAAATTCTTACCGAATGTGAATTGGTGAAGCAAGAAAAAAAAGGAAGAGAAATTTATTATCACATTAATGTAAATAAGATAAATGAGATAGATAAATGGGTTGAGCAATTCAAAAAGATTTTGGAAACTCAGTTCACTCAACTCGACAAAGTATTATTAACACTAAAAAAACAGAAAAATGAAAAATAATTTGCTATTTGATTTTACCGTTGACAAAGCAACAAAAACAGTATTCATAACCAGAGAATTTGATGCCGACCTTTCACTGGTATGGGATGCTTTTACCAAACCAGAAATTCTTGACCAATGGGTGGCACCTAAACCATGGGCGTCAAAGACAAAATTTATGGACTTCAAGGTTGGCGGACGAAGATTTTATGCGATGGTAAGCCCAGAAGGACAAGAGCGTTGGTTAATTCAGAAATACACTTCCATTAGTCCAAAAACCAATTTCAAAATGTTTAATGCTTTTGCGGACATAGATGAAAACCCTGAATTACCGGGTTCTGATTGGGATTACACTTTTAACGAACAGAACGGAAAGACAATAGTGCGTATTGCTATTTATAATGAATCTCTTGCCCGTATGGAGAAGATGATTGAAATGGGCTTTAAAGAAGGATTCACTTTGAGCATGACCAACCTGGAAAATCTGTTGGCAACTTTATCCCCAAAATGATAGGATTAAAAAATATTTACAATTTTACTTCAAAGAATTGAAAAAAGAATGAACCTACAAGAACAAATCAAAAAGTATATTACCAACCAACCTGAACCAAAACGTAGTGACATGCAAGCGTTGCACCGCATCATTCTGCAAGTAATGCCAGCATGCAAATTATGGTTCTTGGATGGTAAAAACAGTGAAAATAAAACTATTTCTAATCCTAATATAGGATATGGATTTTACACCATAAAATATGCTGATGGTACAACCAGAGAGTTTTATCAAATTGGTTTGAGCGCAAACAAAACCGGAATTTCTGTCTACATCTTTGGTATTAAAGATAAAACATACTTAGCCCAAACGTATGGAAAAAAACTAGGCAAGGCGATTGTGAGCGGGTATTGCATCAGGTTCAAAACTCTAAAAGATATAAACATTGATATACTTGAAGCGGCAATACGATATGGTGTTGAGGTAAGGCAATAGAGGACTAATATTAATACAAGACGACGGACGACAAAAACAACGAACCTCTAACAGCACTTAGCGGGCATTGCCGACAACATTTAACACCATAAACTGATTGATAATTTTATACTTCTATTAACCATTTTGCCTTGACACTTCCACTATCTGGACAGATTTTAGTATACCAAAACAACGCACGCTAACTCCTAAAGAATTATATTACCGAATAATAGAGATTCAACTCAATCTTTTAGACAGACTCTATTATGGATCGACATAAAAACGCTCCGCTAACTCGGACGGTTTAATTAATTATCTCATACCGCATGCGCGGGATTCGATGAGCTCGTCGCACTAAAGTGCTCCTCGGTTGCTTTTTGCAACCCGGGCTACTTCTCGGTCAGCTCCTAAAGTCTATGTGAGCAAATTCATTTAAGCTTATTAAATTTTGTTGCACCTGATCTGATCCTGCTGCCAAGACAAAGTCAATAGGGTTGCAAGCCGACGCTCGAGTTGTCATGGTTTTTGCAAGCCACCTAGACAGCTTTATCGTGACATGACAAATCCTGCCCACTTATCGGGACTTGGTTCCGTTAAGACAAATTACCGTGACCCAAAACTTATCACCACTTCCCAGGACTTGCAAAAACCACGCCACCGCGACCCTTCGCTACAGCTCTGGGCAGGCTCCGACGGCACCTAATTAAACCGCCGGGCCGTAAGGTTTCACTTATTCACAGACCAAGCGAACAATACCTTTAGAAGAAATGTTTATGAATTCAGTGAATATTGTTATAAGTTTTGTTTTTTATTAAAAAGGAGGATTACCATGACAAACATTATTGATTTTGAAAATGTTTCTGTAGCAGGCTTAGAGTCATCGCCTGTTTCGAAATCACTTGCAGGTTTACGCGCTAACGAATCAAGGTATTTTAAGAATAAATACAATCATAATTTTACTGTTAGCCCTGCAGCCAAAAGCAAAGATATACTTGACTATGTTAATAATATTCTTCAAAAGGAACGTAATATTAAAATTTCATCTAAGCCCCTTGAAACATCAGAATTCGTGGTTGACGGTATAAAATGGACATATGTACTCTATGAAAGCGGACTTTCAATCAACGTTATGTATACACTGAATGATCCTAAAAAAAGGGCAGTAGGCTTTAAACTTTCTGAAGGTATGGAAGTACCAAAAGAGCTGGAAGAGAAATTCAAGTTTGCAAAACAAAAATCAAAACTTGCAGGAATAATTCGTGGTTCATTTTTTGTAATTAAGGGGGAATATTAAGACTCCTTTTAAAGAATCTGCAAAACCAAGACATATTTGTAATGTAATTGAAAATTATAACGAGACAACTTTCAGGCACCGAGACAGTTTTAAAAAAGCAAAACCTAACTCGGACGGTTTAATTAATTATCTCATCCCGCATGCGCGGGACTCGATGAGATCGTTGCACTAAAGTGCTCCTCGGTTGCCTTTTGCAACCCGGACTATTTTATCTTCGCATTCAAAAGTCTATGAGAGAAGAATTTAATCCACTTATTAAATCTTGTGCCACCCGGACTGATCCTGCTGCCAAGACAAAGTCAATAGGGTTGCAAGCTGACGCTCAGTTGTCATGGTTTTTGCATGCCACCTTGACAACTTTATCGTGACGTGACAAATCCTGCCCACTTATCGGGACCACGCCACTTGGACAGCTTCATCTTGACACCAAACACACGACCACTTATCGGGACTTTGCAAAAACGCATGCCAACCCCGACACCCCTCGCTGCCGCTCGGGGCAGGCTCACGGCAACTAATCAAACCGCCGGGCCGTTAGGCTTAATACGTTGCCCCTGACTACAATACTGATTCATAACTAAATTATAATGAGAAAATTGCTGATAACACTTCTGTTCACTATCGGTTTAGTTTACTGCCAAAATTCAGATAGTAAAAAGCTAAAAACTACATCTGAATTAGTAAACATTCTATCATCTGATTCTTTAGAGGGCAGATATATTGGTGACTCTAGTTTCGAAAGAGCTGCAAAATTTGTAGAAAATTACTTAAAAGTAATTGAGGTCAAACCATTTTATAACGGATCTTATCGTGATACCTTGACTATTTTTAGATATCATAGTTTCAATGTTGTTGGAATTATCGAAAATCGAAATTCGATCAATGACTACATTCTTATCGGTGCTCATCTTGACCATTTAGGTAAAATGGATTCTAAGACTGATTCAATTTTTAATGGAGCAAACGACAATGCAAGTGGAGTTACAGCCGTCTTGCAAATAGCCAGAGAATTAAAGAAATATAAGTTTGATAAAAAAATAATCATAGCATTATTTACAGGCGAGGAAGTTGGTTTAAAGGGGTCAAAGCACCTGGCTCAAGAGTTAAAAGCAGCCAAAATTAATCTTTCATACGTAATCAATTTAGAAATGATCGGTACACCTCTATCTTCTTTCCCTGAAAAGGTTTATATAACTGGTTTTGATAGATCTGATTTTGCGGAAGTTGCAAATAAAGTTTTAGGTGACGAATTTATTGTCTCTAACGGCGAAGAGTTTTCGGATGGGTTATTTGGTGCCTCAGACAATTATCCTTTCTACTCGGAATATAAGATTCCATCGCATACAATTTCAACATTCGATTTTAAAAACTATAATTATTATCATTCAGTATCAGATGAATATTCACAGTTGAATATTCAACATATGGACTTTATTATTCAAAGAACCAGTAAATTAATAATAAAGTTGTTACAAGAAAATTCAGAAATAAAATTAAAAAACTAAGCCTAACTCGGACGGTGCTTTAATTAAGTGCCTTCCGCCAGCCAGGACAGTTACTCAATCCAGCCCAAAAATCTATGGGAGAAAATTTTAAGTCATTTATTAAATTCGGTTACAACCGGACAGTTTCATCTCCAGGGACAGCATCTTTGGCTGGCGGGCCAACGCGCTGGTTTAATCTTGACAAGATAAATTCAATGTTTCTACCGGGACATTCCATAGCGCGACGGACAATAGCCCTCCCGCCGTAATCCATAAACAATTGTTATTTATTCAACAATTCTGCTTCCTATCTGGACAATCTCGCGCGCGACGAACCAATACATGTGCTAACAGCAAGAGGTAAAATCTGGGATGTCCAAATTAAAAATGTAGTATCTTTGTAGAAACTTTATGCATCATGACAACAATTGAACTTAAAAATATCTTGATTCATAAGATTGCTGCAATCAATGACAAATCATTCCTTGCTGCCATGAATACGATTATTGATACCAACTCAGAAAAACTCATCTATAGAACCACTCCTGAGCAAAGACAACAGATTAAAGAAGGACAGGAACAAATAGCAAGAGGAGAGTTCATATCAAATGATCAACTTGAAGCGGAGATAGATAAATGGCTAGGCGAAAAATAGTTTGGTCATCGAAAGCAAAGGTTGACCTTTTAAAGATTCTGGAATATTTCTATATCCGCAATGGATCAAAGACTTATAGTATAAAACTTAACTCAAAGATTCGCAAAGCAGTCAGACTTTTAAGCAATCATCCATTTTTAGGACTTCAATCTGATGTTGAGAACGTTAGAGCTTTAGTTGAAGGAGATTATGCTATTTTTTATCAAGTCGATAAAGAAACAATAAGGTTTACAACAATCTGGGACTGTAGACAAAATCCAGATAACCTGACCACTCCTAAATAACATACATGTGCTAACTCGGACGGTTTAATTAATTGCCTTCCGCAGCCCAGACAACTTCTCGGTCAACTCCCAAAGTCTATGAGATTAAGTTTAACTGTCACTTATCAAACTTCTACCATCCGGACAGATCCCGCTACCAAGACAAAGTCAATAGGGCTGCGGGCCGACGCGCGAGTGCCTCGTTTTTTGCTCGCCATCTGGACAGTTTTATCATGACACGAGACTTTGGTCCACTTATCGGGACAGGCAAAGAACTCGGCACCGCGACACAGACGGCAACGAAACAAACCGCCGGGCCATTATCTGCCACAAATGCCAGGCACACCCGATAAATTCTGCATCCGGAGAATAACAGAAATGACCATTGATTACTCAACACACTAATAGAAATACTAGATTACATAAATAATTGAAAACTAAACATGAGAGTAAATTTAACTATGCACAAAATACTAAAAATCTTAATTATAATAGAGATTTCATTGGGGTGCACCAATAATTCGCATTCAAGTAAAAGGTCGATCAATAACAGCCATCAAATCCAGTCAATCAATTTTAAAGTCATCAAGACTTACCCGCACGATACCGAATCATTCACTGAAGGATTTCTGTTTTATAACAATCAACTCTTCGAGAGTACTGGTTCACCTGAGGAGTTTCCGAAAACAAGATCGGTCTTTGGGATTGTAGATCTGAATACAGGCAAAATTGATATCAAGGTCGAGTTAGACAGAAACAGCTATTTTGGGGAGGGGATCGTCATATTTGAAGGAAGGATATTTCAACTTACATACAAAAATCAAACTGGGTTTATCTATGATTCAAAGAGTTACAAAAAGATAGGCTCATTCAAATATTCAAATAAAGAGGGTTGGGGATTAACCTCAGATGGTAAAAATATTATAATGAGCGATGGGACAAATATTATTACATATCTCGATCCGGACAGTCTAAAAGTTATTAAGACACTAAACGTAACATTCAATGGATCTTCAGCTTTATATATGAATGAATTAGAATTCATAGATGGGTATCTATACGCTAATATCTGGACAACAAATAATATAGCAAAAATTGATCCTAAGACTGGCATAATAGTTGGAATAATCGATCTGTCTTCTCTCTTCTATGAGGCAAGAAAGTCTTACCCCATGTCAGAGGCAACTAATGGAATAGCTTATGATTCATCAAAAGACAGAATCTTTGTGACAGGTAAGTTTTGGCCAACTATATATCAGATAAAATTTTCTCATTAATAATTAAAAAGCAGCAGCTAACTCGGTCGGTTTAATTAACTGGCTTCCGCAGCCCGGACTACTTCGTAATTCGCCCCCAAAGTCTATAAGATTTAACTTTAACCCGTTTATAAAATCCTGTGGCACCTTGACTGTTTCATCTACCAGGACAGGCAAAAAACGCGGCACCCCGACACCCCTCGCTGTCGCTCGGGGCAGGTTCACGCCAACTCAATTAAACCGCCGGGCCGTTATAACCAATGCTCAGGGTATCCAGATTGGTTGCGAAGAAGATGATGATTGCTGCTTTTTTGGCACTAAATTTGTTTATCAAATAGTGACAAATGGTAGACGATCTTGGAATTTTTATAATAACCAAATCATAGTAAATTCAATTAGCATAAAATAAGGCTAAGTAATGGTCAAATGAAAAGGATAATCTTATTCTTGATATTAATCAATTTCTTTTCTGTAAGCAACTCTCAAATAATCAGGGGGACAATTCTGGACAAGACTAACAATAACAATATCAGTTTTGCTTCAATTTACATTAATGGATCTTATGTCGGTACAAATTCAGATCAAAATGGATATTTTGAATTAGCCCTTACAAATTCACATTCGCTTCCATTAACAATTAGTGCATTAGGATACTACTCAGTTACGCTTACAGAATATTCAACAGATAAACCATTGGTGGTTTTTCTTACACCAAAAGTATTTGAAATGAAGCAAGTTGTAGTTGAAGCTAGATCGCTTGCAAAGGAAAGAAAGAATAATTTAAAATTAATTAGAAACGAATTTCTTGGAATAACTGGCAATGCTCAAAGATGTGCTATCATTAATGAAAATGATATAAGATTCAACTACGGTTCTTCTGATGATACTTTGAAAGCATTTGCATCAAAACCCATTATAATTTACAATAATGGATTAGGATACAAGATCACTTATTATCTGGATAAATTTGAATATTATAAAAAAAGCAAATCTTTTCTTTATAAAGGAAGTGCCTTATTCAATGAAGATTTTACATCTGATGTAACCAAAAAGAAATTCTTTGAAAGGAGAAGGAAGTATGCATATCTTGGATCAAGAAGCCAATTTTTCAATTCACTTTGGACAAATAAACTGAAATCAAACGGTTTTTTCATTAAGAATTCATCAAATGAAACTCTTAATTATGAAGATATTGTGATTGAAAAAGATAGTCTTAAAAAATATCTCGTATACGATAGCAGAGTTAAATATTTATCTAAAATTCCACGTAAAGCTATTAATCTTAAAAGTGATAACAATCTTGAAATTTATTACTTATCAAAGACTCCAAATAGTAATATTGAATTTTTAAAGGATACGGTATTCTTTAACAATACCGGTTATTTCGATGGATCAGGTGTAAGAATTTTGGGTCTGATGGCAAAACAACGAATTGGGGATCTTCTTCCGTACGGTTACAATCCTATTTTGTCCCCGCAGGATACTAGTGAATTAGGTCAATTTACAAAGAATCAAAACCATTCCTCACCGCTGATAATGCCTCGTCCTGACTCACTAGAAGAATTTGTTCAATTGCATCAGGAACACCCTGCAGAAAAAATCTTTCTTCATGTCGACCGGTCTGACTATATGAATGGTGATACAATTTGGTTCAAAGCTTATTTGTGGTATGGATACGATCAGTTACCTGACACCATAAGCGGGATTCTTTATGTCGATCTTATTAATGCAGAAGGAAAAGTAACTTTAAAAAGAAAGCTTCTCATTCATAACGGCACATCACACGGAGATTTTTGCATCGATTCTACCATTGTTCCGGGATTGTACACTCTACGTGCATACACCAGGCTGATGACGGACATTAACACCTACGATAAATTCTACCAGACTATAAGGATTAGCCCTGTAAAACAAAAATTTCAGTTTGAATGCATTCCCGTTATATTAAAAGAGATAAAAAATGATTCTCTGAAAATAGGTTTCAGATTTTTTGAAACTGACACAGCCGATAACCTTCATAATGATATCAAGCATAAAATAAGTTACTCTTTTAAAATCGGAGATAAGCTCATTCATAAAGACAGTATTCTGGCAGAAAACATAAGAGAGAATGTTCTGAGATATGGTCTGGAAGGATTAAGTAAACATGATTCTGTTGCAGAAATTGGTTTTTCCATAACCGATAAGGGATTATCTTTTGAAAAGCAGTTCACCATCCCTCTCTATGAGAATATCGATCTGCAGTTTTTTCCTGAAGGAGGAAACCTTGTTGCCGGACTGGAAAGCAAGGTGGCATTTAAAGCAGTAGGTATTGATGGATTAGGCAGGGAAGTAAAAGGTGAAATTACCACCAGCGATGAAAAAATCATAACAGGTTTAAAAAGTACAAACAAAGGCATGGGTTATTTCATGTTAAGACCTGAGCCAACAAAACAATACTTCGCCAATCTATGGCATAACAATCAGAAGTATATTGTACCGTTACCTCATGTTTCAGAGAATGGTTCTGTGATGTCACTGATTTTTAACCGAGACAACAAAGACGCAATACTTTCAATAAAACAAACACAAACAGCAACTTTAACCCAAAAATATCTCACCGGCAGTGCTTATGGAAAAATCTGGTTCTCTGCACTGGTAAAATCTTTTAAAGACTCTTGCGGATTGAAAATCCCTTTAGAACTGCTTCCGGAAGGAATTTGCAGGTTAACACTTCTAAATGAAAATTTTGAACCCGAATGTGAGAGACTTATTTATGTCGATAAAAAGCAAAGGTTTAAAATCGAAGTTATTCCAGACTCCTCCACTTATGCAACACGTTCAAAAGTAACTCTCCTTGTAAAAACGACTGATTTGGATAATTCTCCGGTCCAGACAAATCTCTCTATGTCTGTTTTAGATAAAGGACAGATTGAAAATAATTCTGGTTTACATTGTATAAGTGCATATAAATTACTTGAATCGGAACTTCGTGGGAATATTGAAGAACCTGACACATATTTTAAAGATGACAGTTGTGTCAATCAAGGTGCCATGGATTTACTGTTGTTGACACAGGGTTACAGAAAGTTCCTGCCAAACCTGATTGATACCTCTAAAGTAAAATACCAGCCTGAAAAAAACTTCTTTGTCAGCGGGAAAATAAAATTAAATGGTACAAAATCACAAGTATCGAGATTTAATTATAATACTGTTGATATGACTCTTATAAGTATCTCTAAAGAACCGTATGTTGGACTTTCCAAACCTGATAGTCTTGGCAACTATAGATTTAAATTACCACTTATAAAAGGTAAACCAACTTTAATACTTCAGGCGACAACATCTAAAAAGAAACCTTTTAACGGTGAAATTGTAATGGATAAGCCGGTTCCTCTACCAAAGTTTAATACCCGTCCAAATATTGATGACATTTTGCCTGCGCCGATTTTTGAAGCTGCAAACCATATAAAGACAATAATAAAATCAGGTAATTCCGGGTTTAAATTACCCGGGACGATGTCGAAGAGTTTAGGAGAGGTAATTGTTACCGCAAAAGTTGAACCGAAAAACTGGTGGCATGTTTCTGATAAAGATGCTATCAGGATTGTAAGTCTCGATTCCCTTGACCCTTCAGGAAAGATGTATAAAAATTTCTATGATCTTCTGATTCAGGAATTTGGAGCTCAACCTTATACCCAGGGCGACCTGACAACAATATTACTACCTGCTATTAATATGGATTACCCAAGAAATCATTGGATAAGTCCTATATATTTGATAGATGGGAATATTTACCATTATGACGGACCTGATTTTAGTGCATTGAATACATTATCATCTTTCCCTGTCAATGAAATTAAAAGAATTATGATCATACCACCAGGGAGAGGTATAGCGGTTCATTATGGTCAGGGTGTAGTGGCAGGAGGTATATATCAATCTATGGTAGTGATTGAGACTTATCATAAAAACACCTATCGCGGAGATCTGCCGGGAGTCAAGAAATTCATTCTTGACGGGTTGGATGCCCCACGCGAATTTTACTCACCACGTTATGAAGGTCTGTCTAGAAACAGGCCAGAATACGATGGTAGGATTACCTTATTCTGGGAACCTGAGATAAATACTGATGTTAATGGTGAAGCAAGCGTGGAATTTTACACTAATGATCGTAAGGCAAGTCTGGAAATTATTATAAACGGTATTGAGATTGAAAATGGTAACCCCGGAGAGGAAAATGCACAGATCAACCTGAACTAAAAAAAATTGAAAAACATATTATATTCACTATATATCAGATAGTTAATACCATAAATTGGATATAGCATGACAATTAAAAAAACACTGGCTATAACTCGGACGGTTTAATTAATTGCCTTTTGCAAACTCCATCTTGACAGTTTTATCTTGACACGACAGTTTTCGTCCACTTATCTGGACTTTGCGCCATTTAAACAAATTATCTTGACACTTAACTTTTGCCCATCTACCAGGACTTGCAAAAACCACGCCACCGCGACCCTTCGCTACCGCTCTGGGCAGGCTCCGACGGCACCTAATTAAACCGCCGGGCCGTTAGGCGTCAGAGTGTACTGGCAATCGACAACCAGTCTACATTAGAAAAATTCATCTTGAAGTGACGGTCTTCAACCTTTTTGCCAGGGGCTTTTCCATCTGGACAACATTATCATGACAGGTCAACTCGCATTCGTCTACCGGGATTCGTCCATCCGGATATTTTCATCTGGATGAGAATATTTGTATCCATGTACCGTGATTGGTCCCTTATAAGAATTTCGTATAACAAGTCCATTTTTGTACATTTATACGGACTTATAAACTTGACAAATTTCTCATAACCAGATAACCTCCGCATCCATCTTTAATGTTTTACGTACTCCTTCCTTTCAAAATAAATTCCTTATTTTGTAAAGAATTTAAGAATTTAAAATGAAAAAGTATCTATCTCTCTGTTTTCTCTTGATTTTTGCTACAATTTCATGGTCACAGAAAAGCCAGAAAAACACACTCTCTTCAGGTAAAACGGTTAAAGAGCAGATTCTACCACCAAAACCAATCGACCCACAAATAATTCAGGACCAGGACGATATGACCTGGGATGATTATCATCCCATCCCCGGTAAAAACTGGGCAGACCCGTCACTTGTCCCCGAACGTAAATTCAAAATGGCATTGGTTGCCGTTGACTTTCCCGATCAGCCTTTCGTAATAACACTTCCGAAAAAATCTGATCTTTTCGGAAATCCTCAGATTGATCCGATAAAAAGAGAAGATGTCCCGAAATTCTATTCAGATTTCTGGCTCCGCCCTTCAGCCATTAACCACGGACAAACAATCAATGGCTACTGGATGGAACAGTCACGAGGTAAATTTGGCATTACAGTACTCGATGCATTTGGCCCTTACCGTATGCCAAAAAATCTTTGGGAGTATGGACTTAATGAGTATAATCAGAACAATTCAACTCCCGATGGAACAACGGCTTCAGGGAGAATGGAACCCGATGTTGATACTCTCTGGAAAGCGGCAGAAGGTGCTATTTGGAATCAATACGATGCAATACTCAGGATATATGCCGGCTATGACGAAACAGGAGTCTGGCAGGAATTTGGTGAGATTAAATTCCTGTCAAAAGCGGATATCCCTGCCGAATGGGGCAACCCCGATACTTCAAAGCCCAGATGGATCCCAACAAGGTATGTTCCATGGACATCCTGGAAAGCCGGACAGATGCAGTGGGGAATCTCGTCAATAAGACAAGGTGAAAACTCCGGTACAATAACTCATGAACTCGGTCATTTCGCATTCTGGACCGGAGACAATAACAATAATCCGTATATCCAACCTTATCGGAGAGTGGGTTCGGGTCCATGGGACATGATGGACAGGGGTTCATTTAATGGCCCCGGCGGCCCTCATATGCGATGGGTTGTCCCTGCAACAATGGGAGCCGGAATGCCCGCAGGATTAATGCTCAGAAACAGAATAGTAAATGGTTTTGTGCCTGAAAACCAGATATTAACGTTAAGCCGTGATAGTTTGGCTAAATCAGGTTCCGTAGTAGCAACTATTACTGCAAGGACTGTTGAACCTCTGACAAGTGAATATGCTGGAGTAATTGTCAGGCTCGACGGAGCGGAACCCCGCGACAGAACTCCTGTTGATGATCCTGCAGTATACCCTCTTTCTTCTGGCATTCCCAATTATGATTTCTATTCACTAGAAACGGTGCAGAGAATCGGATATGATTCTTTCTGCCCTGACAACGGTGTACTTCTGGCAAAAAATAAGGATAAAGAGAGCAGTAACGAAGGACCAAACGGATTTAATTGCTTCAACTGGGTTATAGATGCACATCCGGAAGACATAAATAAGATTGACTACAAAAGATCAGACGGCAGTATGGTAATGAGGACTATAGCCGATTACCGTCAGCTTAATGATGCACTGTTCCATGCTGGCAATAATTCAGGTAGTCAGTTTGAATATGTAGATGTTCCAAACAGATTACATTTTTATATTATCGACCTGCAAAAGAATTCATCCGGGATACTTTCCTACAAAATCGGGGTAAGATCTCTCGATGGATCGTGTCAGCAAATACGTGGTATAACCGTTGTCCCCCCTTCAACCGTAAAAATGAAAAATTTGGCGGAGTATTTTAATTATACAATAACTAATACCGGGGCACCTTCAAAAACCAATCCTTTAAATAATAATGATATTTACCGATTGTCAGTTTCAATTGAAGGTGAAGGCTGGAGTGCACAATTATTAAATAGTCTGACATCGATTCAACAGGGAAATTCAGAAAAGATACCTGTATATATTTCATGCAATGAAACGTGCTCCGGCTCGGCAAAAGTGATCTTGACGACTCAATCAGAAAACGATCCTTCAAAATCTGCCACATCGTCCTTTATTATCAAAAAGTGAAAACCTGTTTGGGACCGATAAAACGTTATAAATATCGGATTTCAAACAGGAAATCCATAACCAAATTTTCAGTCATCTTGCTGGACTCAGCCATCGGGACAGTTTTATCATGACGTGACAAATCCTGGTCACTTATCAGGACCACGCCATCTGGATAGTTTCATCGTGACACCACACTCTCTTCCATCTATCGGGACTTTGCCCGCCTTCTTTAAAACTACGTCGTTCAAAGCAAAAACGCATGCCAACCCTGACAACCCTCGCTGCCGCCCGGGGCAGGCTCACGGCAACTCATTAAACTGCCGGTCCGTTAGGTTTAAGATTTCGTGCACAATACCGTGATATCCAACGCACAAGCAAGAGTTTGGCAGCTTGCCACCGCGTCGTCCAACCTTGCTGCCAAACATATGCTTTTTTGCTTACATTGACTTCGCCGGAATGACAACAATTTGGGGTATGAAAGCAGCAAGACCTCTGATATCTATAAACACATAACCACCATATGTTTCGATCATGTAAATAGTCAGCTTGACACATTATAATTTGACCTCAATTGTAATATTTAAGTATTGGAATTTTTCTATATTTACTATATAAACGGAATCAACAAAAATAGCACCACACACAAGTCAGAAATAAACGCCACTATGGCGTTTACATAGTCGTTGGCTGTAAGGTGAGAATAGCAAAACTAATAGGAATTTAAACAAATTGATAATTTTGAAAAGTATGCAAAATAAGAAAGTATTAGTGTTTCTAGCAAAAGGATTTGAAACTATGGAATTTAGTGTTTTTATAGATGTTCTTGGTTGGGCTAGAAATGATTATGGACATAATTTGTTCGTTGATACATGTGGTTTTACTG
>Ga0302284_1000108_pt1 | contig 44047 bp, 20 predicted proteins | sample III_Fen_E2_1_FD_198760 | JGI IMG/M metagenome (GOLD analysis project Ga0302284, IMG submission 198760) | Peat permafrost microbial communities from Stordalen Mire near Abisko, Sweden - III_Fen_E2_1 | ecosystem: Environmental > Terrestrial > Soil > Wetlands > Permafrost | place: Sweden: Abisko...
TTTTCCATCGTAAATTATTCCAACGATATCTTCCTGGTCTTTTTTTGTAATAGCACCTGCATGCCCGAAGACAGCATAGTCTATATGACAGAAGTTCGTGATTGCATCTGGGTTATTCACAGATATGCCGACTTTCTTCTGTCGGAATTTTCTTTCGGTGAAGTATTTTTGCAGCAACAGAGCAAAATCAACTAGAGCATAAATAACAATGGGTGTTTGTGTTGAGAAAATATCTGTTGCGTAGACAATATCTTCAACTCGATTAGGCCTTGCATCGGATAGAAGTTAACTTTCATCATGGAGGCTCTTCCAGATGTTAGTTGTCTTTTTGAGAGAGAGAAAAAATGAGTAACTTTTAGGAAAAAATCAATAATATTTGAAATTACAAGGATTCCAATGACGATCCACACAATGCCCATCTGCATGAAGCGATTGAGAAAGTTCTCAAATTTCCTATCTGAACAGTCATTTTGCAACTGAGAAAGGCTTGTGATTTCTCTTCCTTTTTGGATAACTATGCCTAGAATCCAGTCTGAATATTTGATTTAACTCCCCCTCAACACAATGTTTTCAAAAGCGAGATCTTATCCTTTTGGGTCATTCTAAAGTTTCAAATAGCCTAAGAACTCTTTCTCTGAGCGATTCGGTGCAGAATACTCCATCTTACCTGTGAAATATTCCTTGTAACAGCTCAGAAAGCTACTCATGTCTTTTTTGTTTGCTGATAAGAAAAAACAAAGAAAGAGTTTTTAAAATATCCATTCAAGAATTTTAGACAAACCTTTGATCAACGAGAGAGGTCGTTTGATGATGTATTGAGAGCATCCATCGATTTCGATTGTATCCACAAAGCACCAATCATCCTTGCAATCAAGCAAGACAATATCAGCTGGACAATATGCTTTTTTCTTCAAAAGGAGAATATCCCCAATATCCACTGAGATTCCAACAACTTCTTGAAGTGTTGGCTACTTCGAGGAGAAATCCACTTTCTGTAAGGCACAAACAAAGAAAATAAGGGCATTATTTAGAAATTACGTTATTTATTTTTTGGAACAAAATAAGAATACTATTATCCCCTCTGCATCTATCTACTACCAACTTAAAATCTATATTTTCTTTGAATGCTTACAAGGAAATGGTTGCCATCGAGTTTCATTTGCTCCTGAGATTTGATTGACACAAGAATTATGAGGCTCTTGCAGATATTAGTAAGCAAATTCAGAATCAATGGAGCAAGTAAAAAGTATCTTCAAAGACACCCAAAAAATAAATATAAACTCAAAAGACAATAACTTAAAGATACCCATTATCTGTGAGTTCAAGTGACTCTGAGACTATAAGGAGAATGACAAAGAAGATGTTCCCGAATTTGCTGAAGGAATGCATGAGAGAATTCAGTAAAGCTCGCAGAACCTGCAATTTACCACATACAACATGGGGAAATGTTTATTTTTTCTTCACCAAAATCACCAAATAAATCAAAGCTAATCAATTACCCCTGATTCCTCTATTTGCCATTCTTTTGGAAGCTACTTCGCCGTGCAAGAGGATATGCCATTCAGAAATTCAAACTGAGAAAAATACAAGAATTGTTTCAAACATATGGTATTTTAATAGATTGATTTGATGTAAACTAATATTAATCTAAGTGCCTCACGCTGAAGGTGAATGGCTGTAAGAATTTGTATTTATTATGAAACTATGCTGTTCTCAGGCGCTAAACACTCATTTTCTCATCTAGGATATCACTCCTGTGTCGTCGAAACAACATTCTTTTTCGTATGTCGAATTCCTCACTTCCTCCCCCTCTTCACTAACAGCTGTCCCAGTTAACTATTTTCGCAGGAGAATTCTGTGATTTAATTAATAATGTTCGATGGAAAGTGTGTATGTGTGTAAATTTGGGATTTTAATAATTATACTTTAATGAGATAATCAAATGTGATAGTTTCCTCCTTCGTTCTGAATTTGATTAAATTCATGATTGAAAAAACTGTACTTATCTGCAACTAGTATTGTCTTACCTTGGGGTGGGAATTCATGGCGTGCTCCTCGTTTGAACGTCCTATTACTATCTAGAGGGATTTTGAAAATTATTTTTGGATGACTGAAGGTAGTAAGTGCAGTAGATAAAAAGAAACTCAAAAAGGTTGGAAAGGAAAATGAAAAATAAATAAATAAATTCAAACATATTGGTTTTTTTTCAAAAGAAAATTCGAAACTCTTGCAAAGCTTAAAGGAAAGTCACCAAGAAAAACTATTCAAAAAAAAAGGACAACTTAATGGTATGTTATTCCTCTAAATCAGATAAATAGTGTTCTCTGTTTATTAATTATTTGAGAGTTAATATTAATGAATTCATTTCTTGTAGAATGTGTAGCTTAGAGAAAATACCTCCACTATCAGATAAATAAAAGAAATAAAGAATTACTTTTTTAAGAAACATCTTTAGGATAACATGGAAGTGGCTATTCTTTAGAAGAATGTTCGATTCATATTAATCCTGGTAACTCAAAAATAGATAAAAAAAAGTAGCAATCAAACCTAAATCCCCTTTAAAAATTACTTATTTAGGCAGGTATCAGCATTAATGGACCAACTTAAATTGAAATATTTTAAGAAAATCTAACAGCGTCATTAATCGTTAAAGTTTTAAAGAAAAAATAAACTTATTTAGTAGTATTTGTTTATTTATGATTTAAGTTGTAAAAAAATTAATATTTTAAATTATTTTTTTAGAAGTTTATTGCAAATCCAAAAAGAGCTCTTGATAAAATCCACATCTGAGACTTCTATCTTTGGGTAGAGATAAAATATTTTTTTTAAGGAGGGAATCTCGCCAATAAATTATTTATCTTGTGACTTTTAGTATTAAAATTTTATCTAATTAGCAATAATTATTCCTCATTTTTTAAGGATTTTTATTAAGAATACTATTTTTATGCCTCTATTTCTCTTGAATAAGTGAGATAAAAATCCATTAGAAAGAATGCAGAGATTTAGAGATTATGCTTGATTCGTTTAAAGAGATTGAGAGTGAAGAGGATATGCATTGTGGTTAATTATTCAAAAACATTTTATGTTTTGGGATTTGAGAAGATTAGAGAAAATCTAATCATAACCATATTTTTTATGATAAATGAATTTAATGAAAAATAATAAAAAACTCATGTTGTTTTTCACTTGTTTTGGATTCACCATTATTTCAATTTTCCTAGAAGATAAAACATGAATTTTCAAGAGTATAGCTCAACCTAAATAACTGATGTTAAATTGCACAGATTGGAAGACAAAAAGGAAATTTAAAATACTGATATTAGATCCAAGATATTTTTGAATTAAACAATTCTTTTTTTCTCAACAAATCACAAAATATTCAAAAAAGGTAACCAAAAAATCACTTCTCATCAACATTTAGCTTGAAAATTGAATAAATTTGTATGTTTTCAAATGCTCAACCAGCAAGCTAGATTAAGAGGAGTCCTTATCAACTGTGGAGAACAAGGAAAACCCATGCTCAATTATTCTGAAAGGTTTTCTAGACTTTTAGCAGATCTCATAGCCGATCCTAGCGCAAAATTCTCAAATTGTCTCACAAGTCTTCAAGAGGATAGCAGCGATGGATCTTAAAATGAGAAGTTTATTATTGAAATTATTACTTTCCCTGATGAGATGCTGCTGACTACACTAGTTTCTTCAAATTTAAGAAAGGTGTTTACAATATAAAAGTTAATAAAAGCATTTAAACAATCAGCATTTCTTGATCTATGGATGTTTTGATTACAGAGGGATAACTGCAAATAATAAAATAATTATTTTCCCCTCCAGCTTTCTTCAGAGAGGGCTAGATTTGATTCACAAAAAGAAAAATGTAACTCGACATGTTTCTCTTGTTTTTTTCAAAGAAAAAAAGGAATCGTTTTTGTTGAAAGCTTCAAGAATTTGAAGAGAAAGGGTATTTTTTGTTAAAGATTTAAAATGTTCAAAAGATCACAAATCATAAATCATGAAGAATTAAAGCGAAATATGAGTGTTGAATGTATTGAAATTATCGAATATCTTTGGTTTCATAAAATTCATGGAAGAAATAGTCTTGTATGGATTATTAGTTCATTTTAGTGAAGATTCAAGCTAGAGGCTGGAGATAATTAATTCTTGAGTATTTACGAGGAAGAGATATTTTTGTGAAAAAAAAGAGATAAAAATAGAGAGAGAAAAAGCAAAATTTCCATTGTTTGCAAGTTGAATGAGAGTTATTACAGCTGAGAGAGCTGTTCATTTATTTTCCAACACTATCAAGGACAAGTTTGTTATTAATAGCTGTCTGGTTTTCATTCTCAGCTATCTTCTTAACCTCATTAATATTCTTAATTTCCTTATCTCAATTCTTCCTCCTGATCCTTTTTTCCAGCTCTGGAGTTGAAAAGAAATCCCCAAGAGCAAGTAAATCTAATAATTTAAAGATTAAACAAACAATTCTTACTTCTAATAAAATAGCATACAAAATGAGAAGGAAAGAAAAAGAAGGATAAATGGAACCAAATTCTTCCTAAAGTAGCCCTAGCTAACAAGAAGACAAATGGAAAGTTTAGGGCCATTAATTAGAAACATTCCAACACTTGTCGATTGAAGATAAGATTAATCGGATTGTTCTAAAAATATCCAAACAGACGGCAGGAACCTAATAAGCATTTCCTCTGTATTAGATTTTCAGCGAACTCTACCCATTGCTTGAAGATCTGGAGAATTTTAAGACTGCCATTTCTGATGACTAAACAAAAACTTTGTATCTGAAATATCATTCCTTCATCAAGTAATCGAATCAAAATACGGTGGCTCTTTCAAAAGCTAGCTTGAATCCTACCCCCGAAAAAATGATAGAAATCAAAAATAAAATCTTAGAAATGATGGGAAACATCAAGAATCTTCACAGTTAAGCTCTCATGTCTACGAAAAAGTACATTCTCTGGATGGACGCAAAACAGTCCAACAATTCATCAGAACTTGAGTAACTCGAAAAGGACTACAAGGGTGAAGTTATTGTAAGATATTACACTGATAATAAGAAATTCAGAGAAGATGTACTCGAATTGAAGGGATTTCCGACAGTAGTCATCTTGAGTGCAGCTGCAGCAGGTTCAAATATCCAATATGGGGATGGAGATCACTTTCAGTTTTTAAAATAAAATAAAAAAGCTCTTCGATTGAGAGGAGTTGTAATCTATTGTGGATAAGCAGGGTTTGATAACCTCAAAGGTTTGTTGAAAGATGAATCTAAATTACTGCGATGCATTACGATTGATTATTCTGAAATGATGTATACAGTTAAAAACTTAGTTGTCCCTCTAGACTTTAAAAGAGTCATCCCTCTAGCTGAGTTGGATGCATACCTTTCTGTTTCCGCTAAAAACAGTCTTATTTCTTTTTCTTAAAATGATTGGAGCTCACGATCGTTAGCGGAACTGCATCCTCATAAAGTTAATTACAAGGATATTTTCAAGCGAGCTAAGGATCTGATAGCTAGCAAAGGGATTCGGATGAGGCCTGAATTAGTATTGAAAATGGGTAATATTTCCGATGAAATAGAGAAATTATTCAAATAAACACAGCTAAATAACGAAGAACTTTCAAAATCTCTGATGACAATCTATTCTAGAGAAAGTACAGAGATTCCTATTTATTAAATTCTAAATTCTACACTGAATATCATGAACGAAGATTTGATTAAAGTTATGCATCCCTTCATTGACCTTTTCTTGATTGCCCTGTACTACTATGATGACTTTTCTGATACAATAATAAAAAGACCAGTTATGAATTCCGTCCCTATTGTCTATGATTTCTACAGGGGATCAACGATTCCAGATGATCAATTTTACAATAACTTCATAAAAGTCAATAGTATTATTACTCTTCCAGGTTTCAGCTCGTTCTCAGCAGACAAGAATATTGCTGCTATTTTCATCTAAACAAACCAAGGATTCGCAGATTCTCAGCCTGTGATTTTCAATTATAAATTTAAAACTGGAAATCTATTCTTTAATAATCGCCCAAAGTTCCTTGACAATGTCTCTTCCTACAAAGAAAAAGAATACCTAGTGTATCCATTTACTCTCTTTCGCATTACATAAGTTATTCCACCAGCAGAAGGAAAGGAGTACTATGATATTGAGTTGACCATTAATTGAGAGAGAAAGAGAGAGGAGAGAGAAGCAGAAGAATTTGTTGCAGTTTTTATAATTTTCTTGAGGTTTGAAGGAAAAGGAAATGCTGATTTTGTGTCTCACATTCAAAAAATATTAATACAAAAATATTATTTTAAAAATCATTTTGATATCATCTCTGCGATTTTTTTATTTTATCTTTTTGTTCCTTTATCCTTAAACTAGAATAAATAAATAAATGAGAATTCAAATTTCTTTAATTAACTATGAGTGAAGTTTTTCTTTTTTCTATTTCTTTAATTTGTGAAGCAGGAAAACTCATATATTACCTTGTTTATCTGAAGGGGGGATAAGGAAGAATGTTGGATTTGGTATTTTATTAATTATATTACATACATTTTGTAGTCCATATTACAGCACTCGTCTTTTAATTTATGAAGGACTATCGAAGTCTCAATGTATTGTTATCTTCTTTATCTTTCTTCTGAGTCTTTTAAGAGGATCTCAATTTGATTTTATTAGCTTTTGATTTATCTCCTAAAACCTAAAATGGTTTCTTTTAGCAATACCAAATATTCCAGAACTATCATTAAATTCATTCCAAATTATTATTGCATTACCAAGAAAGATCTTTAGACACAAGAATGAAAGATAGAGTCTACCAAAATGGAAATAAAATGAGTTTAAAGAAATAAAAGAAAGAATAATGATGATTCTTATTAAGATATTTTGTACTTTTTGTTAGTGAGCAACCATTTAAAATAGAATCTTTTTTAATGAAGAAACTGAACAAATAAAACAATATTTTTGAATATTTAAGAAGGATCAAACAAATTGACCATTTAATTATATTATTATTAGAAGTTTAAGTCATTGGAAGGATAAAGAACTAGATTTTATAAATTGAGAGAAAAATAACTAAGAAAAAAAGTTAACGTGGATATTGTTGGTTTCTAATTGTAACAGCTTAAATTTCTGTTCTTGAAGATTTCTTAGATTTTTAGCTCTTATTAAATAAGAACTTCAAGAGATGCTTGTTTTTGGAAAAGTAAAGATATTTTTAGATTCAATCTGTTTCGAAGATGAGCTCAATGAGCTAATAAAATAATGAAAAAAACTTTATTGAGATAATTTTTGTAAAAAAATAAATCAATAGTTGGCTAATTCGTACTAAAAAAAGTTTATGTTTTTGCGAAAAAGATAAGGAAGAAGAGGAAAGAAGAAACAGCGAAATAAATCAAAGAAAGAGAAGATTTGTTTGGGGAGGAGAAGAATAAAAAATAAATTAATCAAATTCTAAAATTTTTAACATACTCATGATAGATCTTAAAAGGAGAAGTTTATTATTGAGATTATTACTTTTTCTGATGATCTGCAAGTGATTACACTGCATTTCGTCATTTCTAACAAAGGTAATTAACAACATTAATAGCCATGCAAGCGCTTAAACAATCAGCACTTCGTTTCAGTGAAGATTCAAGCTAGAGGCAGGAGAGAATAAAAGGTTGAATTTTTGCTAAGAAGAGATATTTTTGGGGGGAAAAGAGTATCATTGCTTTCAAGCTGAATGAGAATTATGACAGCTGACAGAATTGATCATTTATTTTCCAACATTTTCAATGACAAGTTTGATGTCTGTAGTTATCTGGCTTCTATTATCAGCTTTCTTTATTCCCTGGTTTTAAGTTGAAAAAGAAGCCCTGAGCAAATAAATCTAATAATTTAAAGATTAAATAAACAATTCTTATTTCTAATAAATCAACACACAATAATAAAGAGATAGATAGAAATAAAAATGGAACAAAATACCTCCTAAAGTAACCCTAACTAACAAGAAGACAAATAAAAATGTGAGAATAAGAAATTAAAAGACTTCAAACTCTTACCGATTTAAGAGAAGATTGACAAAATTGTTTTAAAAATATCCTTACAGACAGCTAAAACATAATAGGCATCTCTTCTAGAACAAATTTTCAACGAACTCCACCTATTATTTGAAGATCTGAAGAATTTCAAGACTGTCATTTCAGATGACTAAGCAAAGACTTTGTTTCTGAAATATCATTCCTTCATAAAACAATCGAATAAAGATACTTTGTCTCTTAAAGATAGTTTGAATCCTACCCCCGAAAAAATGGTGGAAATAAAAAATTAAATCTTAGAAATGATTGGAAACATTAAAAATCTTCACAATTAAGCTCTCATGGCTTCGAAAAAGCATAGTCTCTGGATGGATGCAAAACAGTCCAACAATTCATTAGAACTTTAGTAACTCAAAAACGACTACAAAGATGAAATTATTGTAAAATATTACACTGACAACAAGAAATTCAGAGAAGATGTAATAGAATTGAGGGGCTTTCCGACATTAATCATCTTGAGTGCATCTGCAGCAGGTTCAAATATCCAAGATGGGGATGGAGATCACTTTTAGTTTTTAAAATAAAATAAAAAAGATCTTCGATTGAGAGGAGTTGTAATCTATTGTGGATAATCAGGGTTCGATAATCTTCAAGGCTTGTTGAAAGATGAATAGAGATTACTGAGATGCATTACTAGTGATAAGGCAAAAATGATGGATGCAGTTAAAAACTTAGTTGTCCCTCTAGACTTTAAAAGAGTGATCCCTTTTGCTGAGTTGAACGCTTATCTTTCTGCTTCCGCTATTTCAAACCTTATTTCGTTTTCTCAAAATGATTGGAGCTCACGATCGTTAGTGGACCAGTATCCTAAAGAAGGTTACTACAAGGATATCTTGAATCTAGCTAAGGATCTGATAGCTAGCAAAGGGATTCGGATGTGGCCTGAATTAGTATTGAAAATGGGTAATATTTCCGATGAAATAGAGAAATTATTCAAATAAACACAGCTAAATAACGAAGTACTTTCTAAATCACTGATGAAGCTTTATTCGAGCGAAAGTTCAGAGATTCCTATTTATTCAGTTCTGAATTCAATACTGAATATTGCGAACGAAGATTTAATTAATGTTACGCAGCCCTTCATTGACCTTTTCTTGATTGCCCTGTACTACTATGATGACTCTTCTGATACAATAATAAAAAGACCAATTATGAATTCAGTCCCTATTGTCTATGATTTCTACAGGGGATCAACGATTCCAATAGATCAATTCAACAATGACTTAATAAAAGTCGATAATATTATTACTCTTCCAAGTTTCAGCTCTTTCTCAACAGACAAGACAATAGCTGCTAGTTTCATTCTACCAAACCAAGGATTCGTTGATTCTCAGCCTGTGATTTTCAACTATAAATATAATACTGAAAATCAAAACTTTAATAATCGCCCAAAGTTCCTTGGCAAAGTCTCTCCCTTCAAAGAAAAAGAATACCTAGTATATCCGTTTACTCGCTTTCGTATTACAGAAGTTTTTCTACCAGCAGAAGGAAAGGAGCACTATGATATTGTCTTGAAATTATACAATATTAATTGAGAAAGAAATAGAAGAATTTGTTGCAGTTTTTAGAATTATCTTTTAATTTGATTCTAAGAGGTTAATAATTTCTATGAGATTTATTATTTCGTTTAACTTCCTTTTGACAACTAACTAATAAAACAATAATACAATGAAAAAGTTAACCTATTTCTAAACGAAAACACTTTTTATCCTAAATATTTGTTGTATTCATATTATTCTCTTACAAATTTTCAAGTGCCTATCAGCATCCATTTTTTATTATTCTCTTTTTTTTGGAATGCAGATTTATTAGCTAGAAAATGATTTCTCATGAATACATAAGTTATAATCACTAAACATCTAAAAACAATTAATCTTTCAGAAATAATCTCCCCGTTCTCAGCCGCGAATAAAACAAAGCAATGAACTCTAAATAATTCAATGAAGATATGCAAAATAACTACAATAAAGCCAGCAAAGCTCAAACTGTCAGCAATCACATAGACTCACTGGTGTAAAAAATTGCTTCACAATCAATTGCGACCATGACGAATTCTACCTTGGGACAAATGATCTCTGAATTTCTTCCACTTCTCAATGATGTTAAAGCTGTTGAAAAATCCCTCTAGGATTCTGATACATTCATCATCTACCAAAAATATCACGCTTTCATCAAGCAATTAGAAGGTCAAAATGGAGAAATAGTCACCATGAGCAGTCAAAGCTCTCAAGCGCAAAATAACCCTGAGAAAATGAAATAAATTCAAGCACGCGTCATAAAACTAATAACACAACTCAAGTAGCTCCATACTGAAGCATTTCAGCTGAAACAGAGATACCTTCTTTGGATGGACAGAAAAGAATGTAACAACTACGGACAACTCAAGGAACTTCAAGTTCTCTACCAAGGGCAGGTTCTTGTGTAATACTACACAGATGATAACTTATTCAGGTAAAAAGTCAAGGAACTTAAGGATTTTCCGCTTATTATCATAATGAGTGCATGTGCGGCTGGTTCGAATGAGAAATTCAATGATGGTAAACATTTCTAATTTCTCAAGGACAATCAAAAGAACCTTAGATTAAGAGGAGTCCTTATCTATTGTGGAGAAAAAGGGAAACAAGCATGCTTACCTCTTCTAACTGATTCATCTAGACTTCTGGCAGGGATCACAACTAACCCTTCTGAACTCATGAGCATGGCAAAATCCTTAATCGTTTCACAAGCCTTCAAGAGGATTGTTCCTTTGGAATAGCTAAACTTCTTTTTGCCCAATCTCAAACCAAGTCTCATGGATATTAGCCAGCGTGACTGGAGTGTAGTGAATCTCTTCAATTTTAGTCCAAAAAACGTTGACTATGAGAGTATTTTCAAAGAAGCCAAGAGCATAATTCAGGAAGAATAAATTGAATTTGATCCCGAAGTGGTTTAAAATATCCAAGGAATTCCAGAATAGCTAGCTAAAGTATTCAGCAAGGCAACTACTGAAAATGAAATTACCAAGGCTATTGCTAATCTATATTCGAAGCAATCCACCCAACATCCAGTTTATTAATGCTTAAATAGTACCCTCAATGTGATGAACGAAAAGCTGATTATGAAACTGCAACCCTTTATTGATCTCTTCAAAGTGTCTTTCTTTAAATATGATGATGAAAAAATTTCTGCAATAAAAAAAGATGGGAAGCCTACAATTCTCTACAGAGGCAGCACAGTTTCTAAGGAATAATATAATGATATGGTTAAACCTAATTCGTTTGTAACACTTCCGAGTTTTAGCTCGTTTTCAACAAATAGAGATAAAGCAATTGGATTCATTGGATTCAATATTAAGTATGGAGATTGTGTTCCTGTACTTTTAGAGTATGTTTTCAAGACAGGTTCATAGGGATTTGCAAACAGGCCAAAATGTATTGCAGAGTAATCAGATTATCCGAAGGAAGATGAATATATTGTCTATCCATTCACAATGTTCACGATAAAGAAGATAATTCCTCTCATCGAGAATGACGATAAGAATTTTTTCAGTGTGATAACTCTCTCTATTAGTTGAGGAGCAAACAAATAAACAAACATAATAGGGGAAATATATTCTTGCAAACAACAGAAATAAGATATTCTTTATTGTATTAACCTCATAATTAATGAGAATAGCATAAAATAATAGTATCAGATGTTTTTAAACTCTTGAAAAGGAACAGAGAAAAAATTTATGAGATAATTTTTTGCAGTGAAAAAGATTAGTTTGTGTACTTTGTTATTGGATTCTATATCAGTTTACTTCATTTAAATTTTTGATTTCTTGATATTTATTTGTGTTGAACGCTATCATTTTTGCTTTAGGAGATGCTAAAAAATATTAAGATAAAAATTACTTAAGAGAGATGACTAGAATAATCAATAAATCAATGGGTGGCTAAAATACATAATATGGTGGTTCTATTTTACTCAAAATAAAAAGAAAGGTGCAGTCAAAGAAAAAATTACTTAAAGAAGAAGAAATTAGATGGGAGAAAAGTATTGAAGAAAATAATTCCAAATGAGGTATTTTTAGTTGAGGTGATGAATCTTGAAATGAGTAGTTTAATGTTCAGTTTATTACTTAATCAAGTACAAATTCCTGCTCAGCTGCAGCTAAACTACATTGGATTTCTTTAGTTTTAAGAAAGATCTTTTAACATAAAACTGTTTATGCAAGCGCTTAAGCAATAAATAATTCTTTAGCTATGATAGTTGCATTTTGTTGAGGAGAGAGAAGGGGAGGAGTAATTGCAAATAAAAGAATAATTATTTTCCCCACTAAGCTTCTTCAGCAAAGGCACAATTCAATCCACCAAATTAAATAATTACTTTTGTTACAATCTTTCAAAGAAGATAATATCTTCAACTCGTTGGTCTTGATTCTAAGTATCACATTTTATGTTTAGGATATGTTGATATTCAAGTTGAATTCAGCTTAATGGTTTATCTATCTCCCTACCTTTTCTTAAAGCTTCTTACAATGGCAGAGAAGGAGTATCTTTGGTTACAGAATTATTTACATGCTCGAAATAATAAAAACCATGAAGTAATAAGGCGAGATATGAGTGATGCATATTCAAGAAGCAAGAAATCGAAGGAAAATAGTGAAATAGCCTTGTATGCATTTTTTAGTTCATTTCAGTGAAGATTCAAGATAGAACTGGAGAGAATAAATGCTTGAACATTTACGAAGAAGAGATATTTTTTGGGGGAGGGGGAGAGATAAAAAAATAATTCCATTGCTTGCTAGTTGAATGAGAGTAATAGCTGTTAGAGTTGTTCATGTATTTCACAGCACTACCAAGGATAAGTTTGTTGTCTACAACTGTCTGCTTTCCATTTCAGCTATCTTTTTAGCCTCATTAATATTCTAAATACTCTTTTTTCAATCTTTCCCTCCTCCAGATCCTTTTTACCTGGTCTTGAGTTGAAAAAGAAGCCCCAAGAGCAAGTAAATCAAATAATCTAAAAATTAAACAAGCAATTCTTATTTCTAATAAACAGCACACAAAAAAAGAAAGCGATAGATAGAAGGAGAAATGGAACAAAATTACTCCTAAAGTAGCCAGAGCTAACAAAAAGATCAATGGAAAGTTTAGGGCCAGTAATTAGAAGCCTTCAAACACTTGACGATTTAAGATAAGATAAATCAAATCGTTCTAAAAATATCCAAATAGACGACAGGAACCTAAAAAGCATTTCCGCTGTATTAGATTTTCAGCGAACTCCACCCGTTGCTTGAAGATCTGGAGAATTTTAAGACAGCCATTTCTGATGACTAAACAAAGACTTTGTATCTGAAATATCATTCCTTCATCAAGCAATCGAATCAAAATGCTTTGGCTCTATCAAAAGCTAGCTTGAATCCTACCCCCGAAAAAATGATAGAAATCAAAAATAGAATCTTAGAAATGATGGGAAACATCAAGAATCTTCACAATTAAGCTCTCATGTCTACGAAAAAGCACATTCTCTGGATGGACGCAAAATAGTCAAACAATTCATCAGAACTTGAGTAACTCGAAAAGGACTACAAGGGTGAAGTTATTGTAAGATATTACACTGACAACAAGAAATTCAGAGAAGATGTAATCGAATTGAAGGGCTTTCCCACTGTGGTCATCTTGAGTGCAGCTGCAGCAGGTTCAAATATCCAATATGGGGATGGAGATCACTTTCAGTTTTTAAAATAAAATAAAAAAGCTCTTCGATTGAGAGGAGTTGTAATCTATTGTGGATAAGCAGGATTCGTTAACCTCAAAGGTTTATTGAAAGATGAATCTAGATTACTGCGATGCATTACTACTGTTTATTCAGAAATGATGGACGCAGTTAAAAACTTAGTTGTCCCTCTAGACTTTAAAAGAGTGATCCCTCTCGCTGAGTTGGATGCATACCTTTCGGTTTAAGCTAAAAATAGCTTTACTTCTTTTTCTCAATATGATTGGAGCTCGCGATCTTTAGAGGAACTTCATCCTAATAAAGTTAACTACAGGGATATCTTCAAGAGAGCTAGGGATCTAATAGCAAGCAAAGCGATTCGGATGAGGCCTGAATTAGTATTGAAAATGGGTAATATTTCAGACGCAATCGAGAAATTATTCTAAACAACATAGTTAACTAACGAAGAACTGTCTAAAGCTCTGATGAGCCTCTATTCGAACGAAAGTGCAGATGCTCCTGTTTACAATGTTCTGAATTCTACACTGAATATCATGAACGAAGATTTGATTAAGGTTATGCATCCCTTCATTGAACTTTTTTTGATTGCGCTGTACTACTATGACGATTCTCCTGATTCAATAATCAAAAGGCCAGTGGAGAATTCAGTTCCAATCGTCTATGATTTCTACAGGGGATCAGCGATTCCAGATGATTAATTCGACAATGATTTAATAAAAGTCAATAGTATTATTACTCTTCCGGGTTTCAGCTCGTTCTCGGAAGACCCGAACATAGCTGCTATTTTCATCTAAGCAAATAAAGGATTTGCAGATTCTCAGCCTGTGATTTTCAACTATAAATTTAAAACTGGAAATAAATTCTATAATAATCGCCCTAAATTCATTAGCAAAGTCTCTCACTTCAATGAAAAAGAATACTTAGTATATCCATTTACTCTCTTCCGCATTACATAAGTTATTCCACCAGCAGACGGGAAAGATCACTATGATATTGAACTGACCATTAATTGAGAGAGAAAGAGAGAGAAGAGAGAGAGGAATTTGTTCCAGTTTTTTTTTAAATTTCTTGTTTGTGCTTTGAGAGAGAGAGGGGAAGGAAATGTTGATTTGGAGTTTTGCATGCAAAAAATATTAATAAATAAAGATTTTTATTATTAATGTTATTAGATTTTAAACTCTGGGAAAGCAAAAAGAAAGAGAGAAAATCAATTATTAGATAATTAATTGCAATGAAAAATATTAATTTGCGTACTTTGTTATTGGATTCGAAATGCGTTTACTTGTTTTAAATTTTTGATTTCTTGATATTTATTTGTGTTGAGAGTTATCATTTTTTAAAGAGATGTTTGCTTTTGGGGAAGTTAAAATACTTTTAAGAAATAATTGATTTAGAAAGTAGCCTAAAAATTATGAGAATCGTTTAGAAAAACAAAATATTAAGATTAAGAATCACTTAAGATGATGATTAGTATAAAGAAAATCATTAGATAAATAGCTTACTAAAATACACAGAATGGTGTTTCTATTTTGCACCAAAGAAGAAAAGGAACGAAACAGTTAAATAATAAATAAATAATTAAATGAAGGAGAAAAATTAGGAGGGAATATTATTGAAGGAAGTAAATCAAATTATGAAATTGTTGGTTTCCTGTTACTAATCTTGAAATGAGAAGAAAAATATTCAGTTTATTATTTAATCAAGGATAATTCCTAATCAACTGCAGCTGCTTACACTGAGTTTCTTCAGTTTTAAGAATGCTCATTTACAATACAAATGTTTATGAAAGCGCTTAAACAATCAACACTTCTTAAGCAAAAGAAGTTGAATTTTTAGGGGGGAATGTAGAGGAAGGGGGATAGCTGTAATAAAAAGAATAATTATTTTCCCCTCCAGCTTTCTTCAGCAAAGGCAAGGTTCAATCCACAAAAGGAATATTTTAAATAAAAACTTTTGTTACTATTTTATCAATGAAAATAATCACTTCAACCAATTCTTCTTGATTTTAAGTATCACATTTTGTTATTAGGATATGTTCATATTCAAGTTGAATTCATCTCAATGTTTGAATCTCTCTCCCCCTATCTTTTCTGAAAGCTTCTAACAGTGGTGGAAAAATAGCATATTTGATTGCAGAATTATTTACATGATCGAAAAATAAAACCCTGAAGAAATAAGAAGGGATATGAGTACTGCATGTACAAGAAGCAAGAAATAGAAAGGAAAATAATGAAACAGTCTTGTATGCATTTTTTAGTTAATTTCTGTGGAGATTCAAGATAGAGGCTGGATAGAATAAATACTTGAACACTTACGAAGAAGAGAAATTATTGGAGAGGGGAGGGGGAGAGAAAAAATAATAAGAAAAAAAACAAAATTTCCATTGCTTGCAAGTTGAATGCGAGTTATGATAGTTGTTCATTTATTACCCAGCACTTTCAAGGACAAGTTTGTTGTCTAAAGCTGTCTAGTTTCCATTTTCTACTATTTTTTTAGCATCACTAATATTCTAAATTTCCTTTCTCAATCTTTCTCTCCTCCTGATTATTTATTCCCTCCTTTTGAGTTGAAAAAGAAGCCCCGAGCAAATTAATTTAATAATTCAAAGATTAAACAAACAATTCTTATTTCTAATAAAACAGCACATAAAAATAGAAAGCGATATATAGAAGGAGAAATGGAACAAAATTACTCCTAAAGTAGCACAGGTTAATAAGAAGGCAAATGGAAAGTTCAATGCCAGTAATTGTTAGCCTTAAAACACTTGCCGATATAAGATAAGATTGATCAGATCGTTTTAAAAATATCCAAACAGTCAATAGGAACCTAATAGGCATTTCCGCTGTATTAGATCTTCAACGAACTCTACCCATTACTTGAAGATCTGGAGAATTTCAAGACTGCCATTTCTGATGACCAAACAAAGACTTTGTATCTGAAATATCATTCCTTCATCAAGCAATCTAATAAAGATGCTACTTCTCTATCAAAAGCTAGCATGAGTCCTACCTCCGAAAAAATGATCGAAATCAAAAATAGATTAGAAGAAATGATGGAAAACATTAAGGCTCTTTACAGTTAAGCTCTCATGTCTACGAAAAAGCACATTCTCTGGATGGATGCAAAACAGTAAAACAATTCATCAGAACTTTAGTAACTCGAAAACGACTACAAGGGTGAAGTTATTGTAAAATATTACACTGATAACAAGAAATTCAGAGACGATGTAATAGAATTGAGAGGCTTTCCGACGGTAATCATCTTGAGTGCGACTGCAGCAGGTCCAAATATCCATTGTGGGGATGGAGATCATTTTCGGTTTTTAAAATAAAATAAAAAAGATCTTCGATTGAGAGGAGTTGTAATCTATTGTGGATAATCAGGGTTCGATAACCTCAAAGGTTTGTTGAAAGATGAATCTAAATTACTGCGATGCATTACTATTAAGTATTCAGAAATGATGGATGCTGTTAAGAATTTAGTAGTCCCTCTAGACTTTAAAAGAATGATCCCTCTAGCTGAGTTGGATGCATACCTTTCGGTTTCCGCTAAAAACAGCCTTATTTCTTTTTCTCAAAATGATCATAGCTCACGATCGTTAGTGGAACTGCATCCTAATAACGTTAACTACAAGGATATCTTCAAACGAGCTATGGATCTAATAGTCAGCAAAGCGATTCGGATGTGGCCTGATGTAATATAAAAAATGGGTAATATTCCAGACGCAATCGAGAAATTATTCTAAACAACACAGTTAAATAACAAAGAACTTTCTAAAGCTCTGATGAAGCTTTATTCGAGCGAAAGTTCAGAGATTCCTATTTATTAAGTTCTAAATTCTACACTGAATATCATGAACGAAGATTTGATTAAGGTTATGCAGCCCTTTATTGACATTTTCTTGATTGCTCTGTACTACTATGACGATTCTCCAGATTCAATAATCAAACGGCCAGTGGAGAATTCCATCCCAATTGTCTATGATTTCTACAAGGGATCAACGATTCCAGATGATCAATTCAACAAAGACTTAATAACAATCAATTAATTTATTACTCTTCCAGGGTTCAGCTCGTTCTCGGTAGATAAGAACATAGCTGCTAATTTCATTGAATTAAATAAAGGATTCGCTGATTCTCAGCCTGTGATTTTTCACTATAAATACAAAACTGGAAATACATACTTTAATAATCGCCCAAAATTCATTGACAAAGCCTCTAAGTTGAATGAAAAAGAATACCTAGTGTATCCATTTACTCTCTTCCGCATTTTAAAAATTATTCTACCATCAGAAGGGAAAGAACACTACGATATTGAATTGACCATTAATTGAGAGAGAGAAATAGAGAGGAGAGAGAGAAGCAGAAGAATTTTTGCAGTTTTTTTTATAAATAATCTTGTTACTGCTCTGAAAAAGAAGAAGTTGTTGACTTTGTGTTTCACATGAAAAAATTATTAATAAAAAATAACATTTAAAAAAAACTTTCGCTTTAGTTTGCGTACTTAGATTCTAAATACTTTACTTAATTTAAATTTTTGATTTCTTGATATTTATTAATGTTGAGAGTTATCATTTTTAAAGAAATGTTTACTTTTGGGAAAGTTAAAATACTAAAAAGAAACAATTGATTGAGAAAGTAGCATCTATTCTGATAATCTTTTAGAAAAACAAAGAAATATTAAGATAACAACCACTGAAAATGATGATTAGAGTAAAGAAAATCAATAAATAAATACCTGATTAAAACACACAGATTGATGTTTCTATTTTGCACAAAAGAAGAAAAGGAAATAAACAGTAAATAATAAGAAACTAATTAAATGAAGGAGAAAACATGAGGGGGAAATAGAATTGCAGGAAATAAAAAAAAATTGCGAAATTTATGGTTTTCTGTATGATGAATTTTGAAATGAGAAGTTAATTATTCAGCTTATTAATGAATCTAGTACAAATTCCTGTTCAACCGCAGCTGCTTACACTGAGTCACTTCCGTTTTAATAAAGTTTTTTACCGTACAAATGATTATTAAAGCGCTTAAACCATCAACACTTCTTTAGCTATGGATATTGCTTTTATTGGGAGGGGAGGGGAGGAGAGGAGAGATAATTGCAAATAAAAGAATTATTATTTTCCCCTCCAAGTTTCTTCCGCAAAGGCAAGATTCAATCCACAAGAGATATATTTCAAATAAATATTTTTGTTACTATTGTCTTAAAGAAGATAATCTCTTCAGTTCGTTCGTCTTGATTCTAAGTATCACATTTTATGTTTAGGATATGTTCATTCATATTCAAGTTGAATTCAGCTCAATTCTTTAATCTCTTTCTCTCTCTCTCTCTACCTTTTCTGAAAGCTTCTAGCAGTGGCGGATAAAGAGTAGAGTATGTTTGGTTACAGAATTATTTACATGCTCGAAAAACAAAAACCATGAAGAAATAAGGAGGGATATGAGTGCTGCATGTGCTAGAAGCAAGAAATCGAAAGGAAAATAGTGAAGCAGTCTTGCATGCATTTGTTAGTTCATTTCAGTGAAGATTCAAGATAGAACCTGGAGAGAATAAATGCTTGAACCTTTACAAAGAAGAGATATTTTTAAGAGAAAAATGAGATAAAAATAACTAGAAAATAAAACAGAATTTTCATTGTTTCAAACTGAATGAGATTATGTCAATTATGACATCTGATAGAGTTATTTATCTCCAAACACTTCAAGGACAAGTTTGTTATTTGTGGATGTATGGTTGAAATAACATCTATTTTTTTAGCCTTCTTAATATTCTAAAAAATTTCTCAATCTATCATTCATGATCCTTTATTTCTTGCTTTTGAGTTGAAAAGGGGGCCCCGAACAACAAATTTAATAATCTAATTATTAAAAAAAACATTTCTTATTTCTAATAAATCAGCCTCAAAAAGAGAGAGAGATAGAAAGAAAGAACATGGAACAAAATTCCTCCTAAAGTAACCAGAGCTAACAAAAAGACCAATGGAAGGCTTAAGGCCAGTAATTGGAAGCAGTCAAACATTTGACTATTGAAGATAAGATTGATCAAATAGTTTTTAAAATATCCAAATAGACGGCAGGAACCTAATAAGCATTTCCGCTGTTTTAGATCTTCAGCGAACTCTACCCATTGCTTGAAGATCTGGAGAATTTCAAGACTGCCATTTCTGATAGCTAAACAAAGACTTTGTATCTGAAATATCATTCCTTTATCAAGCAATCGAATAAAAATGCTATGGCTCTATCAAAAGCCAGCTTGAATCCTACCCCCGAAAAAATGGTGGAAATCAAAAATCGAATCTTAGAAATGATGGGAAACATTAAGACTCTTCACAGTTAAGCTCTCATGTCTACGAAAAAGCATATTCTCTGGATGGACTCAAAACAATCCAATAATTCATTAGAACTTTAGTAACTCGAAAAGGACTACAAGGGTGATGTTATTGTAAGATATTACACTGACAACAAGAAATTCCAAGAAGATGTAATCTAATTAAAGGACTTTCCGACAGTGGTCATCTTGAGTGCAGCTGCAGCAGGTCCAAATATCCAATATGGGGATGGAGATCACTTTCAGTTTTTAAAATAAAATAAAAAAAATCTTCGATTGAGAGGAGTTGTAATCTATTGTGGATAATCAGGGTTCGATAACCTCAAAGGTTTGTTGAAAGATGAATCTAGATTACTGCGATGCATGACTATTGATTATTCAGAAATGATGGATGCAGTTAAAAACTTAGTTGTCCCTCTAGACTTTAAAAGAGTCATCCCTCTAGCTGAGTTGGATGCATACCTTTCGGTTTCCGCTAAAAATAGCTTTTCTTCTTTTTCTCAAAATGATTGGAGCTCTAGATCGTTAGCGGAGCTGCATCCTAATAAAATTAACTACAAGGATATTTTCAAGCGAGCTAAGGATCTGATAATTTGCAAAGGGATTCGGATGAGGCCTGAATTAATATTGAAAATGGGCAATATTCCAGACGAAATCGAGAAATTATTCTAAATAACACAGTTAAATAACGTAGAACTTTCAAAATCTTTGATGAAGCTCTATTCAGAAGAAAATTCAACGATTCCTGTTTATAATGTTCTAAATTCTACACTGAATATCATGAACGAAGATTTGATTAAGGTTATGCAGCCCTTTATTGACCTTTTCTTGATTGCGCTGTACTACTATGACGATTCCCCTGATTCAATAATCAAAAGACCAGTGGAGAATTCAGTCCCAATTGTCTATGATTTCTACAGGGGATCAACGATTCCAGATGATCAATTCAACAATGACCTAATAAAAGTCAATAGTATTATTACTCTTCCAGGTTTTAGCTCATTCTCAACAGACAAGAAAATCGCTGCTGTTTTCATCCAAACAAATACTGGATTCGCAGATTCTCAGCCTGTGATTTTCAACTATAAATTTAAAACTGGAAATCAATTCTTTAATAATCGCCCAAAGTTCATTGACATAGCATCTGATTTCGATGAAAAAGAATACCTAGTATATCCATTTACTCTCTTCCGCATTACAGAAATTATTCCACCATCAAACGGGAAAGAGTACTGTGATATTGTCTTGACAATTTGTTGATAGAGAAAGATATGAAGTGTGTTAGAATTTTGTTTATTTATTAGTTTTTTCTTTAATTTTGTGCACCAAAAATAAGTCTCTCACCAAAATATCTGGAAGAAAAAAAAATAGGATAACTGAATTGTTTGATTAAAGTTTTAAATATTGAGAAGTAAACTATGGGTTGATAGACTATTATTAATGAAGGAAGAGTATTGTTGTTCAGGATGCAATCGAATTCAACATATTGGAAAAGTTTATTCGAAAAGAATACATAATTGAATGCTCAAGATAATCTCAATCGTACCGAAATTCAAGAGGTAGTTTCGAAACAGAATTTATCTAGCTGGAAGCTACTCTCAATAAGGACTTCACCCTTGAAACAAAAGAACCTTGCTTGTCTCTCTCTGAAATTCTCGCTATTGTAGAAGCACTTTCTGATAGATTATCTCCAGAAATCCTCTCTCTTTTTATTAAAAAGGAGACCATTTGTAAAGAGGCTTTCTCTTCATTTTAATTCTTTAGTTGAGTAAAGAGTGGAAATTTATCAGAAAGCCAACGATTGAACTTCCGTTGTCTGTCTTCAATGGATTCATAAAACCTTCTTCTTCTTCATTGATTTCTAACCCATATTATATTTTATCTTTTTTCTTTTGTGAATGTGGAGTTGCTGAGAAACTTAAGTTATAAAAACGATTAGCAGAAAAAAGAATAAATGATCAAAGTTAATCAATGAAACCATTAATTTATCAATTAGTTATTAGAGTCATCAAGATAACAACAATAAATTCAATTAGGTTTTTTTATTTTTCTTTTTAATGGAAATTTCATGAATCTCTTTGAAAAGCAGAGTGATTTAGAGATGCATTTTGATCTGTCTAAAAATCCAATCTCCCTCAATTCCCATTTTGACATAGATTATCGGTTGCTTCTAATATTCCCTTGAGATCTCCTTCAGAAGAAGCTACGCATTCAATTTTCCCAAATCGAAATATCTCTATCGAAAAAGGTAAATACTTCTAGTCAATAAGTCTTTAAGGAATACCTTAGTTTTCCATATCCACACTTTGATTGGAATATCTCTATTTGAGGTTTAAAATCGATTCAGTGATTGAAGGAAGAGTTATTTCCTTAACTAGTTATTTTTGAAAGGCTTATTCGACAGTTCTTTTACTAGAGTTAAATGAATTTTCTTCTCTAATAAACTCAAGCATGTTATTCATCTAGTTAAATTTAATGATCCTTTTCGTGTAGCCAAATGATGTTGGTTTTCCTAAATGCAAGCGAGGATCATAAGCTTATTTTTTCGTGATATTTTCACGAGCACTACCCAGCATCTTGTAGATCTCAAAACAACGGGAGTTGGTATTGGAGGTGTCAGGAAATTAGTCAAATAATTTCTGATTGTTGAGTTATTTTTGACGAGTTTTGTTAAGTCGGATAATGGAATTGCTGTTTTCTCGGTTTGTGAATAGATTTAGACCACTTGTGTCGATTTGATTGGAGCTGACATTAGCAGAATTTGAGTTATGAAGATAGGCATTTTTTGGGGGTTTGAAAGAGATGAGTACTGGTTACAACATTGGTTGATGATGAGGGACATAATGATTATTTACAGATAAAGGGTTTAATTAAAAAGAATTTTAGTTATTTTCTGGATAATAATGATCTTTTTAGTAAGCACTGCTATTGATAATAGGCCTATTCTATTATGAATTCAAAGTGAAAGTATGTTTTTAATTGTAATCTTATCCCTCAATTACTTTAAGGTTGGTATCTTCCTACTCTTAATGATTTTCCTACTTGAAATGACTAGTTTACTTAAAAACTTAAGGAACGAATTCTTCATTTTAGTATTCTCTGAATGTATTACAAGTGAATCTCTCGTTTAAAGTTTGGAGCTTTTAAAAGGATGATGATGTTTACGATGATGAACTATAAGTTGAATGGACTCTCCTAGAGCAGCTGGAGATATGGCAGCTAAGAGGGTTGTTGTTGTTATTTTGTCCACTCATTTGTAGACGATTTAAACTGGCATTATTCTTAATAGGAAGATAGTTAATATTATTCCCTAGATTTTAGATTTTCAAATTAGCTTAAGGTTGCTGAGATTCCCTTTTATCAGTTCCTTAATTCAAAGATTATTCAGTTGATCCCGGTCTCTTCCGATTCTAATTCTGCAAATTACTGCTGCTTCTACTCCTTCTAATTCCCTTATTACGCCATACAAACGAAAAATCTTTTGAATTTAGATTATTATCTGCTTTAGAATTTCCAAACTTTTCTGCAGACCTTAAATTCCCATTGGTTCCTGCAGCTATCCTATTAATTCTAAGTAAAGATGAATTGGATGGTTGTTTCTTGTGATGCAAAGTTATAGTTGAAGAAAAATCCTTTTTGCTGGGTGAGAAAAATAATTTCGAAAATTTTTCTTGAGAAGGTGAGAAAAAGGAAACATGTGAAATATTGTTATTAGTATTACTGCAGTTCAAGCTACTTTCAGGTTGATTTATACAGCTTAAACTATTGCTGTTGTATTTGGCGTTGCTTTGAGAAGAAAAAGTCATAGAATTAGTATTGTTTTTATGGTGCGCGTTGACCGAAGAAAAAGATTTATTATTAGGAGTTTATTTAAGTTTTTCGAAGATAAAGTTTGAGGGAGGTTGTGTAAAACTCACGTCAGTATCAGATTAAACAGGTTTAGAGTTGAGTGTATGTGTTTAATGCGAAGAATTTTTCACTTAGATGTTCGGTTGAAAAGGTATATTTTCTTTATCAAAATTATTATTATTTTTCTCAGTGTAAAAACTCTCATTGTTTTGCTACTTCGAATAGATCTAAGAACCTTATATGGAAACTGATGGTTCAACATTCGATAGACTTTTGATATCGATAGTTATTCTACCATATTTCGGGTTAATTTATTGACTTGAACTTTTTTCTGATGATTTTTATTTTTACTGATTTTCATAATTTTTGAGGGTACTAAAATTATTTGAGTTGATGTCTCTGATGGTAGAAATGACAGAAGAATTACAACATTCTAGATATTCTAAGGAGAAATTGTCTTTTTGTAACTGCAGCTTTGATTCGTAATCAATGTTAAACGCTTTGAATACAATATTTTCGTTTAGTTAATGGGCTTATAAAAGTGTAACAAGTGCTGTTTCGAGCTAGGTTCTACTGGAGTTTGAAGCTTTCAATTAAGAACTTAGGTTTTTTAGAGTCTATTGCAAGTTTGTCTATGCAGATTAGTAAATATCTGCCTCTTCCATAGAATTCGCTGAAATATCTTACTACTACATTTAAAAACCGGCGATAATCTGTTTAAGATTTTAAACATTGATTTGGCTTCTTTTCATGAGATCCTTCAAGCGATCTAAGTTTGATTTAGAAGTATTCACTGAAATACTAGATAATTAATTATCATTATTATGTTCATTTTCTTGCTATGTTTTGTTGAGATAACTTGTATTTTCCTTATTATTTTAATCTAAACAATTGTTTTCAATTATTTCATGGAGCTTTTCATTTTCAGACAAAAGTGTTGCTTATTATTGCAGCTACTCTTGCAAAATCATCTCAAATTTCAGTTTATTAGCAGCGAATTCAATTTGCTGATTCAGTTCAGCTAATTTAATTGTTCTTTTTTCGTTCTGTTTGAGGTAGGATTTTGAATTGGTTTCTTCAGTGAATCGAATGTTGTCTGCTTGCTTTTCGAGCTACAGACATTGTTCCTAAGCCTTGTTGATGCAAGAAACAAGTATCTGAACTTAATTTTTCAATTCATTCTCCTTTTTATTCAGCATTCTAGTTACTGCATTGTCAGTTTCTTTTTTGCTGTAACTGTGTTCTCTATTGTGTTTTCTCTATCCAATTATATCGCTATTTGAAGATATTTCTAAGGTATCATCTCGTTTTATCGCAATATTTTCATAATTGCTTCTTCTTGATAAGGAACTACTTTTATCACCTGATTTTTAAGATAAAGATGATTATTGTAGTAGCGAGAATAAAAATGGAGATGCTTAAGACACTGAATCTAACTAGACTTAAGGTTTATCTACATTGTTTAACCCTGTGACAGTGAATAGCCCAGAGGAATTCATTTAAAAAGTGATTTTTTAACTTGAAAAAACTCTTAATTATTAACTGTATTTTTTGTTTGAAAAATCCTTATGAAATTTAAAATAATATATTCAAAAAGTAAATTAGAAAAGCTATCAAATCACACGAACACACTCGTCTTCTTCTTTCTTGTTTTTCATTTAAATTCAAATCTTCTCCCTAATATTTTACTCCAAATGAAAGTACTTATTAAATTTTGATTTCCCGCATTTTCCTCCTTTTAGTTTTAGAGTCCTAACTGGAAAGGTTTCCATAAAATGCAAGCTTAGTTTTTGTTTCTTTAAAAATTTGAACTCATCTTGGTAATATTCATAATAATTCAAAATCGCTTTATCAATCCCTCAATCTAATTGGTTTTTATTTATTTTATCTGCCATTATGATTCTCTGTTTAAGTTCTAGTCAGTAATAGTAATATTTATGTTTGAGTAAAAATGCTTGACAATTAATTTTTTCAATACATTGATTATTTACCTAGATTTTGAAATCAAAATAAGTAAATGCCACACTTATGTTAATTAGAAAAATTATTATCATGAATTAAAAAATGAAATAAATAGCATTTAACATTTATTTCCTTAGTTAAATATTGACCAGTATGGGTATCTAGGAAAAAAAATAAACTTTATGACCAGTTAGTCTGCTTCAAAAATATTGAATTTTTTGTTTTTAGATGGTTCAGCTGCTATTTTAAGTAATATCCTGAGAAAAACTGAGTTATTTTGTATTTTTCTACCATTAAAAAAAAATCCAGACTCAACTGTTTATTCATTATTTGTTGTTATTGATTCGATATTTCTGATCTAAAACTGAATAGAATTTCTTGTTTCAAACCTATCTTATTTTTAACTTCCCTCTCTAAAAGCTAAAGTGTCTTGATTATAATAAACTAGACCAGTAAAATGTTTTGAGACTCTGTTGCTCTTAGCGAAGATCTCCTTTGACAATAATTCTAATTAAACCATAGCTTCTCATATTGCAATTATCATTTTAACTAGATGAAAAATAAAGGTTTTCGATAAAACTCAGTTTGAGAAATAACTGTTAATTCAAAATACTTCTATTTAAATCGATACATAAAATAAATTTACAACAATAAATTTTTCATATAAAATATTTCCCCCTATTTTTCATTGTTTGTAGCTAGGGGAAGAAAAAAGTGGGTTATCCATCTCTTCTTATTTATCATGTGTCACAATAACCACATCTTCTTCATTAGGTATCAAGTTCATTTGATCAAATATCTACTGCTGCTATTGCTAACTTGATGCTTCTTTCTGCTGCTTATTGAAAGATGTTAGCTTCGAGGTGTTTGGACTGCAATTTGCAGATACATAGCAACTATTAGCATTCGATGGAAGATCATTACGATAAGAAATCTCCGAATAATTCGAGTAATTCAATGGATTCGCGACAGTTCCTTAAAACTATTATGGTTATTGTTATGCCTATTATTGGGTATTTTATTTTTCTAGAATTTGCAGGTAATCTTCAAGTTGATTGTTGTCGTTTTTCAGTGGGAGAACTTAAAGATTATTATAATGATATTGATAAATGTTCTAGCTATTATCACTCTCACCTTCTGCAGGGTCGTAGATGCTGTATCTAGGAGATTTAGTACTTCCAGAGGATCCTTATTTTAATCCGTTAACAAACGAACTTTAACTGTTTCCAGGTGATTTAAGTTGCTAATTTTAGAGCTAAGGGTATGCCAATTAAGCGTATTGCTATTCTAAAGAAGAAGGAATAGAATAAGAAGCAGAACTACTAGTGTTTCTCTGTTCTTCAGCTTCCTTTTTCAATTAATTCTTCGATCCATTTTCTTCTTCTCCGAATAATGTTCTAAATGGTTTTTGCTAATCTAACAACTACCCATTGACTGTTTATGAAGGAGTACCAATTCTTGATGGAATATCATCGAGTTACTTGAGTTCAGGTGTATTTGGTTAGCTTTTATCATCTTCTTCATTACCATTCGTATTCTCGATGATATCCGTTAGTGGCTTGATTTGATGAATGTAAACTCCATTGTTATGCAAGGGTGTAGCTTGTAATGACTCGCCAGCTGAAGGGTATTAGTGCGAAATCACTTGACTGCTAGATTAAGGAGGATTTTTTCCTTAGAGAATCGCTTTGTTGAGTTCTTTGTTGTTACCAAAACTCATGTAGACATCCTTTTTCTGTTGATCTTACTTAGAGTTACCATCGTTTTTCACAGGGGAATTGCAAGTGACATTGTAGTTTTCATATTGATTCTCACTCATCTACAGGTATTATTAGGAATTCATTGAAGGACTTTGAATTTTTGTGAAATTATGCGAATGAATTTCACTGCCAACAAGGGATCCTCTAGCGGATTCTGTGATCTATCTCGAGGCATTTAGGTGCTTCAAATTAGGGGAGAGACTGCTGTTGGAAGTGTTATGATCGTTGGAATGTTTTTTATTGGAAATAAACTCAGAGACTCGTTTTTTGACTAATGTTGTGCTGAAATTGAGTAGACTAAAGGAACTTTGCAGTTATGGAGCGAGTGCTACTGGTGGAGGTGATTAATTATCGAATTTAATTAAATCTACACATTCATTCCCCATAGAGCTAAAGAACTATCTCATTTTGCTAAGTTTCTCTTAGTAACTGCCCATTATTCTACCGAAATCATCCATTTAAATGAGATTGATAATCTTATCTGCATTCATTTCAATATCTGCTTTTATGTTAATGAAATCAGTCAAGGATTCCTTGGTTTCTTTCTCCCATTGCTAGTAGATTAAAACACTTTTTTCTTTGTTTTACTGGAGTTTCTGGAGAGTAGCATCACGCATTTGATTTAATAACTCAAAATATCCACAATATTGATTTTCCACTCGAGATTATTGTCTCTCGAAGAAATTACTTACATCTTTTTTCTTAATCAGCAAGGCGTGGTTTAATTCTTACCATTTTACACCTATTTTAAAAGAATTTGGATATTATAAAAAGGATTAAGATAAAATTTATGGGAAAATATAAATAAATAACTTAGTAATCTTACCTTATTCTTCGATGACTTGAAGGAAACCGTTGATTTCTTTTGATTTGATTTGTGTTTCTGTTTCAGCGGGATTTGTGAGATTCATGCGGGAAGGAGATGTAATTTTGGAGATTTCATTTGAAGAATTAGAAGAAAATTCTGTTTAGTTTGATTATTAAGATTATTATTTGGCATAATCTGATAAATGAATTGTCTGGAAGCCAAATTTAGATAGTTCTACTGCGCATTTAGAACAATAAAGATTGTTACTGGACTAAGGGTTCTAAATGATGTATTTTGCCTTGAAATAATGAAATAAAAAAGATAAGATACATGTTTCATGGGGGATCAAAAAAGACGTTGAAAAAACGGTATTATTCAGTTAAACAAAAAATAAAATTAAAAAAGTTCAAAGAAGATTTTGAATTTGAAATTAAAAAAAAGATTCGTGTTAAAAGAAAAAAGAAGAAAGGGGGAAAGAAACAGAGAGAAAGAGAGATAAAGGGAATTAAATTAGCCCTAATACTAAAGAAACCAAAAGAAGAAGGATATATGAAACAATAAAGAAGTTAAAAGATCTATTTTTTGTTTTACCTTTTTATCAGGATGATTTGAACATTTTTATCCTAGAAAGTCTAATCCTCCATCGGTTTATTATGGAGATGTCATTATTGAACTGCTTGGAGGATCTAACACAGCTCCTCTGTCTGTGAGATTACTTTGAGTGATAGTGCTAAGTCCAGATGTGTTCAGGATATTGCTTTAGAACAATGATGATTGTTATTCAATGGAATTTGTATGCAGATCGTTGTTATCAGTGTTTTGTGAATGAGCAGTATTTTAGTGGAGGAGAAAATGAAGGTTGTTTTTGTCTGATAAACTGTTATTGATGCTGCTGTTGGAAGGTGATTTTGGAGTACGATTTCCACTGATAAAGCTGGTGTTTTTCTCTGAAGAAAGTTGATTTGTGTATTGTGCATTTGGAGAAGAAGATAAAAGATTGGAGTTCTTGAGAAGATTTCCTTGGATGCTTCCATTAGTAGTGACTGCAGTTGTAGCGATGGCTAGGCTGGATTCTGTGTTGTAGGAAGGGTTGACGATGGTACTGTTGTTTCTTGGATTTTTTGAGTTCAGCTGTTTTGTGAGAGACTCATTTAGATTCATGGAAAAGTCCTTGATCGAGGAGCTAGAGGGAATGGATGGGTGAAGTGCTGCTGGATTGTAATGCATTAAGTTTTTCAAATTGTTGTTTTCTCGGAGGATATTGTTGGGATTTATTAGAGATTCTGCTTGCGAATAGTAAGATTTTTTTTGAAGATCTGGCTTGGAATCATGTCTGCGATTTAGGTTGAGATTTTCATTATTCAATTGAGGGTTAGTGGATTGTTACCCAGCAAGAGAAGGGCGGTGAGAGTGAAATGTTGTAGTTGATGCACTTTTCTAGCTATTTGGTGGCTGCAACTTAGGTGAGAGACCAAGGTTAGATTGTGAGTTCAGGTGAGAAATGGTTTTCTGTTGAGTTGGTGTGGACTGTGTATTTGATCTTGGAGCAGTATTGACGGGAGATTTAGAAGAAGAAGACACAGAAAAAGGCATGGCTTGCTGGGAGCTTGAAGAGGAAGAAGATGGATTTAGAGATCCTGCTTTTTAAGTTGACAGAAGGAGTCGCTAGTTGAGTTGGAGAAGTGAAAGATGTTCAGGTTATTTGGAAGTGCTTCCTAATAAAGAATTCGATGAATACGATTGAGGAAGAGAAGGAACTGAACTCTATGCATAAAATGAACTAGAAGGGTTAACCTATGAAGAGGAGGAGGATGTTTGTGGGAAAGCTACTTTAGAAAGTGTTTATTGCTGCTGGATATTTGGCTGGGTACTTGTGCTTTGGATTCTCGTTGCTTTGGTCTTTTTTTGATCTTGTTAAAGAATGTTGAAAATGCTGTTTGCTTCTTATTGCTGCTAGATTAACTTGTTCGCAGAGATAGTATTAAGAGGCTAATATGGCGGTATTGGGTTGATTGTGCTAGGAGTGACTGTTGATCCGCTCTTCATTGAGTTCCTTTTCATAAGGTGGGAGTGATTTGGTAGGGTTTAAGGAGGGGAGGAAGTAAATAATAGAACCGGATCCTGTTTTTGATTTCTAATTCAATTTTTACAACTCTAAGTCTTTGTTTCTTTTTTCTTTCTTATTATCTTATCCGAACTAGCCACTCCCTTTTTATCGCTTTGAAAACATGACATTTGCTTAGTCTTCGTTTATTTTTTCAATTCATCGAAAAGCAATAGTTCTATTCACTTCTTCCTGCAAATATACTCAGTCTGAAAAAATATGAATATTCCAATGTGGTTTGAAAAGATTAAAAATCTTTTTTTATTAAAAAAGAGCTGAATTGTGGCTAAAGAAGTGAAATAAAAATTATTTTCTAAGAATTCCTTTTGGCTTTTATTTAGCGAGTTGCCTTTGAAAAGATCTCAAAACTTTTATAAATAACTGTCTTTCTTGGCAGATTAAGGGAACACAATAAAAAGGCCGGTTGGAGATTGATTTCGAAAATTCAAAATCAAATTAGAACTTCTTCCTCTTTTAATTTTCCTTTGCTAAGACAATTTTTTCTTCATAAACTGCTTTAGCGTGGTAGCTGATCATAAAAGAGAAAGAAAATAAACAAAAATAAATTCAAGTAGAATAAAATTATTACTTTTTGTTTTAAATAAAGCTAATATTGTGTTAAAATGACTTTTGTAATCATTATTAAGAGGCATCTACGAATAATCAGAAATTGTGAGAATTAATTAATTATTACAGTTGAAAATCTGAAAGATGCAGCGCGTTTGTAAATAATCAAAAAGAGATGAAATTGTTAGGTTTAGATTCTCTTCTTTTGATCTTATGAGGAGAAACATGCGAAAGCATTTAATTATTAATATTTTTGCACCAAAATATAATATTTATTTTTATTTGTTTGTTTCAAAAAAACCATTCAAAATCTCATTAAAATGGGAGACTTTACTCAAAGGATATTCAAAAATTATATGTCTAATAGCCTTTACTTTGAACCGCTATTTCAACATTTTCCATTTATTTTTTAAAGAATAACAATATTCAAAGTAATCTTGATCCAAGAATAGATCAACTCTATCCCTATTGAATTTATGAAGAAAGAAAAAAATTCTTTCGATTTATTTGAGATTCTATTTTATCATGATACTTTTGATCTTCTTAATAATAAACAGCTTTTTATTAACTGTAAACCGCAGAGGTATATTTCATTTGTTTTGATTTAATCACGCATTAAATATCCCCCCCCCTTTTCTAGAACTATTGTATTATTATGAATCTCTAATATCCATTTGTTAGAAGTGCAATATTAATTTACAAAACAATAATATTTTCATGAAAGACTCCAGAGAATCAGAATTATCACAGTTCAAATAGTTTAACTCATCATACCTCTCTCACACACAAGCCTCACCTTGCTAGCATTAAATCTAAGCTTCACATAGTGCTGACCCTTCTAAACTTACTATTGAAAAAGTTAAGATACCTCTTTTTGCTTCTGAGAAGAAACAATCTGATAAAGAAACAGCCATCAGCAAATAATTACCTGAAGCTAATCCACTGCTTTTTGGTTCTGGGATTGAGAATGTTAGTTTCTTTTAACCAACGCAATCGTTGTATCCTCTAGGTTTAATTGGGTGTGAAAGCCAAGGAGAAATAACAATGAAAAAGAATCTTCAACCATTAGATTGTTTTTCAGAGATCCCATTAGAATCATTTAAGGATTTTGCATAGTTCAATTTTCCTTTATCTCAGCAACAGTAACAACAGCAGCCTTCGCAATAACCTTGCTAGCTTGTGTTTAAGAAATAAGAAAAACAGATAACTGTGAATCTAACAACCTTAAAAGCTACTTTGAATAGTAAATCTAATCCAATAATTTCGTAATTTTATTCTTCCAACTCAAGCAACTTGCAATTCGAAAGCAGATTCGAGAGTGGAAATCTAGCTTCTGTTTCTCAACTCGAGCATAATACCTATTCATTAACAATCTAACAAGATGTAAACACCCGTGGATACACTCAATGGTTTTATTTTCGAGTTACAAACTAAAAAAAGGAACAGAATGTCAAATTTATCCTTGGAAAGTTTTATAAAAAGAATTCGCTTTTTCAACATGGCATGTAAGTTTCTGTATTTTCTCAACAGCTTCTGGAAAATGAAGGTATTTAATGGCATAAATCAGGAGATAACATTAGATATTATTCAGAAGAAGAAGCGCGTATGAAGAATAATTATACAATTAATAAAATAAATGAGAAATTATTAAATCAATCTGAGCCATTGAATTTGGAGTTTGAGTTGAATAATTTCATTAATGAATAACCCAAAAGCAATAAAAATATTAATAATAATGATTCTAACAATTAAATCAATCCTGAAGGATAGACTAATCCTCTTAAGCAGTCTTATCTCTTGGAATTTGAATATTCGTTTGAAAGAGAAAATGATACTACGTATTTTGCTTACAGTGTTCCTTACACATATTAACACTTACAAAAATACCTTTAAAAATTGCTTTATAAAAGCTATGAATCGCTTACAATCAGACCATTATGTGCATCTCTCCTTGGAAATGATCTCTACATACTTACAATCACCAATCCGAAAACACCATTAGGAAAACTCAAAGATGAATAGAAAATGGGGATATTTCTCACAGCAAGAGTCCATCCAGGAGAAACAGTCTCAAGCTTCATTGTTGAAGGGTTTATTAACTTCTTACTTGGGTAAAGCATCTATAAAACCAATTATAAAATCTAATTTATTTTTTTCTTCCCAAAATTTCTATTAGATAAACCAAAGAGGCGATGTCATTGAAAGATTAATTTGTATTTAAAATCGTTCCTATGCTAAATCCAGATGGAGTAGTTGTTGGAAACTACAGGTGTTCAATAGCAGGTTGTGATTTGAATCGAAGATGGATGAACCCAAGTGAGGAATTTCATCCTGAAATATATTATGTGAAAAAGACACTTTTTGAATTTAATCAAAAATATCCTGTAATGGCTTACTGCGATTTACATGGACATTCAAAGAAATAAGGCTTCTTTGTGTATGGATGTCAAGAAGATAAAGGAAAAGAAGACAACGATAAGGAGTTTACAACTAGATCTTCACAAGTAACCACAAACAACAAATAAAAAACCCATTCCAAATATTTATCCTATTCTTTTGATTATTTTTTCAGGTTATGGAATTACCTTATCTTCTTAGAAAGCTCTCTAGTTGGTTTGAAACAGTAAATTGCAATTATTCAATGGCAAAATCAAAGGAATCAACTTCTAGATAGACTGTCTTCAGAGAATTATAAATCTCTGAGAGTTTCACAATGGAAGCATCCTTTTTTGGTCCTGTAAAGAAGTTTGATTGCCAATCAGCTTCTATTTAGTTTACAGAAGATGATTATCGGTATATGGGAGAATGTCTAGGGAAAAGTATTTACTAAAAATTTGGGCCATAAAATGAAGAATTTCTTGGGGAATTTAGAAAAGAAAATATGGAATTAAGAGAGGATGATTCAAGGAATTACAAAAGAAGTAATGGGTCATAAGATATATCTAGTGGAAGTGATAGCGATCCTAGTGGAGATAATCTAGATGAAAAGGAACTAGGATTATTCCTGCCTGTTGAAAAGTAGCCCAAGAAAAAGAAGAAAAAAGCAGCTTTGACTGGAATTAGAAGATTATTGATGACGTCTTATTATTCACACTCTCCTCCGAGGACATCTAGTAAACAAGAAAGAAAGGATAATAGTAACACTAAGGAATAATCAAAAGCAAATAAACAACAAAATGAATCTTATATGGTTGAAAAGCAGTCACAAAAGACAATTTTCAATTCTACTCATTAGAAATTGATCAACAAAGAAACAAGCAAAGATGGTATTAAAAATGGAAATTATGTCTCAAAAAAGAGTGATAACAAGAATTTTGGCAATATTTTTAAAGTTACCAATCAGCATAAGATAGTAAATAAGGATAAGTTTTCTAAGGAAATCTCATTTGATGAGCAAAACCAATAGCAATAATAATAAACTTTTTATTTTTCCTCTTCAACTTAAGACCCAATAAAACTAAAGGTAACAAAATCAACAATTGACAATTACAATTTCAAAATGCTAGAAAATGATTCTTTCTCCCCTAAAATTGAAGTAAATAGCTTGGAAAATGACACAAGAAATTTAAATAATACTCTTAGTGTTAACAGTAACAGAAGCAATAATATCTTGTTGGGAGTTCTATTTCCTCAAACCAATATAAGTTCTTTGAGTGAATCCAAATCATTTATGATTGTTAGCAGTTTTCTTTCTACCAAGAATTATCCCAAAAAGTGTTGCACATCTAGGAAAAAATCAAACCTCTAAGCTGATGAATCTCAGGAGAATTCTGCAAGTAAACAAGTAGATCCTGCAGTTTACAGTGACTTCATTGAAAATAGTTCAAGTTAAATTAAGGGAAATTCCATGGAAAACTCGAGATCTTAAAATCAAGAGTTTTCTCCTTTGGATAGTTTGTTACTCCACACAAAGCAAAGAGCATTATCAGATGCAAGTAAAAAATGTTATTCTCCTATTCATACAGCTTTTTCTACTGTCCCTGTGAATCGAAGTAAGGTTATTGATTTGAGTGGTTCTTAATAGTCTGAAGCTTTGTAAAAATAATCTGTAAAAGTACCCAATAGACAAGAGCAAATATTTCAATAAAATAACATAATTTAATAACGACATCTTGATTATGGTAATTCTAGTGTATTCCTTGGCGATGTTTCCCCAGGGAGGATTATGTCTCAACAGACAACTTCACATGTTAATGATGGAAAATCATAAAAATAATAAGAAAACAGTGATGATTAAGTTAGAAAGTTATTATCGAAAATGAACTCAAATTTTAAAGATTTTAGTTAAGTTTATAGTAAAATCAATAAATTAAATGAAACCTAAAGTAGATGCAAGACAGATGGAGACATGAGTGAGACACCTTCCCATTTTAGAAATCATTTTAATAACTACTCAACACTGCTTTAAAATGACTAGAGATTCGATGGAACTTGTGATTTTCAAAGGACTTGCTCTTCAAATCATACTGAGCATAAGATAAACGAAACATCGATTTCGTTATGTAGAAAAACAAGGTCTTACTCATATAAACCTAAATAGTCTTTTATATCTAATCTCTAGAAGATAAGAAGTGGATAAGTAGCATGTAATAAGAACATAAATGATTGCTTTCTAGATTAGCAGTTTGTTTCTTATAAAATTCCAAATATTAGATTTTCAGAATAAAAATCAAATAAAAAATTAGAACAAAGTATTCCATTTTCAGCAAATGAACATATGAGTTATTAATTTTGTCCAAATAAAAAATAATCTATTAGCTCTTCTCGACCATTGATGATAAAATCTATTAAGCTGAAGACTCCTTAACTTAAAAATGTATCTCCGAGAGTTGTTAAATTGGTTTCTCCAAATTTAGTAAATTGCCTCTAAGAAATGGTACCACAAAAAAGTTATCATGGAGTTGCATAAAGTTCAAGTAGTTTTAGTAAAAATAGAGAGAGAAGCATCTCAAATTAGAAAGTAGCTGGAAATTGGATCAAAGAGAGGAATAGCTTCTTGAAGTGATATCCTGAAGAGACATGATTTTTATGTATTTTTTCTTCTTTTTTTTCAAAAGTATCATTCAGAGATTGTATTTAAACCCAATTTTTTAAGTATTTTATAATATGTCACTTTTGATGAATCTTCCAATAATTTCTCCCTATTGAGATACCGATTTAGATTAATACAATTTTAAACCAATGTTTTCTATAAAATTGATGGAGAAAAGTAGTAAATTATTAGTTCTCTTTCTCTCTTTTAATTTACCTGACATTGCTTAATTATTTAAAAGCATGCTTGTAATATTTTAATAATCATGACAAATCCATAAATATTAATTAATCTAAAAAGATTTCTTCCAAAAATATTTCATTTCTCCAGTCAAAAAAACAAAAAATGTTCCCATATAAAATTCAATTTTATGAGGAGTTGATCAATCCTGTTTCAGCCTCTTAATCTTAAGATCAATCAAAGCCATCTTAGACTACTACTAACACAGCACCATAATCACCTCATACTTCTCCTTAGTTGCCTGGTGACAATGACATTAAAACGGAATCTGGTTCTTAGAAAACTAATGAGATAATTTCTGAAAATCATTAATATGCTAAAATTATCCAAGAAAGAAGAAAAGAAGCACTTTAATCTTATCTGATGGATTATTACAATGACCTCTATTAGTAATTGGAAGTGTTCCCTACAGCTTCAAAAGAAGATATTCACAAATCATTTAAACGTCTTAGTTTGGTTCATAGACGTAACAGGGACATAAATAAGAAACAGGAAGGGATTAACTGTAAGAGTACTACAGAATCTAATTTCAGCTAGATATTGAACGCATATAGAATTCTATCTTCTGAGAATCTAAGAAAGATTTATGACAATGAAGGATATTCAGCTTTTCAGATAATTATTAGATAAAAGGAACAAGTATGAGTTTCGATTAAAAGAGAATATTAAAAAATATTATTTTTGTTGATAATAATACATATTTGTAAAATTCTTAAAGGAATTTCTTTTTTTTACAATATTCTACAACTAATTTACTAAGATTCCTTGTGTTAATAACCCATTATCCTTCAGACTATTTGAAGTGAAATTCCAGAATCAATACTTCAATTAAACTCGACCAGTTTCAAATCATTTGAATGCTAATTTGATGGATTTTCCTATTTTTGCTTTTTTGATGTTTTTGGAAATTTTGAGTTGCAGATGGGAAAACAAAAACATAATTGAACAGAGAAAAGAAAACAATAGGAATTGAACAGAGAGAGTTTGAAGAAATTTGACGATATCTAACTGGAAGAAGTGGTATTTCTTAGAGTGAATGAAACCTGGGAGCATAAGCAAGAAGGTCGAAGGCTTGCTTTCGATGCATAAGCCGAAAAATAATAATAATGATAAGACATAAAAAAAAGAAGCTGATGACAATGAAGATGATGATAAAGATTCAAGATTGAAAGAACTCAATGAGGAAATTTTGTTAAGAAGTAGTGGTGGTGCTAAGGAATTAAAGAATGTAATCCAGTTGAAAATAATTGGGTTTACTAGTTTGTAGCAGATTGGAACAGTGTTTGAGAGTGTGATTTCGTTAAAGATATTGAATTTGAGTTTCAGTGGTGTCAGAAAAATTGAAGGATTAACAAAATGTGTTTAACTCACTCATGCGATTCTATCGAATAACAGAATATCATCTATGTCAGGACTCTAGGAATGCAAATAGCTTGTTTAGTTAGATTTATCTTCTAACGAAATTGAAGAAATCGAAGGAATCAATGGTCTTAGTAAATTGACTGTTCTTAATATTTCTGAAAATCGAATTTCTCTCATTAATAGCATAGATTCACTGAAGAATCTTACGCAACTTTTGCTCGGCTAGAATAAGATCAAAAAAATTGATTTTTTCCCTTAACTTCCATCTGTAAACAAGCAATCTTGAATGATTAAGATAATTTCTACTTATTCCTTATTTTTCATTTTTTGTTTCAGCTTGTCGAGTTGGATTTGAGCACTAATCAAATAGAATAAATTCATCCAAAGCTATTTGAAAATCTGAAGACATTAGAGTCATTAGACATTTCTAATAATAAACTTCGTAGTGTTGATTTTTTGAATGGTTTACCTCAGCTTGAGAAACTCAAATGTGCGAATAACGCATTAGAAAAAATTATTATGAAAACGCAATTTGAAGATATGGAACATTTGGATTTCAGTGGGAATTAGATTCTGGAGACAAAGCGATTTGAAGAGTTCTTTCCTTATCTATTCACACTAGACATATCCAGTAATAACATTTTCACTGAAGATGAGCTTGATTTTGTGTATGACATGGAGAATCTTTGCGAGATTGATTTCTCAAATAATTTGATATGCACCAGTGAGTTTGTAGAGACATTTATTAGAAGGCATCCTGAACTTGAAGTAGTAAATAACAAGATAATTCATGAAGCTGGACATAGATTCGAATAAGAAATGGAAGAAGTTAAAGATGAAATTATTGAATTTGAAAAAAAAGAGAAGATTAGAATTATTAAAGAGTAGCTGATGGTTTAAAGTACTGAAAATAATTAGAGTAAATAGGATTCTTCAATGGGATAACAGTAAGTATCTAATGAAAATGTTAAACCCAATATGTAAATTTAGCCCAAGTAACTTTAAGATAAAGAGATAATCTTGGAAGATACCTAAGAAGTCAAGGAAATATTGCAGAAACATGGAATTAAAAATCTAGAATAATTAATGAAAGATATCAAAAAAGAGAAAGAAACAGAGAAACAGTCAATAGAATAGTTTTTGTCTTATTATAAACATATGAGTGAGGATATTGCAGTGACGAAAAAGAAAGAACCTGTAAAAAAAAGGGAAGAAGAAGAAGATGAAAGTGATCATGAAAGTGAAGAAAATGAAGAGGAAGAAGAAGATAACCACGAAGAAGAAGAAATGGCAAGGAATTTAAATGATTTAAAATATTAGCAGAAGTTTTCATCAGAATCGAAGAAACAGCATGATTTGAACAAACAATAAGCATAATAGATGATTCAAGAAGAAAAACAAAGAGGACTTGCGAAATTCGATGAATATGTCACATTGGATGATGAAGCTACTCTAAATGGATTTATTACAGATCTAAACTAAGATTTATCAGAAATTACTGCGTCTTACTAAGCAATCAAAGGGCTTAAACATCTTTAACGACATAGGTCCCTCTCGAATATTTCAAATTCTTCGAAGATCAAAGATACATAGAATAAAGAATAAGATGATCTTAATTCATCTTAGCTTTCTTTTAAATCTAACAAAACAGATTAATCCTCTGAAATTCGCTCGTCTTAGAAAAATGTCATTGTCAAGTAAGTTGTTAGACAGTTTAGGAGATATTAATGAATTACTAATTTGCTTATTTTTTGTTTTTTTGTTATTTTCCTAAAATTGAAGGTCTAGAATTCCTGTCAGTTCGTCATAACTAGGTGGAACATAAAGAATAAGTAGCATGAGTCGTATGGATGGATAAAATGTAAGAAGCAGTCTAAGTGGATAACTGTCTTATGTGAAAAACGCTACTTAGCTTTCAAAAACATAGCAACTTCCTATGTAGCCTATTAGAAATGTTATTCTACAAAGAGAATTAAACTAACTAAAGAAAAATATCAATGACTAAGAGTTTTTGAAAAAAATTGGGTTTTCTTCATCAAATGATGTAACAACAACAGCAGGAACAACTAATGAAATGGATAGGAACTTTAGTTCAACTTTGAAAACACCTTCTTCAGCGAAGACATCAAAGATTCAAGTGAATAAGAATGGTAGAACGATCAGGGAAAGATCTGGATCAGCATAAAGTGGGAACAACAAATAATTTAGTCAAACAATGAAAGATGAGACATTGGGGAATAGGAAAGTGCCTTAGAATTTAGATAAAATGAAAAAAGATGAATTTAATTTAAGTGAAACGTAAGTTGTGTAGCCATCTCCTGGAATAATATATTCTAATCGAAATAGTAAAACGAAGAGTCGTCTAATAGACGCGATTTCTGCATCGTAAAATAATGGAAAAATGTGAGTTTGTGTGCGTTTATGTGTTAGTTTGGGAACTGCAAGCTAAGAGTACAAGATTCATAACAAATTCACATATGCAAACATGATCAATTGGAAGAAACAATCGAGGAATCTTTAACAATTAATTGATTTAATAAGTTTGTCTAAGCAGAAGCAGTATGGCTTTCATTGATAAGACCGTTCCCTTCTTTATGATCTTTGATGATTAATGAGTCATTAGATATTTTAGATAATATTTTATTCTTCTTCGTTCGATATTTCTTACTAACAGTCTTTTGCCCTTCTTGTTTTTGCATACCCCATATAAACTGACTTTAAGTTTCGTTTCTTATTTTCTCTTAATATGGCGAAGATTGAGTATTTATACTAAAATTCATTTCCTTTATTTTCTTCTTTTTCTTCTTATTATTATCATCACAGTTCTATTGAGTTTTCACATCTTCTTATGAGCAGCTTTAGAGTTTTCGTCGAGCAGAAATATGCTCTGAGTTTGTATGATTGAATTCTTTTTATGATTTCTTTTGAATAAATGAAGAATTTGTATCTTTTTCTAAGCTTCGATTTCCATCAAGAGAATGGTGGATATTATCACTAGTATCTAAAGGTGATTGAGTTGTTTTAGATTGATAGAAACTGTAACTTTTCTTTGTTCTTTTGAATTTAGGATCAGCCGTTCCTGCTCCTAACAATTTCGAAAAATATTTATTAATCTCTGTAAGTTTTCTTCATACCTTGATGATTGTTTGTCTGAAATGTGGAGAAACTAGAATTCTTCTTCCCATTAACCAAAGTTGTGGATCGCATGCGCTGAGTGGTCTTCAAGGGTAACATAAAAAACAACAACAAACAGATAAACCTTCAGCAGATAAAATAACCTAATTATTTACATTGAACGAAGAATTATCTTATTTGCTGACCATCCCATCAGCTCTCGGGAATTGCACTGTCAGAAGAGGGTTATTCCCTAATGAGAAGTTTTATTTCACGAATGTTAGTGCTTGTTATTGTTTCTCATGCTTTCTTAATCCTTTCATCATTTTATGTTAAGTTTAGAACTCTTCATCGAATTTTTTCTTTTTCAAAGTCGCATCCCTGTTAATTTGTAGCAAAACCAGCAATCATTAAGATCCTTAGCCTTAAATTGAGTTCCTTAATATTTCAACATACTAACTCATGATTCTTGTAGCGATGCGTTCGTTTTCAAATTAGATTTGCATGGCTTCTTTCTTTCGTGTAAAGAAATATCTATGGTGCAGAAGAGAATCTTCAATTTCATGTTTCTGCAAAGAGAAAAATACCCAAGGATATTAGTTGTTGAGGGATTTGTAAAAGCAGCCTTACATGAAGGGAATAAGCAGGCTGTTAACGCTGAGAGATCAAAATGAGCTTGGATAGCAATCTATTGTTGCCTTTCTAAATGTCGTTATGTTTGGCTAGTTTGTTTTTGTGATGAAAAATGGTTTAGATCATTGTATTTAAGACAGATTAAAACCCAAGGGTATGTTACTTTGCTCAACAAACGTAGTTCTTCTAACCTATGAAAACCTAAGGAGTAAAGAAACAAAAGAGAAGAAACTATTTGGGTATATTTTACTTTGGCGTCTTTTGAAGGTTCTTAGATAGATTTCTTTAATGCGAATATATTCGATGAGGAATGCTTCTCTTTTTAGATCTCCAGTAATTTGAGACGATGCAACTCATATTATCTAGTCAGTTTATTTAGCAAGTTGAGGTAATATCCTTAATAATGTAGAAAACAAAGAATATTACCTTTCTCGCATGTAGATATCATTGATTTTAGAGTATTCTGATGTCTGTTTCATAGAATATTCGTTACAGTAATAGAAAAGAGTATGAGAAAAATGTCGGATGTTTTGATAATTATCCTTAACTACTTTGAAAATTCGCGAGAGATTATTTAGTTTCGAGTAAATTATCGTTATTAATTTTGATTTCAAGTTGCGAAGGGAGGGGAGAGAGGAACCACTCAAATGGGATAGAATAACAAAATTGGAAAAGCTTTATTTTAATAAAAATGTTAAGAAGTTTATGTAAAGTTAAATTTATTGTATGGTTTTCTTATTTTTCAAGTGAAAGAATCCATTTTAATTGATAATCTTAAAATGCAAACCAGCTACATACAACTCTTATTTTGTATCTATCTCTCTCATTTTTCTCCTAAAATAATGGATTGGCTAGATATTCTCATATGTCTTTAAGCCGGCTTTTGGTTTATTTATTTATTTATTCACTGATTCAAAAAAGCGTCATTTATGTTTCTTCAAAAATATCTTGAAAGTGTCTATTTATTGATTCTATGAACTATTTTCAGATGGCAAGACAAGGTTAATGTCTTTTCTATATTTTACTACTATCTATAATCTCTAATAAATTATAATAAATGAATTTAATTCCCTTTTTAAGGAGACTGTTTCAGTCAATTAATTGCTAATAGACTTCCAAAAACCCAATAAGATCTGAAAAAGGGCAAGTGGAAAATGCATGGGTAGATTTTAGATGATAAATTAAATAAAAAGGATTGAACCTGCGAAATAGAACAAGAAAAGAGAAAGGAACTGCAGGGGGGATATAATCTATGGACTTAAACATTCAGCACTTTGGTCTGGAGGAACTCTTCAAGGAGGTTCAGGCGAGGTATCAACAAATGAATTTGTAGTGGCTGATTAACAAAGCTAATATATTTTTTGGACTTTAGGTTGCAACAAGAGAAGGATGTCGACAAAGTATTTACAAACACAAGAGTCTTCTCTGAGATATGGACTGCTTTTACATCGTATGGAGATTATTTTATAAATAAGCTTTTGTCTATTTTTCTTCAAATCTCATGATCTAAATGATGTATTATTATTAGATGGAGCAAGTCATAACTTGACATGGAAAGAACAGTATCCTTGAACACTTTCGGTAAGAGAGATAGGGAAAAAGATATTATGTTTTAGATCAAACCAAACAACTTTTTGAATTATGAAAATATTTAAAGGTACAATAATCTACAAGAAAATGGATGACGATAAGGAGAAATCAATGTTACTGATCATGAATGAGAATTTCATTTATGCTAATCGATTTAAATACAGAGTAAGTAGTTGATTAGAATGATACAAGATCAGAGAAAATATAATATAAAATATCCAAATTAGGTTTTTATATTGATTTAATTTGTTGTAATCATAACAGGGCGAGGTGGATAACAGCTCATATCCTCCAATAAAAGTGAATTATTCAGCGCTAAAGAAGAGTGTGCCTTCTTTAGATGTTAACGCTGTGAAACTAGCTCTTACAACTCTATTTGAAACCGTCCAAGATGTAATAATCAAGACAAATAGGAATTAATTATTATTATTATTATTATAATAATCTGTGTGGGGGGAGACTGTTTAATCAAAAATATTCAATAGAAAAGTATTCCCCATAATGAATGATTTGCTCTTTTGGAATTATTAGTAAATATCTTGTTATTTCATATTCTTCCAAAGGTAATGGTGAAGTACTCAAGTGTTGAAATTGATCTTGGAATTCTAGGAAAAATCAATAGTTTTGAGAAAACTGTGAGTTTTGAGCCATACAATCTGCACAAGAAAAAAGAACTCAAATAACGGTCAACTGTTAGGGAGCTGCTTGATTAACGCAAGGGATTATCTAGATCTTTAGTATCACTTCCGAAGAACACTTTTTAGAATGTGCTGTAAGGGTAAGATGATAAGTAAGTCAATTAGTCGTAGACTCTCTCAGGAAGATAACATAAAGGATCACATTAAGAACTGCCTGAGATTCATTCAGTTATGGAGAATGATTCTTAAAATAGAATTGG